>Ga0307441_1000261_pt1 | contig 20249 bp, 16 predicted proteins | sample SalMarWE160420MG_FD_202149 | JGI IMG/M metagenome (GOLD analysis project Ga0307441, IMG submission 202149) | Salt marsh sediment microbial communities from the Plum Island Ecosystem LTER, Massachusetts, United States - WE1604-20 | ecosystem: Environmental > Aquatic > Marine > Intertidal zone >... | reverse complement strand
GCCGTCGACGGCTACGCGCTGCGCGGTGCCGAGCTGCCGTCCCACGGGGAACGGGCCTTCGACTGCATCGCCAGCGCCTTTGCAGGTCATCCCAGCGATACCCCGGTTGGCGCCGGCCAATGCATCCGCATCATGACCGGCGCCCCCGTGCCGGCGGGCGCCGACACGGTGGTCATGCAGGAACAGACCCGGGTGGAGGACGACCGCGTCTGGGTGGGCGGCGGCCATCGCGTCGGCCAGAATGTACGCCATGCCGGCGAGGATCTGACCCGCGGACGCCCCGCCCTGCGCGCCGGTACGGCACTGCTGCCCGCTCACCTGGGACTGGTGGCCTCCCTGGGCATGGGTGAAGTGCGCGTACAGCGGCCGCCGCGGGTCGCCTTTTTCTCCACCGGCGACGAGCTGCGCTCCATCGGCGAAGCGCTGGGCGCGGGCGAGATTTACGACAGCAACCGATACACCCTGTATGGCATGCTCAAGCGCCTGGGCGTATCGGTGCTGGACCTGGGGGTGGTGCGCGACCGTCCCCAGGCCCTGCGCGACGCCTTCCAGCGGGCCGCGGAAGACGCGGACGTGTTGATCACCTCCGGGGGCGTCTCGGTAGGCGAATCCGACTTCGTGAAGGACATCCTGGACGAGCTGGGCACGGTGAACTTCTGGAAAATCGCCATGAAGCCCGGGCGACCGTTCGCCTTCGGTCGCTTGGGCGACTGCGCCTTCTTCGGCCTGCCGGGCAACCCGGTTGCGGTCATGGTCACCTTCTACCAATTCGTGCGCCCCGCCCTGCTGCACCTGGCCGGACGCACCCCGACGCCCCTGACGCCGGTGTTCAAGGTCCGCTGCGACTCGGAGATTCGCAAGAAGCCGGGGCGCACGGAATTCTATCGAGGCATTCTGGAGCCTGGCGAGGACGGCGCCCTGGCGGTGCGCAGTGCCGGTGCCCAGGGCTCGGGCGTGCTGCGTTCCATGGCAGAGGCGAACTGTTTCGTGATACTGCCCCCGGAGAGCGGCAGCGTGTCCCCCGGGACGGTGGTGGACGTACAGCCCTTCGAAGGACTAGTTTGACGGCGCCGACGGTGGGTCAATCCGACCCAACCGCCACAGGCTGTGCCCCATACGGACACGGCCGACGACCCGGCCGGGCTATTCTCTTGGTATTGCAACGGTCGTATTGGCACCGGAAAACGCGGTACGCTCTTTGCTAGCCCTGTCTGGAAACAACGAAGGTAGACGGATGGACGAACGGCGAAATCCCGCATCCCACGGCGAGCACCATGGCCCCGCGACCGAGGGGGGCATGCCCGACGCGCTGGTGGACCGTTTCGGGCGCCATGTGACCTATCTGCGCATCTCGGTGACCGACCGGTGCGACTTCCGCTGTGTGTACTGCATGAGCGAGGACATGACCTTCGTGCCTCGCAGCCAGGTATTGACCCTGGAGGAAATCGCCGCCATCGCCCGGGCCGCCACCGAACTGGGGGTCACCAAGCTGCGCATCACGGGCGGCGAGCCCCTGGTGCGCCGCAATGTCATCTGGCTGTTCCGCACCCTGGGGGCCCTGCCCGGACTCAACGAGCTCACCCTGACCACCAACGGCTCCCAGCTGGCCCGCTGGGCGGCGCCGCTGCAAGCCGCCGGCGTAGCCCGCATCAACGTCAGCCTGGACAGCCTGCGCCCGGACCGCTTCCGTGCCATCACCCGGGTGGGCGACCTCAACCGGGTGCTGGAAGGTATCGAGGCCGCGCGCCGCGCCGGCTTCACGCGCATGAAGATCAATTCGGTGATTCTCAAGCACCGCAATCACGATGAAGTGGTGGATCTGGTACGGTTCGCCGTGGACCGGGACATGGACATCAGCTTCATCGAAGAGATGCCCCTGGGCCTGATCGGCGACCACGATCGTGCCGAGGCCTACTATTCCAGCGATCAGGTACTCGAGGACGTGGGGGAGCGGTTCGAATTGGTGCCCACCACCGAAACCACCGGTGGGCCGTCCCGCTACTACCGGATCGTGGGCACCAACAGCCGGCTGGGGCTGATCTCGCCGCACTCCCACAACTTCTGCGACACCTGCAACCGGGTACGACTGACCACCGAGGGCCGCCTGCTGCTGTGTCTGGGCCAGGAGCACTCCGTGGACCTGCGGGAAGTGGTGCGCAGCCGACCGGGGGATGACCAGGCCCTGCGCGCGGCCCTGGTGGACGCCATGGCCATCAAGCCCGAGGGCCATGAATTCCAGCTGGGTCCTCAGCCGGTAATCCTCCGCCACATGAACGCCACCGGAGGCTGAACCATGTCCGCTCCGGCCGCCCGCATCCGCCACCGCCCCGACATGACCGACGCCGGGCTGGCGCCCTGTCATCCGGTCACGGTGATGGACGAATTCGGCGCTCCCCAGGACACCCACATCGCCGGCGAACGGCCGCTCACCCTGTACCTGGACAAGCGGGAGGTGGTCACCCTGATGACCCTGGGCGGTCATCCCGAGCTGCTGGCCATCGGCTATCTGCGCAACCAGGGACTGGTGGAACGCCTGGAAGACATTCTCGCGGTGCAGGTGGACTGGGACACCGAATCGGTGGCGGTCGTCACCCGCGGCACGGTCGAAGATCTGGACCGTCGCCTGGGCACCCGTACGGTCACCACCGGCTGCGGTCAGGGCACCGTGTTCGGGCATATCATGGACCAGCTGGATGCCATCGAGTTGCCGGCGGTCCAGCTCCGCCAGTCGGTGATCTACGACCTGCTGCGAACTCTTGCCCAACACAACGAGGTCTACCGCCAGGCGGGGGCCGTGCATGGCTGCGCCCTGTGCGACCGCAAGGACATACTGGCGTTCGTCGAGGACGTGGGACGCCACAACGCGGTGGATGCCATTGCCGGCCGGATGTGGCTGGAAGGCATCGACGGGCACGACAAGGTGTTCTACACCACCGGCCGGCTCACTTCCGAGATGGTGATCAAGGTCGCCCAGATGGGGATTCCGGTGCTGCTGTCCCGTTCCGGCGTCACCCAGATGGGGCTGGAACTGGCCCGCAAGGTGGGCGTCACCATGATCGCGCGGGCCAAGGGCAACCACTTCCTGGTGTTCAACGGCCAGCAGAACGTCATCCTCGATGCCCCGCCCCGGCGGGCCTCCGCACACGACGCCCCCAGGCAATCATGAGTGCCCTGCCCGGCGACGACGGCACCGGCGCAAAGTCGGAATCGGGCGGCCAGCCGGCCCGGTTCATGAGTGTCAGGCAGGTTGCCGAATACCTCCATCTCAACGAGAAGAAGGTGTACAGCCTGGTCCGGGAAGGCAAGATCCCCGCCACCAAGATCACCGGCAAATGGATCTTCCCTCGGGAGTTGGTGGATCACTGGCTGCTGCAGTCCAGCCACGGCGGCCTGCTCACCGACCGTCTGGTGGTGGCCGGCAGTGACGACCCCCTGCTGTATCACCTGGTCATGGAACTGGCCAGCGATGTGCAGGCCCAGGCCCTGGTGAGCTATTCACCCACCGGCACGCGCCTGGGCCTGGCATTGCTGGCCGGCCTGCGGGCCGACGTGGGCTGCGTGCACTGGGGCCCGGACACGGAAAGCGCCATCCGTCACCCCGCCCTGCTGCAGAAATACCCGCAACACCGCGACTGGGTGCTGGTGCGAGCGTTTCGCCGCGAGCAGGGCCTGATCGTTTCCCCGCGCACCATGGAGCAGCACGGCAGCGCACTGACCGACCTGCTGCGGGCACCGCTGGCCTGGGCCATGCGCCAGGAAGGCGCCGGCACCCGCCGTTTCCTGGAGGAAGCGCTCAGCGCCCACAACGTCGAGGCCGGCAGCCTGCAGGTCACGGCCCAAGCCCTCTCGGAACGGGAAGCGGCGGCGCTGGTCGCCACCGGCGACGCCGATATTGCACCGGGCGTACGGGCCAGCGCCAGCGAGTTCGGCCAGCGCTTCGTACCCATCGGCTGGGAGGCCTTCGATTTCGCCCTCGGCCGGCGCATCTACTTCCGGGCGCTGTTCCAGCGCCTGCTGGATGCCTTGCGTTCCCCCGCCGCCAGGAAATACGCCGATCGCCTGGGGGGCTACGACCTGAGCTGCGTGGGCAACCTGATCTGGGGCATGGAATAACCAAGAAACCAAAAAGGGGTCGGTGACAAATGAGAATCATTTGTCACCGACCCCTTTTTGCGCATACGTTGCATGCCATTGGCAGACAATGGAAATGCCGGACGCGCCGGCGGGCGAAAGCAATGACGATCGTCGGCACAGGCGGCTGCGGGCCCCTGAAAACCCGGAGTTATCCGCGGGCGCGCCGGGATCCGATCAGGCAGGAGTCTGGCGCAGGGTCAGCGTGGGCTGGCTGCGATGCAGGAACCAGCGGTCCAGCACCACGTGGCGGGTGAACCAGCGATTGGCCAGCAGCCGTCCGGCCAGGAAAGCGCGCAGTCCGGCGGGTATCCGGTCGGCCGCGCCGGCACTACCCTCCCCGAAGCGGCTTACCAAGCTGTCCCGGTAGGCTGCCAGCCGTTCGCGACCATAATCCCCGCCCGCCGCCACGATGGTATCGGCTGCCAGCAGGCCCGATTCCACCGCCGGCCTTATGCCTTCACCGCTCTGGGGATAGGCCAGCCCGGCGGCGTCGCCCACCAGCAGGACCCCGTCGTCGACCACCTCGCGGGGCCCATGCCCGTACAAGAGGTAGGCGTGGCCGTGGAATCGGCCCGGAATGTCCGCCGGTATGCGGCCCTGCCCGGCCAGGTACGCGCAGAAGGCCTGCAGGCGTTCGCCGAGCTTGTGGTTGTCCTCGCGCCCCAGACCGATATTGAGGTAGTCGCCCTTGCGGAAACACCAGCCGTACCCCATTAGATCATCGCAGAAGTACAGCTCGGGCACTTCCGCCTGCACGCGACAACTGTCGCGCTGGGCGTCATCCATCCGAAACTCGATTTCCTTCGCGGCAACCACCGACTCACTGCTGCCCAGCTTGGCACCCAGGACCCGCGCCACCGGACAGAAATGGCCGCCGGCGCCCACCACCACAGATGCGCGGATGCGCCCGTTGACGACCCACGCACCGTCGCCACTGTGATCCATGGACTCGAATCGCTCGCCCAGGCGCAGCTCCGCACCCGAGCGTTGCAGCAGGTACTCGTCGAACTCGCAACGCCGAATGCCGTAGCTGACCGTGCGGCCGTAATCGGTGCGCACCGGCACGCCGCCGATGGTGCCGCTGAGAAAGCCGGTGATCGGTTGCAGAGTGCGGGTGCGGCCGTAGTCGACCAGATCCACTTCCAGGGTCTCCATCACCGCGGGGGTCACCCAGCCGGCGCAGACCTTGTCGCGGGGAAAACGCGCCTTGTCCAGCACCGCCACGCTCAGACCCTGCTGCACAAGACGGCGGGCGCAGGAGGAGCCCGCGGGCCCGCCTCCGACGATCAACACATCGTACCCGTCCATGGCTTACTGTTCCCTGTACAGGTAGTCCCGGGTCCAGGGCACCCGGTTACTGCCGGAGCGGTTGAATACCACCTGGAAGAGCTGCAGATCGCCATTGATGAACGCAGCGATGGAACCGGCCAGATACAAGCGCCAGGTCCGCACGAATACCTCGTCGAACATCTCGGCGACGCGGTCCTCCACATCCCGATAGCGCGCGTACCAGTGGTCCAGCGTGCGCGCGTAGTGCAGACGCAGGTTCTCCACATCCACCACCGAAAAGCGCGCCGGCTCGAAGATGCTCATCATCTCCCCCAGACTGGGCGGGCAGGCCCCTGGGAAGATCCGCTTTTCGATCCAGGCATTCATCAACCCGGGGCGGTCCCGGCCGATGGAGTGGATCAGGCCGCGGCCCTCGCGCTTGAGGCAGCGGTTGATGGTGTCCCCGAGTTGCTGGTAGTTGGCCACCCCCACATGCTCCAGCATGCCCACCGACACGAAGGCATCGTACCCGCCGGAGATCTCCCGGTAGTCACCTTCCACGAACTCCACCCGGTCGGCCAGGCCCTCGGCCTGGGCACGGTCGCGGGCGTATGCCAATTGCTCATTGGAGATGTTGTAGGCCCGCACGTTGACCCCGTAGTGGCGGGCCATATGCAACGCCAGCGCGCCCCACCCGCAACCGGCCTCCACCACCGTCTCGCCGGGCTCCAGACGCAGCTTGCGGCACACATAATCCAGTTTGGCGGTCTGGGCGTCTTCCAGAGTGGTGTCTTCGGTGGGGAAATAGGCACAGGTATACACCATCTGCCGGTCCAGCCACAGGCGGTAGAACTCGTTGCCGATATCGTAGTGGTGGTGGATGTTATGGCGGGACTGGTCGAGGGTATTGCGCCGCGGCCGATAGAGCCGCTCCATCAGGCGATCCTTCAGCTTGCCCGAACCGGCACCGGAAAGAGCCCGGTAGATGGCCACCAGCACATCGGGCAGATCGCCGTCCACATCGATGCGCCCATTGCCGTAACCCTCGCCGAACTCCAGGTCCGGGTTCAGAACCAGCCGGTATAGCATCGCCCGGTCCCGTATCAACACCCGCCCCACCGGGGTGCCACCAGCGGGAGTCAGCTCCTGGCCGTCCCACAGCACCAGTGTTATCGGGGGCCTGCCGCATGCCGCCAGCATGCGTGTGAGCAGGCGCTTCTCCATGGCAACCACACGTCCGGTCTCTCCCGACGACTCGCCGGAAAGGTCCGGCACGCTGACCAACTCGGCCTTGTCTCGCTTCATGACATCCACCCCTGAAGGCAGCCAGTGATCGATTCGATTGCGTGCCACCCCCGCAGGGATCGACAAGGCGGTCGGCACCCGGATGCCGACGCACCGGAACGCAACATCTTGTTGTACGTTAAGGTTAACCAAGGATGAGCCGCCGTAAAACCCCGGCGCCCGACCGGCCGGTACCCACGCCGGGATAGCGGGACGTCAAGGCGGGCGGGGACCGGCCGCTAACAGCTGCAATACGGCCCCGTCCCAGACGCCCGACGGGGGATCCTCAACGTTGATGCGCCCGCAAGGCGGTAATCGCGCCGTGTTCAGCCAGTTTCCAAACGGTCCGGTCCGAGACCGCGAAGAGCCTTCATCTGCCGCACCGGGCGGAACGCACGGCAACGTCCCCGGCACCGAGGCTCAACTACGCCGGCTCGTCGAAGGCGTACCCGACATATTGTTCACCCTGAATCCCCACACGCTGGGCGTGACCTTCGTCAACGGCGCCGTACGACAGTTGCTGGGGGTGCCGCCCCAGGCGTTTGTCGACGAGCCGCGGCTGTGGCAACTGCTGTTGCCCGAACAGGACCGCGACGTCGTCACAGCGCAGGTGCGCGAATTTCTGGCCGGGACCGGTTCCCTACTCACGCTGAGGCTGCGTATGCAGCCTAGGAACCGCCCGGAGCTGCGCGTCTTCGAGGTCCGTGCCCTGATCGAACGGGACGCCAACGGTCACGCAATATCGAACATGGGAGTGCTTACGGACGTCACCGAGCGCCTGCGGGCCGAACAGCGCCAACAGGAAACCAACGCGCACCTGCAGGCGCTGTACGAAGCCTCGCCGGACATGATCTTCCTGCACCGCCCGGACGGCACCATCCTGGACGCCAACGCCCACGCCCTACAGACCCTCGGCTACGACCGGGACACCATGCTCGCCCTGCCCCTGCGGGCCCTGATCGCGGGGCCGGAATCCGAGGAGGAAGCCAAGGCGCGGTTGACCCGCGCCGGTCGGGGCGAGACGGTGGACCTGGAAGGGCTGGTGCGCCGACGGGACGGCAGCACCTTCCCGGTGGAGGTACGGTTGCGCCGGCTGGAGGGCACCGACAGTCCCACCGGCAACGTGCTGGCAGTGGTACGGGACATTGGCGCCCGCAGGCGGGCCGAGTCCGCCCTGAGCCGTACCAATCGCGCGCTGAAGGCGCTGAGCGCCTGCAACCGCGCGCTGGTGCGCAACGCCGACGAGCAGCAGCTCCTCAACGCCATCTGCCGGGTAGTGGTGGACACCGCGGGCTACCGGTTCGCATGGGTGGGCTACATTGAGCGCGATCCACGCAAGAGCGCCCGTCCAGTGGCGTGGGCCGGCCGCGAAGACGGCTACCTGAGCGCATGGCCCATGGTCTGGGCGGATGTGCCCGAAGGGCAAGGCCCGTTCGGACTGGCCGTGCGCACGGGGACGCCGGTGGCGATGAACGTGGCGGACGATCCGCGCTTCCAGCCCTGGCGCGAGGAAGCCACCAAGCGCGGCTTCGCGTCGACCATCGCGCTGCCCCTGAGCCTCGACGGCAAGGTGTTTGGAACGCTGAGCATCTACGCCGCGGACCCGGATGCCTTCGACAGCCAGGAAACCGACCTGCTGACCGAACTGGCTAGCGACCTGGCCTTCGGCATCGGCGTCCTGCGCGAGCGTGTCGAGCGGCGACGGGCCGAGAACGCCCTGCGCGCGAGCGAGGCGCGGCTGCGCAAAGCCCAGCAGATCGCCCACATGGGCAACTGGGAATGGGATATGAGCAGCGATTCTTTCAGATGCTCACCCGAAACCGCCCGGGTCCTGGGTCTTGCCGGGCGGCACTGCCCGCGGAACCGGGCGGAATTTCTCGGCGCCGTCCACCCGGACGACCGGGGGAAAGTCGATGCCGCGCTGCACAGAACGGCCGAGCACCGGGCCCCCTTCAACCTGGACTATCGTCTGGTCACCGCGGACGGCTCCACCAAGGTGATCCATTGCCTGGCCGAAACGGTGTCCGACCCGACGGGCGAACCTCAGAAGATGGTGGGCGTAGTTCAGGACATCAGCCGGCGCAAGGAAATCGAGGACAGCCTGCGACAATCCGCGACCGTGTTCGAGTGTACCGCCGACGGGGTGGTCATCACCGACGCCGAACGGCGCATCGTGGCTGTCAATCCGGCCTACAGCCGCATCACGGGCTACCTGGCCGAAGAAGTGATGGGCCGTAATCCGGGTGTCATCAAATCAGGTATGCATGACCGGACGTTCTACCGGGCCATGTACGATTCCCTGGCGCAAACCGGACAATGGCAGGGTGAAATCTACAACCGGCGCAAGAACGGGGAAGTCTACCCGGAGTGGTTGACGGTCAGCACCGTCAGAAACGAGCAGCAAACGGTCACCCACTACGTGGGGGTGTTCTCCGACATTTCGGCCATCAAGGAATCCCAACGCAAGCTCGACCACCTGGCCCACCACGATCCCCTGACAGGTCTTCCGAACCGGCTGCTGCTGCTAGAGCGGGTGGATCATGCACTGACGGTCGCCCGCCGCCATGAACACGCGGTGGCCGTCATGTTTCTGGACCTGGACCGATTCAAGAACATCAACGACTCCCTGGGGCATCCGGCGGGCGACGACCTGCTGCGGGAAGTGGCTGCCCGCCTGACTCGCCAGATGCGCGAGGAAGATACGGTGGCGCGCCTGGGCGGCGACGAATTCGTCATCCTGCTGGAAGACAGCCCGACGGTCGTCGATATCGGCCACGTGGCGCGCAAGATACTGTCGGCACTGGAAGCCCCTTTCTCCCTCAACGGCAGGGAGGTCTATATCACCGCCAGCGTCGGTGTGGCGATTTCCCCCCGGGACGGCGACGATGCGCGGACCATGCTCAAGAACGCCGATGCCGCCATGTATCGGGCCAAGGAACTCGGCCGCAACACCTATCAGTATTACACTGCCGACCTCACCGCCGCCGCCTGCGAGCGCTTCGAGCTGGAAAACAGCCTGCGGCGCGCCATCGACCGCCGGGAATTCGAGCTCCACTACCAGATCCAGGTCAGTGCCCGCACCGGCGAGGTCACGGGCGTGGAAGCGCTGGTGCGCTGGCACCATCCGGAACTGGGGCTGATACCGCCGGACCGGTTCATTCCGCTGGCCGAGGAAACCGGACTCATTCTTCCGCTGGGCCGTTGGATATTGAGCGCCGCCTGTCTGCAGGCAGCGGCGTGGCGACGGGAGGGCTATCCCCCGATCCGCATGGCCGTGAACCTGTCGGGCCGCCAGTTGGCCGACGAGGGCTTGCCGGCCGCCGTGCGCGCGGCCATCGAGGACAGCGGCATCGATCCGCACCTGCTGGAACTGGAGCTGACCGAAAGCGCCCTCATGGCCAACCCCCAGGCCGCCCACATCCTGCAGAGCCTCAAGGCCGGCGGCGTGGAGCTGGCCATCGACGATTTCGGCACCGGCTACTCCTCCCTGGGGCGCCTGCAGCGTTTCCCCATCGACCGACTCAAGATCGATCGCTCGTTCGTGGAGCATATCGTCTGCAACCCGGACGACCAGTCCATCGCGACCGCCATCATCGCCATGGCCCACAGCCTGGAAATGGAGGTGGTGGCCGAGGGCATCGAAGACCGCGCGCAGCTGACGACACTGGTACGCCATCAATGCGACGAGATGCAGGGCTACTACTTCAGCCGGCCGCTGCCCGCCGAGCAGGCCGCCGCGCTGCTGGACCGCCGATTCACCGAGCCGGCGGTATCCCGCGACACGCGCCCGACCCTGCTGCTGGTGGACGACCAACCCACCGTACTGTCGACGCTTGAGGCGACCCTGCGCCCAGGCGGGTACCGCATTTTCACCGCCCGCAGCGCCCAGGACGCGTTCCACATCCTGGCCCTGGAGTCGGTGGACGTGCTGATCTGCGACGATCGAATGCCGGAAATGAGCGGCACGGAGCTGCTGGTACGGGTGAAGGAAATCCACCCGGCCGTGGTGCGCATCATGTTGACGGGCTACGCGGACACGGAAACCATTACCCAGGCCGTAAACCGCGGCGGCGTGTACAAATTCCTCACCAAACCCTGGGAACCGGCCACCCTGCAGGCCGAAGTCGAGGAGACTTTCCGGCATCTGCAGTCCGCCCGCCGCCATCAGACCCCGGGCCCCCTGGAAACCGCTGCACAGGTCGCTCAAGTGGACGATCGCGAGGCGAAAAGGGAGGGGGAAGCGCAGTTTGCAGGCAAGTAACTGAAAGCGGTCCGAACGCCGTTGCAGCCCCGTGAGGGCCGCTTCAGCGGCCTGTGCGGAGATTTGTTCGGGGCGGCGGCGCGGGTGCCGTCGCACGTCGACGATCCGGCCAAGGCCGGAGAGCAGCGGCGGATGCCGGGTTCCGGGCCACCCCGGAAGGGCTCACGAGAGCTTGTCGCCCTTGCATAGGACCGGCGAGGTTGCTAATTTGAAGGCCCGCTGTTGCACGTCCGCGCCCGCCCGGCGCCGCCCCTCCCGGATACGCAATCCTCCGGTTTCAGCAGCCCTTCTGCGACAGTTCGCTGCCACCATGAGCAGGGCCGTGACCTTGACCTGGAGCAAAGCCGACACAGGTCATTGGCGGTAACATTGCGCGGGATTGAAGGCCGACGGCAGTGGACCAGGCGGCAATCGACACCGGGACGTGAACAAGGCCGGCCCCGCAGGCCGGTTCAGGAACCTTCTGTGATGCCTGCAGGAACAGGCGACAGCCACGATGAACACGCATGAACGAGCAAGAGCAGGAAAACACTCTCCGGGTATCGTTGCATACCCGTTTGTTGGGCTATTTTCTCCCCTACACCTCGGACGAGGGACGGCCGCGCTGGTCGCCTGACTTCCATCTGCGCTACGCACGACGCTACGTAAGCCGCAACGGCACCATTGCCCTGTTGCTGCTGGGGTTGGCCGTGCTCTTCCGGGGCATGGAGCTCGAGGTGCTGGGTTGGAGCACATTGATAACCGGTTGCATCTTCGGGTGTATCGGAGCCTTCATGCTGGGCGCCCTGAAGCACCAAAGCGAACGGGACTGACCTCGCGGGCCGATGGCCACGGGGTAGCCGATGGATAGGTCACCACGCAACCTATCCGGGACGTCCCTCAGCCGCTAGGGTGTCGTTTACCGAGCACGTGCACGGTGCTCGCCTGCGGCCCCTGCGCGCCCTGTTCCTCGCTGAAGCGCACCTCATCGCCCACCTGCAACCGGTCGAAGTGGCCATCGACCACACTGTGGCGGTGGAAGTAGACATCCCGTCCGTCCGGCGTGCGAATGCGTCCATAGTCGTCCGCGGGCACCAATTCGCTGATGCGCCCAACGGGTGTCGACTCATGGGTCTTGACCTCCTGGCGCTGGCGCCTGGCATAGTCTTCCAGACGCCGTTCCAGCGCATCGAACGCGTCGCGCAGGGCAACGTAGACGTCTTCGTGGCCATGGTTCAGGCCCGCGTCGCGGCTCGCCACCAGTTCGTCCCCCGGCACCGTCAAATCCACCCGCACCTGGTATAACGTTCCCTGATGATGGTGTTGATGGGGCGCCTCAATGGCTACCCGACACGCCATGATGCGACCGAAAAGCCGATCGAGTTTGTCCGCCCGCTCGCGCACTTTTGCTTCCACGGCCGGCGAAGGCTCCATATGGCGAAAGGTAATTTGCAGTGGCAGTTGCATATTGCTTTCCTCTTTCCATGCCGCTCCGTTCTCTTGAATATAGGTTCTCCCCCCGGAGCCGCCCCACGCCATGACCGGCGTCAACTTCCCGCACCGCGTCCCCGCCGGAAACCGCAGCGCCTGTGAGACCACTACATGACTGAAATCCGAAAAAACCAAGGCGCCACGGAAAACACGGAAAGCACGGACGAAGAAATTCGGGCAGCCACGTAGGGCGCAACAACCGAAGGGCATTGCGCCGGACAGTCCAAAGGCCTTCGGAGCCACGGAACCCACGGAATCCACGGAAGGAAGGATTGGGAACGGCAACGCGAATCTCTTGCATGGCGCGACATCCTTCCGCTTGCACACTCCGGATGAACACGGTTTTCCCCCCAACTCCACGAGTCCACCATGTTTTCCAACCCTACGGCGCTGCGGCTTCCGTGGTGCCTTGGCTTTTCCTTTCAACTTTTCCGTGGCTCTTGCGAACGCTTTCCGGCCCCACTTTTGAATCTCGTGTCCGTCGATTCGGTGGGTTCCGCGGCTCCCAGGATTTCGGGCCTGTCGTGCGGTGCGGTTCAGTTATCGCGCCCAAACCGCAAGTCCGCCACGGCGACCCGGCATTTCATTTGTCCGTGCTTTCCGTGGGTTCCGTGGGTTCCGTGGGTTCCGCGGCTCCAAGGATTTCGGGCTTGTCGTGCGGTGCGGTTCAGTTATCGCGCCCACACCACCAGTCCGCCACGGCGACCCGGGCATCTCATTCGTCCGTGCTTTCCGTGTTTTCCGTGGCGCATGTAATGGTAATTGAATGACCTTTCCGTGGATTCCGTGGTTTCCGTGGCTCTTAAGAGGGCAAGTCTGATGCGGGGTGCAATGGACTATCCTCAGGAGGTATCGAAGATTCCGCTCGGGACCTGCAATACCGCGAATGGAGGACGCCACCATGCCCCGCGACCTGGATCCCATCGTCGACAACTGGTATCGCCACCGGGACAAGGGACAGAAATTCAAAGTCGTCGCCCTGGACGAGGACAACGGCGCCATCGAGTTGCAGTACTTCGACGGCAGCGTCCAGGAGATCGGCCGCAGCGACTGGCGCATGCTGCCGGTCGAGCTGATCGAACCCCCGGAAGACTGGACCGGACCGGTGGACGACGTGGAGCACGACGACCTCGGTTATTCGGAGACCGACATGGAGGCGGGCGACTGGAGTGCCGACATGGATGAGCACCCACGCCGGCGGGAACGCTGGCAGCGCAAAGACGAGGAACAGGACCGCAACGAATGGGGAGAGACCGGACCCGAGGAAGAACCCTCCCGGGAGTAGGCGGAAAGCCGGAGCAACTTGTGACCCTGGCGAGCCGGGCGAGGGGCGTGGCACCGGACCTTCGTGCCACGTCCGGGCCTCGGGCACAGCCTGTCGGACCGGGTACCGACAGGACCTTGATCTTCCGGAAATATTGATGGACATCAATGCCCGGCGTGGCCAACCGGCAGAGGATGTAGCATAAATATTGTGCCGCTCCCCAACGGACGGAATGCGCGGCGTCCGACAAGTGTGTAGCCAATGGCCGAGAGCCCGAAACCCGAGAACAAATTTCCTGCCTGGTTGCCGCTCACGATAGTGGCGGCGATGGTGGTGTTCTACCTGTTGTTTCTGCCCCAGCACGGCGCGGCGCCCACCGACCAGATCCCCTACAGCCAGTTCAAGAGTCTGGTCAGGGCGGAACGGGTCGACGAGATTACTCTGCAGGGCTACGCAATCCACGGCACGCTGCGCAGCGCCGAGAGCCTGGTCCCGAACGGGCAGAAGGTGAAGCATTTCAGCACCACGGTACCGGCATTCGGGGATGACGGTCTGCTGGCGTTGCTGCATGCCAACCAGGTGACCGTACAGGTGAAGCCCCCCGCGTCCGGTGGCCTGTGGGGCGGACTGCTGGTCGCCTTTCTGCCCTGGCTGGTGCTGCTCGGCATATTCCTGTGGATTGGCAACCGGGCGGCCCGGCGCCTGGGCGGCGGATTCGGAGGGGCCGGCGACCTCAACAAATTCCTGGAGCAGCCCGCCAAGCGGGCGGAGGTGCCCCAGGTGACCTTCGCCGATGTGGCCGGCCAGGAGAACGCCAAGCGCGAAGTGTCCGAGTTGGTGGACTTCCTGAAGACCCCTGATCGTTACCTGGCACTGGGCGCGGAAGTACCGCGGGGTGTGCTGCTGATGGGGCCGCCCGGCACCGGCAAGACTCTGCTCGCACGGGCCCTGGCCGGTGAAGCCGGCGTGCCCTTCTATGCCATCACCGGATCGGAATTCATCGAAGTCTTCGTGGGCGTGGGCGCCTCCCGCGTGCGCAAGCTGTTCACGGCCGCCAAGGAAAACGCCCCCAGCATCATATTCATCGACGAGCTCGACAGCATCGGTCGCACCCGCGGCACCGGGCTGGGCGGCGGCCATGACGAACGCGAGCAGACCCTCAACCAGATCCTCGCGGAAATGGACGGCTTCAGCGGGCATGAGGCGGTCATCGTGCTGGCCGCCACCAACCGGCCCGACGTGCTGGATCCGGCCCTGCTGCGACCCGGGCGGTTCGACCGCCACGTGGCTCTGGACCTGCCCGACAGCAAGGACCGCGACGCCATTCTGCGGGTGCATCTGCGCAAGGTGCGCACCGACCCCGATGTGGACATTCCACGACTGGCCGCCGGCACGCCCGGCTTTTCCGGCGCCGACCTGAAGAACCTGATCAACGAAGCGGCCATGGCGGCGGCCCGGGACCAGGCGGGGGCGGTGGCCATGACCCATCTGGACGAGGCCCGCGACCGCATCCTGCTGGGCAGTGTGCGCACCCTGGCGATTCAACCCGAAGAGCGCCACCGGCTGGCGGTGCACGAGTCGGGGCATACCCTGGTGGCCTATTTCCTGCCCCACACCGATCCCTTGTACAAGGTCACCATCATCCCCCGGGGACGCGCCCTGGGCGGCACCCAGCAACTCCCCGAGGCCGAACGCCACACCCTGCCGGAGGATTATCTGAAGGATCGGCTGGCGGTGATGCTCGCCGGGCGCACTGCGGAACAGGAACTGCTGGGCACCATCAGCTCGGGCGCCGACGACGATATCCGTCAGGCCACGGCACTGGCGCGGGCCATGGTGGGCCGTTGGGGGATGTCCCGGGAAATCGGTCCGGTGGATCTGCGGGAAAGCGAGGAGCATCCGTTCCTGGGCCGGGAAATCGCCCAGCCGCGGCACTTCTCCGAGACCTCGGCACAGGCGGTGGACAGTGCGGTGCGCCAACTGCTGCTGGAGGCCGAACAGCGGGCTGGCGCCGTGCTGCGCAGTCATCAACAGGCCCTCGCGCGGCTGATCGACGAGCTGGAGCGGCACGAAACCCTGCAGCGCGAAGACATCGAGGCCTGCCTCGGCCCTCAACCCGCCCAGGCTGTCGCGTCCACGTCGTGCACGCCGCCAGCGCTTACCCCTTGACGCACACCATGGGCTCCAGGCGCGCCACCTTGCGTGCCAGCCCGGCCCGCTCGGCGGCGTCCACCACTTCGCCCACATCCTTGTAGGCACCCGGGGCCTCCTCCGCCACACCGCGCATGCTGCGGCTGCGAATGAGAATGCCCCGCTCGGCCAATTCGTCCACCACCGAGCGTCCCCGCCACTGGCGGGTGGCCGCGTGGCGGCTCATGGCCCGTCCGGCACCATGGCAGGCGGAGCTGAAGGAACGGGCCTCGCTGGTGTCCGCCCCGGCAAGCACATAGGATGCCGTCCCCATGGAACCGCCGATCAGTACCGGCTGGCCCACGCTGCGCAGGGACGGAGAAATGTCCGGGTGACCAGGCCCGAAGGCGCGGGTGGCGCCCTTGCGATGCACGAACAGGCGTCGGGACCGGCCCTCCACCGTATGTTCCTCCACCTTGCAGGTGTTGTGGGACACATCGTAGAGCAGTTCCAGGCGCGCCTTGGGCAGCACCCGGGCAAACGCCTCGCGGGTCAGATGGGTGATGATCTGGCGGTTGGCCAACGCACAGTTGATGCCGGCCCGCATGGCGCCGAGATAGGCCTGGCCAATGGGCGAACTGATAGGCGCGCAGGCCAATTCCCGATCCGGCAGCTCAATGCCGTACCGGGAAGCTGAAATGACCATCTCCCGCAGGAACTCGGTACCGATCTGGTGGCCGAGCCCCCGGGAACCGCAGTGGATGCTGACCACCGCGTCGCCTTCATGGATGCCGAAGGCTGTGGCCACGTCAGGCAGAAAGATCTCCGCCACGTGCTGGACTTCCAGATAGTGGTTACCCGAGCCCAGGGTGCCCATCTCGTCCTGCTGGCGTTTCTTGGCCTTGTCCGAGACCTGCTCCGGGTCCGCCCCGGACATCCGGCCCAACTCTTCGGTGCGGGCCAGATCGTCCAGGGTCCCGAAGCCCTGCTCCACCGCCCAGCGCGCGCCGCCGTCCAGCATCTCGTCCATGTCCTTCGGCGCCAGATGCACATGCCCCGTGCTGCCCACGCCGGCCGGAATATAGCGGAACAGGCTGTCAGCCAGGGCATGTTTGACCCCCTCAACGTCCTGCCGGCTCAGCCCGGTGTGCAGGGTGCGCACGCCGCAGGAGATGTCGAAACCCACGCCCCCGGCCGACACCACCCCACCCTCGTCCGGGTCGAAGGCGGCCACACCGCCGATGGGAAACCCGTAGCCCCAGTGGGCGTCGGGCATGGCATAGGAGGCCCCCACGATGCCGGGCAGGGTGGCCACATTGACCGCCTGCTCGAACACTTTGGCATCCATGGCCTGCACCAGACGCTCGCTGGCGAAGATAATGGCCGGCACCCGCATGGCGCCGGTGGGCGGTATCTCCCACTCATAGTCGGATTTTCGGTGCAGCCGTGTAGTGTCCATGGCCCCTGTCTCTACGGCAACCGACACAGTGCTTCAAACGTCCACTACGCACTGGGCCTGCCACAGCCCGTCCTTCCGGCGGCCCACTTCCAGCGCCGTGTACGTCGCCCCTTTCACTTCCACCGCGGGCTGGTGACGGGCCACGTCCAAGGGCTCGCCCCAGGCTGTGCCGCGCAGGGCGCCATCGCGCAGATCCACGGTGAAGCGACCGAACACCATATGGCGGGTGGCCATCTCGTAGACCAGCGCATTCAACCAGTCCACCAGCAACAGCTCATGGTCGGGGGCGTCGCAGTGGATCTCCACGGCCTGCGCCGCCCGCACCCCGGCCGGCTCAGTCAGCACCGCGGTCAGGGCCGTTGCCGTCTGCTCGAACGCGCCACCCTCGGTGCTGGCAATACCGCGCACGCCGATGTCGGCGCCATGATGGAAATGCTCCCAGCGGGGCAAGCCGACCTGCCCCGGGCTACCGGCATCACGCCCGTCGCCAGCGTCCTCCCGAAGGTCCGGCACCATCAATCCAGCAACAACGAAATGTTGGAGTTCATGAGGTGATGGACGATCGTGCCGTGCTCGATACTCGCCTCCAAGTTATTGATGCAGATTGACCTGATGTTGTGGACGGTGGGGCCGGCACGGGCCACCGCCTGGGCGGCCGCGTCCTCCCGGCGCCGGTCGGATTCAGCCGGTACGCCGATCACCTTCTCCGGGTCGGTCATTTCACCAACCTCCCTGCCGGCGTGTCCGCGGGCCTACAGCTTGGCGTGGGTACCCCCGACATGAGACCGTTCGTAGGCCGCCTGACAGTCGTGACAGCGCCGTGCGGTGATCTGGGCCGCCAAGCGGTCCCTGTCGATGTCGGTTCCGCAATCGATGCAGACGCCATAGCCGCCGGTGGCAATGCGCTCAAGCGCCTGCTCCACGTCCCGGATCTCGTTCACATCCTGATCGATGCCCGCCAGGTCCAGGTCGGAAAGCAGATCCGCGACGGATTCGTCGCCCGGGTCGTGAACCTGATTCGCCAGGTCCCCGTAGCGTTCGTTGTCCGCCTGCAGCAGCTCTCCGCGGATCTCCTGGCGCAGCTCGGCATGCCGGCGGCGCAACCGATTGCGGTATTCACTCAGCTCTTCGTGGGTCAAGGACGGCGACATGGGTTGTTACTCCTTAATCGACTGCGAATTGAACGGTCCGCTCCCAGGGACTGCCGACTCCTTACCTATTAGACCCACTCCAGTCTTTACGCCATGACACAGGTCAACGTCACCCTCGCGCGACCTCCGAACCCGCCGTGGCCGGGATTGATCGAAATCAATGCCGGCCGTTCCCGGTCTGCTATGCTTTTAAGTTGTCAGAATGGCGTAGCGGTTCGTCGATACATAGCGACCGAACGATCGGAGGAACGCACATGGAACGCCGGTGGAGTCAGCGCGTACCGTTCGAAGCCGATGTCACCGTCTACCTGCAGGGAATTCCCGTCCTGTCATGCAAAAGTCGCAACATCGGTCCGGAAGGACTGTTGATCGATACCGAAGCGGGTTCGCTGCCGGCCCAACGGGCCGTCGAAGTGGAGATAAGTCTGGACGAACCCGGTCAAAAGAAGCGCTTGCGCATTCCCGCCTACGTCACCCGAACCGAGACCGGCGTGGCGATGATGTTCACCGCGAGCGACCCTCGCACGCCCGCGGCAATCAAGGAACTGATGCGCCACTCACGCGAAGAGTTGGCGGGATAGGGCCTGCAGAATGCAGCCCCCACACCCGGGGATTTCCCATGGACAATCGTGACGAATCCAGCGTGGGCCACCACGTACGGTCCGTGGGGCCGGCAAGTAGCCAGCGGCGCGGACGGCTTTTTCCCTGGGGCGCCGCCGTAGCGCTGATGGCCGGCCTCTGCGGGTCCGTCTACGGCCAGGGGCCCGATCTGCAGCGGGGCCGCGCCCTGTACGAAAACCACTGTCAGGCCTGCCACGAAACCTGGGTACACCAGCGCATGCGTCACGTGCATTCCCTGCAGGCATTGGAGCAGCGCGTGCGGTCATGGCAGATCCACGCGGGTCTGGCGTGGACGGCCGAGGACATCGCGGATGTCACCGCCTATCTGAACGAGACTTTCTACCACCTGCCGCCGCCGACGCCGAACCGGCGCTGACGGCGCAGGGACCGCCGCCCCTGCGCCGTCCCTTTCAGTAGGGCCACTTCCACTCCCGTATCTCAGGCATATCCTGCCCGTAGGTGGTGATGTACTGCTTGTGGTCGATGAGCTTGTCGCGAATGGTCTGGCGGGCGTACGCCGCCATGTAACCGAGCTTGGGCACCCGCTCGATGGCGTCCAGCACCAGGTCGAAACGGTCCAGGTCGTTGCGCACCACCATGTCGAACGGTGTGGTGGTGGTCCCCTCCTCCTTGTAACCGCGTACATGGAGATTCTTGTGGTTGGTGCGCCGGTAGGTCAGGCGGTGGATCAGCCACGGGTAGCCGTGATACGCAAAGATGATGGGCTTGTCGGTGGTGAACAGGCTGTCGAACTCCCGGTCGGACAGGCCGTGGGGGTGTTCCTCCCGCGGCTGCAGCTTCATCAGGTCCACCACGTTGACCACCCGGATCCTGAGCTCCGGCACGTACTGGCGCAGCAGATCTACCGCCGCCAGGGTCTCCACGGTGGGCACGTCTCCGGCGCAAGCCATCACCACGTCGGGCTCGCCGCCCTGATCGTTGCTGGCCCATTCCCAGATCCCGATGCCCGCCGTGCAGTGCTTGACCGCCGCGTCCATATCCAGCCACTGCAGCTCCGGCTGCTTGCCCGCCACGATGACATTGATGTAGTCCCGCGAGCGCAGGCAGTGGTCGGTCACCGACAGCAGGCAGTTGGCGTCGGGCGGCAGGTAAACGCGGATCACGTTGCCCTTCTTGTTCACCACATGATCGATGAACCCCGGGTCCTGATGGGTGAAACCGTTGTGATCCTGGCGCCACACATGG
>Ga0307441_1000258_pt1 | contig 20351 bp, 14 predicted proteins | sample SalMarWE160420MG_FD_202149 | JGI IMG/M metagenome (GOLD analysis project Ga0307441, IMG submission 202149) | Salt marsh sediment microbial communities from the Plum Island Ecosystem LTER, Massachusetts, United States - WE1604-20 | ecosystem: Environmental > Aquatic > Marine > Intertidal zone >... | reverse complement strand
AGGCCGGTTTCCTCAACGGTTCTGACTATCTCGGGGACATCTTCCGCCCTTCTGGCTGTAATGACGAGCGCTGAATACCTTCTTGTATCTTCCGGAAGGAACATGGTGTTCATCTCATCAACGAATTCAAAGGGAACTCCTATCGCAAAAAGGTTCATGTTGCGGGAAGTAGCTTCGATTCTTGCCCTTACGGTTACCGGAGAGTGATCAAGATCCGCTATTGAACTTCGCCCAAGTGTTATGCTGCATTCGGTTCCCAGAACACCCTCGGGGGTCAGGCCGAGAAGGTCGTTTGATTCGGCGAAACCCGCATTGTACAGAAGAAGAAGGTTCTCGCTGAGTATTATGGGAAGGAAACGGCGAGAGGAATCTTCCAGCACATACGTCCAGTCGATATCCTTCAGAAGGGAATCTCCCAGGAATTTTCCGGTTACTCCCTCCAGAGTAATGTCCGTGTAATAGGGCTGTCCTCCCAGCTGTCCTCTAAGGAGGGCCGGGACGTGAGCGTAGATCTGGGGATCTACCCTCTCTACAAGAGGCGAGTTCTCAAGCTCCAGTTTTATTTCCTCCGTGATTTCCATTCCGCCCGTCTCGGTCTGGAAAAATCCTGCCTGCATACCCGAGGGAGTGACACGGACCTGTTCCGCAGGAAGATCGTTCGAGAGGAATCTGTCGAGGAGGTTCTGGACTCCCAGCCCGATTGTAATAAAGAAAACAAGCAGAAGGGAAGCGGTGAAAAGCATCCCCTGGCTGAAGATATAATCCTTCCAGTGGCCCCTGTTCCACAGATGCAGGGCCAGCTTGACTTCAGACGGTTTCATGCAGGTTTCCGTTCTTCAGTTCGAGGATCCTGTCGGCCCGGCTCAGGATGGTTGTGGAATGGACTACTGCGATCAGGGCGAAATCCTGCTGCTTTCGAAGACTGTCAAGAAGATCGAAAAGAACCTGCTCACTTTCCTCATCGAGGCTTGCGCTGGGTTCATCTGCCAGTAGAATGGAAGGTCTGTTAACCAGCCCTCTGGCAACGGCTACCCGCTGTCTTTCTCCCCTTGAAAGGAGTGATGTCGGGGTTTCGTCAGCCCGTATGGAAAGTATGTCGAGTACTTCACCTGCCTGGACTCTTGCATTTTCGAGATTACCCCCGGAGAACACCACAGGAAGTATCACGTTCTCCATTGCTGTTAAGGATGGCAGCAGATGGAAATCCTGAAAGACGAATCCCAGGTACTCCCTGCGTAGAGCGGAAAGCTCCTGCAGGGAGAGTTCCGCAGTATCCCTTCCGGCAATTCTGAGTGTTCCGCCGTGGTCAAGATCATGTGTGCCGAGAATTCCAAGAAGTGTACTCTTTCCGACTCCGCTCTTTCCGACTATCGCAAGAAATTCGCCCTTCTTCACATCCAGATCCAGGCCTGACAGCACAGTCATGTCATTGAAATTCCTTGAAAGATCTCTGGCTTCGATAATTGTCATTCAGTCGCCAATCATTATCATGCTTCTGGTCAGAACACCATCTGGAGAGCTGAGCCGGAAGAAGTAGATGCCCGGAGCGGATTGCTCTCCGGACGCTGTCCTTCCGTCCCAGAGTAATTCCTGGTATCCGGCGGCAAACTGACTGCTTGCAGCGACCGTGTCAATAAGCCTGCCGTGGATATCGTATACGGTGATGCTGATTACTGCTGTTTCACTCAGCGTGAATCCTATGGATGTAATGCCATGGAATGGATTGGGGACGTTCTGATGAAGGACAGTTATCGCAGTCTGGGGATTCCCGCTTTCCACTGAATTGGGGTCGTAGACCATCAGGACGAATTCGGGATGATCGATAAAAGGATTCCGGTTATCCTGTATGATGTATACAGCTTCGTTCCTTTCGATTTCCTTTGTGCTTACGGGATCATCAAGATGCCACTCGATGAGCATTGCTTCAGCCCAGGGTTCCAGTACCGCGCCGTCGGCCATGGCGCTGCCCTGCCATCCACCATCCTCGTTCAGGTACCGGGTTGCCATGTAGAAGTAATTTCTGGCGAAATCGCCCTTGTATCCGTCGATCGGTTCGAAAGCGGTTCCGGTATATCCGGGGTAGGAGCAGGGGCCCAGGCGGCTGCCGTTCTGCGATGTCCATGTCGGGTTGTTCACTTCTCCGTAAGGTTCGTTTTCCCTTTTACTGTTCACATAGGTATCCGTTGGAACGATATGAAACAGATCAGTATTCATGGGCGAAGCATCATTGAACCAGCTCTTGGGCCAGGAGTGTTCCCGGTTGTAGGATTCACCTTCTCCGCCTGCTGAACCTCCCTGGTTCTGGTCATTGCCAAGTATATAAGTGTAAGGAGGAGTACCTCCGGGTACATCGGAATACATGTCCCATACTTCGTTCCCATTCCTGTCATCGGTTGTATAGAATGCGCCCCAGATGGCGTCATAGCTGATATTTGTGTGATCATCAATAATGTCGTGAAGAGCTTCCTGCAGTGCGGGTCCTGTGAGACCGGAGGCCGGATCGTAGTATCCCGGAGGTGGATCCGACCAGGATACGGAGCTGAGAATAAGGAACGTAACCGTAACCCCGAACATTCCGGATAGCCGGATTTTCATAAAACTCTCTTTCCGGGTTGTTGACTATGGAAGTACTATAATCAGGTTCGGAGGTAATTGAAAAACCTAATAGCCTTCCCCTCCGATCATTCGCAGAAGATCTTCAGCAGTCAGCTCGGTATCGCTGAAACGGAGCGAGATAGTACTCACCTTATCTCCGCCTCTTACAAGCTGTAACTCCAGGAGAGTAACGGGAGGCTCTTCCTCATTGTTAATCTCGAGGCTTATCCTGATCCCGCGGGGGTCAATGACAAGTATAAGTTCCTTTACTCTTTCCAGCATGGCTATCTGTGACCGGGAAAGCATTCCTGTTGGTATCAGGGATACGAAGGCTATGGAATTATGGGAAATCAGAACGGTAAGGTCGTAATCGAATTCGGAGATTGATATCAGAGCTGAATCCGAAGCTAGAGACTCCTCCGCGTCAAGTTCGAGCCAGCGTCCTGCTGATCTGTCAGAACCGCTGCCCGTCACGAGGCATGTCCACCCGTCTCTGCCGGCAATGGAGCCTATCATACCGCCCCGGGAATCTACCAGATCGTAATGCCCGGAGGACTCTTCGGAACTGCACTGAAAACCAGCCGTACACAGCTGAAGCATTTCGTCAGGCGAAACTTCTCTTGAAAGGAAAAGCAGCTGAGGAGAAAAATCTGTAAGGTTCACTCCAAGAAGGCTGACTCCAAAGCTTCCTCTGACGTTAAGTGAATCACAGAGCCAGATCGGGATTAATTCACTGAACTCGTCAGGAAAAAGACCGATATTCATTTTATCACCGATATGAACATGAAGAAAACAGAGCCCCGGAACCATTTTCAGTTCATCCTGAGCAGATGTACCATCACCGCAACCGGAAAGGAATAAGGCAGGAAGCAGAAATACTGTGAATACTGATAGAGTAATTTTATTCATTGACAAAACCCCCGATTGAGAGTAACTTTACCTTTCCATAAAGCTACAGGTTACCTTTTGTCTGCGTCAATGTTTTCTGTCATGTGGTATTGGCAGAAATAATCTTGACAGTAGAGAGGGGTTTCTATATGCTTCAGGTTCGCTTATTGCTGGCGTAGCTCAACTGGCAGAGCAGCTGATTTGTAATCAGCAGGTTATGGGTTCAATTCCCTTCGCCAGCTCCATTTGAGAGATAAGTGCTTGGTAAATAGATATTAGGAGCTGGCGAGGTTCCCGAGCGGTCAAAGGGGGCAGACTGTAAATCTGTTGGCAATGGCCTTCGGTGGTTCGAATCCACCCCTCGCCACCAGCTCTTTAGAAGTTACGGCTTTAGAAGCCGGGTCCGGTGTGCGGGAGTAGCTCAGTTGGCAGAGCATCAGCCTTCCAAGCTGAGGGTCGCGGGTTCGACCCCCGTCTCCCGCTCCAGCCGGTAGACAGAAGTGAATTGAACGCGGTGGGATAACCGCTTAAGCCTGCAGCGGGGGTTTGCAGGTAAATACTGCCAGAGCCCACGTAGCTCAGTCGGTAGAGCGCGTCCTTGGTAAGGACGAGGTCAGCGGTTCAATCCCGCTCGTGGGCTCCATGCAGTTGAATAAACGGAACTGAACTGAAATAAATAAGGGTCTGTACATCATCCATGGATTTAAGGATGAAAAAGGGAAAAGAAAGGGAGATATCATGGCCAAGGAGAAGTTTGAGAGGACAAAACCTCACGTTAATGTGGGTACTATCGGGCATATTGATCACGGGAAGACAACACTGACTGCTGCGATTACAAAATGCCTTGCCACTCAGTTCGACAATGTCAGTTACGTAGAGTTCGACATGATCGATAATGCTCCTGAAGAGAAGAAACGCGGTATCACGATAGCTACTTCTCACCAGGAATACGAAACAGAGAACAGACACTACGCACATGTAGACTGCCCGGGTCATGCCGATTACATCAAGAACATGATCACTGGTGCAGCACAGATGGATGGCGCAATTCTTGTTATTGCCGCGAACGACGGTGTAATGGAACAGACAAAGGAGCATGTGCTTCTTGCGCGTCAGGTTAACGTTCCGAGAATGGTTGTATTCCTTAACAAAGTAGACATGGTCGATGATGAAGAACTACTTGAACTTGTCGAAATGGAAGTCGGAGAACTCATGGAGAAATATGGTTTTGATCCTGAATCTCCAATCATCAGAGGAAGCGCGCTTCAGGCTCTCAACTCGGACGGAAACCCGGATAGTGCTGATGCAAAGTGCGTCTACGAACTCATGGAAGCTGTGGATACATGGATCCCAACTCCCGAAAGAGATACCGACAAACCTTTCCTCATGCCGGTTGAAGATGTTTTCTCAATTGAGGGACGTGGAACCGTTGGTACTGGAAGAATCGAGAGAGGTATCGTACATACCGGTGACAAGCTTGAGCGTGTTGGAATACACGAGACAATTGAAACCACATGTACAGGTGTTGAGATGTTCCGTAAAATTCTTGACGAAGGACAGGCAGGGGATAACGTCGGCCTTCTTCTTCGTGGAATCAAGAAAGACCAGCTTGACAGAGGAATGGTTCTCGCAAAGCCGGGCTCAGTTACTCCTCATACCGAATTTCAGGCGAATATCATTGTGCTCAGTGAAAAAGAGGGTGGCAGGAAGAAACACTTCAAAACAGGATACCGTCCTCAGTTCTATTTCCGTACAACCGATGTTACCGGTGAGATCCAGCTGCCTGAGGGCCGTGAGATGGCTTTACCCGGTGACAATGTAGACGGAGTGAAAATCACTCTTATAACTCCAATAGCCATGGAAGAGGGACTCCGTTTCGCTATTCGTGAAGGCGGAAGAACCGTTGGTCATGGCGTTGTTGACAAGATCGAACTATAGACAGGATATAAAGTGAGGGTAATTATCACACTTGCCTGCCAGGAATGCAGACAGCGTAACTACACTACTACCAAGAACCGCAGGACGAATACCGGCAGAATGGAAATGAAGAAGTATTGCAAATTTTGCAATAAGCATACCCTACACAGGGAAACGAAATAGTTCTAGTAGGAAATTCGCAGGGTCGTAGCACAATTGGTAGTGCACCGGACTCCAAATCCGGGGGTTGAGGGTTCAAGTCCTTCCGGCCCTGCCAACATTCCTCAGATGGAATTAGGCTCAGAGGAAGAGGACAGATTATGGCAAGCAGACAGACCCGGGACGGCAACTTCATTATCAGGGGTATTAAGACTGCTGTAAGATTCCTTGGGGAAGTTAAAGCAGAGCTGATAAAAGTCGCCTGGCCGACAAAAGAAGAAGTGATTTCGTCGACATGGGTCGTTCTCTTCGCGGTTGGAATTACAGCAGTATGGATTTTTGCCGCTGACCAGTTCTCCGCCCTTCTGATAAACGGGCTCATCAGGCTGATACACTAAAGCCTAAAGCTGCAGTTAAAAAAGGACAGGATTATATGGCAGAAGAAGAGAAAAGTGAGCAGGGAACGGTAAAAGAGGATACGTCTACAGAAGTAGAGGATAACAGCAGATTTTCCTGGTACGTAGTTAATTCATTCTCAGGGTACGAAAAACGTGTCATGAAATTTCTGGAAGGGCAGCTGAAAAGAAAATATCCTGACAAGATAGGAGAGGTTCTTATCCCGACACAGGATGTCACTTCAAATGTCAGAGGCCGAAAGACATCGAGAAAGAAAAAGCTCTATCCGGGTTACGTTTTCGTTCAGCTTGAACTGAATCAGGAAATGATCATGGACATTCGGGCCATGAGCAATGTAAGCGGATTTCCACCGATGAATCAGGGAAATCCCGAGCCTTTGACCGATAGTGAGATAAACAGGCTGAAGGGACAGGCGGAAGGTGCCGACAAATCGAAAGTTATTCGTGTACCTTACACTGTTGGTCAGACTGTCAGAGTAATAGAAGGACCGTTTAACAATTTTACTGGGGTTGTGGAATCTATCAACCCGGAGCGCGGCAGAGTAAGGGTGATCTTTACCATATTCGGCCGTAAAGCACCTGTGGAGATCGATTTTTCGCAGGTTCGACCGGTCTGACAGCGGACCGGATTCAACTGAGGGCGGAACCGTTCGCCTTCATTCAGCGAAGAGCTGCTGTAACCAATAAGGGGAGGTTACATCAGCTGGAAAGGAGTGCTTACCATGGCCAAGAAGGTTTTGGGTGTGGTGAAGCTTCAACTGCCCGCAGGGCAGGCTACACCGGCTCCTCCCGTAGGCCCCGCGCTGGGGCAGTACGGAATTAATCTTGCCGGTTTCTGTAAGGATTTCAATGCCCGAACCCGGGGCAGCGAAGGACTTATTATTCCTGCGGTAATCAGTATCTACAAAGACAGAAGCTTTACTTTTATTCTGAAATCCCCTCCAGCCGCGGTTCTATTGAAGCGTGCTGCCGGTTTGGCAAAGGGATCTCCGGAATCCAACCGGGAAAAAGTCGGTACGGTTACTATGGAGCAATGCCGTGAGATCGTGAAACTGAAGGAAAAAGATCTCAATGCTGCATCGATGGAGGCAGCCGTATCCATGATCGCCGGTACCGCAAGGAGTATGGGTCTGGAGGTGGTGGATTGATATGGGAAAAATGAGTAAAAGATACCGCCAGGCTCGAGAAGCTGTGATGGCGGACAAAAAATACACACTGGATGAAAGTTGCGAGCTTGTGAAGGAACTTGCAAGCGCAGGTTTCGATGAAACCGTTGAAATCGCTATATCTCTGAATGTGAATCCAAAGTACGCTGATCAGATGGTCAGGGGATCATGTATCCTGCCTAACGGTACAGGAAAAACGGCAAGGGTAGCTGTTTTCGCATCTGGAGAAAAAGCGGACAAAGCGAAAGAAGCCGGAGCCGATATAGTCGGGGACGAAGATCTCGCTACCAGGATCCAGGAGGGATGGCTCGAGTTCGATGTAGTCATTGCCAGTCCTGACATGATGAGAACGGTCGGTAAACTCGGCCGGGTTCTTGGACCGAGAGGCCTCATGCCTAACCCTAAAACGGGGACAGTTACAGAAGATGTTGCCGAGGCGGTCAGAGAAGCCAAAGCGGGAAAGATCAGCTTCAGAGTTGATAAGACAGGCAATCTTCATGTTCCAGTTGGAAAAGCCAGTTTTGAAAAAAAAGCTCTTGCAGAAAACGTAATGTCATTCTTCGAGAAGGTACAGCAGCTGAGACCGTCAACCGTAAAGGGACAATACATGAAGAATATATCTGTATCGTCCACAATGGGGCCGGGAATTAAGATCGATATGAACGATCTTCGGGCCCAAGTCCGATAGGTGGTGATAGACAAATGGCTGTTTCAAGAAAACAGAAAGAGAACGTTGTAACCACCCTTATTGAGGATCTGGGCGATGCAGGATCGGTAATACTGGCTGATTTCACCGGTATAAACGTTGAGGATATGACGGATCTCAGAGTCCAAATGCGTGAGAACAATGTTAACTTTACAGTTGTTAAAAATACCCTTCTTCGAAGGATCTTCAACGAGATCGAAGTTGGAAAAGATGAGGGTATTTATGCGATGATGGAAGGGCCAACAGCGCTGGCATATTCGGAAGATGAGGTTCTTCCGATTAAGATTATCAGAAAATTCGCTGAAGGTCATAAAGGTCGACCTCAGGTAAAGGGAGGCTTTGTATCCGGTGAAACTTACGAAGTCGGCAAACTCATGCGGCTTGCCGAAATCCCCTCAAGAGAAGTGCTTCTGGCAAAATTACTCGGTTCAGCCAATTCACCTCTGCAGGGTTTCGTTTCTGTAAGCAGTGGAATAATCAAAAAATTCTTCTACGCAGTAAATGCGATCAGGGAGAGTAAGCAGAACTAATAAGAGTAGCGGTATCCAGAACTGGATACCGCAGCAAATGGAGGAAGAAAAATGAGTGATCTTAAAAAGGCTGATATTATTGAAGCTATCTCAAACATGACTGTTCTGGAGCTTGCAGAGCTCGTGGAAGAGATGGAAGCAAAATTTGGTGTTTCAGCAGCAGCGCCGGTAGCTGCAGTAGCTGCAGCCCCCGCGGAATCGGGCGGCAAATCAGAAGAGAAAACAGAGTTCGACGTCATTCTGGAGGATTTTGGTGCGAAGAAAATACCTGTTATCAAAATAGTCAAGGACGTTCTTGAACTTAACCTCAAGGAAGCCAAGGAACTTGTTGATAACGTTCCCTCAAAGCTCCGTGAAGATCTGGACAAAGATGAAGCAGAAGCTCTCAAGAAACAGCTTGAGGAAGCAGGAGCAACAGTCAAACTTCAGTAACACCAGGGTAGAATACACGGCGGGGTATGACACAGACATCCCTCGCCGTTTGCACCGTATTGATTAGAAATCGTTGTACTTAAATTCACTTCCTAATTTATGTGTGAGGAGTGATCAGGTGAAGGTTAACAGACCTGTAAAGAATTATTCGGAAGTACAGCCGGTGATTGATATCCCGGATTTACTTAAAATACAGAGGGAATCTTTCAACAGATTTCTGCAGGACGATGTTCCGCCCGACGAACGTCTTCCCCAGGGTCTACACAAGATTTTCCAGGATACTTTTCCCATTGAGAGCAGCAACCGCGAGTTCTCGCTGGAGTACGTTTCGTACGAACTGGGAATACCGAAGTACACTGTCCAGGAGGCAATGGACAAAGGTCTGAGTTATTCAGTACCGTTAACAGCTGTGCTCAGGCTCGTTTTCAGGAACGTCCTGGATATGGAGAACGGCAAGCCTTCAACGGATTCCTGGAAAGTATCCAGGATCATAGACCAGTCCGTATTTCTCGGTGAACTTCCTCTAATGACAAAGGCCGGATCATTCGTAATCAACGGCGCAGAGAGAGTGATAGTAAACCAGCTGCACAGAAGCCCCGGAGTATTCTTTGAAGAAACTACCATGCAGCGCGGCAACAGGATATACAAATCCAGGGTTATTCCTCTAAGAGGATCATGGCTGGATCTGAAACTTGATCACAACGATATTATTTATGTAAACATAGACAGGCGCCCAAAAAGAATACCTGTAACAATGCTTCTCCGCGCTCTGGGCCTGGATTCGGATGCTGAAATACTTTCAAGTTTTTATCCGAAAGTCACAAAAGATCTGGCATCCGCTCTCAAGAGCCGATCAAAAGCTATTGAGCTTGTCCTGAAATCTTTTGCTGAGGATATTGTAGACCCCCAGACTGGTGAACTGCTTGTCCGCTGTGATGAACCTGTGGAAAGTATCGAGAAAATAGAAATGCTTTTTGAGCATGGGATTAAAAAGGCTGATTTTCTTGCTCCCCGAATGGAAACCAACGATTTCGACGGAATTAGAAAAACCCTTGCCAAGGAAGCCACGTCAATGGGAGCCGGCGTCGAAAAGAACGAAGATTCAGCTACGATGTGGATATATGAAGCGCTCAGGGGTACTGAAGCACCTAATCTGGATCATGCAAGAAGTTATCTGAGATCGATGTTCTTCGATTCAAAGCGCTACAGTCTCAGTGAGGTTGGAAGATACAAACTCAACGAAAGACTCAATATCTCAACTTCAATGGAGAAACTTACACTCACTGTCCCTGATCTGGTCGCTATCGTAGAGAACCTCATAAAACTTCGCGAGGGAAGAAACACATCTGACGATATTGACCATCTGGGTAACAGGAGGGTCAGGACTGTCGGCGAGCTTCTGGGACAGGAGTTCTCAAAGGGATTGAGCAGAATGGCGAGAACCATTCGTGACAGAATGGGACATCAGGATCGTGAAAAACTCACTCCACATGATCTGGTAAACTCCAGAACGCTCTCGAGTGTTATAAACACGTTCTTTGGCTCCAGCCAGCTATCGCAGTTCATGGAGCAGACAAATCCTCTTGCTGAACTGACTCATAAAAGAAGAACGAGCGCTCTCGGTCAGGGTGGATTGACAAGAGAGAGGGCTGGTTTTGATGTAAGGGATGTTCACCATACGCATTACGGCCGAATGTGCCCGGTTGAAACACCTGAAGGCCCTAACATCGGGCTGATCACCACGCTGGCGGTTTTCGCCTCTATCAACCGTTTTGGATTTCTTGAAACACCATACCGCCGTGTAATCGATGGTAAGGTGACAGATGAGGTTGTCTACCTATCAGCTGACAGAGAGGACAGGCACACAATTGCCGAAGCCGACGCTCCGGTGGATGAGAACGGTTATCTGACGAGCAGCCTCGTAAGGACCAAGCGAGCCAGCAGCTACCCTATGGTACCTCCCAAAGAGGTCGAGTTCATCGATGTAAGCCCTATACAGCTGATAGGTGTATCCGCCGCTTTGATACCTTTCCTGGAGCACGATGATGCCAACAGAGCACTTATGGGATCCAACATGCAGCGTCAGGCGGTGCCACTTCTTCATCCGTTGGCTCCATTTGTTGGAACAGGCATGGAAGAAAGAGCTGCCCTTGACTCCGGAGCCCTTGTCACAGCAAAGAGAGCCGGAATTGTTGAAGAGGTAGACGCCACCCATATCGTTGTGAAGGCTGACTGCGAAGTATACGATTTTAACAAATTCGACACCTACCATATCAAGAAATTCAAAAGAACAAACCAGGACACATGCATTAATCAGAGACCCCTGGTAAGTGTCGGGGATAGAGTCGAGAAGAATCAGGTGCTTGCAGATGGTATGGCAACCGAGAACGGCAAGCTTGCACTTGGCGTCAATGCGACAGTAGCGTTCGTTCCATGGAACGGCTACAATTTCGAGGACGCAATTGTTGTCAGTGAGAACATTATTAGAAATGATGCCTTCACATCTGTTCATGTAGTTGAACTGGAAACTCAGTTCAGAGAGACAAAACTCGGTCCGGAAGAACTCACAAGAGAACTTCCAAGTGTTGATAATCCCGAAGAGATAGCCAATCTTGACGAAGATGGCATTATCAGGATCGGTTCAAGAGTGAGAGAAAGAGATATTCTTGTCGGCAAGATCACACCCAAGGGAGAACAGGATCTTTCCCCATCTGAGAGATTGATAAGGGCTATTTTCGGTCAGAAGGCTGGAGATGTGAAGGATGCCTCGCTGAGAGCTCCAACCGGGATGGATGGTGTAGTCATTGATGTTAAAGTGTTCTCAAGGAAGGATAAAACCGAGAGAACCCGTCGCGAAATCGATGATAAGCGGGACAGGTACCGAGAGCAGTTCGAGGAAAACGAGAAGCGGATTTTTGCCGAAAGGAACGAACTGCTGAAGGAAATCCTCCGGGGGAAGAAAGCTGTCAGCCTGGTTGATAAGCTGACGGGAGAGGTTCTTGTTCCCTCCGGGAGAAAGCTGTCCGTATCTTTTCTGAATAAAGTTAATTTCTCCGATATAGATTCAAGTCAGCAACTTGTCGAGGATCTGAAATCCGATGATGAAACCCGGCAGATACTGATAAATGCTGCCCGGGAACACAGGAGGCTTGAGAACGAACTTGAAACCGCAGAGGAAAAACTCATGCGGGGAGACGATCTTCCACCTGGAGTTATTAAGACAGTCAAGGTTTACCTTGCGAAACGGCGTAAGCTCCAGGTTGGTGATAAAATGGCCGGAAGGCACGGAAACAAGGGTGTGGTAAGTATTATCGTCCCCCAGGAGGATATGCCATATCTTCCAGACGGAACCCCTGTTGATATCTGCCTTAATCCTCTCGGAGTACCCAGCAGAATGAACGTGGGTCAGATAATGGAAACGAATGTAGGGTGGGCTGCGAAGAAGATGAAATACGATGTGATTACACCTGTTTTCGATTCCGCGACCAATACCGAGATCGAAGATGCCCTTGAGGAAGCAGGTTTCAACAGAGACGGGAAAACCGTACTTTACGATGGCAGGACCGGGGAACCTTTTGACCAGAGGGTTACAGTCGGATGCATGTACATGATGAAACTCGCGCATCAGGTTGAGGATAAGCTTCACGCAAGAGCTACCGGACCATACGCTATGGTTACTCAGCAGCCTCTGGGTGGAAAGGCGCAGAATGGCGGACAGAGGCTGGGTGAGATGGAAGTCTGGGCTCTCGAAGCCTACGGAGCAGCTTACTGCCTTCGTGAAATGCTTACCATCAAGTCAGATGATGTAGATGGCAGGGCTCGTGCCTACAGTGCAATGGTGAACGGAGAGAACATTCCACATTCACTGACACCAGAATCATTTAACGTTCTTCAGAATGAGATGAGGAGCCTTGCGCTGGATGTTGAATTACTGCCTGATGAAGGGGAGGAATAAAAATGTTAGAAAACATTGCCCGACGTGATGCCAGGGTATTACTCTCCGATTTTGGAGGTATGAAGATCAGTCTTGCGTCCCCTGAGACCATTCGGAAATGGTCCCATGGAGAGGTCAGCCAGGCTGAAACGATTAATTACAGGAGTTACAAGCCGGAGGCTGAAGGACTTTTCTGTGAGCGTATTTTCGGCCCTGTCAGGGACTGGGAGTGCAGCTGTGGAAAATACAAGAGGATACGCAACAAGGGAATAGTCTGTGATCGATGCGGTGTTGAAGTTACGCATTCCAGAGTGCGCAGGGAACGCATGGGACATATTGATCTTGCCGTTCCTGTTGTTCATATCTGGTTCTTCAAATCACGGAAGATATCCAAATTGCTCAACATCACTAACCTTAAGCTTGAGCGAGTCATCTACTACGAATCACATATCGTTACGAAATCGACCCATCCGGACATTAGCGTCGGTATGATAATTACCGATGAAGAGTACAGAGAAATGAAAAAAGAGTACGGTGATGTCTTCAAGGTAGGCATGGGAGCGGAAGCTATCAGAACGATGCTGGCTGACCTCGATCTGGAGGAAATGGCAACAACACTGCGTACCAGCATTGCCAACGAAACTACCCATGCCCGCAGAAAGAAGAATATCAAGAGACTGAAGGAAGTTGAAGCATTCAGGTTGTCCTCGGATGATAACAAGCCCGAGTGGATGATACTTCAGATAATGCCCGTACTTCCCCCTGATCTCAGACCTCTGGTTCCTCTTGACGGGGGAAGGTTCGCATCAAGCGACCTTAACGATCTTTACCGGAGAGTGATAAACAGAAACAACCGGCTGAAACGGCTTCTCGATCTTCAGGCTCCGGATGTAATTCTGAGGAACGAAAAGAGGATGCTTCAGGAAGCTGTTGACGCGGTTCTTGACAACAGTTCAAGACGCAAGCCTGTAAAAGGTGCCGGAATGAGACCTCTTCGATCCCTCTCAGATCTTCTCAAAGGTAAACGGGGAAGATTCCGACAGAACCTGCTGGGAAAAAGAGTGGATTACTCGGGAAGAAGTGTCATCGTTGTCGGCCCCGACCTGAAACTTAGCCAGTGCGGCCTTCCGAAGAATATGGCGCTTGAGCTGTTCAAGCCTTTCATTGTAGCCAGGATAAGTGAACTTCTTGATGAAAGTGTGAAGAAAGCCACCAAGAGGTGGGAAGAAGCTGATGAAATAGTATGGCCTGTTCTCGAACAGGTAATACAGAATCATCCTGTCCTTCTTAACAGAGCTCCTACCCTTCACCGACTTGGAATTCAGGCATTTGAGCCTGTGCTTGTTGAAGGTAAGGCTATCCAGCTTCATCCACTTGCCTGCTCTGCGTTCAATGCGGACTTCGACGGTGACCAGATGGCTGTTCACCTTCCCCTCTCCGCTGAAGCTCAGGTGGAAGCCCGTATGCTCATGCTTGGCAGCAAGAACATACTCAGGCCGGCAAGCGGTGAACCCGTCGCTACGCCCAGTCACGATATGGTCATCGGTGCATACTACCTCACCAAGCCCCTTCCCGGAGCAAAGGGAGAGGGAATGTTCTTCTCTTCAAGGGAAGAGGTAAGAGGCGCCTACGATGCCGATAAAGTTGACCTTCACGCAAAGATCAAGGTTAAGGGAATAAACAAGATCGTTGAGGAAAACGGCAAGAACGAATACATCACTCCTCCTTTCTGGAAGGATTATACGACTGTCGGTCAGGTTATCTTCAATGAGATCATCCCGCCAGAGCTTGGTTTTATATTGGCTAACGCAAGAATCCCTCACGAAAAGGTTTTCAGCAAGAAGGGGCTTAACCAGCTGGTTGGAAGGTGCTTCAACGAGCTCGGGGCAGTTCGTACCGCTATACTGCTCGATAATCTCAAAGAACTCGGATTCCATTACTCTACAGTATCCGGCCTGACAGTCGGGATGAGAGATATGCTCATACCCGAGAGTAAAGAAGAGATTATTGAAAAGACCGCTCATGAAATAGAGAAGATCGAAAAGAGTTCGAAACGAGGAGAGCTTACGGAAGCCGAGCGGTACAACAGAGTTATTGATAACTGGGCTAAAACTACCGAGTTGGTTAAGAACGCTATGATGGAGGGATTGAGTCATGACAGCCATGGTTTCAATCCTATCTATATGATGGCAAATTCCGGTGCAAGAGGAAGCGTCGATCAGATGAAGCAGCTTGCAGGTATGCGAGGCCTGATGGCCAAACCCAGGAAGAAGCTTACGGGAGAACTCGGGGAAACAATTGAAACCCCGATCATCTCTTCGCTGAAGGAAGGCCTTTCGGTAATTGAATACTCGATTTCAACTCACGGGTCGCGGAAGGGCCTTGCTGACACTGCTCTCAAGACGGCAGATGCGGGTTATCTGACAAGAAGGCTTGTTGATGTCTGCCAGGATGTAATGATTACAATGGAAGACTGCGGTACGATAAGGGGCAGGATGATTACTTCCCTCAAGGAGGGCGAGGAAGTCATTGAACCCCTGCGTGACCGTATACTTGGCCGTGTTGCTGCAGAGACCATATACAAACCGGGAACGGATGACATCCTGTGTGAAGCCGGTCAGGAGATATCGGCAAAGCTTGCAGCTGAAATAGACAGTATGGGAGTTGAGTCCGTACGGATCCGAAGCGTTCTGGCGTGTGAAGCCAGAAGAGGTTTGTGTGCCAAGTGCTATGGCTGGGACCTTTCAAGGAACAGAATGGTTACCGTAGGTGAGTCTGTAGGAGTAATTGCGGCTCAGAGCATCGGTGAACCGGGAACGCAGCTGACTCTCCGGACATTCCATACCGGTGGAGTCGCCGGTCGGGAGACAAGGGAATCGGAAGCGGTAGCAAGGCACGACGGTTACGTCAGTTACCGAAATCCATGTATTGTGAAAAGCACCGATGAAAGCGGAAATCAGGTAATGGTCAGCACCAGAAATACGCAGCTGGACATTCTTGATGAATTGGGAGAAGTCCTTTCCACATACGATATTGTTGTCGGATCCCAGATGTCCGTAGAAGACGGACAGAAGATCAAGAGGAATGATGTAATCTGCAAGAGTGATCCGTTCATTATTCCCATAGTTGCTGAACAGGAGGGTAGTGTACACTACGTCGACATAGAGGAAGACACTACACTAAAAGAAGAAATCGACAGTGAGCAGCGGAAGCAAATGGTTATTGTAGAGGACAGAAGCAAGACTCTCCATCCTCACATTTTCATCCTTCCCGAACAGATGGTTGTTCTAAGCGGACATCCCAGGCGCAGAGATGAGGAACTCTATACTCTCGGGGAACTGGAAAAAGAAATGACCGACGGACATGGACGCATTATCTATACGTATCAGGAGGTCAGCACCTACCGCACGGAAACGCTTGCCGAAGACTTCAAGAAAAGAATGAAAGACCAGGATATTCCTTTAATATCCATGAACTGCAGGAAAGCAGGGACAGGAAGCTATGCGGCACTTGTGAACGCAGCAAGGGAAGTAATCAAGACTTTCGGCAAAAAGGCGAAGAAGGAAGTGACCGCCCTTGAAACTGCCATTGAGGCTCTGGAGACTTCAAAAAAACGCAAGAACAACGAGTTTGAAGAAAAATTTGCACACGCTCTTGCGGAGTTGAGCAGTAAAGGCTCCTTTATAATCATCATCGAATCTCTGGATAGAGGGCATCAGGGGACAAAGAACCTTGTAAGCTGTATTCAGAACATTGTTACCGAAAGCGCTATGATGATAATCTCCGACTTCACCACAAGGGGAGCAAGAAGTCATATCGTTCAGAGGGGGAGAAAGAAGATTGCAAAGGATCCTGTTGAGGAATTCATTTCTGATTCAATAAAGGGCAAGTACCCCATTCCCAGCGGAGCGCACCTTCGCGTGAACGATGGAAGCCTTATAAAGCAGGGTGTTCATATTGCCAGGATCGAGCGAAAGCTTGGACAGCACAGGGATATTACCGGAGGCCTGCCAAGGGTGGATGAATTGTTCGAAGCCCGTGTACCCAAGGATGCGGCGAGCATAGCCGAAATCGATGGTGTTGTTGCGCTCAGCCCTATCAAAGCAGGCATTAGAACTGTAACCATCAGGGGAGATCACGGACAGGAATCCGCTGTCAAGATTCAGGCATCCAAGCATATTCGAGTGCGTGAGGGTGACAGAGTCAAAGCTGGAGACCGCCTTACTGAAGGTCCGCTGTCTCCGCATGATACGCTAAGGATCATGGGAACAGAAGCGGCGGAGAAGTATCTTCTCAACGAGATCCAGGAGGTTTACCGTCTCCAGGGCGTCAATATCAACGATAAGCATATAAGCATCGTTGTCAGGCAGATGCTCTCCAAAGCTAAGATCGACGATCCCGGAGATACTCAGTTCCTTGAAGGCGCTCAGGTGGACAGGCTTATTCTCCAGAGGGAGAACAAGGCCATGATGATGGAAGGCAAGAAGCCTGCTACATCCGCGGTTCTGCTTCTGGGAATCACTAAAGCTTCACTTGCCACAGAGAGTTTCCTTTCAGCTGCTTCCTTCCAGGAAACTAACAGTGTGCTGGCTGATGCAGCTACCGCTGGTAAGGTGGATTATCTGCATGGCCTGAAGGAAAATGTGATTGTCGGCCATCTTATTCCAGCTGGAACCGGATTGAAGAAATACCAGAATATTAAACTCTCTTTACCCGATGGTGAAGAACTGCCAGAACCGGCATTCCCGGACGATATGGATGAGCTTGATATTGACGAAACAGATTTTGATGTATAGAGTTAAGTCCCTTGCACTATTATTTAGTGCATGAAATGACTTTTGAAAGGAGATGGTTTGCCCACAATTAATCAGCTTGTGCGTAACGGGCGCAAGAAACAGAAAACAAAAACCAAGGCACCTGCCCTTACCGGATGCCCGCAGAAGAGAGGTATCTGTACCAGGGTATACACTTCGACACCCAAGAAACCAAACTCAGCTTTGCGCAAGGTGGCAAGAGTGCGGCTGAGAAATGGTTTTGAAGTTACTGCCTATATCCCTGGGATAGATCATAACCTCAACGAACACTCGGTTGTGTTCATAAGAGGCGGAAGAGTTAAAGACCTGCCTGGAGTGAGATATCATATTATTCGCGGAGTTGAGGATACTTCAGGTGTTGAGGGAAGAAAACAGAGTCGTTCCAAGTACGGTACAAGAAAAACATAGAATGAACGTTCTGCACGGAGGAGTGCAGACGGGGAGGACGAATGGCTAGACGTTCAAGGCCAAAGAAGCGTGAAATCGTACCTGACAGAAAGTACGGCAATATGCTTATGGCGAAGTTTATCAATAAACTGATGCATAAAGGCAAAAAATCCACTGCCGAGAAAATCTTCTATACGGCAATGGATATTATTACAGAGAAAACCGGACAGGATCCCCTGACCGTATTCAACAGGGCAATGGGGAATGTCAGACCGGATCTCAAAGTGAAATCCAGGCGTGTGGGTGGATCCACATACCAGGTACCATTGGAAGTTAAGCCGCAGGAAAAGGATTCTCTCGCCATGCGCTGGATCATCCAGTACGCAAAGGCTCGCAGCGGCAGAGGTATGGCTGAAAAACTCGCATCTGAAGTCATGGATGCTGCAAAAGGTGAAAATGCGGGCAGCCTGAAAAAGAAGGAAGATACACACAGGATGGCGGAAGCTAACAAAGCCTTCGCCCATTATCGCTGGTAGGTTAACTGCTTTTCAGTTTCCTCCAGCGCTGACAGAATTTGATTATATAACTGGAGGAAATTGCTTATCATGAGCGGCTCTCGAACGGACAAAGTACGTAATATCGGCATAATGGCGCACATTGATGCCGGAAAGACTACCGTAACAGAGCGCATTCTATACTATTCCGGAATAGTGCACCGTCTGGGTGATGTTGATCATGGTACGGCAGCGATGGACTGGATGCCGCAGGAGAAGGAAAGAGGCATTACTATCCAGTCGGCTGCCACTACCTGTACATGGAAAACTAATCAGGTTAACATTATAGATACACCGGGCCATGTTGATTTCACAGCTGAAGTAGAAAGAAGCCTCAGGGTTCTGGACGGAGCTGTAGCCGTATTCTGTGCTGTAGGGGGAGTTGAGCCTCAGTCCGAGACTGTCTGGCACCAGGCAGACAGGTACAGTGTTCCAAGAATCGCATTCATCAACAAAATGGATCGACAGGGAGCGGATTTCAACCGCGTACTGGAGATGATGCGCAACATGCTTGGAGCCAAACCACTTCCTGTAACTCTGCCAATAGGCAGCGGCAGCAGCTTTTCAGGGATTATCGATTTGATCAGCGGACAAGCCATATACTTCGATGAGACCTCCAATGGATCAAAATACACGTTAGAAGAAATTCCGGAATCATGTGCTGATGAATGCACTGCCGCCAGGAACATACTCTGGGAGACTGCCGCCATGCTCGATGAATCGGCCATGGAGGAGTATTTTGCAGGAAATCTTTCACCTGAGCGAGTCAGACAGCTCATCAGGAAAGGAACTATGAAGGGTGAATTTGTCCCTGTTCTGTGCGGAGCTGCACTGAAGAACATTGGTATTCAGAAACTCATGGATGCCATAGTGGACTGGCTTCCTTCTCCGTCAGAACTTCCTCCAATAACGGGTCACAGGAAAGATGGTTCTGTCGTTCAGGTTGAACGCAGTGTGGAAGAGCCATTTTCGGCACTGGTTTTCAAGGTCCAGTCTGATGCGCACCTAGGAAGGCTTGCTTTCATGAGGGTTTATTCCGGCAGGATACAGGACGGGCAGCATGTGCTGAATAACAGAACAGGAAAGAAAGACAGGCTTACCCGGCTTGTACGAATGCATGCTAACAAGCGAACTCACCTTGACGGTGTAATGGCTGGTGATATTGCTGCAGCCGGATTGAAGGATATTGCGACGGGTGATACTATCACAGCCCCTAATACATCTCTTATTCTTGAATCAATTGAATTCCCGGACCCGGTTATGCAGATGGCAATAGAGCCCAAGAGTACTTCCGATGAAAAGGCACTTGAAGAAGCATTGGCCTCCATGGTCAGTGAAGACCCGAGTTTCAGGGTCGGCATCGATGAAGAATCCGGACAGACGCTGATCAAAGGAATGGGAGAACTGCACCTTGAAATAATATCCAGTCGGATTCAACGGGAGAAAGGGGTAGAAGTAAGAACCGGTAAACCCCAGGTCTCCTACAGGGAAAGTATTTCCTGCGAAACCGAAGGCAGAGGCGAATTCGGCAGGTCGATCCAGGGAAGAGGACACTTCGGGAACGCTACGATAAAAGCAATTCCGGTAGATACGGGAATAGAGTTTGTTAACATGCTGAAAGATAAGGAATTCCCGGATCATTTCACCGAAGCTGTGGAAAGAGGTGTCATGGGTTCGGTGGGAGCCGGATCTCTGGCCGGATACCCGGTGGATGGAATTAGAATAGAACTCATTAAAGCCGATCTGCATGAAACGGACTCGTCTGAAACGGGCTATGCCTACGCTGGTGCCATGGCTTTCAGGGAATGTCTGAAAAACGGCAAGCCGGTTCTGAAGGAACCCGTGATGCGTCT
>Ga0307441_1000257_pt1 | contig 20375 bp, 25 predicted proteins | sample SalMarWE160420MG_FD_202149 | JGI IMG/M metagenome (GOLD analysis project Ga0307441, IMG submission 202149) | Salt marsh sediment microbial communities from the Plum Island Ecosystem LTER, Massachusetts, United States - WE1604-20 | ecosystem: Environmental > Aquatic > Marine > Intertidal zone >... | reverse complement strand
CCTCCATAACTGGTATTCATCTTTCTCTCTCCAATAGTAGTGAATATAATATCTACAATTGCTGTGTATATTACATCGTCATCATACTGGAAAGTCGGGCGTATCTTCCATGGCCATGACGTCCCTGCTAGTCCTGTTATCATACTTAATCTCCTTAAATAACCATAGCTGGTGGTGGTGGTCCAGCTGGTGGAGGTGGTGTTGTAAAAGTAACAAGCACTGTCTTTGTGGCAATATCAAATTGTGTAGCAATCTGCTGCCCGGCTACTGCCTCTGTGTTCCCAGTGTTTGACAATATCCCTGAGAGTGCTGAAACGATAGCCATGGCTCCTGGAACAGCTGTAACCATGCCCGCCGCTGGTCCACCAATAAAAACAACCGGAGGAGTTAACCAATAAGCCTGAATAGCACTTGCCATCGCCTGAGCAACAATTGTCGGATTTCCAGCCTCTGCAGATATAAGAGATGGCGTCAATAAGCCCTGGAATGTCGTCTTCTCTACACCAGTAAATACAGGTAAACCAGGTGGAGCCATTGCTGTCTTACAGTAATTATCATAAGCCCCAGCGATTTTGAATGCTGCATCTGCACCAGTATTAGGATGACCCATAAATATGCTAGATAATTCAGCTGCCAACGTTGCTACAACCAACGGCATTATTCACCTCCCACATCCAAAGGACAACCAGGTGGTGATGGCATTTCCGGTAACACAGGAAGGCTAGGTACACTTGGTAATCCAATAGATGGTACCGGTAAACTAGGACTAGGTATTAAAGGAACAGGAAGTCCCTCTATAGCCATCTCTGGAGGAGTGGGCATCTCTGGTAACCCAGGAGGACTAGGCACACTCGGTACAGGCAACCCAATAGACGGTACTGGTAACGAAGGTGTAGGTATCGACGGAACGGGTGGACCATGGATAGCCATCTCCGGAAGAGTGGGCATCTCTGGTAACCCAGGAGGACTAGGCACACTCGGTACAGGCAACCCAATAGACGGTACTGGTAAGGACATATCAGGAGGAAAAGGCGGAAGGTTACACTTGGACGTCATGGAACTTTCACATTCTTGGTTAAAACATCCTGCTCTATTGGAGGAACCAAAGGAGGAGGACACAACGCACTAGTTGGGCCAACACCTGTTGAGTGGATATGTGCTATATAATGATTCAAAAACGTATTAGTGAACCAATTAAACCATGCGGTCCCCCTCACTGAATCCTCTGCCGAATCTTTTCCAAGAACCACACTGCCTGTGCTTAAACTGACCGTCTTTCCACTTGCAAGAATAACATCATCAGTACCAGTGATTTGAACAGCACCCGCTCTAAGATCAACGACATTACCATTTGCATCTGCCATCTTCATACCATCTTTATCTTGAATGAATGAATTACCCCTAGAATCCAAAAGCATATTCAAATCACCGTCGTCATCCAATGCACGCATCTCAAACACTGCACCCTTGTGATTTGCTATCTGTATATTTCCATCATTAGTAAAAGCAATAAACGTATACAGATCCTCGTCGTTTACTACCTTATGCCAAATCAACTTGATTCCCAAATTATCTGGATCATCACTAAAACTCAATTCATGACCTGCCTTGGTCCTGAACGCCCTTATAACTGGCTTTCCATCAACATACATCCCTGTAGGAGTAAAATTGTCTACTCCCTTTGGATTTGGCCACGCACCACCACTGTATCTAGGGAACGAAGGATTACCGTTCATAAATGTCACAAGCACTGGATCATTGACATCAGGAACTACAAATTGTCCACAATTCCTTCCTCCCCATACTGGCTTTGGCCATGCCCATTTTCCCAATGGTTTATTACCTCCAACGTTAGGAACACGAACAAGAATTCTACCTTGCTCACTTGGATCCTCGTTATCAACACACACACCATCATATTCAGAATAATAGAGATTGAACCATTCAAGCCCATACTTTAAAAGTCTTTTCAAAAACTTAGTAAATAAAGTATCCATATATTAACCCGGGTTAGCCTCTATATTCTCGTCTTGAACACTTCCTTCTTGCTCTGCTGGAGGATTTGATACTTTTGCACTTCCAAACATTCCCTCCAATGTGGCGTCTGACCCTGGAAACCCTCTTCCAAAACAAGAACAATTCATTGTAGCACCAGAAGTTGATACAGAAATTTCCATCTCATTAAGCATATAAGTTCCTGAAAAATAATCCCCTATACCTTTTAGACCTACCATCATTCCTGGAAGAAGATTAGGTATAGCGATTGCGGAAAAATTAACAGGTATACCATGTTCATCTGCGTTCTCATCGTTTATCGCCGCAACTTGATTCTTAATAAAATCCTCGGACTCTCCACCGGTAGCTGGAAGAGCAATTATCCTTCCACATTCGTCGTCTTCATCTATTCTCTTTATCAAGGACTTTACTTTTACTCCACCAATAGCAGGAGGAGGTGCCTTTCCATCTTCCTTTGGAGGTATAGCAAGAGAACCACCTGATGTGAAACTGTTCATGTCAGACCCGTTCTCGGTACTATCCCCATCTGACCTTTTCATCTCTGGTTCTTCTTCCGGATTACTATCTGGACCATAACCCATAGTTGCAATACCCTGAAGCTGCCTAAGAAATAAAGCACCAGTTGACTCTGCATCAAAAGAATCCATAGGTAATACATTATTCTGCGTATCTATCTTCGCATACATATAAAAAGTAGCATTGACGTCTGGATAACCTTTATTTGGACCAGTTGAATCAACTATCATGAGCTTTCCGTTTTGAATAATAAGCTTAGCTCCACGACGTTCCGACTCGTACATTAAAAACTGCATGTCAGTTCGTCCACCCTGAACAAAACTATCTTCCACCGTCTCAAAAGCTAATTGAATTCTGTCTGATAAACAAAATTCAATTACTAAGCCATATCTTGAAGCTATTTTTTCTGCAATAGATCTTAAAGTAACTGGAGACTCAGACGATGACCAATCCCTACATCTAGCTACGCGGTCCATGTGCCAAGCCATTGCCTTTGCTGGAACAGTAATAGATATTTCCTCACCAAAAGAAACCGTAGGTCTAAGCATAAAACCATAATGCCAGTCAGTCATCATACCTTCTATGTCAGCATATCCCCATCTAACGGCTAATGTATTACCAACACGAAGCCACTTACTATCTTTTGAAATAAGTTTAATGGCATCTTCATAAGGAGGAGAAAGTATAACCTCTATGGTCTGACTAACGCTTCTTGCCATAGATATAGTAACGCTTTGAAAATAAGGAAAGACCTCACCTGTACCTGGTAAAGAGAAAGACGTCACGTCTCCTGTTACTGGATTCGCAACTCTTACATCAATGAATACGCTTGCAAACGACAACTAGAACAATTCCTTCCTTACCTGTGATGGATCTGTAATTGTAATTCTTTGCCCTGGCATAATATCTCCAGGAAGCACTCTTAAATCATTTCTATGAGCAATTACCCACCATCTCCCATCCTGCTGATATCTCTTCTTGGCAATGTTGTCTATTCTCTCAGGAACCGACACCTCGTGTTGAATATCATTTGAGCTTGGCGTCAATTCCGGCAATTCAGGTCGTGTCCAGAATTCAATACCGTCTATCACGATCAATTGAGCATGTGTTAATCTCGATGTTCCTCTTTTTATCCTAACACTCATAGCCCAAGTCCCTCTGCGTTATCTAAATTTAATTTGTTTTGCGATTTAGCAACTGGCTTTCCATCAAGATTTAAAACGGAATTCAAATTAATCTCTACTTTTTTGGTAGAACCACTACTACTTTTTATTCTTTTTTCATCAAAGTACTTAGCAAGATCTATTGGTTCACTAACTTTTTCTACTTCAGCCCTCTCTTTCGGAGTAAGTGCTTTATTTGTCTTTTTTCCTCGACGTCCTTTTTTCTTATCCTTCTTTGCTTCATCAGCAGCTTCAGATTCCTTATCCCTTTCTTCACTTAATGCCCTCTCACCAGAACGAGCTGCAAGCTCTGCCCTATGAGCACTCTCCATAATGTTTTTATTTTCCTTATCAGTCTTAGACAATGTATTATCTAAACTCTTAGAAAGAGCATCAATAGTACCGCCCTCTATTGCCTTTTTTGTACCCTCTTGGGTAGCCTTCCATATACCAAGTGCATCTTTTCTTTGATTATCGAGGTCTTTGTTTCGTTTTTTCCTTGCCTCATCTCTTTCTTTATCAGCTTTCTCTTTCCTGTAATTCTCTGCCTCTTCCCAAGTAGCAAATCCCATAAGCTCTTTTTTCTGCTCAGCAATTGCATCTGCACCCATCTTTTGAAATCCTTTTACTGTGTCCTCACCAATTATTTTTGACATAACTGTCTGCAACCCACCCCACTCACCCTCTTTTCCAAAAACCATTTCTATAAAACCACCCATCCATCCCCTTAGCTTATGCGAAAACCACCTGAAAGGCTTCATCAACGTATCCGCAATACCAGAAAACAAATCCTCAATTGCATCCGATATCTTATAAAATATCTCAACAATACCAATCCTTGCCTTTTGAAACGTCAACACAACATCAGAAATCGTTCTCTCTATATGCGCACTAAGCTTATCAAATACAGCAACCACTGAATCCTTAAGCCAAAAGAATAAATTAACTGCCGTATTTATCCCTGATTCTATAGAACCTACCATGAAATGATAAAAACTATTAACCTCATCCCCTGAAATACCCATTGCCTCACCGATCATACTCGGCAAACCCATAAACATGCTATCTATCGTGTTTGTTACTGCAGAAAACGTAGCCTCTGATTCAAGAGCCATCTTTTGGTTATAGTCCAACACTTTTGATGCATTAATTTCTGCTATTTTCGAACTTCTTTCGGATATCTGATTAAATCCTTCCATTGCACCACTAATCAATGCCATTGGAGCAACCACTCTACCAAGACCACCTAGTGCTCCACCAAATCCCTTTATAGCTCCTACCCCTTTTGTTCCTAACCCTTTGGCAGACTTAAACATTCCTTTTAAAGATCTGCTTGCCTTTTTAGACTCCTTTGCTCCTGGACCCTCATATAGACGTCTTATTATTCCTTTTTTACTTCTTCCAGATACATCAGGCTCTCCACCTCCAAGTCCAGGAACAAGATGTGCTAATCCACTACCATAAACATCAGGCCCACCTTGAGGTATTCCACTAACCCCTGACCCAAACAATGCAGAGCCAACCTTATTGAAAACCTTCCCCCTGAATTTCGTAGACAACACCATTAATGAAGCAAATGTACCAGTAGCAATTTTCAATATGTTTTTTAGGCTCTCTTCTGCTGACTTAGGATCAAAAACAGAATCCCATAACCCTTTAGCAGCACCTTTTGCAATTTTCTTCAATGCTCCAAGTGCACTAGAAAAAGAATCAGATAACGCCTTCTCAAGTTTTGTCTGTTCCCTTCCTGATACAAATTCAAAACCAAATATTATACTTAATAAAGATCCACCTATAGAACTGATAGCACGACCTATTCCCTCAAATATCTTAGAAGCAACCTCTCCCCATGGTACCTTTTCTATTATTCCAGATATAAAGTTTATGACGTCCGCAGCTTTACCTGTTGCCATCTCCCATACAGAATCCCAATCTATCTTTTTAAACTCATCCTTAATAGCTCCAAATAAACCAAGATCTTTAATCTCATTCCTAAACCCACCAATCCATTTCCGAACACCTTCATACTTCTCACCCTTGAATAACTTCTCTTCCGCAATTTTAAGAAGGCTATCACTCATCTTTGTAAATTGATCAATAACATGTTCAGGACCCTCACTCATAACCTTGAAGAACAAAAACCCTGCTCCTCCTACTCCGACTATTTTACCAAGATCAGAAAACCTAACCCCCATCGACCCTAACGCTGTAAGCATTGGCAATGAATCCGTAACCATTCCCTGAAACAACGGACCAATTGAACCAAGACCAGGAAGTAACGCAGATAATCCTACACGCTGAACAGCCAATAACCTTGTTGTCAACTGACCAAGAGGACCATCATCCTTAGCCATCGCCTCAACAACCTGAAAAGAATCCTTAAAGCCTGCCTTCATTGTCTTCTGCCACTTACCAATTTCCTTATTGCTAAGTGTAAACACCTTGGCCCGCATGTTGTTGACCATCATGTCCCACGCTTCACCGGCAGTGATAGACGACTTCCAATGCTCTTCTGCAATCGCACCAAAAGCACCTTTTGATTTATCAAGCCCCTTGGTAACTTCCTCCATCTTTTGCTGAATAGCATCCATATTACCAGTAACAAGATAAGTAGCATCTGGACCCATTGCCTCGCTGATTACACCCTTCAGTCGCTGAAATGCTACCCCTGACTCTCCACCCATCTCCTCGGCCTTGTTGGCAACCTTAGACATCATCTCTAAAAATCTAACTGGATCACCCTCCGTTATCTTCCTGAACACCTCATCTGAATTTGAACCAACCTCTAAAAGTCCCTTAAGCAATGGACCAAATTCACCTTCCATACCCCTGGCCATCTGTTGGATATTCTTTCGCTCTGCCATGAATACAGAAAAGGCCTCTCTGGCAGCCTCAATAGCCTGTGGTCCCTGAATTCCCAACGATTCATGATAGACGACACCAAGTTTAGCCATGTCTAACATGTACTTCCTGATATTCGCAGGAGTTGCTGCCTTGCCAAAATCTGCAAGGTCCTTATTCGCTGATTCAAGACTCCCTTGCCAACCTTGAATTACCTCTTTACCCATGTTGAACTCACGACCAAGATATACCATTTCATCGGCCAAAGTTCCTATCTGCTCCTCTGTAAATCCAAAACCCTTCTTTAACGACCCTGCTATACCAGCTAACTGCTCTCCCTCTATACCGTATACTGACGTAACCTTTATCAACCTTTTTATTGTTCCTGTCAGACCTTTCGTACCAAGCATAGCCTCAAGATCTATTCCTTGCTTTTCAAATGCAACCCATGACTTGGACGCCTCCCCCATGTCCTCGCCCATTCCTTGAGCGATTCCTCCAATCTTCTTCCTGGCAGCATCCAGACGTCCCTCGGTATCCTTCATTCCGGCTGTCATCGCAGAAAATTCTTTATTGAAACCAGCGTACATACTAGCATAAGCAGAATCAAGATCCGGAGACATAGCCTTCTCTACAAGTCCCCCTATACCTGCTCCTATAATTCCAACCATTTTTGAACTTGATGAGCTTATCCTACTCAGCCCTCGAGTTATCCCCTTTCCCATTTTGGGAACAACAGATCCTACTTTTTTCAACCCCTCCCAAAGATCATCAACAGATGTGCTTAGAGTATCAACGACGTCTATGGCCCCATCATCTTCTCCTGTAAATCCTATTCCTAGACCATCGAAATTGTTTCCCATTTACATTTCCTCCGCGCCTAATCGTCTCAGGATAACCCATATGATGAAGTTGAACCCTGATTGCAGAAACCCTGCCATTATGGTACCGATAAATATATCCAATACCATACACTCAACTATATGCGAAGTGCTGAATAGGTACAACAAACAACCAGTCCAGAAGCCAAAACACGCATGACATCTTACTAATCTACCCAAAAAAAATCTTCGAAAACCTACTAATTTATTTTGATTCACAAGACTATGAAAAAGATGATCATCGATCCCAGATATTAAACGCCTAAGCCAATGACCAACGTGTAGAAATACTATCGCATTAGTGATAGAAAAACCAATAAGAAGCCAAATTATTGTATAACTAAGAACCACCACAACAACGCCGAACAGGCTGAAGTGTCCATTTTTTAAAAATCATTTTTGCATTCCTTTTCGTTAACTTAAATTTGCATCGCATTGGCTTTTGCCTTCATGTACTCAACATGTGTCTTTACCAATCTGTATCGCCTTGACGAAGGCATTCTATATAAATCCCAATACGGGAGACCAGCCGAACTCATCATAAAGAAAATATCACTCTCTAATCGTCCAAGGTCTCCAAAGGGGCGAAAAAATCAAACCCTCCCAAAGAAATGCTAGTCTCAAACTCGTTACCACAATTCGAACAAACAGCGTTAAAATTTGTCTCTATGCCACCCTCCTGTTTTACCATATGGTCTCTCAACTCCTGCCTGTCAGTCATAGACAACTTTTTAAGCAAAATCTTTGAAGCAGGCTGATCGTCTATAGTCAAGACTCGCATCATTAACGCAGATGTAGCCCTATCATTGACACTTGGATTCGATTCAAAACGAAGCCTGGCATCACCAGTCATGAACTTCCACGTTGCTCTTGTACCTTTTTTTGTCGTGAACTCACGTACTGTCTTCATGGGATCACCCTCGCATGGCTTAATAGGGAAATCCTCACGAAGATTAAGTCTAGCAGTCCAACTATAATTCTTACCATCCATTGTCGTACATCCAATACTAGGGCATTCTACAACCTGACGATACTCTTCACCAACCGTAAGAATTCTGATACAAAAAAGACATGCCGTAAGATCGGCAATAGACAGCTGTCCAACCGCCTTTACCAACTCTTTATTTTCAACTATCTCATTACCTGCCCCGTCATGGAGCTTTTCAATACACCCTGCAACTACGAGCATCATTTTCCTTGTAAAGGAAAGCTTCTCGTTGGCCATATGATCTTCTTCAGCACCAGTAATCTCGTGAAATTGAGCCCTATTCAGAAGCAAATCCCCATCACCTCTTTTTATAAGAAGTCCTCTTGGTAATACAAATTCTTCCACAGAAACCTTGGGATCCTCATAAGACGTCGGTTGATCCATCTCTCATCTCTCCTTCTTCGCTTCATTTATGGATTCAGAATTATTCCTTAAATGAGCATTGATTACTTGGCGAATAATATCAGAAACAGATCTTCCTTCTATATCTCCAAGCATTTTCAAATCATCGTGCACACGCTTACTCAAGCGAATATGCACCCTGACGGCTCCAGTGTTCATTTGCTCTACATCTACTGTTTTCTTTGCTGTTAATCCATCTGTGTCCATATATGGCACCTCCTTTGTGCTTAACATAAGCATAATGCACACAATATGAACACATCAAGATATTATTTGTTTTTTTGTTTTTTTTACATTAGGCCACGCAACTGGCTATTGTAGTCACGCTGCCTCTTTTTTTTAACAGGTTTTAACTTCAACGATCTTGATAGCTTCTTTAAACGGTCAACAACACCTAAAATGGTACTCGGGATTACTCTTCTGTTAACATTAGAAAAAGGTTTTACAATTCCAGATATAACACCAGACGTCGTAAGTTCTGACAAGTACTCTCTTTTTCTTAGATTCATTTCAACAAACCAATCTATAAAGGAACAATCTCAGGTAACATAGCCGGACCAAATAACTCAAATCGAGTATATTCTATCTCAAGCGTTTCAATACTTACAGCAAGAGAATTAGCATCAAAATCAGTCCCGGTTTTATATGACTTCGGCATACAGTCAAACAACATATATGCCCTACCAGGAACCGACAACATGTTTAAATCAGCAACGCCCTGACTAACAAAAGAAGACGCTGCTGACAACCCAGCAGCAATTCCAGCTACAGGGGCCAAAGCTGAAGCCCTCATTCTGCTTTTGATGCTTCCAGTTCGTATAATCTCCGAAATACCATCGAAAGACAATCCAGATGATTGCATCAACAATAAATTCCTCCTACGAGCAGCAGGTATAATCGATAACGTTGACGTCAATCCAAGCGTCGAATCACTCTTACCAGCTATAGATCCAGAAACCCATTTCCAAAAATCAGTATTGAACATCAATACTCCTTTTGAAAGAGTAATAGGATCTACGGTAGCCTTCCCAGAAGCAACAGGATACGTGTAATCACTTGTTCCTTCAACGGTTCTATCCATCTCTAAAGAAACACTTGGAGAAGATATTGATGAAAACCCAGCAGCTGGCCATAAAGCAAATGGAGGATTAAATGGTGGTCTGAAACCTACGTCAAGAATATGAAACTCATGACTCAGTAGCTCATCATCTAATGGTGACCTTGACATATATTTCAATAACCAATCTATGCCGGTTCATTCGCATACTCAACATTCTCTACAGCAACTGTAAGTTCCTGCATGTTGATATCACTCGCAGATGCATCAAGATCACCTAGAAGTTTATAGCTCGTCGGGATGCAATTGAACCACTTCTGATATGCAACAACAGTCTCATTTCCTGGTTCAACACCCCAGGCCGTCTGGTCATAGACTTTGATTTCAAGATCAGCTCTGAACGGAAGTCCGCTCATATATGCCATGAACCACTGATAAATAGTCGTATCCCCACGAAGTATACCTCTCGACATGGTTCCATCACCAAAAGACGGTGGTCCAGCATGCTTACGAGTAAGTTTCTCAGAACCTGTCCTATGATCTGTTGTTTCAATCGTAATCTCAGGTGTCGTCACTGTAGTAAAACCAGCAGACGCATTCTCCGCACCAAGAAGGCCAGCTCCACCAGCAACCTCAAATACCTGAAAACGAAAGCTTTGAATATGATCTTCACCAACTGTCCGTGCCATTAAGACCTCCTATTTGTTTAACCTGTTTACCAGGCTACTTATCGTTATGTCAGAAACATTACACATACGAACAAAATCGCAGGTAGCCACTCCACTTTCATACTGGATTACTACCACATTCTCTTGTTCGTATGTAAACGATCTACTCATATTGTTACCAATCAGTGTGAGTTGTTATTATTGCTTTATTTTTTGTGTAAAGCGCAATCTAACAAACTCTGCCGGTTTATTAGGAGCAATATAATAATCAGCTGTAATAATCCCAGCATCAATAGACGACTGCGGATTATTCGAATCATCAATGACGATAGCAAACGCCTCTCCTGGAGTAGCACCTGCAAAGTATCCATCATTGAACAGATTCATAAAGAATCCATCTCCCTGTGATTTCATTCTCGACCACAATCCTGGATTGTTGTTTTCAAACACAACCCAGAACGAAGCATCATAAATACTCTGTTCACAAAACATAAATAGACGTCTGGCATTTACATAAAGCCACTCAGCATCCCTGCTCAACGTCCTCACGCCCCATACCGCCAATCCAGTCTGAGGAGAAGATACCAGTGGGTTGATTCTAGCAGGATATACCAGGTCTCTGTCCCCCTTCTCTAAAATCCTCTCCAGACCAACGATTCCGTTAAGCTTCCCATCAGACAAACCAGCAGGAGATTTACCAACGTTTCTCTGATTATCGGTCCTTGCATAAACACCAGCGATAAACCCATCCGGAGGAACTGTAAGTGCTCTTCCGTCGTTAGCAATTGGATCATAGATCTTGATCCAAGGATAATACAGTGCTGCATAACTAGTGTTATACTGAGCCGTATTTCTAACAAACTTTACTGAATCTTGAGGTGTCGTGGCAATTGGTGTCGTACAAATTACGAATCGGTTCTTTTTGCTCTCGGCATAAGCAATCAAATCATTCGTAACAGTGACATCTCCGGCGAAATCCGGCATCGAAATATTTAAAATCTGATCCAGTTCATTGAACGAATACAAACCAATCTTATCCGCCTCCAACGCTGGGTCAGTTACCTCACCCCTAGTAAGTGGTCCAGTGCCATCTGTTCCACTCGTCAGCTGTCCACAAATCTCCGTCAATGAAGGAGACTCATAATAGGTAGCCAAAATAGGAACATCCGCTGCTGGAGCTGCAGCAAACACAAGTGTCCATGCCCCTGTATCGTAATCAATAGTCCCTGAAGTAATACCTGTACCAGCAAGATTCCCATCACCGTCGTCTAAAGCCGTAATCCCAGCAGCAACAACAGAAAGGGTACCATCATATATGGGAAAATTACGAAGCGTTCCAGAGAACGATGTCTCAGCAGCATCTCCATCTCCTATCCATTCGGCAAGCCTATAAACAGGACGTAACGATCTTGGTGCAGCATATGTAACACCAGACTCTATGATGATGTGCTCTGTTCTATCATTGACTACGTCTTCAACAAAAAAATCAGATGTATTATCGTCCAGATCAACAGAATCATATGTCTCGATGGTTTCCCAGTCAGCCTCACCAACCTCTGACTCTGATTCAATAGCTACATTATACCTGGTATATCCTCCATTACCATCAGCATAGTCAGGACTTCCAGATAGACACATTCTAACCTGGTTATACCAAGCGCCATTCCATTTCGCAGTCAGAGTCCAATCCGATGCAGCTTCCCCTGAGTATGTGTATGTCTTGCTTGCAGATACATCTAAACCAAGAATTACCGCAGTATTATCGGTTACAGTGGCCTCCTCAATATAAACAGCAGATGAAGAACCGGTAGTACTGCTTGTTATTTTTGGACGGTCATCATCAAGTACGCATGTCGCAACTGCAGTTATTGCTGTGTCAATTGCCGTTATAATCTCTGCCCTAGTCGTTGCAGCAGGAATTGTTCCAACACAATCGATCTGTAAAACTGTTCCACCATCAATACCTACTGCAACGAATGAATTCGTAGATAGGTCGACAGTTGCCGGAAGTGTTTTACCGATAAACACTGCTGCAGAAGAGGCATCGTCAAGACTTCCTGTGTTCGTTCCCTTTACCGCATCACTAGGAGTAACCCTAGTTATATAAGCACGAGAACCCTGATTCTGAAAAAAACCTGCCAACATAAAAGGTATAAAACTGTTTCTCCAGTAACCACCGAAAATGTCCAAGAATCGGGCAAAACTGGTAATCAACTGAGGCTCATTCTCTGGTCCTTTTTCAAGCCACCCAACAGTAGCATATGTTGACGTCGATACAGCTGAAACTGGACCAGCTGAAGCCTTTCTCTCCGACAAAAACAATCCAGGACTTAAATATTCGCCCATAGTCTATCCTCCGTTTCAATATAACAGGCCTTCTTTGCCTGAATAGTTTTAACTATTATTAGATTTGCGCTTTCTGTGTTTTCTCTTTGGTTCTTCATCAGAAGCTTTCTCCTCTTCTGATTGCACCACTTCTGTAGAATAAGTCAATGAATCGTCATCTTTTTTGAACACATCGACTATTCCTTCTTCGTGATTTATCTCATCACTCAAAAAAATATGGTCATGATCTTCAATTTCAGATGAAAAACTTGAATCTCCTTCAGTAGTAGGTGCAATATTGTCAACCAATACAGTATCAACAATAGGCTGTACAGGTAACGAAACAACTGATTTCATAGAAACCATCTTTATTCTATTCGCTAACACCTCTCTCATTACACCTCTTGACCTAGCCTGTTCAGGAGTACACTCAAAAACTCCTTTAGCAGCAACAGATATAGACTCTTTTCCACCTAAATTAACAGGAAGTGGATGATTTACCCTGCTTCTAAATTCTACCATTTTTTACCTCCTATGCGACTGGCAACTGAGACATAAGGTTTAAATTCACCACAGGTAACTCAGTCACTGCTCTTTCAGTTTTTGCTTTCCTTAAGTCAAGTTCAGCCTGAACCCTGACAGATAAAGCAAAACTTATATTACGATCCCTTATATCTCCAATGTTAGTCAACTCACTTGGTCCTTCACAATATACCTGGTACAACCTCTCTCTACCATCCGAATCAACAACACAAATTTTCTCATGTGGATACAAAATATTCATACAATGATCCATTAAAACATGTGCATTAGCCCTTGCGCTTTTACCTGCAGCTTCACATGTTATTGTATATGGAATATCAACTGGCGTTGAACCTTCTTGTTCCTCGTATTTAGAATATCCTGACGTCTCTATTCCACGATAGTCAACAGTAATCTCAGACTCTCCATCAGCAGGAGCCCTGTATTTTAAATGCTTACTATGGGACCTTTCAAGAGCTGGACTGGGATCTTCTCTTTTAACACGAATACATGGTACCAAATAACGCATCACAGCTGCAGCAGGATTTCCGTATATAAAAGGAATACCAGGCATTGTCTGCCCAATTAAATCTTCCTCTCCTGAATACTCAGAAAACAAAGGAGGAACAACACCTAGAGAAAACTGTCTTGGAAGAAAATATCTTCCTCCCATAAGCTCTGCCATAAGAGTCCTGTAAACACCATCGTCAAACGAACGAAGCGTTACATCCCCTATTCTTGTGTTGTTTAACCTAGGCAATTTTTATCGAACTCCTAAATCCTTTTGTACTTTTGTCAAAACTACTAGCATCCATATCTTTATCCGCCGGATTATTTCCAAATGTATGACGTCTAAAGGATGGATCTCGTAACGCAAGCTTTATTTCATCATCATCCTCAAGTATCTTCATAACGTTTTTCCTAACCCATTTAATTGCCGGTCTCCAATGGGGTACCTGTTGAGCGTTTACACCAAGCTCAGCCCTTAAAGCCAATGTAGCATAATCAGGCATACTTTCCATCCCATCTACGGACTTATCTGGATCTTTCACTTTTCCAAACATGAATCCAAATGCTAAAAGAGAAACTTTGTTTTCTTTGATAAAAGCCTTTGTCTTTTGCTTAGCCCACTCCATCTCGTCATCCGTGACTTGCTTATGAATCAACCTAACATCTCTCCTTGGTATTCCAGATGGAAGCATATCAATTGGCCATGGACTTGCATCAGATAATAACTCTATACCTACGTTCTGTCCTATCGAAGCATTCCCCTCCACATAAACTACTGTCCTGTCACGTTCCTTTGTCCTCGCTAAGATATCCCCAATCTTTTCCGTGGAATCAATTGACACAACAGCAAACGCAGAGACGTCCCTTATTCCTCTTAACTGTACAACCTCAAGAGACTTTATGTACTTCTCGTACTCTTCTCCCTTTGGAGCCAACTCTGTTAGCTTATTCTTAAAAGCCTCAGAAAGACTATAAGCTGCACGCTTTCTTACAAAATCAAGCCTGCCACTATATCCGCGAAGCATGTTTCGCATACCTATCCAATTTCCTTTTAATACCATCTTCATTAAGCACCTAATATACCAACCATCAAATTAGCAGTTCCAGATACCCCTGCCACAGATATATAGACATGAGAAAATTCACCTTCCAAATAAAAAACCCCGGGCTTTTCAGCAAGATCACTTGATGCCGCTACAATAGGCTTCACATCTATAGGCGTGTCCCCAGTAGTAACAAATTTAACTGATATGTCAGTATCGGTTTCAATATAGACTATTCTACCAGTTGTTATTTGCTCACCATCCATTAGATCAAGATCTACAGTCGGTATATCCAACGCAATCTTCCTTAATCCACACTCAGAAAGTTCATCCAAAGCATCAAACATGATGTCTTTCTCGCCACGCTTAAAAATAAGATCACCACCACTTTTTTTCTGTGAAGCTTCAAGATAAAGCCTTCTTTTCATATAAATGGACATTACCCCTCCACTCTGTTCTGTCCTGGATCTGATGTAAATGTTATAGGACAGCCATTAGCTCTCTTATCTCTAGCTTGTTTTAAAACAACAGTATTAAAGCATGACGAACAACATCCTATTCTTTTACCATTTGGAACCTGTGGCTCAATGGCTTTATCAGCCTCATTACCACATACGTAACAAAACCTAACAAGACTTGTACTCAATGGACCATTATAATAATCAAAAGAACCACCAGACATTGGACCAAAACATACCCTGAAATGCGTACACATTTGATCCCCTTCATGATCCTTAACACCTTTTTCAACACCATCATGCCATCGTGTACATGCAGCACACACAAAACTAAGCCCTACATTCATCGCATCCTTTATTTTTTTATTATCAAGCATCTTTAAACCAGCAATAAATTTTCATGATGATATCCTATATTAACTTGTACAGTTCACGCCTAATCTTAGACGCTACTGCCCTTATTCCTGACCTAGTCATTCTGTCAACTTGACGTCTCCATATAACTCCAGATCTTGGTTGATAGAGTTTTTTTACCCAATCCTTACCTATAACAGTTGCCTCTTCTGCTGTAGCATCCGGATTTGCATACATTACTGCAACAAGAATCATCGACAATATCCAGTCATCTGTATCTCCAAACTCAGTAATAGAATTCTTTTTTTTATTTTTTATAAACCCAGTCTTTAATTCAAGAGATTTTTTCCTATCCTCTTTGTTCTTACCAACTCTCTTGCTAGCCTTGCCAAGCATAGTAAAAATATCTACGACTGTTTTATCGTTATCAGCCATTGTCTTCGCCTGGTCTCCAAATACTTTCCGGTACACCCTTTGTTCTTCGAGTAACATCAAATTCATACATTGATGTCTCACCACTATCAGAAATTTGTCCATCACTTGCACCAGACTCAATCACATCAAAATACATATTGTGTACGAATACTATATCACCAGGACGCAATCTCCTTAAACCAAGATCTCGCATATGAGCCTTTGCAATTTGAAGTATAGACGTCCTATTGAGTAGAAGGCCTTCTTCTCCTTGAGTTGTGGATCTTGATGGATCCTTGAAAAAAGCAGGACAATCAATGCCAGCCTCACCATTTTCACCAACTTTGTATACCGCCGTCTTTTCCTCTCCCCACAATGGGTCTATCTCGCTATTTGACTCTTCAAATTGATAGATTTTTACTGTGGTTCCAGCAAGTACACTGACTTCCTTTGCCACATGATCGAACCAGCATTGATCACAATCATTTATTAACGTGCCCATTAACCTGCTCCCATGGAACGATGCTTAATTTGTTGCTGTCTAGCCTGATCTCTTCTCTGAATACCCATTATGTAATCATAGGCTCTTTCTTTTTTCTTTCTAATACTAGACGCCTCTTTAGAATGGACAATGTTTCTTTTTCTCCCTTTGCTTGTAAGACTAAAATCCCCTGTATCTACACCTGTCTCTCCGTACTTACCCTGAGCATATCCATATTTCTTCAGCATCCACTGAGCAATAAGCTGACCCCCTTTAGCTGCACCCTTAAAACCCTCACCATTCTTTCTAAGCTTCTGAAAAATAGCACGAACAGCATGCTTGTAAAAAACACTCTGTTTTGCTGGTCTTGGTGTATGGGCAGCAAGTGTCTTACGTCTATTTTGTTGAGCTTTCTGGTAAGGAGTGAGCTTAGATTCCTCATCAAGAGAAGTGGTACCAGATAACTCATCAACCAGAGCCTCTAATAACACCAAGTTCTCTTTCACCGTAAACTTCAAACCTATCTCCTGACTCAATCCAACTTTGAAATAGCATTTATCAAATCCCTAGCGGACGCCATCATTGCATTCGCACCTGATTTGAGACTGTTCATAGTTGATTTAGTGTAATTACCCAACCGTGGCTTTGAACGAACTCGATCAAGAAACATCTTGGCATTATGCTCAGCAACAGAAATTAAATCATCCATGTCTAATACATTTCGTCCTTCTACCTTATCCAGAACGTCCACGGCTTCTTTCAAAACGCTATTCGCTTTTCTTAAATTCATATCAACCTCCCTAGTCTAACTCCAGCCTCTTTCTTCATTCGCTCCTTAATCGGATTATAATACTTTCTTACAAATTTTGGTATCAGCTTATCCACTGTGGCAATATTTGTCCTGAACGTTTCACCATCCTGACGACCAGCATTGCTCCACATATTTAATTTAACAACAACGGAACCACCACGCTCCCCAAAAGCTTCTAATTCCCAGTCAAATACCTGTTTACCAGAACTTGGCCATGACCCTGTTATCGTAAAAGCCTTTGGCCTTCGCTCTACATTAACTACTGAACGGTCAAAATCTGGAACTGAATTGTAAAACCTAGTAATGACATACCCTACATAATCCTGTTCACCTGGATTTGCACCTTTCGAACGAAACGTTTTTGACTCATAAGCGTATCCACGAAAACGGATTCCACTTTCTTTAAACATTAATGACGTAGGAAACCTTTTTGGTATCTTTTTCTTAAGAACGTTTTTGGAATGTTTTTTTTTACTTGTACTAAGTTTATTTACACTGTTTTTAAACAAGTCCCTTACCCTGAGACGCCTTCTTGTCATTGCATCCATTCCAAATTCATCAACATCATTCATGTCCTCTAATAAAACGCTGATCAACACCCGAAGATTTTCAACCTCTAATCTCACTTGTACCTCGAAACATCCTTGCCCCTGCTTGTAATAGCAATGTTCCCATTCTTCGTTTTTCCAAGCAAACCTCTCCTTATTAGCTCATCGATCTCAGATTTAGCAGCATTAACATGCATTAACTCTGCCTCTCTTGTTTGTCCTTTATAAACTCGAAATACCGAAAGAATTCTTTTTTCTCTCTTGGTTACTACGTCTTTCTCAGTAGGCAAGAAACCTGCAATCATAGCAGGATTAACATAAATGGTTGCATATACAGGCTTTCCTCCACCTTCGCTACCAAGTATAACAGCACCATTAGATGGTATTCTTTGAGGAGTTTGATCACTGTCAACAGCGTTTTTTGTAAAAATATTAGGACCACCAAAAGATCCATATTCTATTTTATGCCTTCCTGTAGACACATCCAACACTGCAGCAAAAGCTCTATATCCTTTTCCGCCCATTGAACTTAAAACAACTTGTTCTTGTGGAACAATTGTTATCTCTCTTCTGTTATAGTTTAATTTTTTAAGCACCAGTCTTACTGTTTCTGGCAATTCTTTAACGTCTATCTTATGGCCAGTAATATATTCACCAAGGATAGTAGTGATGTTTTCTAGTTGATCGTTTACTTCATATAGGATCACAGTGTTAGCCCTGGTTTATGTAACTTATAAAAACTACAATGGGTCCTTTAAGCCCGTTATTGTTTTATGTCCATTTCCTGCTTCACAGACAATAGTTTCACTCTTGTTACCAAGAGCCAGAGCTTTTGTCTCCACAGGCTTAACTTCGCCCAAACCCTGGGCTAGTATATTTCGTGCAGCGTTTAAATCCCTGTCGAGACTCATGCCACAGTCACAATCATATGTTCTGAGATGTAGTGGCATCTCTTTAACTCTACCGCAAGAAGAACAAGTCTTGCTACTGGGGTAAAATCTGTCGATTAGCCGTACGTCTCCGCACTTGTACTGGAGGAACTGACGTATTTTGTGGAAGTTGCTACGGGAGACAGCCTTGCTTAGGTGTCTGTTCTTTAGCATTCCTTTTACGTTCAGGTCTTCCAGCACCACTGTATGGTAGCTGTCGGCAACATGCCGCGTCATCTTGTGGATGTAATCGTCCACGACACAGTTTATCCTGTAATGAATCCTGGACAGTTTGAGCTTGGCTTTCGCTCTGTTTTTACTGCCCTTCTTCTTACGAGATAAACTCTTCTGAGCACGTCTCAACTGCTTATCATACTTGTAATACGTCTTCTGATTCTCGAAGACAGTTCCGTCTGAGAGTGTGGCCAGCGTCTTTACTCCGAGGTCAATTCCAACAACTCCTGAAGCTTGGCTTTCACTTGCGGTTGCTGTTTCGACTGCGATGGACACAAACCACTTGCCAGCTCTTTTCTTTACCGTGGCCGACATGAGTTTACCGTCGAACCTGAGTTCTTCGGCCATCCTCACCCAACCAAGTTTTGGTATCCTTATTTTCTTACCATCAACGACAAACTTGGTGTTGTCGACGGTGAATGAATCCTTGACTCCTTTCTTGTGGAACTTCGGATAGGTCTTTCCATTCTTCGTCCTGAAAAAGTTTTGGAATGCCCAGTTCAAATTTTCGAAAGCAGAATCGACCACACACTTGGTAACTTCGGCTATCCATGGATATTCGGTGTGCTTGATTCCATTGAACTGTTTCTTCAGCCCTCTCCCAGTCGGCTTACTACCAACTTCATACGCTTCTTTCCAGGCAGCGAGTCCATAGTTATACACAAACCGCTGACACCCACACGCCTTCTCAAAATAAGTAGCCTGCTTATTGTTCGGTTTCAGTTGTATAACATGGGAACGTTGCTTCATTGTTAGTCCTCCATACTTGTTTTTCCATCAAACCATTCTCTTGCTCATTTTTCACTCCTAGCCATAGAAAGAATACGCTCATACTCTTTCACCTTGGCCCCATGACCCCTACTGGCAGCTTTTGAACGCCCTACTGTCTTTCCTCTTTTTGTAGGAATATTCTTTCCTTTTTTTAAATATCCGTACTTCTGCAACTGCCTAGTACATATAGCAAATCCTTTTGACATCGCAGAACGAGCATCTTCTCCATCTGCAATAGCTTTTGAAGCAATGGCCCTAACACACCTTTTCAACTGAGGGGACGTATGCCTCTTAGCCTCAAATACATCAGATAATCTAACGAACTCAGAGCCATCTTGAAATATCATCCCCACAGGATATTTCGAAGGATTAATTCTCCTACCCGACGTCTTTACTATTGTCGGGTATGGATGGACCCATAATTGCCACTCTAAAATCATTAC
>Ga0307441_1000256_pt1 | contig 20429 bp, 17 predicted proteins | sample SalMarWE160420MG_FD_202149 | JGI IMG/M metagenome (GOLD analysis project Ga0307441, IMG submission 202149) | Salt marsh sediment microbial communities from the Plum Island Ecosystem LTER, Massachusetts, United States - WE1604-20 | ecosystem: Environmental > Aquatic > Marine > Intertidal zone >... | reverse complement strand
CGACCTCGAAGCGTGCCCGCTCCATGCCCAGCTCCGCGAGCAATGGCAGAACGTCGCGTTGCAGGGCCGTGGCTGCCCGTGCGCGGGCCTGGCCGAGAGCCTCCGCCGAGGTGGCAAGCGTGGCGGACAGCTCACCGACCTCTGCCTCGAGCGCCTGCGTGTCCGCCTCTGCGGTGGCCAGCCGGTCACGCTCGGCGGCCGCCTCGTCGCGGAAGCGCAGCACGTCGGCGAGGCTGGCTCCGTACTTGCGCTTCAGCGCCTCGATACGGGCCAGGCGGGCCTGGACGGCATCGGTCCTGGCGGGGTCGGCTTCGAAGTCGCTCAGGAAGCCCTCGACCTCGCCTGCCACCGCCTGCAGGCCGGACACCGCCTGCTCCAGATCCGAGACGAGTGCGCTCAGCGAAGGCTGGTGTCGGGCCGCGGACGCCAGCTCGTGCAGGGCCGCGGCGGCACGCTCCACGGCGTTGCCCTCGGCGTCGGACAGCTCGCTGTAGGCCCGGGCGGCGCCTTCGCGGATCCGCTCGGCATGGCGCAGCGCCTCCGCCTCGACCTCGAGCCGCTCGTCCTCACCGGGCTCGAGCCCGGCGCCGTCGATGTCGTCGACCTGGAAGGCCAGCATGTCGAGGCGGCGCGCCCGCTCGCGCGACGCCTCGGTGAGCTCGGCGAGCCGCCGCGAGGCCTCCAGGAAGCGCCGGTAGCGCACGCGGTAGTCGCTGAGCATGGCGCGGGCGGGGTCGTCGAGCAGGCGGTCGAGCTGGTTGCGCTGCTCACCGCCGCCCAGCAGCTCGCTGGCGCCGTGCTGGCCGAAGATCGCGACGAGCTCGCCACTGCGCGCGGCGAGCTCGGCCACGGTGACGATCTCGCCGTCGAGGCGGGCGCTGTGGCGGCCGTTGCGGGCCAGGCGGCGCGCGGCGCTGGTGAAGCCCGCGCCGTCGAACCGGCCCTGCACCAGAGCCGCATCGCGGTCGGCGCGGATCAGGGTGCCGTCGGCACGGCCGCCGCCAAGCAGCGTCAAGGCGTCGACGAGGATCGACTTGCCTGCCCCGGTCTCGCCGGTGAGGGCATTCAAGCCCGGCTCCAGATCGATCGAGAGCTCATCGACGATGGCGAAATCGCGCAGCTCCAGCGTTCGCAGCACGGCGTTCAGTATAGGTCGGGTGTCGCCGGCAGGCGACCGCCGGTGGGCAGCAGACGGTTGCCGGGTGCCGCGTCGGACGCCTGCGCTAGACTCCTGTCGTGACGAGTGACGGCACCGCCGGGGCGGCGCTCACGTGGGTGGAGTGCCCTCGCGACGCCTGGCAGGGTCTGGGGCGTATCGTGCCCGCCGCGCGCAAGCGCACTCACCTCGAGGCGCTCCTCCGGGCCGGCTTCACGCACCTCGACCTCGGCTCGTTCGTGTCGGCGCGTGCGGTGCCGCAGATGGCGGACACCGAGACGGTCCTGGCGGGACTGACGAGGCCGCCGGGCACCGATTTCCTCTGCATCGTGGGCAACGAGCGCGGCCTGGAGCGTGCGTTGGCCGTGCCGAACGTGACCAGCCTGGGCTTCCCGCTGTCCGTGAACGACACCTTCCAGCATCGGAACCTCGGCCGCTCGTTGGAGGCATCGTGGCCGCTGGTGGGGACGCTCCTGGAGGGAACGGCGCGTGCGGGCCGGAGGCTGGTCGTGTACGTGTCGATGGGCTTCGGGAATCCCTACGGGGAGCCCTGGCGTCCTGCGGACACGGCAACGGTGGTGGCCCGGCTCAGGGCCATCGGCGTCGAGCGCATCGCTCTGGCCGACACCGTGGGGCGGGCCGACGCCACGACGGTTGCGGCGGTGCTGGCGGCGGTCCCCCGTGCACGGGAGCTGGGCCTCCACCTGCATGCGCGGCCGGACGCGTGGCAGGCACTGGTGAGCGCCGGGCTGGCGGCCGGCGTGCGCTGGTTCGAGGGCGCCCTGGCGGGCGTCGGCGGCTGCCCCTTCGCAGACGACGTGCTGGTCGGGAACCTTCCGAGCGAAAGGGTGTTGCCCTGGTTGAAGCGCCGCGGCCGCGACGCCGGCATCGACGTTGGCACACTGGGCGCGCTCGCGGCCGACGCCGCCGACATCGCCGCCGGCTTCGCGGCCGCAGTCGATCCATGACGAGGCTGCCGGGCCAGCGCACGCCTGCCAGGGGCGCCGGACACCGGCTTCAGCCGCTGCCGTCGTGCCGTGCCAGCTCCTTCGCCGTGGCGGCGGTGAGGGCCCGCTGCGCCTCGTCCAGCGTGCCGTGGACGGTGGCGCCGGCGGCTGCCAGGTGGCCCCCGCCCCCGAGCTCGACGCAGATGGCCTGGGCGGAGACGCCATCACGGCTGCGCACGCTCAGCTTGACGCCGTCTTCGCGTTCCTTGAGCAAGGCGGCAACCTTGGTTCCCTCCGCGTAGCGGATCAGGCCGACGAAGTCGTCAGAGTCGTCGTCGCTCTCACCGATACGCGCACGCATGGCGTTGGTGAGGCGCGCGGTGACCAGGCGCCCGTCCAGGTGGAACGCGACGGTGCCCATGACCTCGGCCAGCATCCGGAAGTAGTCGGGATGGCGCCACTGCAGACGGTCGGTCAGCTCCGCATAGGGCACGCCCACGTCGACGAGCGCGCCGGCGGCCTCGAGGACGGCTCGATCGGTGTTGGCGAAGCGGAAGTTGCCGGTGTCGGTGAGGATGCCCGTGAGACAGGGGGTGGCGACGTCGACGGTCCAGTCGAACCCCATGACGTCGAGGAGATCCTTGACGATGAGGGCCGTTGCCGCCTTGCCGGGCTCGACCAGAGCGAGGTCGCCGAAGCAATCGTTGGTGCCGTGGTGGTCCATGTTGATCGTGAGATCGGCGCCCTCGAGCGGGGCGCCGACGGCTCGGGCCTCATCCGCGGCGTCCAGCACCGCCAGCAGGCAGTGGCCAGGCAAGCTCGTCAGCGGGTCGCTGAGCTCGCCGTCGCGCGCCAGGAAAGCGAGGAAGCGTGGCGGCTCGATCGGCAGCGTGGTGCGCTTGCCCAGCGCAGCCAGGGCACGCTTGAGTGCGAGCGTGCTACCGAAGGCGTCACCGTCGGGGTCGACGTGGCTTATCAGGACGATGGGGCCGTCCCAGCCCGCCAGCGCCCGGCCGATGGCGGCCAGCTTGCCCGGGTAGTCGCGTTCGCCTGCCTGCTCCTGGTGAAGCGTCATGCGCGCCATGATACCGCCGCGTCGCGCGCTCTCCGCGGACGCCGGCGCCGGCCGATGCGCCGCAGCTGTCGCGTGTCGGCGGCGCTCCTGGAGTCCCAGCGCGCATAATGTTGCCATGCAGGACGATGATTGCGTCCAGCGCGAGGGCGCCGCGCGGGGACAACCGGGCGCCGGCGAAGATGGCGCCGCGCCCGCGCCTGGCCAGGACGGGAGGGCCTCGGCCGGCGCAGAGCCGGGCGCCGGCGGCGGCGGAGCGGACGAGAACGGCAACGGTTGGCTCGGAAGCGGCGATGGCGGCGTTTCCTGGGGTGGCGGGCCGGGCGGTCGGCGCCGCGGCACGCGCCCGTTCACGCTGCTGCTCGTGGTGCTGCTGGCGCTGGTGGCGGTGGTGGGGAGCGGCTTCCCGCGCCGTGCGCAACCGCCGCGGCACGTGGCGGAGAACCTGCCGCCCGTGGTGCAACCCACGGGAGCGCTGGACGCGGCGTTCAAGAGCGCGCGGCAGGCCAGCGTGCGCATCGAGGGTCGCTGCGGTCCGCGCTACGGAAACCAGACCATCGGCATCGGCACCGGCTTCTTCATCCGCGCCGACGGGTTGGTGCTCACCGCATACCACGTCGTCGACCCGGTGGGGCAGGGCGCGCCCTGCCCGCTGCGCTACGTGGCGACGTCCTCCCGACGGGCCGAGTACCCGTTGAGCCTGGTAGGCTTCGACGCCTATCACGACCTGGCGGTGATGAAGGCGCGCGTACCCGGGCCGGTGACGTTCGTGAAGCTGGCGCCAAGGCTGCCGACGCCCGGCACCAAGGTGGTCGCCGTGGGCGACAGCCGCGACCAGTTCCTGCAGGCACGGGCCGGCGAGGTGACGCGCCTCGGGGTGCGCGCCGGGCGTCCGGATTTCGCCGACAACACCATCGAGATGACCAACTCGCTCGCTCCCGGCGACTCGGGCGGTCCCGTCGTCAACGCGGCAGGGGAGGCGGTCGGGGTGGTGAGCTACATCAGCTTCGATCCCACCGCGATGACCTCGAGCCACTTCGTGCCGCCCTTCCTGCGGGGTGTCAAGCTCCCCAGCCGCTACGCCTCATACGCCGTGCCCGTGACCGCCGGCAGCACGCTGGTCGAGGCGCTGGTGGCGGGCGAGCGGCGCGACGTGCCGGTGCTGGGCTTCGCGTGGCGTCCCGGCTACGACTACGACCCTGGCAGCAGCGACGTCTACCTCGGGCCTCGCGCCGGCGTCATCGTGTGGCAGGTGCAACCGGGCGGCCCGGCGGCGGCGGCCGGCCTGCGCGGCTACGCCGTGCGAAGCGAGGTCACGGCGGGCGGCGCCGTCGTGCGCGTACCGCAGGCCGACGTGATCACGGCCCTGGACGGCACGCCCACGCCCACGTTCTACGATCTGCTGGCGCTGGTGCGCGAGAAGCGGATCGGGCAGACGGTCACCCTGAGCGTGCAGCGGGGCAACGCCACGTTCAGGGTGCCGCTCAGGCTGGGGGCCGAGCGCTCCGTGTTCGCCCAGCCGTCGCCGTGAGTCCCGCACGGCCGCGGCGACCCGAGCGGGGCCCGTCGACTCCGCAGACGGAAAGCGGCGCACCCTCGTGGAGGATGCGCCGATGTGGTGGGCGATGGTGGACTCGAACCACCGACCTCGTCGTTATCAGCGACGCGCTCTAACCGACTGAGCTAATCGCCCCGGTACCCGCCGTTCGCGAGCGTCCTCGATGCTACCACCGGCCCGAAACCGCGGTCAAGACGCGCCGAGACGACGTGAACGCCGTCTACCACGCTGCCAGTCGGGGAGCGCAAGGGTGCCGGGCGACGTCCGAGGCGGCCAGGCGGCCGGTATGATCGATGCGGCATGGTCGAGACGCTCTACCTCGCCAAGCCCCGAGGCTTCTGTGCCGGCGTCGTGATGGCCATCGACGCAGTGAAGGACGCGGCGCGCGAGAACCGGGAGCGCCGCGAGCCGGCACCCACGGTGTACCACTCCATCGTCCACAACCGCACGGTTGTGGAACGCCTGGAGCGCGACGAGGGCGTGAGCTTCATCGAGGACCTCGGCGAGTTGGCGCCGGGCGGTGCGGCGCCGCGCACCGTGGTGTTCAGCGCCCACGGCGTTTCCCCGGAGGTGCGCAGGCAGGCGGAGGGGGCGGGCCTGGGCACCGTCGACGCGACTTGCCCGCTCGTCACGAAGGTCCACAGCGAGGCCAGGAAGTATGCCAATCGCGGCTACCACATCCTTCTGATCGGCGATTCGACGCGCCACCAGGAGGTGATCGGCACGCGGGGCGAGGCGCCCGCGCAGACGACGGTGGTGTCGGTGCTCGGCAACCGCAAGCACGACCCGGAGCTGGCAGACCCGGCCACGGTGTCCGTGCCCGACCCCGACAAGGTAGTGGTCTTGACGCAGACGACGTTGTCCGTTGACGACACCCTGCGCACGGTGGCGCTGCTCAAGCGGCGGTTCCCGAAGCTGGTGGAGCCGCCGGCAGACGACCTGTGCTACGCGACCAAGAACCGGCAGGACGCGGTGCGGCGTATCGCCGGCGCCGTCGGGCTGATGCTGGTGGTGACCAGCGCCAGCAGCTCGAACGGCATGCGGCTGCTGGAGCTCGCCGAGGACCTCTGCCCGCAGGCGCAGCGCATCGACGGGGTCGACGACATCGACGAGGCGTGGCTGGCAGGCGTGAAGAAGGTGGGGTTGACATCGGCCGCCTCCACCCCGGAGGACCTCGTCCAGGCGGTGGTGGCGTACTTCCGCGAGCGCAACCCCGCGCTGCGGGTGGTCGAGGAGGGCGAATGGGAGAACGTCGCCTTTCGTGCGCCCAGGCGCACGCCGCCGAGGTCCGGGCCGTGAGCCGCCGGGCTTGCGTGCGGCCGCTGTCGGTGGCGCCGATGATGGATCGCACCGACCGGCACTTCCGGTATCTCCTGCGTGGCATCACCGTCCACACCCTTCTCTACACCGAGATGGTGACGGCGCGTGCGGTGCTGCACGGTGACCGGGAGCGGCTGATCGGCTTCCAACCCGACGAGCGGCCGCTGGCTCTGCAGCTCGCGGGCGACGACCCGTCGGCGCTTGCCCAGGCGGCGAGGATCGCCGAGGAGCGAGGGTACGACGAGGTGAACCTGAACGTCGGCTGCCCCAGCACGCGGGTGTCGACGGCGAACTTCGGCGCCTGCCTCATGGCGCGCCCCGACGACGTGGCGAAGCTGGTGGCCGCCATGCGTGAAGCGGTGCGGCTGCCGGTGACGGTGAAGCACCGTATCGGGATCGACGCGCTCGACCGCTACCAGGACATGGAGCGCTTCGTGACGATGGTCGCGACGGCTGGCGCGGACGCCTTCGCGGTGCACGCACGCAAGGCGTGGCTGAGCGGGCTCAGCCCCAGGCAGAACCGAGAGGTGCCGCCCTTGCGGCATGCCGACGTCTACCGCCTGAAGCGCGCGCTGCCGGCGCTGACGATCGAGCTGAACGGCGGGGTGAACGACCTGGATGACGCCGCCCGGCACCTCGAGCGTGTCGACGGCGTGATGATCGGCCGTGCCGTGTACGACGATCCGATGCTGCTGGCGGGCGCCGACGGCCGCTTCCATGCCGGCACACCGGGCGGCCGGCCGGCCGTGAGCCGGCGAGCGGTCGTGGAGCGCATGCTCCCGTACATCGAGGCGAGCCTCGAGAGGGGCGCCAGCTTGCACGCCCTGACCCGTCACCTGCTCGCGCTGTTCCGCGGCGTGCCCGGTGGGAAGCGCTGGCGGCGGCACCTGAGCGAGGGGGCGATCCGGCCCGGCGCGGGGCCCGAGCTCGTTGCCGAGGCGCTGACGCTGGTGGATGCCGAGGCCCTGGAGCGAAGCGCGCCGCGCGCGGCCTGAGGGATCGCCGAGCAGCGCCCCGGCCACGACGCGGGACGCGACGGCTCAAGCGGCGTAGGCCGCCAGCAGCTCCTTGGCGATGACCAGGTGTTGGATCTCGTCCGTGCCCTCGCCGATGCGCGTCAAGCGGGCGTCTCGCCACATGCGCTCCACCTCGTACTCCGTCACGTAGCCGTAGCCTCCGAGGATCTGGATGGCGGCGTCGCACGCGGCCACGCCGGCGACGCTGCCCTTGAGCTTGGCCATGGAGGCGGCCAGCGTGTGATCGCGGCCGGCGTCGCGAAGTGCGGCCGCCTTCAGCACCAGCAAACGCGCCGCCTCGAGCTCGGTGGCCATCTCCGCGAGCTTGAACGCCACCGCCTGATGCCGGGCGATGGGCCGGCCGAACTGCTCGCGCGTCGACGCGTAGCGCGCCGCGGTCTCCAGCGCGGCGCGCCCTAGGCCGATGCCCATCGCCCCGATACCGATGCGCCCGCCGTCCAGCACGAACTTGACGTCCTCGAAGCCCTCGCCGCGCCTGCCCAGCAGGTTGGTCTCGGGCACGACCAGGTCCTCGAAGGTGAGCGGCGTCGTGTCGGAGCTGTGCAGCCCCAGCTTCTTCTCCGGCGTGCCGCGGATGAGGCCCGGACTGTCGCCGTCCACCACGAAGGCGCTGATGCCGTGCGACTTGCTTCGCCCCTCGGCGGGCGGATCCGTCCGGGCGATCACCACGTAGGTGCCGGCCACCGTGCCCTGGGTGATGAACACCTTCGCGCCAGTGATGACGAAGTCGCCCTCGCGGTCGTCGGCACGCGTCACGAGCGCTGCCGCGTCCGACCCCGAGCCGGGCTCGGTCAGGCACCAGGCGCCGAGGCGCTCGGCGCTGGCGAGCGCCGGCAGGTAGCGCGATCTCTGCGCGTCGTCGGCCGCTCTCAGGAGGTGCCCGGTGCACAGCGAGTTGTGCGATGCCACCGTCAGGCACAGCGAGCCGTCGACTGCGCCGATCTCCTCGATGATGCGGGCGGTGGTCGCCGTGTCCAGAGCCGCACCTCCGTAGCGCTCGGGCACCTGCAATCCGAAGACGCCCATGGCGCCGAGGGTGCGCACGATGTCGTGCGGGAAGGCGCCGCTGCGGTCGCGCTCGATCGCGCCAGGCGCAACCTCCGAGCGCAGGAACTCGCGAAGCGGGCCGAGGAGGGCTCGCTGGTCCGGGGTGAGCTCGAACCATAGCGGCTCGGCCGAGACGCCAGCGGTGTTCATGACGCCACGCTAGCAGGCAGCCGCCCTGCGGCGGGCGTTGTACGTGGCAGGAGGGCGACCGAGCAGTCTGGTAGACTTCGCGCCATGGAGCGACCGTACTGGGTGAGGGGGATCCGGGGCGCCACCACGGTGGACGCGGACGAAGCCGACAGCATCCTCGAGGCCACACGCGAGCTGCTGCAGGTGATGCTGGAGGAGAACGGCATCGACGACTTCGACGTCATCGCGTCCATCTTCTTCACCACCACCCAGGACCTGCGTTCGACGTTCCCTGCCGAGGCCGCACGTGCGCTCGGCATGACGATGGTGCCCCTGCTCTGCAATCAGGAGATCCCGGTGCCCGGGCGTCTGCCGCGCTGCGTGCGCGTGATGATGCAGGTCAACACCCGCAGGTCACAGCAGGAGATGCGCCACATCTACCTCCGCGACGCGGTCCGCCTGCGGCCGGATATCGTCAGCGCGCAGTGAGCGTGAGGCCACGGCCCGCGTCCTTGCCGGCGTCGGCCCCTCAGTGCTGCCACTGCCGCACGGGCACCAGATCGCCGCCCTCGACGACGGCCAGCGTGACCTTGTGCGCGCGGTTGGTGGTCACCTCGAGCACCGCCTGATCGAGCGAGCCGGGTCCGACCAGGACCTTGCGCACGAAGTAGCCGTTGCCCTGAGCACTCATCTCGCTGGTCTTGGAAAGGCGCACGCGGATGACCTCGCCGCTCTTGGCCGTCCGCACCCGCGCCAGCAAGAAGCTCCCCTCATCACGGAAGCGCGGGTCCTGACGGCGAAACATGCCGAACATGCCTGTATTCTAGCCTCACGGGCGCATGCGCCTGTCCTGGCCGTGCTGGACGCGTGCCGACCGGCGCGGTCGGGCAGCGCGGCCGCGAGGGAGCACGGACAGGGTGGAGACCGACCAGCAAGGCTTCAAGCAGCACCTGCGGGACGCCTTCGCGGCGGCGGTGGCCCGCGCCGATCCGGGCGCCGCCCTCGAACCGCACCTGCCGGCGCCGCCGGCCGGCCGCATCGTGGTGGTGGGCGCGGGCAAGGCGGCGGCCGCCATGGCGCGTGCGGTCGAGGCGCACTACCCTGCGGCGGCGCTGTCGGGCGTGGTCGTGACGCGCTACGGCCACGCCCGCCCCACGCGGCGTATCACCGTGTTGGAGGCGGCCCATCCAGTACCCGACGCGGCGGCGGTGGCAGCCACCGAGCGCATTCTCGCTTGCCTCGAAGGCCTGAGCGAAGACGACCTCGTGCTGTGCCTGCTGTCCGGCGGCGGCTCGGCGCTGCTCACCGCACCGGACGGGGTGACGCTGGAGGCGATGGCGGCGTTGACGAGCGAGCTGTTGCGTTCGGGTGCCGACATCCACGAGATCAACTGTGTGCGCAAGCACCTCTCGCGCGTGAAGGGCGGGCGACTGGCACTGGCCGCCGCTCCCGCGCGCGTGGTGGCGTTGCTGGTCTCCGACGTGGTCGGCGACGATCCGGCGGTGATCGCCAGCGGGCCCACCAGCCCCGATCCCAGCCGCTACGCCGACGCGCTGGCGGTGCTCGACCGCTACGGCGTCGGTGCCGAGGACGTCAGGTCGGTGCTCGAGGCCGGGGGGAGTGGCGAGCGCGAGGAGACGCCGAAGCCCGACGATCCGCGGCTGGCGCGTGTGAGCAACCTGGTGGTGGCGTCGGCCGAGAGCGCGCTGGCGGGTGCGGCCGAGGCGCTCGCCGCGCGCGGCTGGCGGCCGCACGTCCTGTCCAGCGCCGTGACCGGCGAGGCGCGGGTCGCGGCCGAGGCGCAGGCGGCGTTGGTTAGGCGGGTGCTGACGCAGGACGAACCGTACGCGCGGCCGTGCGCCTTGCTCTCGGGCGGCGAGACCACGGTGACGGTGACGGGACAGGGGCGCGGCGGCAGGAACGGGGAGTTCGCTTTGGCGCTGGCCCTGGCGCTACCGGCCTCGGCGCGTGTGTGGCTCATGGCCGCGGACACGGACGGCATCGACGGCAGCGAGGACAACGCCGGGGCCCTGCTCGGGCCCGACGAGCTGGCGCGCCTTGACCGCGTCGACGCAGCCGCGGCGTTGGCGCGCAACGACAGCTACGGCGCCCTCGCCGCCCTCGGCGGCCTGTTCGTGACGGGGCCGACGGGGACCAACGTCAACGACCTGCGCATCATCTTGATCGCGTGATCCGGGCGCGGCCGCCGGCTCGGGTATGCTTTGCGCGACGTGAGCCGGGTGCTGTCACCCTCAGAATCCGACGTGGCGCTGGCCGCCGAAGCCCTGCGCCTGGGACGGCTGGTGGCGTTCCCCACCGAGACCGTCTACGGCCTGGGCGCGGCCGCCCGGGACCCGGCCGCGGTGGCACGCATCTACGCCGTCAAGGGACGGCCGGCCACGCACCCGGTCATCGTCCACCTGGCATCGGCGGCGTGGCTGGAGGCGTGGGTGGCCGCCGTGCCGGCGGTCGCCAGGCGGCTCGGCGAAGCGTTCTGGCCCGGACCCATGACGCTGGTTCTGCCGCGCGCCGACGGCGTGCCGGATGCCGTGACGGGCGGGCAGTCGACGGTGGGGGTGCGCGTGCCGGACCACCCGCTGGCGTTGCGGCTGCTCCGCGCCTTCGGTGACGGCGTGGCCGCGCCGTCGGCGAACCGTTTCGGACGCGTCAGCCCGACCACGGCGGCGCACGTCGCCGAGGAGTTCGCCGCGGACGACGTGCTGGTGCTCGACGGCGGGCCGTGCCGCGTGGGAGTGGAGTCGACCATCGTCGACCTGAGCGCCGGCATCGCGCGCGTGCTGCGGCCCGGCGGCGTGCCGCTGGAGGCGATCGAGCGCGTTCTCGGCGAGAGGGTCGCGCTGGCGCCGGACCTGGTCGAGACCCTGGAGCGGGGCGAGGTCCCGGCGGCGACCGAGCGCAATGGGGACGTCGCCGCGGCGGGCGAGGTGCCGCGAGCACCGGGCGGAATGCCCAGCCACTACGCGCCCGTCACGCCCACCGAGCTGGTGGCGCCTGGCGCGCTGGCGGGGCGAAGCGCGGCGCTGGCCGGCGTGGTCGGCGTGTTGGCGCGTCGAGCGGCGCCGGCTGGCCATCCTGGCCCCTGGCTGCAGCTCCCCGATGCTCCGGAAGGCTACGGACGCGAGCTCTACGCGGCCCTGCGCCGCCTGGATGCCGCAGGGTGCCGGCGCATCCTCATCGAGGCGGTGCCCGCCACGGCCCCCTGGCTGGCGATCCGCGATAGGCTGCGACGCGCCGCCGCCGGGCCTGGGAGCGCGCGGGCGCACGAGCCGCTTCACAAGCGACAGGAGGGAGCATGAGCCAAGCCTCAGCACGTACCGAGTCGCAGGGCGCGCGGCCGCTGGTGGCCGTGATCATGGGCAGCGCCAGCGACTGGGACACCATGCGTCACGCCGACGCCGTGCTCCAGGAGCTCGAGGTTCCGCACGCCTGTCTGGTCGTCTCCGCGCACCGGACGCCCGAACGGATGCGGAGCTTCGCGCAGGGCGCGGCCGAGCGTGGCTTCGAGGTGATCATCGCGGGGGCCGGGGGAGCGGCGCACCTGCCTGGGATGGTGGCGGCCCAGACGCTGCTGCCCGTGCTCGGGGTGCCGGTCGAGAGCCGCGCGTTGAAGGGGCTCGACTCGCTGCTTTCGATCGTGCAGATGCCGCGCGGCGTGCCCGTGGGCACGCTCGCGATCGGGGCGTCGGGGGCGGTGAACGCCGCGTTGCTGGCGGTGGCCGTGCTGGCGCGGGGACGTCCCGAGCTGGCGGAACGGCTACGGGCCTACCGGCGCGCGCAGACGGCGGAGGCGACCGCGAGCCGGCTGCCGAGCGACCACTACGCGCCGGAGTAGGCATGCGCCGGCTGCTTCCAGGTGCGACCATCGGCATGCTCGGGAGCGGCCAGCTCGGCCGCATGTTCACGCAGGCGGCGCGCCGCATGGGGTACCGGGTGCACGTGTTGTCGCCGACGGCGGCGTCGCCCACCGGGCAGCTGGCCGACGTGGAGGTGGTCGCGGACTACGCCGACAGTGACGCCGTGGCGGAGTTTGCCGCCGGCGTCGACGTGGTCACGCTGGAGTTCGAGAACATCCCCAGCGCGTCGCTGGAAGCGGCCGCCTCGCGTGCCGAGGTGCGCCCGGGCGTGCGCGCTCTGCACGTGACGCAACATCGCGGTCGTGAGAAGCGCTTCCTCGCCGGGCTCGGCGTGCCGCACGTGCCTTACCTGGAGGTCCCGGCGGGCGGGGACGTCGCGGCTGCCGTCTCCAGGGTGGGAACCCCGTGCGTGGTCAAGACCGCGGGCTTCGGCTACGACGGTAAGGGCCAGAGACTCCTCGAGGCCGACGCCGACCTGCCGGGCGCGTTGACGCTGGCCGCGGCGCAGCCGGTGGTCGTGGAGGCCTTCGTAGAACTTGCGGCCGAGCTGTCGGTGGTGGCGGCCCGGGGCGTGGACGGCGGCATGGCGAGCTTTGCACCTGCCCACAACCGCCACGTCCACCACATCCTGGACCTGTCCGCTGCGCCGGCGGCGCTGCCGGCCGGCGTGGCCGCGGAGGCCCGTGCGGTGACCGAGGCCGTGCTCGAGGGCCTCGAGCTGGTCGGCGTGGCGTGCGTCGAGTTCTTCCTGGACGTTCGCGGCCGGCTGCTGGTCAATGAGGTGGCGCCGCGTCCGCACAACTCCGGGCACCTGACCATCGAGGGGGCGGAGACCAGCCAGTTCGAGCAGCAGCTGCGGGCGGTGGCGGGCCTGCCGCTGGGTTCGCCGACGCCGCGCCGCCCGGCGGCGATGGCCAATCTGCTCGGTGAGCTGTGGCAGGGAGGCGAACCCGACTGGGCCGCGGCGCTCGAGGTGCCCGGCGTGGCTCTTCACCTGTATGGCAAGGATGCGCCGCGGCCTGGACGCAAGATGGGGCATCTCACCGCCACCGCCGTGGCCGTGGAGGCCGCGGAGGAACGCGTGCTGCAGGCGCGGGCACTGGCGGCGGGGGCGTCGAGGCCGGCGAGCGCGTGATCGACCAGAGGTGGCGTTTGTAGGCGCCAGCACCGTCGTGCCCGTCATTTCCGCTGGTATAACGGTGTCGTGCACAACGCCAGCCTCCTGGCACCGGAGGTGCGGCGCCGCCTGGAGTTGTCGCTGGCGGCGGCCGCACCTGAACTGAAAGGGATGCCCAAGCGCGACCGCCAGCTCTTCGAGCTTCGCTGTGAGCGCTTCTTCCAGAACCTACACGACGGGCTCTCGCCGATCTACGGTCGGCGCGCTGACTTCGAGGCGTTCGTGCAGCGGCTCGTGGCGATGCTGGCGCGCCACTATCGCGCCCGGCCCGAGGCGTTGAAGCTCCTGGACATCGAGCGGGATCTCACGCCGGACTGGTTCCAGCACGAGTCCATGCTCGGCTACGTGTTCTACGTGGAACGCTTCGCCGGCAACCTGCACGGGGTCCTGGAACACGTCGACTACTTGGAGGAGCTTGGCGTCAACTACGTGCACCTCATGTACACCTTGCGTCCGCGCGAAGGGGAGAACGACGGCGGCTACGCCATCGCCGACTACCGCGACGTGGACCCCAGGCTGGGCGACATCGACGACCTGGAGCATGTGTGCCGGAAGCTGCGTCAGCGCGGCATCAGCGCCTGCATCGACCTGGTGCTCAACCACTGCGCCGACGACCATGCCTGGGCACGGGCCGCCGCACAGGGCGAGGCGCGCTACCAGGACTACTTCTATATGTACCAGGATCGTGCCGTGCCCGACGAGTTCGAGAAGGCGCTTCCGGAGGTCTTCCCGGACTTCGCGCCGGGCAACTTCACCTACTACCCGGCCATGGAGAAGTGGGTATGGACCACCTTCAACGCGTACCAGTGGGACCTCAACTGGACGAACCCCGCGGTGTTCCTGGAGATGGTCGACATCATGCTGTTCCTGGCGAACAAGGGGGTGGAAGTGTTCCGCTTGGACGCGGTGGCGTTCATGTGGAAGCGGCTCGGCACCGACTGTCAGAACCAGCCCGAGGTGCACGACATCCTGCAGGCGCTCAGGGCGGCCTCTCGCATCGCCACCCCGGCGGTCGCGCACAAGGCCGAGGCCATCGTGTCACCGGACGACCTCATCCATTACTTCGGCACCGGCCGTCACTACGGCAAGGTCAGCAACATCGCCTACCACAACTCGCTCATGGTGCAGTTCTGGTCGGCGCTGGCGAGCCGCGACACGCGCTTGATGGTGCACACGCTGCGCGAGTTCCCGCGCACGCCGGCATCGATCGCGTGGGGCACCTACATCCGCTGCCACGACGACATCGGTTGGGCGGTCACCGAGGACGATGCCGCCGCCGTCGGGCTGTCCGGTCCGGCTCACCGTGCCTTCCTGTCCGACTACTACTCCGGCCAGTTCCCGGGCTCGCACGCGCGCGGCGCCGTGTTCCAGCACAACCGCAAGACCGGCGACCGCCGGATCTCGGGCGCGCTCGCCAGCCTGGCGGGCCTGGAGCTCGCCCTCGAGCTGGGAGACGAGCGCCTGGTAGCGCTGAGCATCGAGCGCATCCTGCTGGGAAACGCCCTCATCTGCGGCTTCGGGGGCATCCCGTTGCTGTACATGGGCGACGAGATCGGCATGACGAACGACTACCGTTACACCAGCCTGCCGGAGAATGCCGGCGACAGCCGTTGGCTGCACCGGCCCTACATGGACTGGGAGAAGGCCGCGCGGCGGCACGACGAGGGCGCCCATGAAGGGCGCATCTTCGCGGGGCTCAAGCGCATCGTGCGGGCCAGGCGGCACACGCCGCAGCTCAACTCGGCATACGCCACCGACGTGCTCGACGTCGGCCACCCTCACCTGCTGGTGCTGTCGCGTCCACACCCCCTGGGCGAGCTCGTCGGGGTCTACAACTTCAGCGAGGGCGCCCAGGACCTCGATTCCGGGGTGCTCTCCGCTCGCGGGCTCAATCAGCCCTTCGATCAGCTGACACAAGCGTTCGTCGACGTATCGCGCGGGCGCTTCAACGTCCCGCCCTACGGCCGCTACTGGCTCATCTGACCGCCCCACCGCCCGCCAGCCCGGGATGCTGTGAAGCGCCCCCGGACCGCTCGGGCCCGGGGGCGCCAGGGCTCACGCCGCGGCCGCACGCCGCAACGCTGAGGTCCTACTGGATGGTGATGCGGCCGTCCGTCTGCGGCGAGATGGTTCCCGCGGCCTGCACAGCGTTGGCAACCACGTCGGCGAGCAGCGGACCCTCGGCCGGAGAGACGGTGAGTGGCTGGTTCTCGAACATGGTGTAACCGTCGCCGCCGCCCAGCATGTAGTCGTTGGTGGCGATGGTGTAGCTGGCATTCGGATCCAGCGGCTGACCGTTCACCCGGATGTCCGACACGCGCTGCCCGACCGGCTGACCGGGGCGCAACGTGAACGTGACGCCGGAGACCTGCGGGAAGCGGCCGGCCAGGTCCGCGCGCTGCGACACGCCGTTCTCCAGAGCGGCCTCGATCACGCTGCCCTTGGCGCGAATGGCGACGAGCTTGTTTCCGAACGGCAGGATGCCGTAGATGTCCTTCTTGGTCAGCTGTCCGGCGGGGTAGGAGCGGTCGGTGCGGATGCCGCCGCCGTTCATGATGGCGACATCGGCGTGCGTTGCCGCACGCATGGCGTCGGCGATGAAGTCGCCGAGGTTGGTCTCCTTGGCCCTGACGTCACTCTCGACAGCGTCGAGCGCAACGGTGGTGGTGCCGATGACCTGGCCGAGGCTGGCATCGAGTTGGCTGGCGTAGCGGTCCTCGAACGCCAGCATGCCGGGGTCCTGGGCCGTCTGATCCGTCACCGGGATGTTCTGGTAGCTGATGGCGGGCGTCTTCAGGGAGAAGTTGACGTTGAGGTCCCAGATGTTGCGCCAGTCGCTGGTGGCCTTGACGAAAGGCGCGTGGCCGCACTGGGTGTCGAGCATGGCTGCGTGATCGTGCCCGCCGACGATGAGGTCGAGCCCCTCGACCTTGGCCGACAGCTCACAGTCCTGCGCGTGCCCCTCGTGCGTGAGCGCGATGATGAAGCGGGCACCCTCGCCCTTGAGCTTGCTCACCTCGGCCTGGGCCGTCTGGATCGGGTCCTCGAAGGTGACCTCGGACGGGTTGGAGAGGATCGAGGAGAAATCGTAGGCCAGCCCGAACAGGCCGATCTTCACGCCGTCCACGGTGATCAGCGCGTCGGGCTGGGACCCCGCGATCGGCTTGCCGGTCGAGCTGTCGAGGATGTTGGCGCTCAGCCACACGAAACGAGACTCCTGGATACGCTGCTTGAGCACGTCGATGCCGAAGTCGAACTCGTGGTTGCCGAAGGTGGCGTAGTCGACGCCCAGCCGGTTGAGCGCGGCCACCATCTGCGCGCCCTTGAACGCGTTGGACATCACCGACGGCGAGAGCAGGTCGCCGGCGAACAGCACCAGCGTGTCGGGGTGAAAGGCCTTGACGTTGGCGATGACCGACGCCACCCCTGCCGCGCCGCCGCGGGTGTGGCTATCGACGCCTTGGAGCTCGTAGACGTCGTTGAAGGTGATGAAGCCGACGGTCTGGGCCCTCGCGAGGGCTCCCAGAAGTGCCAGCGCCAGGAGTAGCCACCGCAACCTACGCATCGTCATCTTGAACACCTCCCAAGGTGCCCCGTCGGCGCCACCGCGATGGGCGCGCCGCGCGGGTGCCGGCACATGCCTCACCCGACGTGTGGGTGTGGCGCCCCATCGGCCGGCGTAACCAAGTAGAACACGGGTCGCAGGGGCGGTGCCAGGCCCACGCCCAGCGCCGGGCCCCGGCGGTCTGGAGGGCGCCCCCGGCGCTTGCAATGTGCGGCGCATGCGGAGTATACTCACCAAGTTTGGCTCCCCCTGGCCCGCAGCGATGGGTCCGGGGGCCGGTTTGTCGTGTGCTGCCTGGCGAAGGCGTGCCACGGCTCAGTCGCTGCCAGTCATCGGCGTTTTCGCTCGCCAGGGGCGGGCGCGCCCGCGAGAGGCGGGCGGTTCGAGGAAAGAGGGAGTGATCGCTCTGCCGACCGTCAACCAGTTGCTCCGCAAGGGCCGCAAGAAGCTGCCCAAGAAGAACAAGACTCCCGCTCTGAAGGGCTCGCCCCAGCGCCGCGGGGTGTGCACGGCGGTGAAGACGCAGACGCCCAAGAAGCCGAACTCGGCGCTGCGGAAGATCGCCCGTGTGCGGCTGTCGAGCGGCTACGAGGTGACCGCCTACATCCCCGGCGAGAAGCACAACCTGCAGGAGCACTCCGTGGTCCTGATCCGCGGGGGCCGCGTCAAGGACCTGCCAGGTGTGCGCTACCACATCGTTCGCGGCGCCCTGGACGCCCAGGGCGTGGACGTGGGGCGCTACGTGCAGCGCAACCAGGGCCGTAGCAAGTACGGCACCAAGAAGCCGAAGGGCTGAGGACGAGGTAGGGAATGGGACGCAGGAGACGAGCCCAGGTTCGCAAGCTCGAACCCGATCTGGTGTACTCCGACACCACGGTGACGGCATTCGTGAACAAGCTGATGCGTGACGGCAAGAAGAACCTGGCCAGCCGCATCTTCTACGGTGCGTGCCGGCTGATCCAGGAGCGCAGCGGTCAGGAGCCACTGAAGGTCTTTCGTCAGGCGCTGGACAACGTCAGGCCGCGCATCGAGGTCAAGAGCCGGCGCGTGGGCGGGGCGACGTATCAGGTACCCGTCGAAGTGAACCCGCGCAGGGCGCAGTCTTTGAGCTTGCGCTGGTTGGTGGCCGCCTCCGACGCCCGGCCCGAGCGCACGGCCGTGGAGCGGGTGGCGGGCGAGCTGTTGGACGCGGCCGGTGGCCGCGGAGGAGCCGTCAAGAAGAAGGATGACGTCGAGCGCATGGCGGAGGCGAACCGCGCCTACGCCCACTACCGCTGGTAGGTGCGAGGGCCGGCCTTCGACAGGTGAAGCATGACTACCCAGACCAAGACTGATCTGCACATGACCCGCAACATCGGCATCGCCGCCCATATCGACGCGGGCAAGACGACGCTGACGGAGCGGATCCTGTTCTACGCGGGCCGCATCCACAAGATGGGAGAGACCCACGAAGGCGCCTCCCAGATGGACTGGATGGAGCAGGAGCGCGAGCGCGGCATCACCATCACCTCGGCCGTGACGCAGTGCTTCTGGCTCGACACCCGCATCAACATCATCGATACTCCCGGGCATGTCGACTTCACCATGGAGGTCGAGCGCAGCATGCGCGTGATCGACGGCGCCGTTGCCGTGTTCGACGCCAGCCAGGGCGTCGAGCCGCAGAGCGAGACGGTCTGGCGCCAGGCGGACAAGTACCGGGTGCCGCGCATCGCGTTCGCCAACAAGATGGACAAGACCGGCGCCGACTTCCAGCTCGTGCTCGACAGCATGGAGGAGCGGCTGGGAGCCAACGCCGTTGCGATCCAGTGGCCGATGGGGGCCGAGGATGCCTTCGCCGGCCTCATCGACCTGGTCGACATGAAGGCCGTCACCTACGGCGACGACCTCGGCAAGGACATCCGCTTCGTCGACATCCCGGAGCGATGGCTGCAGACCGCGGCCGAGAAGCGCAACCTCATGATCGAGCGGCTCGCCGACGTCGACGACGACATCGCCGAGCTGTTCCTGGACGGCGAGGAGATCCCGGCCGAGGCCCTCAAGGCCGCGATCCGCAAGGCGACCATCGGCATGCAGATCTTCCCGGTGGTGTGCGGCTCGGCGCTCAAGAACAAAGGTGTGCAGCGCGTGCTCGACGCGGTGTCGTGGTACCTGCCGAGCCCGCTCGACGTCCCGCCCGTGCGCGGCATCGTGCCCGACACGGGCGTCGAGGACACCCGCGCAGCCGACGAGGAGGCACCCACGGCGGCGCTGGCGTACAAGGTGATGACCGATCCCTACGTCGGCCGGCTGGTGTTCGTGCGTGTCTACTCCGGGGCGCTGATGTCGGGTTCGTACGTCTACAACGTGTCGAAGAGCAAGCGCGAGCGCATCGGCCGGCTGCTCAAGATGCACGCGAACTCGCGCGAGGAGGTCGAGCGCATCGCGGCCGGGGACGTGGGGGCCGTGATCGGCTTGAAGGACTCGGGGACGGGCGACACCCTCGCCGACCCCGATCACCCCATCGAGCTCGAATCGATCGAGGTGCCCGAGCCGGTCATCACCGTGGCCATCGAGCCGGTGTCGAAGGCCGACCAGGACAAGCTCGCCAACGGCCTGATCAAGCTGGCCGAGGAGGATCCCACGTTCCGCGTGGAGACCGACCCCGAGACCGGACAGACGAAGATCTCCGGCATGGGGGAGCTGCACCTGGAGATCATCGTCGACCGGTTGCGCCGCGAGTTCAACGTCAACGCTCACGTCGGCGCGCCCCAGGTGGCGTACCGGGAGACCATCACGCAGGCCGTGGACGTCGAGGGCAAGTTCGTGCGTCAGACGGGGGGGCGCGGCCAGTACGGGCATGTGAAGCTCGAGGCCGAGCCGCTCGCCAGGGGCGACGGCTTCGAGTTCGAGAACGCCATCGTCGGCGGGGCGATCCCCAAGGAGTACATCCCGGCGGTTCAGAAGGGCATCGAGGAGGCCATGCAGAACGGCCCGCTGCTGGGCTTCCCCATCGTGGACATGAAGGTCAAGCTGCACGACGGCTCGTACCACGAGGTCGACTCGTCGGAGATGGCCTTCAAGATCGCGGCGTCGATGGGCGTCCGCGAGATCATGAGGCAAGGCGGGGCGGCGGTGCTCGAGCCCATCATGCGGGTCGAGGTCGTCACCCCCGAGCCATACATGGGCGACGTGATCGGCAACCTCAACTCTCGACGCGGACAGATCCAGGGCATGGAGCCTCGCGGCAATGCCCAGGTCGTGACCGCCCACGTACCGTTGGCCGAGATGTTCGGCTACGCCACCGATCTTCGGAGCCTGACGCAGGGCCGAGCGACGTTCACCATGTTTCTCGACCACTACGAGCAGGTCCCGAGGAGCATCCAGGAAGAGCTCGTAAAGAGCTGAAGGCATCCACCCTCAAGGGGAGTTGAAGGAGACAGCGATGGCTAAGGGTGTGTTTGAGCGTACGAAGCCGCATGTGAATGTGGGGACGATTGGGCATGTGGATCATGGGAAGACGACGTTGACGGCGGCGATTACGTTTGCTGCTGCGGTGGTGGATCCGTC
>Ga0307441_1000255_pt1 | contig 20437 bp, 19 predicted proteins | sample SalMarWE160420MG_FD_202149 | JGI IMG/M metagenome (GOLD analysis project Ga0307441, IMG submission 202149) | Salt marsh sediment microbial communities from the Plum Island Ecosystem LTER, Massachusetts, United States - WE1604-20 | ecosystem: Environmental > Aquatic > Marine > Intertidal zone >... | reverse complement strand
CGGGTGTGCTGGACAGGCAGACCGCCTTCGACCAAGGTGCCACCGGCCCCGTCGAAAGGGCGTCGGGTCTTGACCGGGATTTGCGCCGCGATCACCCCTATGCCGGCTATGCCGACACCGAACTGCAAGTACCGGTGCAACAGGCGGGCGACGCCTACGCCCGCTTCCGGGTGCGGGTCGCCGAGTTGAACGCCAGCTTCGAGGTCATCCTGCGTCTGCTGCCCGGCCTTTCGCGGGCGAGCGGGCTGCGCGCCGCGGTCACCGGCCGGCCCGGCGGGGAAGGGCTGGGGTGGGCCGAGTCGCCGCGCGGCGCCCTCTATTATGCCGTGCACTTTGACGGTCAGGGGCGGCTGGCGCGGGTCAAGATCAAATCGCCGTCCTTCTCCAACTGGCGCGTGTTTCCCTACACCGTCCATGAGAGCAACATGATGGACTACGCCATCAACGAGGCCAGTTTCGGCCTCACCATTGCCGGCTGCGACCGCTGAGGACCCCGACGATGGCGACATGGACCTGGTTGGGCCTCAGACTCGGCAGCGCGACAACCCGTTGGCCACGCCCGGACGGCGACGACGGGCAGAGCGGCCTGCTCGGGATGCCGCGCTTTCATCCGCAGCACTGCAAGAGCGCCTGCCGCGAGTGTGTCGATGTCTGCCCGACGGCTGCCATCACGCAAGCCCCGTCCGATAGCGACACGAATATCCTGATTGACTACGGTCGCTGCGTGGTCTGCCAGCTCTGCACCGAGGTCTGTCCTTCCGGTGCGCTCAGCCCGTCGGAAGACTGGGCATTCGGGACACCAGAGCGCACCGACCTGCAATGGCGGAAGGCCACCGACTCCGCCGCCGGACAGCGCCTGAAGGCGCGCATTGCGATGTTCAGAAGAAGTCTGCACATCCGTCATGTGGATGCCGGCTCCTGCAATGGCTGCGAATCGGAACTGCAAGCACTGAACAACCCTTTCTACAACCTCCACCGGCTGGGGATATTTTTCACCCCCTCGCCGCGCTTTGCGGACCTGCTGCTCGTGACCGGACCGGTGACGGCACCCATGCGCGAGCCGCTGCTGAACACCTACCAGGCGATGCCGGAGCCCCGGTTGGTGATGGCCACGGGTACCTGTGCGGTGTCGGGGGGTATCAGCGGCGACGGCTACAATACGGGACGGGGGCTCGATGGGGTATTGCCCGTCAATCTGTACCTGCCCGGGTGCCCGCCCAACCCGGCGGCCGTGATCGAAGGGTTGCTCGTTCTGTTGGAACGGATGCCCGCGCGCGTCAAAGGAGGCCGACTTGAGCGTTGACCTCATTCTCTGCGCTTTCGCCCTGTGGGTGACCGCTACAGCGTTGGGATTTGCCGGCTGGGCCCTCGGCTTCGCCCGTCTGTGTCTGGCCGTAGGTGCCTTGGCACTGATGAGCGGGGTTGCCTTCGGATTGTCCGCCGGCACGGCGACCGTCCCGATGGGATTGGCATTCACCGCTCCCGTCGCTTTCCACCTGTCGTCCGAAGCGAGTTGGCTGGCCGCCTTCGGGCTTGGGCCAGCGGCCGTGGGGGCGGCGCTCGGCTCACCACTGGCTCGAGGTCGACTCTGGGTTGCCGGCACCGGGACCGCGCTGATCGGGTCGCTCGGGGTCTTCGGACTGACCGAGGGGGCCGCCTTCTTAATCGCCTGGGAACTGATGAGCCTCGGGGCAGCCGCGATGGTGCTGAGCGAAGCGGACACCGAGGCGCAGGACGGCGCCATCCTGTTCATGCTCACGCTGCTGGAATTGGGGGCGGTCTGTATTCTCGCCGCTCTGCTCTGGCTGGGATCGGCAGCCGGGAATCTGGCCTTTTCCGGGTTCCCCGCAGCGGCGGCGGCGCTGGGCCCTGCGGCCCGCTATGGAGTAGGGACCCTTTTCATCATCGGGTTCGGCGCCAAACTCGGCCTGCTCCCTTTCTATGAGTGGTTCCCGGGCGTGTACGGGCGCGCAAGTGGTGCGACAGGCGTGGTGCTTTCCGGAGTCGTACTCAACGCGGCGTACTTTGCCCTCAGCCGGGCGCTGGTAACCTGGCTGCCGGACGCAGGTGGAGAAAGTCTGGCCCTGGGACTGACCCTGCTCGTGCTTGCCGTACTCACGGCGGTGCTGGCGGTGCTTTACGCGTTTCAGGAGGAGGACTGGCGTCGCCTGCTCAGTCTTTCGACGGCTGAAAATGCCGGTATCGCCTGTTCGGCCCTGGCCGCGGCCCTGCTATTCCGCCATGCCGGTCTTGCGGCGTTGGCGGGGCTGGCGTGGATCGTCGCACTCCTGCACCTCGCGGGTCACTCCCTCGCTAAGAGTGCGTTGTTTCTGACTGCTGACGGCGTATATCACGCCACAGGCAGTTACGGGCTCAGCCCGCAGGGCCTACTGCGACGCAGTGCATGGTCCCTGGGACTCGGCGCACTGTTCGCCGCCATGAGTCTCGCGGCGATGCCCCCGCAGGCGGGCTTCGTGAGCGAGTGGTTCGTCTTCCAGACTGTCTTCCAGGGATTCCACATGCCGGGCCTGATCGGCCCCCTGGCTTTGTCCGTAGCGGGTGCGGGGCTTGCGCTGGTGGCGGCGGTTGCCCTCGCAACATTCATAAAGCTGTTCGGGGTCGGCCTGCTCGGTCAGGGCGCGCCAAGCGGCGGCTCGATTCCGCGCTGGCACGCCCACGCCGTTGGCCTGCTGGGGCTGTCGGTTCTCGCCACGGCGGTCGCCATGCCCTGGTGGCTCGTCGCCCTGGACCGCGGCGTGGCCGCCGCCGTCCCCGGCGCCAGCGCGCTGGCGCTTCGCTCCCACTGGCTGTTGGTGCCCCTTAGCAGTCATTTCGCGTTTATCTCGCCGACCAAGTTGGTGATCGCCGGCCCCCTGTTGGCTTTGCTGCCGCTCGGCTTCTGGTGGGTAGCCCGAGTGGGGCGCAGGCGATCACCAACTTGGTACGGCGGGCTGCCACGGCCGGCCAGCCAAGTGTCCATCACGCCGCTGGCATTCTCGAATGCCCTGCGCACCTTCTACAGCATGGTCTACCGCCCGACCGAAGACATGCGCCACGAACATGCCGGGCTGCGTTACTTCGTGCGCCGATTGAGCTTCGATCACCGTGTGGCGCCGCTGTTCGGCCCGACGGTTTTCGGCCCGGCGGTGCGCACGACCTACCGCTTGGCCGCGGCGCTGCAACGCCTGCAATCCGGGCACATGAACTTTTACCTGGCCATTATCGGCGGGCTTCTGGTCCTGGTTCTGCTGGTACCGCTGTTTCGATAACGACCGCCAACTGCAAAAGAGGAGACCTGTATCGTGTGGTTGAACTACCTGGCCGTAGCGGCGGGCGGGGCGGTGGGTTGTACCGCCCGCTATGGTCTGACTGAACTCATCCAACTGGTCTGGGGTCGAACTTTCCCCGTTGCTACATTGGTCATCAATGTACTGGGTAGCTTACTGCTGGGGTTCTTGTTCTTCGAGACCCTGGAGCGGCTCACCATGGCCCCGGCGCTGCGTGCGGCCATCCTGACAGGCGGCCTCGGGGGATTCACGACATTCTCCACGTTCATGGTGGAAAGCATGATCCTGGTGGAAGACGGTCGCCCCAGTCGGGCGGCGATCTACGTGGGTCTTTCGGTAGTGCTGGGGTTCGCGGCCGCTGTTGCCGGCGGCTTTCTCTCGCGCCGTCTCTGACCTAGGGGAAACCGTATGAAAAAAGAAATGACCATGGTACGCATCTACCTGCGCGAGGCGGACCCGGGACGCCACAACGGCTTGCTGAAGGAAATCATGGCGATTCTGCACGATGAGCATCGTGTGCATGGAGTGACCGTGTTCCGCGGCATTTCGGGCTTCGGTCGTCACGGCGAAATCCATTCAGCCGACCTGTTGCGCCTGAACGTTCACTTGCCACTGGTCATCGAGTGCTTCGATGAACCTGAGATCGTCGACGCGGCCATCGAGGCGCTGGGTAACCTCGTGCCCGAGGGGCACCTGCTGCGTTGGTCTGTGATGTGCGAATGCAGTCCCACGGCCTCCGACGGTTGAGAACGCAGTCGCCGATATCTTGCGCTTAGGGGTGTTTGTTCACCCCTTTTGACGCGCGGATCCGTTACGAGTTCTGGGTTAATCTGCCCCACGCGACCGCGATGAGGCTGAGCCCATCAAGTCAGATCCCAGACTGGAGCTATTGCCATGGAAAGTACCCATATTGCATCCGTTGTCGCTCGCCAGATTCTTGACTCACGCGGCAATCCTACCATCGAAGCGGATGTGGTTTTAAAGGGGGGTGCATGGGGGCGCGCCGCCGTGCCCTCCGGTGCCTCGACAGGCCGCCACGAAGCGATCGAGCTGCGCGATGGGGATCCACGCCAGTATCTGGGGAAAGGCGTAGGGCAGGTTGTCGCACATGTCAACGGCGAGATAGCACTAAGGATTGTGGGCATGGAGGCGTTCGACCAAGGCGCGCTGGACATGGCCCTTTGTGAGCTTGACGGCACGCCGAACAAGGCGAGATTGGGCGCGAACGCCATACTTGCCGTGAGCCTGGCCGTGGCCCGGGCCGCGGCGCAGGCCAGCCGACAACCCTTGTTTCGCTATCTGGGCGGCGCCGCCGCCTGCCGCCTGCCGGTGCCCATGTTCAATATTCTCAACGGCGGTGTGCACGCGAACTGGCAGGGCCCTGACTTCCAGGAATTTATGATTGCGCCGGTCGGTGCGCCGGATCTTCCGACCGCCGTTCGCTGGGGCAGTGAGATTTACCATGCACTCAAGGACACGTTGGCAAGGGCCGGCTATGCCACGCACGTTGGGGACGAAGGCGGGTTCGCGCCGGCGTTGAAGCACAACGCCGATGCCGTCGAGCTGATTCTCAAAGCCATTGGTCAGGCCGGCTATCGGCCCGGCGAAGATGTCGTCCTGGCGATCGATCCCGCCTCCAGCGAATTCTACGAAGACGGCATGTATCACCTGCGCAGCGAGGGACGCAAGCTAACGGCCGCTGAGATGGTCGACCTGTACGCCGATTGGATCTCGAAGTATCCCATTGCCGTTCTGGAGGACGGTTTGGCGGAAGACGACTGGGCTGGCTGGCGACTACTCAATGCCCGCCTTGGCGGAAAGCTCGAACTCGTCGGAGATGATTTGTTCGTCACCAACGTCGAGCGTATTCGTCGGGGTATCGAGGAAAAGGCGGCCAACGCCGTGCTCATTAAGTTGAACCAAATAGGTACGCTAACGGAAACCCTGGCCGCGGTCCGGCTGGCCTACGGGGCCGGGTGGGGCGCCATGGTGTCGCATCGCAGCGGCGAGACCGTGGACAGCTTCATCGCGGACCTGACGGTCGCGCTTGGGACCGGTCATTTGAAGACTGGCGCGCCTGCTCGGGGCGAGCGCGTGGAAAAATACAATCAGTTGCTCCGGATTGCCGAGTCGTTAGGCGCTTCAGGCGAGTATGCGGGGCGGCACGCTTTCGTGCGACATGCCATTTCCCCGTGATATCCCCCGTAAGGGGCGGCGCCCTCCTAGCGCGCGTCGGTGCCGTGAGTACACCGTCGGACGGCACACCCCTGAAGGCGAGTTCTGTTTCCACCGGTACGGCCGCTGGGGGTCGAAGCACCTAACGCCGGAGATGCCCGGCAGCCATGGTTAGCCTGAACGGGTTGGGCGGTTCCATGCCCCGCGGCAAGCCACGGTTATTGCCCTAAACAATGGATGCGAACCCGGCCCTAGAGACACAAAATATCACTCAGCAGACCGCGTCAATGGCTTGTGCACAGCATGCGTGTATCTGAGGCTGTTCGTCCACCGCGGCGGACAGCACGAGACCCGGTACGGAAGGCCCCATCGAGTCATTGGGAGGATGCGTTATGTGGAAACCATTCGCCGCCAAGGGTCTTACACTCTTGATCCCGGCCTACCATGCTGGCGGCGGCATCGCCGCCTATGCGGCCGTTCAGGACGCCACATTGTGGTTTGTTGGTCGCCGGAGCCGACTGCACGTCACCTTCGCCGCCATGTCCGTGTGCGCAGCCGCGTTCCTGTTTACGTCAGCGGGCTATTTTCGCGCCGAATCGGTCTCTGCCGCCGCCACGATGCTGCGGTGGCAAAGCGCCAGCGGATTGTTCTTTTTCCCTGCGTTGTTCCTGTTCGTTGCGATTTACACTGAGCAGAAGGTCATCAAACCGTGGTTCCTCTTGGTCCTTGTGTTCTTCGCGTCGCTGGTTGTTGTGGCCTTCACCCATCGTTACGGCGCCCGCTTCACCACTTTGCATTTGGCGCGTCCCCTGATCCTGCCGTGGGGAGAGACGCTTTCTCGGTTCGTCGGAACCCTGAGTCCCTGGAATATCGTCGCCCGGCTTGGCATGACGGCACTGCTGGTCTGGGCCGCTGTGCGCGCCACGGTCCTATACCGCCGGACAGAGCGGCGGGCCGCCCTGGTCCTGGCCGGCATTTTTGTGTTGTTTCTGCTCGCGTCTGCCGAAGGACTCTTTGTCGATTTGAATTACGTGCCGTTCATCTACATTTCCGGCTTTGTCTTTCTCGCCCTCGTGTTGTTCATGAGCGCCGCCCTGGCCATAGACTTGCGCGACACTGATGAGCGTTTCCGCCAGCTGACCCGCCACATCCAGGAACTGTTCTTCATCTACGACGTGCGCCAGCGGCGCATGCTCTACGTGAGTCCGGCCTACGAGGCCATCTGGGGCCGTCCGCGTAGTGGACTCTACGAGAATCCAAACGATTTTTTCGTTCCCATTGACCCGGGGGATCGTGCGCGTACCGGCGCCGAACGGCTGCTGGTCGAGGCAGTCAACGTCGAATTCCGCGTACGGCATCAAAACGCAGAGCCCTCTTGGGTCCAGGCGCGCAGCATCCCGCTTCGGAGCGCTTCCGGGGATTTGCTTCGCATCGTGGGAATCGCAACAGACATCACGGAGCAAAAACACCTCCAAGCCACTCGGTTCATGCTGACGGCGCAGCAACGGGACGCACTCGTGTGGGAGGTGCACCACCGCATCCGAAATGCGCTTCAGGGGGCCGCAAGTCTTCTGCGTCTGGACGCGTCACGCGACGCGCAGATCCGGGTACCGCTGGAACACGCCGTCCTGCATTTAGAAGCGCTTGCGATCGTACATGGACTGCAGGTCCAGGGGCGCACCGCCTGCATCAAACTCGACGACGTCCTCAACGCCATCATCGCCGCCGTGGAAGTCGAGTGTGGGGCCCATATCGACTGCATGCACCGCAGTGCACCGCAGTGGGGCGTTACCGTGTCCGAAGCGGAATCGGTGCCTGTGGCGCTCATACTGAACGAGCTTCTAATGAATGCGGCCACACATCAGCCGGATGGGCCAGTGCGCACCGTTGGAGTCACCGTTGATGCCGATCAATCACAGGTTTGTATAGGTATCGAAAACCTCGCGCCTGCCGGGCCCATGACCTTCGATTTTTCGGCCGCAAAGGGGCTGGGGAGCGGGCTTCGGCTCGTAAAATCGCTCTTGCCGAGCCGAGGGTCACACCTCACGATAACGACGACGGGCTCGCACGTGCAAGCGAAACTGTACTTTTCCCCACCCGTGCTTCAGAGGGAACAATAATCGGACACGCGACCGCCAACGGCACCCACAGCGCGCGCGAGGTAAGCGCGCGAACTCGCGCTCGGACATGTCGACACGCCGTGACCGCGTTCGAGAGACCGATGGCACGTGTAGCCAGGCACGGAAGTGCCGACGCTGGGGGGGCGGAACGCATCGCGCTGAAGTGCATCGCCGTCCATCGTCTTCGGGCAATCACGCTGGACGGTCGATTCGACGCCTTCGGCATTGGGCATTGGGTAGAGACCGTCCGCGCATGTTGTACCTGGCGGACCGAGGCCCCGCCTCGCGAGCCGCGGGCCGATGATCTCACCAACGAATCCCGCACCGGCTCACTGACCTGTAACGGCGCGTACGGCAACGCGATCGCTTGACGTGGGTCAATTCAGTGTCGGTCCCAGCCGCCGATAACCGCGGTCTCTGTGATCGTGTTCCCGAAAACTCGCCTAGGGTTGGAATTGGGGTGCTTACGGTCGACCCCGTCCGGATGACTCTTAAGTTGAAAGTCATGGCTCTACCAACGGCCCTATGAACGTGCACCGCAGCCTCGGCTCCCGCTGTCGGCCAGAAGCCGTCAGTCACGCCGCCATTGTTTCACGTCCGTTTGCTAGACAGCAGCCGACGGTGGCGCGACCCTGTGGGGTGGGCGTGGTGCCTGATGTCCACTGGTGCAGTTGGTGGCATTAGTTTGCGGGTGTACGGGCCACAGGCTTCTGTGTAGGCGTTGCCCATTAGCTTCAATGGGACTGTTCGACGCCGGACTCGACAATGCAGCCCCGTTTCGAAAGTGGTGTATGTCTGTCGGTGGCATAGCGTGATGTAGAACCGCGGCGGCGGCGAGGACGGCTATGGCGAGCAGACTTTCCGCGTTTACGGCGCGTGCGCTGACGCGTAACGGTCCCGCGTCCGGCGCTGGCAGGTCCCGGGCGACCCGGGTCCCCTCGATATACCTAGGGCCAAATGGCGGGAGTTGGCGGGGCGTACGGCTGGCGCAGCGCGCTAGTTGCGGGAGTTTGACATAGCGATTATGAGCACCGATGCCGACCATGCAGGCAACCAATGCCAGTTTCACCAACAGAATCTGGCCGTAGCGACTATCCCAAAGCGACCCAATCCCGCCCAGCCCTTCCCAGGCGTTCAGTGTCCCCGTGATCACGATTACCAGCAGAGCGGCCCCCGCCGTTGCGGATAGGCGCTCGAACACTTCCATCACCAGCGTACGCTGATCGTCAGCGACACTGCTAAGCCACGGCATGACCTGCAAGGACATCGCGAATAGCGAGCCGACCCACACCGCACCAGCGATGACGTGAACACTGTCTATCCACACAGCCGCAGAGAAGATGCCTTGGTCTCCCGCATGACCTGTGGCACTGCGGGAGAAGACAACGAGGAGCAGCGCGCCGCCTGCCAGCCACTCGACGGTTCGCCCACGACGTCGATGCCGACCCGCGAGCCAGCACAGCCAGAGCACACCGACGGCACCCATCCGCCACGACCAGATCAGACCATACTGGGTCCGTTTGAGCACAAGAGGCAGAAAGTGCCCGAGTCCCGAGAAGGAGGCGCCACTAAACTCCAGGGTCCGTGAGGCCAGCAGCACGCCACTCGCCACGGTCAACAGCCCCGTCGCCCAGCCGAACCCTGTCCAGACCGTAGCTTTCAGGCCACCGGGAGCAGTGCGCGGAAGCAGCCGGAAGGCGCAGACCAGTGCTCCGATACATGCCGATATGGCCAACACATCCAACCATGTGGCGAAGACGAAGAACGCGGCCATGCGATCGTCACTAGTTCACGGTAAAGGGGTATTTGCCCTCAGTATGGTGTCCGTCGCGCGCCACGACGCTCCAATGGACCCAGTACTGACCAGGGCGCAACGGCTTCAGCACGACTTCAAGCAAACGCGGATTCGTAGCGCTGACGTGACCGTGCCCTTTGCTGACGCGCTCGCCGTCGGGGCCCGTGACCGTAACTTTCGAGAACAAGACGTTCAGGTTCCCGTCAAACCAGATGCGGACCCGCTTGGGGGCTGAAGAAACCGTCGCACCCACCCGGGGCACCGACCTCTCCGGGAATGCGTGGGCCACGGCCGCCGCAGGCAACAGCAGCGCAGCGCAGAGCCCCACCACATATTGGATTCGTCGGATACCATGTTGCATGCTCTGACTCCCGCAGCAAATGGCCAGAGCGTCTCACGGCCCTGGCAGAGGATGCCTCAACGAAAGATGGGCGCGCCGAGGCTGTGGGGCAAAACGTCGTCAAGGTACACGTCCACACCGACGAGAACCCCCACGTGGTTGCCGGAGGCGCGGTTGGCCGGAATCTGGGCCTCGATGCCGACCTGGTAGTACTTGCCGAGCCAAACGACGCCCGGGTTGATGAACCCCGTGGTGTCCTGGTTTCCGGTGTTTCGACACAGTGCATCGCTGTCGACGCATTTCGATACGGTGTACTCCACAAGGGGAACCATCTTGTTGAACGGTGCACTCAATCCGACGTCTTCAACGAAGCTCTGTAAATACGGAATGCTGTATTGCACGGACAGTCCGCCGTTGAACATCCGGGGCTGGGAGGAATCCTGTGGGATGTCCTCCGAAACCGCCCCGGTGATCGCGAACGGATGCAGATAGCGCACAGACCAAGGCAGGTCGCCCATGCCCTTGCCGAAGGCAAATTCGGGCGATATGGTCGAGTAGTCAGCGCCGACGCCACCGCTGCCGGTGTTGGCCAGACTGTCGCTTACTGCCAACATGCCGATGGCCTCATGAGGGCCGTTGATAAAAAGCTGATAGGCGGCGCCGACGGAGAGGTTGTCCCAGCCATCCTGGTTCGGCGACCCCGCCTGCCTCGTCCAGTTGTAGTCCGAGGCGACGCTCAACCCGAAACGCGGGGTGATGGTCTTCGCGTAGGCCAACGATAGGGTATTGGTGGTGACGCCATCGGCTTTGATCTGGCCGTCATTGACCGCGAACTCGTTTGCCACACCAGGGTCGTCGAAGCTCAGTGTGGCGGGAAAGACCCGCATGCCTGCGATTGCATGTGCCCGGACCGATTGCGGGACAATCAGACTGGCCCATGAGAGGGCCACAGCCACAAGTAACGTTATTTTTGTGTAAAGCCTGACATCCATTTATGCACTTCCTACGGCGGACACAGGAAGTGCGATTATGGGAGGGCAATGCTTTCGCTGTCGTGCGACATATCGTCGCAGGGGCTTCTGACAGATAAATCAATGCGTACCAGGGATGGAAGCGGATAGTATATGGCCATTGACCGACGACGATCGTCATCCCGTTCTTGCGTGTACCGCTCATGACCACAAACATTCAGTCCCCTGCCACTTCGGACCCCGAAGCCGGCAATACCAGCCCGCTGGCTCAGGGGCCTGGCAACGCCAATCTCGGGCGCCTTTACGTGATGCGAAATCTCGCGATCGGCAGCCAGCTTGGCGTGATTATCCTGGCCCGCGAGTTGTATCGGATCCGGCTGCCGCTTGTGCCGCTGCTGGCTATCATAACGAGCCTTGCCATTGTCAATGCTCTGACATGGCTTCGTCTACGAACCGACCCCGAATGCGGCAACGGGGAGTTTCTCCTGCAACTTCTGGTGGACATTGGCGCCCTGACCGCTGTCCTCTACTTTACCGGCGGTGCGACCAACCCGTTCGTAGGCCTGTTTCTACTTCCGCTGACGGTCGCCGCCACAGTGCTACAGCGATATTCGGTGTGGATGGTCGCCGGGATCACCGTCTGCGCCTATTCCTGGCTGCTCGGTCACTATGTCCCCTTGCCGGCATCCGTCAACGCCACCACGTTGGGGTTCAACCCGATGGTGGTGGGCATGTGGTTGCGCTTCGTCATCAATTCGGTACTCGTCGCGTATTTTGTGGTGAGCATGGCCGAGGCCCTGCGCCAACGCGATCGCACTCTGGCGCAGACGAGGGAGGAAAATCTCCACAATGCCCGTCTAGCCGCGCTGGGCATGTTGTCCGCTGGTACTGCTCACGAACTCGGCACCCCGCTGGCGACACTCGCCACCCTGACGGGCGAGTTGCGCCGAGAATACCAAGGCGCGCAACATGGATCCCTGCGCGGGGCTCTAGACGTGATGCGCACGCAGATCGATCGCTGCAAAGAGGCTCTGGCTGAGGTGTCCGCCTCGGCAGGCGAGCTTCAGGCCCAAGCTGGGAATGCGGTTCCGGTGCGCGCTTATCTCTTACAGACCATAAATGAGTGGCGCAAAATGCGCCCCGGCATAGCAGTCGCCCCTCGGCTGGAAGGGCCCGCTTCCAGCCCTTGCATTGTCACGGAGCGTACGCTGTCGCAGGCAATCATGACGGTGCTCAACAACGCGGCCGACGCATCACCTGACGCCGTTGAGCTAAAGGCGGTTTGGGATGACAACCATTTGACGCTGGAAATCCGCGATCGGGGCTGCGGGTTGAGCCACGCCGCCTCAAAGACCGTAGGACAGGCTCCTTTCAGCACGAAAGAACACGGACTCGGGCTCGGACTTTATCTAGCGCACGCCGCGATCAAACGGCTTGGAGGCGATGTATTGCTGGCGGATCGTCCGGGCGGCGGCACCAGCGCGCGGGTGAACCTGCCATTGAGACAGTTGGTGACCAACTGATACGCCGACCATGAGATCTTCAACAGCTATCCACAGCCGGACCGCCGATGCTGGCCAGACACTCTTGCTGGTCGAGGATGACGACGTCCTGCGCCAAGTGTTGACCCGTGCGCTCCATGGCCGCGGGTACAATGTAATGGCCGCCAACGATTTGGAAGAGGCGAAGCATCTCGCCGGGCTACAGCCTCCGGATTTTGGCGTTGTCGACCTGAAGCTTGGGAATGAATCCGGTCTTGAGTTGATCCAGTATCTCACACGGTCATATCCGGATATTCGAGCTGTCATTTTGACCGGCTACGCCAGTATTGCCACAGCCGTCGAAGCTATAAAGCTTGGAGCAAAACACTATCTCACCAAGCCCGTTGACGCAGACGAGATCGTCGCCGCACTGTACCGTGACGAAGGCAATGCCGGCATCAGCCCACCGGAACGGCCATGTTCCGTGAGACGACTGGAGTGGGAACACATTCAACAAGTTCTTCAACAATGCGGGGGGAATATATCTGAAACGGCGCGCAAGCTCGGTATGCACCGCAGGACGCTTCAACGCAAGCTGCGCAAGCACCCTGTACGTCAATAGAGCTTAGTAGCTACAATCCTCGACGGAAACTCCAGCCGCCCATTGTAGTGAAGGGCTGCTTTCCGTCCCGGGACAGACGGCGAGCCCAATGACATCCACTGTCCGAGATGGGTCGACAGGGGAAGGCGGTACCGGCGGAGAGCGGACGCCCAGGCAGAGGCGGGTGGTCTGTTCAGCTCGGATCGGAGCAAGCGGAAACACACAGGTCATTCCAGGGCAATTAAGGACTGCGGTACTGCTGGAACACAGGGCAATGCGGATATTCAGAAGGAATGCACCCCGGGTTCGAAAGAAGGCACGGAAATACGCATTCCTTCGGAGATGCCGTGACATCGGGTGGTAGCGCTATTCAAACTATTGGAAAAGGCAACGGTGCTCTAAGCAGAATTCTTCCCTCCGTGGGTTCCGTGGCTCTTCGCAGTCTGAGGCGCAATGTCGGACAGACCTTGCGCCGTGCACGCGTGATCGTCCCCGTGTTCCCGCAGTCCGTTCGTCAGTGAGATGAGGCTTTGCGAATGATGTCCAGTGCGGCGCGATTGACCGCCCGTGGCACATGACTGGCCGGCGAGTGCCAGCCGCCCAGGGAGCGCCACAGCCAGGCGACCCTCAGGCCATAGAACCAGGCCAGCGCCCTGTCTCCCGCCACGTGTTCGTGCTCACCCAGTTCGGCGGCCACGCGGTTCATGGTCTGCACCAGCGCTGGCGTGCGCTCGTCCGGATGTAGTGTGCCGATGCGCTGCAGGTCCCGCCTGAGAGCGGGTTCCAGCGTAGGATGGCGACGCAGGCGTCTGGCCAGACGCATAAACCGTTCGAGTTCCTGCAATACCGGTTCGTCCTGGGGCTCCCGAAACTGTTTGGTGGCCAGGCCGAGATACCTGCGAACGCCCCACGCGACACCTCCCGGCCCGTTGAAGGCCTGTTCGAGGCAGCAAGGGTTGATGTTGAGCACCGCCCGTACGGTGGAGTCCCGTCGGGCGGACGGGATGCGGCCGCGCACTGCATAGCGCGCTGCCTGGATCATGGCGCCTGCTGCCATGGCCATGGCTCGTGCGCGATCCGGATCCGGCTCGCTGCGCACGAAAAGCGGACCCAGCAGCGCCACGGCCAACGCCATCAGCAGCAAAAGCACTGGTAGGACAGGGGAAAAGAAGGCCGACATCGGCGTGCACCTTCGTGCGTGGCGATCACTTGCATTGTAGACCGCCGCCGCAGCCGGCGCAGAGTGTGGGAGAACCCCGGCTCTTTGCCGGAGACGGAGGCGCGCAAACGCTGTGCAGGTTCGTGCTGCTCTGGGCGGGCGGGAAAAGGGGGTGGTTGCGCAGCTTAACGCAATTCTTTCGCCCCGCTACCGGTGCGGCCATGACGATCGAGGGTGATTGCGTCAACTCGGGAACCGCTGTCGCGATTCAGGGTAAGTGGACGATTGCACCGATATGGGGCCACCGGCTGACGGAGACCGCCGGGCTCGGCACAGATTAATCGAGCCGACAGGTATTGGCAGGGAGTGGGGCCTGTACGGTTGCTTAAGCTTCGGTGGGCAAAGGCCGAGACACGCTTGTGCCACGGTGGCTATCGGCCCGTGCCGAGTCGGCAACGGAAGCCGTCTCGGCATCCCGGCAATCCGCGACTTACACGTCCGGCTTCAGAAGTAGAATTCCTTTTCCAACCGCAGCCGAAGCAGCTCCTTTTCGCTGGCCTTGGTGAGTCCGAAGGCCACACCCGCCAGCAGGTGCACAGTGGGAGTTGGGCTGTAGGTTACGGCCGGGGAGATCAGGTGTACCTGCTCATCGGTGGGCTCGAAATGGTTGATGGGGCCGAAGTCCCCGAAGAACTCCAGGCGGGGCTGAACGGTTTCATTCATGCGGTAGACGATGGCCGTCGCATAGCCCAGCTCCCACCCGCCGGCGGTATTGGCGCCTTTAAGCACTTTTTCCACAATGGGGTTGACGTCCACAGTCCATTTTCCGAAGTCCTTTTCCACGATGCCGCGAACTTCCAGTTCCCGGCTGTCCACGTCGTACTTGGGCAACTCCAGTTCGGCGTAGGCCCCCAGATCCACCGGCAACTGCCCCTTGTGAAAGAAGCTCGCACGCAGGTGATAGCGCTGGCCGGCGAACTGCAGCCCGTCACTGCCCCGGGGATGATTGAAGTCTCCATAGGCGGAGAACTCCAGGTGATTGGTCAGGCCATAGGTGAGCTCCATGCTGCTGCGGGTGAGGCCGTTGTTGCCGTCCGCCGGCTGCTGCGTGCCTTGGGCGGTATGCGTGGTGGCATTCTCTATTTCCAGTTCCCCCTTGGCGGCGGTGCGGTACGGGTAGACCTCGAGTTCGTGGTAGTTGAAGGCATGGGCGGCAGGTGCGCCGAGCAGGGCGGCGAACAATGCCGTGAGCGGGGCCAGACGGCCGGGCAGGGAAGGGAAGGGCACGGTGCAGATCTCCTTTGTTGTTGGAGGGCGCACAGCGGCCTGCGCGCCATCGTGGACGTCCGGCATTGACGGAGGGGCCGGCGGCCCGGAATCCCGGTCAGGATTCCGGGCGCGGATTCAGTTCTAGCTGGGGCTGAGGGCGTGACGGTCGGCGCAGGCGCATCCAATAGATGATCAACGCCCAATAGATCCCGTAGACCAGCACCAGCATCAACGACGGTTCGGCCCGGTAGCCGGTGAGCGCCGACACCAGTGCGCCGATGCGGCTGTTGCTGTCGAGAATCATGGATGTGTCCCACACCGGCGCCATCAGGCCGGGCAGGGCGCCCATGCCGATCAGCCGCGAGACGCCGCTGACGAGCATGCCCGCGGCGGTGAACAACAGCAGCACGCCGGTGACGCGGAAGAAGACGCGGTAGCTGAGGAACCGCACGCCGCGGGATACCAGCCAGGCGGTGACCAGCGCCAATGCCAGTCCCAGCGCCGCGGCACCCGCCAGCGCCAGCGGGCCGCCGTTGTGGTGCTCGAAGCCCAATCCATACAGGTACAACACGGTCTCGGCGCCTTCCCGGGCCACCGCGAGCAGCGCCACGATAGCCACGCCGGCCAGGCTTCCCGTACTCATGGCCTTGGCCATGTCGGTTTCCAGCTCGCGCTTCAGGGTGCGGCCGTGTTTGCGCATCCACAGCACCATCTGGGTGAGCAGAGCGGCGGCGGCCAGCATCATGCCGCTCTGGAAGTAGCCCAGGGCGCGGCCCTGCAGGTCGCTGGCCACTGTCAGAGTGGCAAACCCCAGCAACGCACTGAGTGCCAGGCCGCCGCCGACGCCGGTAGCCAGCCAGGCATAGCCGCGCCGTCCGACCTGCATCTTGGCCAGAAAGGCGTAGAGAATACCGATCACCAGCACCGCTTCCAGACTTTCCCGCCACACGATGAACAGAACGTTTGCCATGGGACGCTCCTATTTCGCCACGATTTCGCCGCGGGCGGTGTCGGGATGGAAGTCACCGAAGAATTTGTAGCGTCCGGGCTTCAGGGGACCGAGATAGACCTCGATATGGCGTCCGGGCACAACGATCTGTTCGCGGTTCAGATCGGTGCTCTCGAATTCCTCCACGGCAGGTCCCTTGTTGAGGACACGCAACTTGAACTTCTGATTGGCCGGCACGTTGACGACCTTGGGAGTGAAGTGCCCCGCCTGCACGGTGAGGTGGACAACCGGGAGTTCGTTGGCCGCCGCCGGCGCGACCAGGGTCAGGCTGCCCAGGACTGCCAGGGCGCAGCCCAGGGCGAGGGAGCGGAATGCGGGCGCAATTGCAGGCATGGCTGGACTCCATTCGTACCGGGGTGGTGGGTCACAATGTTAGTAAGAGAAATAATAACGATTCGCATTTAGAAATGCAATGCCGGGAATGGCGAACCGATGGCGGCGCGGGACTGTCAGGCTCGCGGACCGAGCCGGACGAGGCGGGTATGGAAGCGGTGATGAACGGGGCGGATCCGCCCCCCGGCGCTGGGGCTGCGGTTCCTGATCGATGACCGGACCGGGTCCGTGCCGGCGGCGGGCGGGGGGCTACCGGGCGAACATGGGCTCCCGGAGTGTGCCTCCACCGGACCCGGGTCGTCCGCGTGTCACACGGCGGGAGAGAGGCCGACGGCTCGCAGTGGAGGCTGGAGCGGCTACCAGCGTTTGTAGGGTAGGAACTTGCCGCTCATTGTTACCACCACGCGATCGCCCTTGGGGTCTTCTTCCCGGTCCACCGAAAGGGTGAAGTCGATGGCGCTCATGATGCCGTCTCCGAACTTTTCCTGGATCACTTCCTTCAGGCTCAGGCCATATACCTGCATGATTTCGTAGAACCGGTAGATGAGGGGGTCGGTAGGCACGACTTCATCGGTGCCTTTTACTGGATACACCGCCAGCGCCCGGGCAACGCCGTCAGGCAGGTCCAGAAGCCGGCACAGGCGCTCACCGTACTCGGGCGGCATACTGCTCTGGCCGAGGCAGGCGGAGGCAACCCACACGTCGCTCATTTCCAGATGCTGGGCGATCGCTTCCCAGCCCAGCCCTTTGTTTGCCTTCGCCGCCAGAATCGTGTCGGTCATGTCGGATTTGGTCATCATCGCGGTGTCTCCTGGGGGACAGTCTCGGTTCAGTGTAGCGGTCCGGGCAGCACTGGGGCCGCCCGGGGGAGCCCGCCGGTTCGGATCATGGCTCTGCAGCTAGCATGCCAGCGCGTTTCCCGTGCAAGGGCGACCGGGAAAGCGCGACCCGGGGGGCGCGAAGACGGGGACCGATGGCTCGAACTGAGTCGGGGCGTGCACCGATCCGGTGCGGCGGCGGAATGTTGGTGCGTCCGCTCCTGGTGGCGCCGGGGTGTCAACCCAGGGCGAGCTTCACCCCTCCATAGATCACCCGGCCGGGCTGGGGATAGCCGTAGCTGGTGAAGTAGTTGCGATCGAACAGATTCCGCGCACCGAGAAACAGGGTCACGGCATGGGGGCGTACGTGCCAGCTCAGACGCACATTGACCAGCATATAGCCGGGAAGGGTGGCCCTCTGAAGGGGAGGATGAATAGAGTAATAGTACTGATGGCCCACATAGAGCGCCGATCCGTAGACGGACACTCGGGCGGGCAGGCGATAGACGGCCTGCAGGCCGAGGGTATTGACCGGATCGTACTGCAACTGCTTCTTCTCGGAGCCGGGGCTGAGGTCCCGGGTGATCTGATGGGTGTAGCTCGCCGTGACCCTGAGCGCGCGCCAGCGCTTGGCGGCGCTCAGCTCCAGACCCTTGAACCGGTATTGGTCGTTGTTGACGAATCGGTCGGTGGCGCGGTCCTTCTCTATGTAGTTGCGCACATTGGACAGATACAGAGTGGCGCCCACGCGGGCATGGCGACCCATGCGTTGCCGGGCTCCCAGCTCGTAGGTGACGGCGGTCTGGGGTTTGAGATCGGGGTTGCCGGAGGCCGCATCGTACAGGTCGCGCAGGGTGGGGAACTGCACATGACGCGCCGCCGACGCCTGCAGGGTGGTCGCAGGACTCACATGGTAGCGAAGTTGGGCCGTGGCGCTGTCGGTGCCGGCCGAGCCTGTGCCTTGTCGCTGCTGCCAGTTGCGACCGTAGCCCACGGTGAGGTCGGTGGCCGGGGTCGGCGAAAAGCTGTATTGGACCGCCGCCGTGTAGATGTCCACATGCCGGTGCGTGTCCAGTGGCCGCAGTCCGAAGGTGGCCGTGGTGGCGCCACCGCCACCGCCGCCGCCGCCGCCGCCACCGCCTCCTCCTCCTCCTCCTCCTCCTCCGGACAGCGCCACGTCGCGGATCACGCCCGTCTGTGTCCACGACTCGCGCCGCCCGTCCAGGGCGACGGAGAGCACGCCATCGTTGGACGGATAGAAGTCGCCCTGCAGGTGCCCGCCGGCAATGCGGGTCCAGTTATGGGCGATGAAGGTGTTAGGCACGGTGGGGTCGTTGATGGAACTGTAGCTGGGGCCGTCGTAGCGGATGTCGTCTTCGCCCTGGGTGTTCACGTAGGCCCAGGTCTTCATATCCCAACGTGCCGCCGGTCGGTAGCGGGCCGCCAGTTGGACGGAGTTGCCCCGCTGATTCTCGATGCGCTCGTAGTGCACGTGTTGGGCGAACGGATCCGCCGGGTCGGTGACGGTGATGGGCGGTATGCCGTAGCTGCCCTCGTTGTGGGTGACGGTGGCGCCCAGATGCCAGTGGGCGGAAGGCTTCAGACCGGCATTGGCATACAGGTTGAAGCGATGCCGGTCGCTGTTGTTGCGCAGCCCTTTGTCCTGGCTGGCGGTGGGAGCGAAGTTTCCGGAAAGCGGGAAGCCGTCCTGTCGTTGGTCACGCAAGGTGGCCAAGGCGTTGGCGTTGCCGTGCCCCCAGCTCACGGTGGCGGTGCCGCTTCGGTACTTGCCGCTGCCGGCTTCGCCCTGCAACGTGCCGCGCAGCGGCCCCTTGCCCTGTTTGGTGACGATATTGATGACGCCTGCCAGGCCGCCGTCCCCGTACAGGACCGAGCTGGGGCCTGTGGTCAGGGTGATGCTGGCGATGTAGTCGGTGGGTATCAGCGTGGGGTCGAACTGCCCGTCATAAGTGGAGTTGAAGGGAATGCCGTTGATGAGCAGTTTGACGTTGCGGGGCCGCAGGCCCCGCACGTCGATGCGCGGCACCCCGTCACCGCCGGTACGCACCACCACCCCGGGCAGCATCTGCACCGCCTGGTCCAGGTTGCGGGCGCCGCTCTGATGAATCTGCCGTGCGGTGACCGTGTGTACGGTGCCGGTGACCGGGCCCTGCCGTGGGGCGCTGACCACGATCGCTCCAAGCTGGTAGGGGGCGAACGAGCGGCTGGCCAGGGCGGGAGCGGCCGGCAGGGCCAACAGGGCGGTCAGACAAGCCCCTCGCGCCGCGCGGCGGACCCCGGGATGGCCGGGCGGCGGCGGGAGCAGTGGGGAGCTATGTTCGGTCAGGGTGACAGTGGACGTTTCGTCGATCTCGTGAGGTCGGCAAGGCGGTTGCATCATGGCGATATCGCGCTCTCCGTTGTTTTGTTATTGGGGTCCTGCAGTGCGTGGTGTCAGCGGTGGTGTCGTGTCCGGGTGCCTGCCCATGCGCCGGCCAGTGCCCCGATGAACCCGAATACCAGATGGGCGGTCAGCACATGGCTGAACGCGAAGGCGGCGGAAGGGTGCACGGTCCCCAACCGCAACGCCACGGACCACTGAACCAGCGCCTTGGCGGCGAAGGCCAGTGCGCCGACCATTCCCAGTGCCAACGAATGGCTGCGCAGGCGTGGTGGCAGGCTCATCAGCAGATCCACGGCAATTCCCACCGTGAGGTAGTACAGCGGGACCAACGGGTCGTGGCCGTGCAGGAAGGGCAGGGAGGCGGTTGCCATGGCCCCCAGGGCGAATACCGTGGCCCCCCAGCGCCGGGGCCACGCGCAGCGCCCGAACATGAGCATTGCCATCAAGGTGAGGCCCTGGTGGCCCGGTACATGCAGCGGCCAGCGAAAGGCCCCGGCCAGCAGCGCCGCCCCCGCTCCGAGCGCCAGCAGCGCCGGCAAGTCATGAGCCAGTCCCCGCTCAGTAAGCTTTGATGATGGACTTGGATGCAACGCGCCAACGGGCAGTTTGCCGGCCATGGTTCTCCTCCACGAGCAGGATGGCTCGGCCGTCGCGCCGGATGGCGCGGGGCCAGGG
>Ga0307441_1000254_pt1 | contig 20460 bp, 13 predicted proteins | sample SalMarWE160420MG_FD_202149 | JGI IMG/M metagenome (GOLD analysis project Ga0307441, IMG submission 202149) | Salt marsh sediment microbial communities from the Plum Island Ecosystem LTER, Massachusetts, United States - WE1604-20 | ecosystem: Environmental > Aquatic > Marine > Intertidal zone >... | reverse complement strand
TTGGGTTTGTGATGGAAAGACTCTGGATCTGCTGAATCCAGGCCCGGTCCGGTTGTGCCAGGCGCACGATGATATCTTCGGGCTCCACGCTGGGGCGAAACACCGATCCGATGGTGGTGCCGCTGACCAGGTTGTGGACCAGCTTGGCGACCTGGCCGGGAACCACGCCGGATAGCATGGCCTTGCGTTGATCCACGTGGATCCGGTATTCGGTGCGCGTCGCCGTCACCGAATCGTGGACGTTGATCATGCCATACACATGCCGGAAGTCATCGCCCACCCTGCGTGCGGCGCGGCGCAGCGTATCGTAATTCGGTCCGTAGATGCGTGCCACCACCTGGGAACGGGTGGGCGGTCCCGGCGGCACCAGGAACAGCATGATGTGGGTATGAGGGAATTGGGCCCGCACGGTCTTGAGGGCCGTCCAGACCTGGTGCCCGACCACCGCCGTGTGGGGGCGTTCGTCCTTGGGGGCCAGATTCACCACGATCTGGGCGATGTTGCCGCCGCGCATCATTTCATCGCCCCGCACCATGCCGGCGAAGCTGAGGGGGCCGGTCCGCCCGATATAGCCCACCACATGGGTCACATAGCGGTTGGCGGCCGCGACCCGGGCCACCGCCGAGGCGATACGGTCGGTGGCGGGCAGGGCCGTGCCTGCCGGCGATTCGATCTGAAGGGTGAAAGTGCTGACATTGCCTTCGGGGAGCATCTTGAGGCTCACACCCAGCAGGCTCTCCGGGCCGTTTATGCCCGATGGGCGTATGAATTGCCACAGGGGCATGAGCAGCGAGCCCACCAGAAGCAGTGCAACCACCGCGAAAAACAGGTTGCGCTTCGCCGCGCTGGCCTGCAGAGGCGTGAACACTGCAAGGTACATGCGCCGCAGCGGGTCGCGCGGTTGAATATCCTCTTCTTCCAGAGAGGGGCGTTCCCGGGCCTCGCGCTGGGCGGCCTTGCTGCGCAGCCACCGACGGGCGATATAGGGCACCACGATATAGGCCAATAGCAGCGACGCAACCATGGCGATCGGGACGTTGATGGGTATCGGCCGCATGAACGGTCCCATCATCCCGGTCACGAAAAGCATGGGAATGAACGCCAGGATCACCGCCAGGGTGGCGATATTGGTGGGATTGCCGATCTCGTTGGTAGCTTCGACGATAAGGTGGCCGAAGTCCTTCGCCGAACGCACATGGTGCATGTGGCGATGTATGTTCTCGATCACCACGATGCCGGCGTCCACCAGCAGTCCCAGGGACAGAATCAGGGCGAACAAGGTGATACGGTTGATGGTCTGGCCCACCGCCATGCCCACGCCGAGTACCACGAACAGGGTGAGCGGAACCAGCAGGGTGACGATGACCGCCTCGCGCCAGCCCAGGAAGAAGAACAGGATCACCAACACCACGGCGACGGCGATGCCGAGATGTTCGATGAGGGTGTTGACCGCTTCGTTGGCGCGCTGTCCGTAGTCGCGGGTCACGGTCACGTGCACGCCAGCCGGCAGGGCTTCGCGCTTGAGGGTGGCGAGCTTGGCGAGTACGGCATTGGCTACGGTCACCGAGTTGGTGCCCGGGCGCTTGCCGATGGTGAGGGTAACCGCGTTGTGCGGGTCGAAGCCCGATGCGTGTTCCGCGGCGCCTCGGGCGATCCAGGCCTGCTGCTGATGATTGCGCGGGCCCTGCACTATGGTGGCCACGTCCTTCAGGAAGATGGGGCGCTTGTCCTGCACGCCGACGATGATATGGCCCAGGTCGCGCACCGACCCGAATGTGGCGTTCACCCGCAGGGGCAAGCGCCGGTTGTCCTGCTCCAGCTGTCCGCCGGGTACCACGACGTTGGAGCCTTTCAGTACCCCGAGCAGATGGTCCAGGGAAATGCCGCTGCTGGCCAACCGCTGGGGGTCCACCAGGATCTTCACCGCCAGGGGCTCGGCGCCGATGACGGTGCTCAGACCGACGTCCGGCACGCTGTGCAACTGGGTCAGAAAATGTTCGGCTACCTGGCGCAGCTGCGGTCCGCCGAGCTGTTTGGAGCTCAGGGTCAGGGCCATGATCGGCACGTCGTTGATGCCGATGCTCTTGACCAGCGGCTGGCGGGTTCCGGGTGGCAGCCGGTCCATGTTGCGCTGCAGTTCGTTATACAGGTACATGAGACTGGACGTCTCGTTGGCGCCCACGTGGAACTCGACGGTCACCATCCCCATGTCGTCGGCGGCATAGCCGTAGACGTGCTTCACGCCACGCAGGGATGACATGAGCTCTTCGAGCGGTTCCACCACCTGCTTCTGAATCTGCCGGGGGCTGTTTCCCGGCCGTGCAACGATGATCTCCGCGGCCGGGACCACGATTTCCGGATTGTAGAGGCGCGGCGTCAGCAGTATGGCCATGACTCCGAACAAGGTGATGGCCAACATGATGAGCGGGGTGATCTTGGTCTCCAGGAAGGCCCGTGCCAGGCGTCCCCCGGAGTTCAGGGGCTGCTCGTCGGGCGTGCTCATGGATGTCCTCCGTCGAGCGCCTCGACCTTCACCCCGTTGGCCAGCGCGCCCTCGGCCTTGACGATGAGCTGATCGCCGGGAAACAGTCCGCTGAGAACGACACGACCGCCGTCACGGCGTTCACCCAGGGTGATCATGCGAAACTCGGCTTCTCCGTCGTCACCCACCACGAATACCCCGGTGATGCCGGCTCGTTCGCGAATCGCGGTGGCCGGTACCACGATGGCCTGCCGTTTCTGTAGGGGCACCAGTACCTGGGCGTATTCGCCGCCCTGGGCTCTGCTGTCCGCCGGCAGGAGCAGCTTGACGGTGTGGGTGTGAGTCATGGGATTGGAGGCAGCCACCAGCCGCTGCACGGTGGCCTGGACCCGGTGGGGTTGCTGATTCGGCCCCAGGTAGATCACCGGAATTTGCTCACCGAGCTTGAGCGGGTAGTAGGCGGCGTCGTCCAGTTCGGTCTTGACCTGCAGCTGTTTGGGGTTGTAGAGCACCATGAGCTCGTTGCCGGGACCTACCAGCTGGCCGTTGTGGACCTTCTTGGAGAAGATGACCCCGTCGAATGGTGCCCGCACCTTGGCGTAGCCGACCTGACTCTGGGCTTTCTGCAGGGCTGCCTGGGCGGCCTGCTCGTCGCTCTGGGCCGCCTGGTAGGCGAGTTGCACCTGTTCGTAGCGCTGTTTGGGGACGGCGCCTTCCTTGTACAGCGCCTTGAAGCGGTCGTAGTTCTGTTTGGCGGTGTGCAATGCCGAGTGCGCTTTGGCGAGCTGGGCGCGGGCCTGGCGCACGCCGGCCGCAACCGCCACCGGGTTGACCGTCAGCAGCAGTTGACCCTGGTTCACCGACTGTCCTTCGTGAACCTTTATGTCCTGTACATAGCCGCTCATGCGCGAGGCCACCTGCACGTACTCGGCGGGTATCACCGTCCCGGGGTAGCTGGCGTAGATCTGTATGGGCTTGCGCTTGACTGTCACTGTGCGGGCCTTGACCGTGTCGGCACCGGCGAGAGTCGGCAGCAGCGCGCCCAGCGCCATGCCCGCAATGACGAGACGCTTCCACATGACGGTGTTCCTCATGGCTGGCTGTTGGTTGCGGCCAAGTGTATGGCGGCCGGATCGAGACGGCCCACGGCGAGCAGCAGACCTGCCCGGGCCATGACATCCTGGTAGCGCGCAGCGACCAGATCGGCGCGGGCCTTGTGAAGCTGGGTCTGCGCTCCGAGCAATTCGGTGAAGGTCGAGATGCCCTGGGCATAACGCAGCTTGGCGAGACGCGCCGCCTCTGCGGCTTCGTGTACTGCGGCCTGTTTGACCTGTATGCGTGTCGCGGCCAGCTGCACGTTCTGGCGCGCTTCCTCGACTTGCAGTCTCAGCTTGTCCTGGGCCTGGCGCAGGTCCGCCTGACGCTCGATCACCTGGGCCTGGGCCTGATCCATGGCGCCGCCCCGGGAGCCGAAATCGAGCAGCTTCCAGCTGAGCACGCCGGCGACTGTGTAGGAGGGGTGGGCGAGGCTCACATTCCGATCGTTCCACTCGCGGGAGACCATGAGGTTGAAGTGAGGCAGATAGCCGGCGCGCGCCTGGGTGACTCCGGCCTGGGCAGCGCGCACCTGCGAGTCCATGGCCTGCAACCCGGGATTGGTTCTGGTTGCCTCGTGCTGCAGCTGAACGAGCCCGCTTGCGGGGACGCTGATGTGCACGTTGTCGGAGGCCAGTTGCAACGACTGGTCACTGGGCAGTCCGGTCAGAATGCGCAGAGCCTCCCGGGCCATGGCAAGGCGCTTGTGCGCCTTGGCCAGCTCCAGGCGGGCGTCTCCAAGACGCACCTTTGCCTGCAGCACGTCGGTCTTGGCCACCACCCCGCGCTTGAACAGTTTGGCAGTCAGGTCCACGTAGGACTGGCCGGCCTTGATGGCCTGCCGGGCGACTTTCACGTAGGCGTGGGCGGTGCCCACGCCCTCGTACTGACGTATCACCTCGAAGAGCAACTGCTGGCGTGCCATGGCATCGCCGCGCCGGGCGGCGGTAAGCATGGATTCGGCCCGATGCAGCCCGCCCCATACCTGACCACCGTTATATACCGGAATGGTGAGGGCCAGCTTGGTCTGGTAGTTGGAGTACCAGCCGGGGTCGTTGAGGTTGGCTGGCGCGCTGTAAACGACCGCCGGGTTGTTCTGCTGAATGCCCTGCAGAAACTCACCGGCCCCGAAGTCATTGAATGTGGCTCCCTGCTGCTGCAACTTCATGCCCAGAACATTGAGCGGGTTGTCGCTGCCGCTGCCGGTCAGCGAAACGCTCAAGCCCGGCAGCAGGTGGCCCTTCGCCGCGCGCACGGCACCTTTCGCCTGGGCGATGCGGGCGCGGCTCTTGATCATCTGGGGCGTCTGGCTCAATGCCATACGGTACGCCTCCAGCGGTGTGAGTGAAGCGGCATCCGCCGTCGCAGAGACGGCCAGGGTGCCTGAAGCGGCCAGCAGGGTAGCCGCGACAGTGCTGGCGATAGGACTCGATTTCATGGTTATCTGACGTTGCTCCTTGCCAGTGCCAACGGTGCGCGGATGGCCAATATGGTGTATTAGAGTTGGCTAATATGCAAATGGGCCCGTCAACGGGAGGTGGGGGCCGGAGTCTGTTTTACAACGGCGAACTTCACGCATTATTCACATTCTGAGCCGTTGGAGGAACCGGATGCTCACGTTCAGTGTAGGCCAGCAACGCGCGTGTTCAGCCACGCCTTCGGTCTCGCGACCGGGCAATGGCGTCATTGCTGCAACGGAAGGACAGGGCAAACGGTGGGAGGGCGGCCATCTCTACGGGGCACCGCCGAGGAAACCGCCTCCGGGGGAAACCGGCCAATAGCGCGACACCGACGTAAGGAAGTGCCACAGAGACCGGGGATTGATGGTCTCAGGGTGATTCAGTTCGGGCCGTCGTCCCGACGTACGGCCTCCAGTTCCCGGCGTTTGAGCGCAATGCTCAAATTGAACAGATAGGCGGCCCACAAATGGCGTGGTTCCTCGCCATGGCGGGCTGCCTGCACCGCCAGACGGTCCAAGGTCTGGATTTCCTTTCGCAGTGCCCATTCTCTGCCGGTGGAACTGTTCACCTGCCTTCTCCCCAGGCTGTGACAGAGGCAGTATAGGTTTCCACCGACGTTTGCGGTATGGGCCGTACGCGCGGTTGTCTGTAGGAATATTCCGATTTCACGGCCCCGCCCCGGGGGCCGCCTTCCACCTTTGACTGCCCGCCGAGTCAGTACCGCCCGTTGGGCAATTCCCCGGTGCGGCCGTAGCAGTGCACCTGGTAGTTCGGCCCGGTGGCCAGACACCACACGACCTGCCCGCTGCGGGTGTCCAGCCGCCACGAGGTGTTCTTGTCCCCGCTGACGATCTGGTAACGACCGGACGGGGCAGCCGAGCGGCCGCCGGGCTCGGCCGACGGCGCATAGGACGCCGCCAGCAGGGTTCCCGATACGATGGTGGCTGCCGCCACCAGTGCAGTTGGGTAGTTCATGGTGCGTTCCCCCGGAGTGTTGGGGAGCCGATTCGGATTCCATCCGACGGCCCGTTGCGAGGCTCCAATTGATGCTCTTTCCGGCAGTAAGGATTCAACAGACCTTCCCGGCGTGCAACCGATGGGTATGGAGCGGCGTGGGCGGGTGGCCTCCGTCCGGCGCGGTCCCCGTTTCCGGGAACCCCGGTCGCACTCGGCACCACATCCCGCGCGGATGCAGCAGGCGCCCCACTTGTCGCCCGCAGGGACCACCAGCTGATGGTGGTAGGCACCGCGCGAATGTGAAGATTTCGTCTACTTGTGTGCCTTGATGGACGCTTCCGTTCACGGTTGCCATCGCCCGCGGAACACGGTGCGCGTACTACTGTGCGTAGCGTGGGATTTCAATTGACACAGATCATGGTTAGCGTGCAGAGCTTTGAACATACTTGCTTTCGTCTGTGCAGGCGGTGTCCGAGGCAAATGCGCGCACGACGTTGGAGCGGACCGCGCGTCACCGCCTCAACGCACCGGCCCGGCAGTGGATCTGGGCTGCCATATCGAGTCCGTAGGAGCAGCGGGCGGGGCGATCCGCAAGCCGTCGGCTCTGGTGGATCGTTCCGGCGCGCCGCACGGAGCCTGGGATCAGTCTTCAATGGTGCGCTCTCGCGCGAGGGGGGAATGGTGGCCGCGCCAAGCGAGTGTTCCGCCGGATCGACGGTGTCCGCCGCAGGGGCGCAGCGGCTGCCGTGCGGGCCGGACGGGCCCGGGGAGTGAAGGCTACTGCCGGCAACAGGGTGGGGGAACGGGTTTTCCAGTTCAACGACGGCATCGAGGTGCGTATATGCAGGATGAACGCCGCCTGAAAAGGCTCTCCACAGGAGATCTATCGATCTTTCCTCAGTTCCCATTTCCCGCCGGCACGTCATTGACGGCCGAAATCCTTGCTGTCGTCAGGCAGGCGGCCAGGTCTCTCACCGCAGAGGTTCCTTGTCATGGATAACCTTCAGACTGTAGTGGACCTGTCGCGCTGGCAGTTTGCCGCCACCGCGCTCTATCACTTCCTGTTCGTGCCGCTGACGCTTGGCATGAGTTTCATGCTGGCCGCCATGGAGACGGTGTACGTCACGACCGGGCGGAAGATCTATAAGGACATGGCGCTGTTCTGGGGCAAGTTGTTCGCCATCAACTTCGCCCTGGGTGTTGCCACAGGCCTCACCATGGAGTTCGAGTTCGGAACCAACTGGTCCCAATACTCGCGATTCGTGGGCGATGTCTTCGGGGCGCCCCTGGCCATCGAGGGCCTGATGGCGTTCTTTCTGGAGTCGACGTTCGTCGGCCTGATGCTGTTCGGCTGGGACCGCATGAGCCGTGGCAAACATCTGCTGGTGACCTACATGGTCGCCCTCGGGTCGAACCTCTCCGCCCTGTGGATCCTGATCGCCAACGGCTTCATGCAGGCGCCCCACGGTGCGAGCTTCGATCCGGTCACCATGCGCATGCAGCTGACCAGCTTCACCAACCTGATCTTCAACCACGACGCCCAGGCGAAGTTCGTGCATACGAGCATCGCCGGCTACGTGACCGCAGCGATTTTCGTGGCCGGTGTCAGCGGCTGGTACATGCTGCGCAATCGGCATATGGAACTGGCCAAACGGTCCTTTCGGATGGCGGTGCTGTTCGGGGTGTTTTCCAGCATCGGCGTGATCAGCCTTGGTGACGCCCTAGGATTCATCGACGGCAGTGCTCAGCCCGCCAAGCTCGTGGCCATGGAGGGGCTGTGGAAGACTGAAAAGCCGCCGGCAGGGTTCAATCTGATCGCGATTCCGTCCCAGAAGGAACAGCGGAACCTGTACGAACTTCAGATACCGAAACTGCTGACGCCGCTGGTGACCCATACCATGGATACGGTGATCCCCGGGGCCGACGAGGTCGAACGGCAAGCCAAGGTGCGCATGGCCAACGGCATCCCCGCGGTGCTTGCCCTGAAGACCCTGAGCAAGCACCCGGATGACAAGGTGGCCATGGACCAGTTCAGGGCCCACGAGAAGGATCTGGGTTACGCGTTCCTGCTGCAGCGCTATGCGCCGGATCTGACCAAGGCGACGCCGGCGGACTATGAAAAAGCGGCCCGCGACGTGATACCGGACGTGCCGATCATTTTCTGGTCGTTCCGGATCATGGTGCTGGCCGGCTTTGCCATGCTGATTTACCTGGGTGTGGCGACCTTCTGTTCGCTCAATAACCGGGTGCAGGAGAGGCGGTGGCTGTTGAAGATCGCGCCCTGGTTCATTCCGGTGCCCTACATCGCCTGCGAGGTGGGCTGGCTGGTCGCCGAAATGGGCCGCCAGCCATGGACGGTGTACGGCATGCTGCCCACCTGGATGTCGGCGTCCACCCATAGCGTTGCGTACATGGTGTTTTCGCTGACCGGCTTCATCCTGATCTACTCGGCGTTCATCGTCGTGGAGGTCTACCTGATGCTGAAGTTCATACGCAAGGGGCCGGACGATCACGAGCCGGCAGTGGAGCAGAACGTTGGCGGGCCGGCCTTGGCCGGATCGACATACTGAGTCGCACAAGGGGATAGAGCCATGGAGTTGTATGCAATACTCAAGATCGTCTGGTGGCTGCTCCTGGGCGTACTGCTGATCGGGCTTGCCGTGATGGTCGGTATGGACATGGGCATCGGCGCCGGACTGCGCTACTTCGGGCGCACCGATGGGGAGCGTCGGGCGGTGCTCAACATGATCGGCCCGCATTGGGACGGCAATCAGGTGTGGTTCATCCTGGGGGGCGGCGCGGTGTTCGCCGCCTGGCCGACCATCTATGCGACGGCGTTCTCGGGGCTGTATGTGGTCATGCTGCTGCTGCTCTGGAGCATGATCATCCGGCCCCTGGGTTTCGAGTACCGCAGCAAGATGCCGTCCAAGACCTGGCGCAGCGTCTGGGACTGGGGGCTGTTCCTGAGTGGGGCGCTGCCCATGGTGATCTTCGGGGCGGCCATGGGGAACATGCTGAAAGGGGTGCCCTTCCATTTCACCTGGGACATGACGTCCTATTACACGGGCAGTTTCATCTACCTGTTCAACCCGTTCGCGATCCTCTGCGGTCTGACTTCCCTGGCGCTGGCCCTCTATCAAGGCTCGACCATGGTGATGAACCGTGGCGAAGGCGCGATCTGGGAGCGGGCCCGCAATCTGGCAACCTGGTCCGGACTGGCGGCGCTCGTGCTGTTCACCATCGGCGGTTTCTGGGTGGCGCGGCTGTCGGGGTACGTGGTCACCGCCGGCGACACGCCCGCGGGCCCGGCCATTCCGCTGCACAAGACGGTCGAAGTCACGCAGGGCGCATGGCTGCACAACTTCAGCGCCCATCCGGTGCTCTGGCTGGTGCCGGCGTTCGCCTATGTGGCCATACTGATCGGGGTCTGGGCGCTGCGTCGGGGCTGGTCCCACTTCGCCTGGTGGCTGGGGGCGCTGGGCTGGATCGGAACCATCGGTACGGTGGGAGCGGCGATGTTCCCCTTCATGATGCCCTCCAGCAGCAATCCTTCCCAGAGCCTGACGGTCTGGGATGCGTCGTCCAGCCAGACCACGCTGCTTTGGATGCTCGGTTGGACCATCGTGTTCGTGCCGATCGTCATCACGTATACCAGTTGGGCGTTCTGGGTCATGCGCGGCAAGGTGACGCCGGCACATGTCGAGAACGACGACCACGCCTACTAGAGGTCTGCCCCATGATTGCTTTGCGTCTGTTGTTCTATTTCATCGTTTCCCTGGTTGTGCTGTTTCTGGTGATACTGCTGGGTGAAAAGGGCGCGTGGTACTTCGCGTGGGTAGTGGGTACGGTGATGATCGTGCTGATATCGGCTGCCGGCGGCGCGTTGCTGGACACACAGCAGGAACTGGAGAAGCAGCGCCGCTGACGGGATGCGGGTGGCGCCGCGGCACGGATGCGGTGGTGGCGTCCGCCACCGCTCCCGCGACGCGGCGTCGCATCGCCGTCTTATCGGGGGCCGGGCGTCGCCGGCGTAACGCTGCTGCGTTACGAAGCAGCCGCGGCCAGCACCTCATGCATCTGCCGGTAGCGGCCGGCCGCCTCCATCAGCGCCTGGTGGGTCCCGCGCTCCACGATCCGTCCCCGGTCCATCACGACGATCTCGTCCATGTGCTTCAGACCCGTCAACCGATGGGTGATCAACACCAGGGTGCACCCGGTGGTGGCGCTGAGCAGGCTGTCCATGACCTGGCGTTCGGTGGCTGCGTCCAGGCCCTCTGTGGGTTCGTCGAGCACCATGATGGGGGCGTTCTTGAGCAGCGCGCGGGCGATGGCGAGCCGGCGCGCCTGTCCGCCGGAGAGTTTCAGCCCCGCTTCGCCCACGTAGCTGTCATAGCCTTCGGGCAAGGTGGCGATGTAGTCGTGGATGTGCGCCGTAGCGGCCGCCGCCTCCAGGGCGGCCTGGTCGGCCTGGGGATTGGCCAGTAGCAGGTTTTCCCGAACTGTGGCATTGAAAAGGTGCATGCGCTGGGGCACCACGCTGATCATGCGCCGCAGGTCCTCGCCGCGGAACTCGCTCAAAGGATGACCGCCGAGGCGAATCTCCCCGCGCTGGCAGTCCCGGAACCGCAGCAGCAGGCTCACCAGGCTGCTCTTGCCGGAGCCGGTGGGGCCCACCACGGCGACGCGGCGTCCTTCCGGGATGTCCAGGTCGATGTCCGTCAGGACCGGCGCGTCGCTGTCCGGGTAGCGGAAGTGGACGGCCCGGAACTGCAGAGCGCGGTTGCGGAGTGTGGGCGACGGGCCCGGCGGATCGGCCACCGGCGGCGGCGTGTCGACGACGGCGAACACCCGCCGTGCGGCGGCGAGAGTGTGGCCCAGGTACTGATACGCCTGAGGCAGGGCTGCGACCGATTCGAAGCTGCCCATGGCCACCAGGGCGAACATGGGCAGATCCACGGCAGGCACAGTTCCCTCACGTACCAGCGTGATACCCACGACGGTCACCAGCCAGACGGCAGCATTGGTCGACAGCCCCAGCAAGGCAGACGAGAAGCCCGACAGGCGGGCCATCCGGTCCTGATCCTCGATGAGATCCCTGCTCAGCCGGTCGGCCTCGTCGAAGTGACGCCTGGCCGCCCCGTACACGACCAACTCGGCCATGCCCTGCACCCCGTCTACCACCGCTACCCGCAGGTGCGCGCCGGTGTCGATCAGCCGGCTTCCCGGGCCCGCTCCCAGCTTCTGGACGACCAACGGCACCGCAGCGCCCGCCAGCACCAGGAACAACAGGTCGATCGCCGCCATGGAGACGCTGTACAGGCTCAGAAAGGCGAAAGTGAGCACCGCGGTTGCGCTCGCCACCGCCATCGGTACCAGGGTGCGAAGATACAGGTTGTCCAGGGCGTCGATGTCGGCGCCAATGCGGCTCAGCAGGTCTCCGCCCCGGTACTGCTGCAGGCCGGCCGGGGCCAGAGGCTCTACATGCTCGTAGAACCACACCCGCAGCCCGGACAGAAAGCGCAGGGTCGCCTCGTGGGTCACCAGACGTTCCAGGTAGCGGCCGCCCGTGCGGGCGATGGCAAAGGCGCGGATGGCCGCCGCCGGCGTGAAGTAGTTCATGGTGGCGCCGGCAGCGCCGGCGGCCGCCATGGCGGCGATGAACCAGCCGGCGACGCCCAGCAAAGCCATGTTGGCCAGTACCACCACCAGGGCGATCAACGCGCCCAGGCTCATCCAACGCCAGTAGGGCAGAAACAGGCGAGTCAGCCGCAGCAGCGTCTTCATTCCGCCGCCCCGTAGCTGTGCACCAGCTGCCCGTACAGCCCGTGGTTCTCGAGCAGGTCCCCATGGGAGCCTGTCTCGACCAGCCGTCCCCGTTCGAGCACCAGTATCCGGTCCGCCTGGCGCACGGTATTCAGGCGATGGGCGATGGTAATGGTGGTGCGGTCTCTGGCCAGCCGTGCGATAGCCTTGTTGAGCTTGCGTTCGCTTTCGATATCCAGGTTGGCGCTGGGCTCGTCCAACAGCACCAGAGGCGCATTCTTCAGGAAGGCACGTGCGAGAGCGAGTCGTTGGACCTGACCGCCGGACAGCCCTTGACCGCCTTCGCCGACCACCGTCTCGTAGCCGTGCGGCAGGGCTTCGATGAACTCGTCGGCCAGTGCCAGGCGGGCCGCTTCACGTACGGAATCCGCATCGGCGGCGGATTTTCCCAGGCGGATGTTGTCCATCACCGTGCCGTGGAAGAGGCGCGGCTGCTGGGGTACCCAGGCGACATGCCTGAGCCAGTCGTCCGGATCCAGTTCGTGCAACGGTCGGCCGTTGATCAGCACCTCTCCGGCCGACGGGACAACGAAGCCCAGCAGCACATTGACCACCGTGGTTTTGCCTGCGCCCGACGGACCTACCAGCGCGATGCGCTCTCCGTGGCTCAGCTCGAAGGAGATCCCGTCCAGCGCCGGGCGGTCGGACCGGTAGGCGAACCTGACGTCGCTCAACTGTATGTGCAGGGGACCGGTGAGCTGCAATGGTTCGGCGCCATGCACGCGCGGTGCGGGTGCGGTCTCCAGCAGTTCCACCATGCGCTCGGCGGCGCCGATGGCGTCCATGCGGGCGTGGTACTGGGTACCCAGGGCGCGCAGGGGAAGGTAGAACTCCGGCGCCAGCAGCAGAATCAGAAACCCGGATTGGAAACCGAGCTCGCCCCACAGCAGCCTGAAGCCAATCAGTACCGCGACCAACGCGATACTGACGGTAGCCAGAAACTCCAGCGCCAGGGACGACAGAAAAGCAATGCGCAGCACTGCCATGGTGCTTCTGCGGTAGTCGTCCGACAGCCGGGCCACGACAGCGGCTTCACGGCGGCTGGCATTGAACAGCTTGAGAGTCGTGAGCCCCTGCAGCGTGTCGAGAAAGTGGGCGCTGAGGCGTGCGAGCTGTCTCCACTGACGCTGATTGAGTGCTTCGGCACCCTTGCCGATGAGGATCATCATCAGTGGGATGACCGGTGCCGTTATCAGCAGTACCAGCCCCGATATCCAGTCCAGGGGAAACACCACCACCAGGATGGCGAGCGGTACCAGCACGGCCAGGGACAGCTGGGGCAGGTAGCGGGAGTAATAGGCCTCCAATGCTTCCACGCCGTCGGTGATGGTGTTGGCCAGCTCGCCGCTGCGTTCCCCGATCAGGTGCACGGGGCCGAGGGCGAGCACATGGTCCATGAGCTGGCGGCGCATATTCACTTTGATGCGTGCCGCGGCGCGAAAGGAAATCCATTCCACCAGCCAGGCGATGACGGCCCGCGTCGCGAACACCCCCAGCAGGGCCCACAACCAGGGCAGCACGGCGGACAAGGCCTGCTGGCCGAAGACCACGGCGTTCACGACGCTGGCCAGCAGCCAGGCCTGCACGAGCAGCAGCAATCCGCTGCCGGTACCCAGCGCCACCGCGGCCCGCAAGGGACGGGCCGCCTGAATGCCGGCCTGTTTCAGCCATCGGTCTATGTGCATGTTCGGGACACAGTGCCGTACGGTACTAAGGGTGGGGCGATGGGCAATCCGCAGCAGGCCGATGTCGGGGACTGTGCGGGCGCTCTTCGGCGGCCGCTCGTGCGCTGAGAGCGTGAATCCGGTCACCGCGGGCGCCGGCGGTCAGAGCCCGCCGCCTTTTCGCCGCGTGACCATAGCGCAGTCGGAGTGTCGATGCCACCGGCGGACTTCGGCGCCGCCGGTTCGCCGCCCGGCGCAGGGCCTCGGGCGCCATGCCGCGGTCCCTGATGTTGCCGGGCACGACGCGGCCCTTCCTGACCCGCGGCCTTTTGGTATGATACGAGAGCAGTCGCCGGTCCGCTCGCCTCGGCGCAGCCGGGCCGGACGCGCTCTGATTGAACCTTGCCATGGCCGAGGCGGTCACATTGGTCATCATTCGGCGCCTGTCCGACGGCGGGTGCCTGCCACGAATTTCCAGACCCGCGCGTGCCAGTCGAGCATTCCCGCGATCGGGTTGTGAGGACAGTTGATTCCATGAGGTCAGTCATCTTTGAGCGGCTGCGTCGTCAGACGGCGGCAGCCATTGCGTGCGGTGCCATGGCGATGGCCTGCGCTGTGGGAGGCGCGCCGTCGGCCAGCGCGTCCACCTTCGATCTGCCGCCCCCGGGCGACGATCTGGTGGGCCACGTGCAGATCGTTACCGCCCGCCAGCAGGACACGCTGCTGGATATTGCGCGTCGCTACGACGTGGGCTACGACGAGATCCGGATGGCCAATCCGGGCGTGGATGTCTGGTTGCCGGGCGCCGGCACCCGCGTGGTGGTGCCGACGCGATTCATCCTTCCCAAGCCCTGGAGCGGCATCGTGGTAAACGTGGCGGAGATGCGGTTGTTCTATTTCCCCAAGGCGACGCCGAAGGAACCGGGCAAGGTGGTTACCTTTCCGGTGAGCATCGGTCGGGGGAACTGGGAGACACCGGTGGCCACGACCCGGGTGGTGGACAAGATCAAGAATCCCAGCTGGACGCCGCCCGCTTCCATACGCAAGGAGCACGAACAGATGGGCGAACCGCCGCTGCCCCCGGTCGTGCCGGGCGGACCGGGCAATCCCCTGGGTCTGTTCGCGTTGCAGCTGGGGCTGCCCGGCTACCTGATCCACGGCACCAACAAGCCTTTTGGTGTCGGCATGCGCGTCTCGCACGGCTGCATACGGCTGTATCCGCGCAACATCAAGGAGCTGTTCAAGATGGTGCCGGTGGGCACGCCGGTGCGGATCGTCAATCAACCCGAGCAGGTGGGCTGGGACAACGGGCGGATCTATGTGGAAGCCTACCCGAGCAAGGGAAGCAAGGGAGCCGTCAGCCAGCGCCTTGCTGCCGTGCGCAAGGCGGTGCAGCAGGAAGTGGCCAGGGTGCCCGGACGGGCGGCCGACAACCTCGACTGGGCGGATGTGCGCCGCGCACTGGAACAGCCCAGCGGGATGCCGGTGGACGTGACGGTCGGCACCCGGGAAGCGTCCGCTGCCGAACCGTCGACCTCAAATCCCCTTCCCTAAAGGCGACACCCCGCCGTGGCGGGGTGTCTTGTGCGTCGCTGCATTCGACTTAGTTATTATTCGTCGGGCGGGGCCTACTTGTACATGGACTTCTTGAACATCCGGTCGATCTTTTCGTTGGTGTTCTTGCAGCACTGATTGGCCTTGTCGGCGGACTTGGCCGCCTCGTCGGCCGTCGACTGGGCTTGCTTGGCCGTGTTCATGGCCTGGTCCGCCGACTGCTGAGCCTGCTGGGCGGTGGTCTGGGCCTGCTGGGCCATCGCACGCACCTTTTCCAGCTCTGAAGTCGAAGCGCACCCGCTCAAGCCCAAAACGCCGACCATCGCCGCAAGCGCAAGTAGTTTACTGCCCTTGTTTCTCATTGCCATTGACTCCCTTTACTTGGCGTTCCATAGAGATATTCCGCAGGCCTCGCCTGCAGGCCTGCAGACGCAAGCTACTCTATCACCACCTTCGTGCCCACGGCTATCCATGGAGCCAAGCGGTCGATCTGGGAGTTGGTCAGGGCGACGCAGCCCTCGGTCCAGTTGAACAGGCGATGGATGCGCAGGCTGCCGCGGCCCACGCCGTGTATACCCACATAGCCGCCCAGGGGTGTGTTCTGAGGTGGGATGGCGTGGTCCCGGAATGCGCTCAGGATCCGTTGCAGGGTGTGGTGTCCGATGAGCCCGTCCCGGTAGGCCCGCTCGGCGTACGTCCGATTGGGATAGTCCAGCCCGTAGAAGCGGTGGAACGGGCTGCTGTTGTTGATCCAGCCGATCCGGAACTGGCCCAGCGGGGTGCGCTCGTCGCCTCGCACCCGGTTGCGGGTGACCCCGCCGCGGCCGATCGCAATATCCGTCAATTTCTCGACGATTCGGCCATGTTGAATGACGGCCAAGGTCTCGGTGTGGGTGTTGATCCGCAGCCATGCCTCGCCGGCGGCTCCGGCGGGAGCCGTTAGCAAACAGAAAAATAAAAATAAAACAAACCTGTAAGTCATTTTCCGCGGCGACCTCCGGGGTTTGGGTGCCAGACAGAGTCATCCGAGGTACAGCAGAAATCGTACCAACATCGGGCCATGACGGGCAGTGTGGGCGCCGCATGTGAGGTGAGCCTAAAGTTTAGGGGCGCCGAGGCCGAGTCATTGATGTGACAAGAGTCACTGTCTTTCGACCGAGCGGGTCGGTCGGGGTGTGAGGAGGGGGTGTCCGTGAAGCAGCTTATGTACAGTCTGACCATCAAACAAAAAGTCTGGGGCGGATTCGGGGTATTGCTGACGACTCTGGCAGTCGTGGCAGTGAGTGCGGCGCTCAGTATGTCCCACAGCCGCAACCGGGTGAGCTGGCTTGTCCAGCAGGTGCAACCGGCGGTGTTGAGCGCCGAGCAGCTGGATGCCGAGATGAAAAGCACAAGCTCCTCCCTCGGATTCTATCTGCTGAGTAAGGAGGACGCCCACAAGCAGGCCTATCTGGACGGTTTGAAAAAGCTGACCAAGACACTCACCGAACTGGAGGGCATGCCGGCGGTGAAGTCCGACGCGGCCTCCGGCAAGCTCATCGCGGTGGTCGCCCGGGATGTCAAACGCTACGAGTCCTATCAGGACCGCATGCTTGATCTGGCCACCGACAATCTCAAGAATTTCCCCGGCATGGCCTACGCCGGCCAGCACGTGAACCCGCTCAGCCAGCAGGTCCTGCAGCTGATGAGCCAGATGGTGATGTCCGAAGGGCAGGAGGCGGCGACTGCCAAACGCAGACCCCTGCTCATGGATCTGGAAAACCTGCGCTACAACTGGGTCAACGTACTCAACGGCGTGCGGGCGTACCTGGCCTTTCGTTCCGACAACTCCCTCAAGGACACCGACATGTACCTGCAGGAGACCGGCAAGCAACTGCACAAGCTGCAGGGCTACGGCGACCTGTTGACCCTGGATGAATCGGATGCCCTTGACCAGATCGTGGACTTGCGCAAGCAGTTCGTGGCCAATCTCGAGACGCTGCGCTCCATACAGGGCGGGCCGAAATGGCGTACCGATGCCTACCTGATCCGCACCGGTCTGGGCCAGACAGTCAGCGACACCGAGTCGCACCTCACGCAACTGGTCGATCACCTGCAGGCGCAGGCATCTCAAACCGGCAGCGCGTTGGTGGGCGGCATGGCGTCCACCCAGCACTTCGTGGTGGTGCTGGCCATCATCGGTGTACTGCTGGCAGTGGCGGCAGCGCTGGTTATCGGGCAAACCGTCACCCGGCCCCTGAGCGAGGTGGTGGCCGCTATGGGAGATATCGCCTCCGGAGACGGGGACCTTACCCGCCGTCTCGAGGTGCGCGGGAAGGATGAAATCGCTCAGCTGTCCGAAGCATTCAACCGGTTCAGCGAAAAGGTCCGCTCGGTGATTGCCGAGTTGAGCGCGGCCACTCAGCAGCTTGCGGCGGCCAGCGACCAGATGAATCACGTTACCGCTCAGACCAGCACAGGGGTACAGACCCAGCGCAGCGAGATCGATCAGATCGCCACTGCCATGAACCAGATGACCGCCAGCGTGCAGGAAGTGGCCCGCAATGCGGTGGCGGCTGCCGACGCCGCCAACCGGGCGGACGCGGAAGCTTCCCAGGGCCAGTCTGTGGTTTCGGGGACAGTCTCGGCGATCAACGGTCTGGCCCAGGAAGTGGAAGCGGCGGCCAGTGCCATCAGCAAGGTCGAGAGCGATAGCGCCGACATCGGTACCGTACTCGACGTCATCCGGGGCATCGCAGAGCAGACCAATCTGCTGGCCTTGAATGCCGCCATCGAGGCGGCGCGGGCCGGCGAGCAGGGGCGGGGGTTCGCCGTGGTCGCCGACGAGGTGCGCACCTTGGCATCCAGGACCCAGCAATCGACCGAAGAGATCCGTGAGATCATCGAGCGTCTTCAGAACGGTGCCCACACCGCGGTCCAGGTCATGGAACAGAGCCGCGCGCGCGCGCAGACCAGCGTCGATAAGGCCGGCGAGGCCGGTAAGACCCTGAGCGGCATCATTGCCAGCGTTGGCGAAATCGCCACCATGAACACCCAGATCGCTAGTGCAACCGAGCAGCAGGGTGCTGTTGCCGAGGAGATCAACCGGAACGTGGCCAACATATCCAGCGTGGTCCACGATACCGCCGGGGGCGCCGAGCAGTTGTCGGATGCCGGACATAACATGTCCGGGCTGGCCGATACCCTGCAGGGGCTGGTGGGGCACTTCAAGATCTGACGCATCCGTCGTACAAACCGATGTCGCGACCGGCCTCCTGCCGGTCGCGACGTTTTTTAATGTCTCGATGATCCCCCCGATGGCATGTCGCCAAGGTATCCGCGTGGTGTTGGTCCGTGACCACGTATCGCCGGCCGTTTCGGAGGGGCGCTGACAACCCACAAGACAAAAAGAAAAAAGACGAGCACGCCCTGTGCCGCCGCATCCTCCGTGGTGTGGTTGTCGAAGAGTGTCACCGAACACCGGCAGAGATCGCACCGCCAGTCGGTGGTGACAGGCAGGGCCGGCGCCAGGGGTGCGCAGTCCCGGACGTTTGCCTGTTGAAGCCACCACGTAGCCCTGGAGGCACGGCACGGAAGGCAGTTCGGTATTCCCCCGGCAGTCCAAATCCATCGTCGATGTTTCCGACGCATCGGGCGCGCGCTGTGCAGTCCGCGGACACGGTGAAGTCGCCAGGCACGGGATTGCAAAGGCGCTGCCCGCTGAGCGACTTGGTTGCCGGCGTGGGTATGCCCTTCGTTCCCCCGGTTCCTACTCGAACAGCGCAGTGTCCGACACGGCGACGCGCTCTGTAGTCATTGCGTTAAAAAGTCCCGGCGGCCCCGGATCGTCCCCGATGCGCTTCGTCGTCCGATGCATCTTCCGGCCGTGGTCGCGTCAGATTCGAGACCGCGCAGGTCGGCGGTTCGCAGATCCAGGATCTGCCCCACCGTTCGTCGAAAGGCCTCCATTTCGGCGAAGCATTGCGGCCCAGACTGCAAGCCGCGTGGCGGGTTGAACGGTACACGCTCGCTTCCCAATGAGCGAGGCGGCTGGGGGAGCCCTTGAACAGGCACTTGCGGTAAAGCACCAGAGACCTGCGGCGGATACCTGTGTCGAAACAAAAACGTGACGTCACGCGATCGGTCGGGGAACGGCGAGCAAACCCGGATGTCACAGATTTCAAACCCATGTGCTGGGCGCTATGTTAAGAAATAATAAAGAAATATTGGCTCATCTGCGAACCAACAAACTGATGCAGGTCAATATATGAACTGGTGCCGCACCCTATACTCTCACCCGCACATCAAACATGACCGAGAGCGTTTCATGCTGTCGTGTCGTCAGTCATCAAGTTGGAGTGCTTGTCACGTTGACCGCCGAGTTCGTGCGACGCAACAAGCGGGTACTTTCCGGAAAGCGTACGGCCTGGACATGTGGCCCGCGTGGCGAAGGTCAAGAAGGTCGGCCCCTGCACCGCGAAGGTGGCACACAAGCACGTCCGAAATGTTGTCCAGCCGTTGTGGGAACCCTCGCGCGGAGTTTGCCGACGGGGATGCACTGCTTGGCGACGTAAGCGGGTTCGTCAAGACAACGTAGCTGTCCGGTAAACGAGTCGTTTCGGGGGATTGGCATGCCCCGAAACCTGTCACGAGGTAGCGACATACTTGCGCCGGCTTTACGTGCAGCTGATCTGAAAGATGCGCCAGAGAGCGGGCGGTGCGCTTGCTGCCCACGTTGGTATCTGTCGGAGAGGGTTTGCGCGGGCTCGCAGCCCGAAACAGCGCCACCTCGTCGCGTGTGCTGTGACGATCCGGTGACCGACCGCCCGTGCGGCGTCGACGGTCTCGGTTGGCGCCTTGGTGTTGTCGGCACGAGAACCGCGCGGAGTGCCTCGACGCCACCAAGCCGAGTTACGTGCGGCAAGATGCCGCGTCCGATAATGACCCAAATGGAGTGCCGTGCATGATAGGTAAAAGATGTGTTCGCTTGGCGTTGGCCGCCGTCGCGCTGACGGTAGGAACGGGACCGGCTCTCTATGCGGCTGCGGCGCAGACAGCTGGGGCTGGGGCTGCCACGTCTGCCGAAACGCCCTCCGTCCCCCCGCTGGTCAAGTCGACATGCATGGCGTGCCACGGGATGAAGGGTATTTCAGTGACCCCAACGTACCCGGATCTTGCGGGCCAGTGGAAATCCTACTTGACCCGGCAGTTGCAGGATTTCAAATCCCACGCCAGAGCCGATCCCCAGGCCGCCGTCATGTGGGGCATGGCGGCTCCATTGGACAAGAAACAGATTGAGCAGGTGGCCCAGTATTACTCCGAGCAGCCGGGAGCTGCCGCCCATGTATACGACCCTAAACTCGTCGCCGCGGGACGAAAGCTGTACTACGGCGGGATTCCAAGCGATAAAGTGCCGGCCTGCATGGCGTGCCACGGCGCGAAATTG
>Ga0307441_1000253_pt1 | contig 20481 bp, 19 predicted proteins | sample SalMarWE160420MG_FD_202149 | JGI IMG/M metagenome (GOLD analysis project Ga0307441, IMG submission 202149) | Salt marsh sediment microbial communities from the Plum Island Ecosystem LTER, Massachusetts, United States - WE1604-20 | ecosystem: Environmental > Aquatic > Marine > Intertidal zone >... | reverse complement strand
TAGAGCAAATCTTCCCGAGAAAACGGCACAGAAACAACTCAAAATCATAAAATCCGTAGTGATAATATTTTTAAGAACAATTTTATTACGAACTTCTTGTTTTGGGGCTTCTATATCGGATTTGAGAATTATTAGCATCGACAGAATTATTTGTGCTTCATAATAAATCATTTATTTTCAGCTTGATTATAAAGGGAAAAGAATTTAATTTATTTCATATATATAACAACAAATAAAATATTAGTATTTGTTGTTATAATATTTTCTTCCATTTTTCGCGGACAATCTTATATCTCTAATAATGAAAAATTCGTTTTAGAATTTTAACAGTAGATAAATTTTTATAAATAAACCTAAGGTGTTAAAATGAAAAAGAAATTTTCAGCATTAAAATTCATTATTTTAACTTCATTAATACTCATTTTATGCTTAGGAATAAATTTTTTTAATTCTTCAGAAGAATTAAATTTTAAAAGTTCCGAAGCTATGCACACCTATTTAATTAAAATACCTGCTAATGCCGGAATCTGTCCTTATTTATTAGCTACTAAATCTCATGGTATGCTGCAAATCTTGAATAATCCCGAATGTATTTGCCCGTATTCAGAATATAATACATTTCTTACTGCTCGATGTAAAAATAAAAATTCGGTTTTAACATTATTCCCATCTTTTTTACAAAAAAGGATACAAATTATAGTAATTGATAACTTGAACAAAAAACCGGTTCAAAAATTATCTTCAAATCTGCATATAGCTGGATTTTAATAGATTTTCTTAAATATTTTTATATCTTTAATTTTAATATAATAACTTGCCTTGTATTTTAAATAGTTTATTAACAGGCAAAAAATTTCTCTTAAACACTATTTAGTAATAAACTCCTCTTCTAAAAAACATTTTTAATCTTAAGATTCGAAATGTGCTAATCCATTGAAAAATGAAGCAATAAAAGTATTAAAAAGCTGCAATTCGCAAGAAAAGGGCTCAAAAATAATGCTTCAAAAGCAGCCTTAGAATTTATTTCGTTAACTAAAAATGCCTAATTTCTCTAAAACGAGAACGATATATTTGATTTCTCAGCTATGGAAAGATACAATTAATATATTGATGAATTTCCTTACAATTCTTTGGTTTACTTTTTGATGGAGGGTGAGCGATAAGATTTAATTACTTACTTTTAAGTAAACTAATTGTTCGGGGTTAAGATGAAAATGAAATTACTATTAACAATTTTTACCATAATTCTAAGCTCATCTATTGCTTTAAGCCAAGATTATTATTTAGGTGTAGGTAATGGAAGCGAGCCACAAGGGAAATCATGTTCTTCCTGTCATCAGTTAAATAATATTGCCGAACCAATTTTTAATAGTTGGAAATTAACTATGCATGCACAGGCATATGATTCATTAAAAAATATTTTGAGCTATTCGTGTTTAAAATGCCACACAACCGGATGGAACGATACTGTGACAAATTACGGCGCCGATGAATATGTAAAAGCTGATACTTCTGCTCCACATGGTTATGTAATTACAGATTCGGTCAATTTTTATAAAAAAGCTAATGTACAATGCGAAGATTGTCATGGCCCTTTAGGTACCCAAAGTGATAGTTTAAGTTTGAGTCACTGGTCCTTTCTGCTAGGTTCTTCATTTAAACTAAATTCTGAAAATAAACCAAGTTATTCCGCACAGCTTTGCGGTAAATGTCATTCAGGGCATTTTCCATATTTGGAACAATGGTCAACTTCCATGCATGCCCAATCTGATTCAGGAAATTGTGCAATAACTGCAACAAATAAATCATGTACAAGATGTCATATTGCACAAAATTTTGTAGCATATATGAATAATCCATCAACATACAAAGATACAATACTTGTTACGGGAAGTGATGTTCAACCATTAACATGCGTCGCTTGCCATAATCCTCATAGTGCGGCAAATCCGGGTCAACTAAGAATGGGTATTTCAAGCAGTAGAGTAATTTGCGATGTATGTCATTACGCAGAAATGGATTCTGTAAATGTAAATGAAGCGCCACACTCACAGCAAGGATTAGCATTAAGCGGAGATAAGAATTTTGGTTATAGATATCCCGGACATACTTACATAAATGGTGCTCACACTTTTGCGGCAGTTGAAAGGTGTATTGATTGCCATGTAAATATGACACCTAATCCGGATGGAGGAAATAATACTGGTCATACATTTAATCCACGTGTTCAGGCATGTAAAGTTTGTCATAGCAATTATTATTCAGTTGTAGATACTTCTAATCCGGCAAAAATGTTTGATTACGATGGCGTACAGACTAAGACTGATAATTTAATGAATATTCTGCAGGCTAAATTAAATGCTGCAACTTCGGCTGATTCTGCAACAATGTTATTTAAGGAAGCAAATTATAACTTAGAGGCAGTACAGGCCGATGGAAGTCATGGGATCCATAATCCTAATTTAATTGATTCATTATTAAGCAATGCAATTGCAAGCTTCACAAATGTAACAGGAATTCAGCAGGAAAAGACAGCGCCTCAGACATATGAATTAAGTCAAAACTATCCTAATCCTTTTAACCCCGTTACAACAATAAAATTCTCGATTGCAAAAGCCGGCAATGTTAAAATTATAATTTATGATGCCGTCGGTCGAGAAGTAAAAACTTTAGTTAATTCATATTATGCACAAGGAAGTTATAATATTCAGTGGAATGCTGATTCATTTGCTTCCGGGGTATACTTCTATAGATTAGAAGCCGGCAATTTTAATATGGTTAAGAAAATGATTCTTCTTAAATAATTAATTCGGATGAGAGTTTACATTGATAACTTTAATAATGTAAACTCTCTACTTAAACCCACACGAATTAATAAAATGAAGTAAATACTTAAATAAACAGGAGGTATAATGTTTAAGAAAATTATAATAATGTCGGTTTTTTTAACAGCTCCGTTGCTGTTAGCTGCAAATGCCGATACAACAATTACTCCGCAGCATGCCTATGTAGGGACAAAAATGTGCGGAATGTGTCATAGATCTGAAAAGCAAGGGAATCAATTAGGCATCTGGCAGAAAAGCAAGCATGCTCAAGCTTATAAAACTCTTGAATCAGATGAAGCTAATAAAATAGCTAAGGAAAAAGGCTTTACTACTCCTGCAGTAAAAACACCTGAATGTTTGAAATGCCATGTAACCGGTTATGACGTCAAAGCTTCTTTCTTAGAGAAGAACTTCAAAATCGAAGATGGTGTTCAATGTGAAACATGCCATGGACCTGGTGCAGATTATAAGAGCCTTAGTGTAATGAAAAATAAAAAAGAAGCAATTGCAAAAGGTTTAGTTATTCCTGATATAAAAACTTTTTGCGTTAAATGTCATAACTCTGAAAGTCCGACATGGAAAAAGGGAGAAACATTTGATGCCGACGCAATGTGGGCAAAGATTAAACATCCTATTCCGGCGGCAAAATAATATTTATTGAATGCCAAGTTATTTCTTATAATAGAAGTATTAAAATGAAAAAAATAATAATCTTAGTTTGCAGTTTGCTTTTTATTTCTGTTTCTATCTTTCCGCAGGAAGTAAATGTTAACGGTAACTTTTCTTCTTCGGTTTATTCATTTCAAAGATTTGATACCATTAATGTTTCTCAAAATTACCTAAGTTCATTTCAAATGTTGAATTTAAATATCAACAGAGGAAATTTTTCACTTAGGTCCAATATGAATTTTGAGGCCGATATGGCGAGCAAACTGGACGGAAATCCGAGACTAAGATTTTATAATTTATACTTCGAAGCAAGAAAATTATTTAATCTTGCAACACTTAAACTCGGCAGGCAGCCTTTATTTAATAGTGTGGCCGGCGGTCTTTTCGACGGCCTCACTTTAAATTTAAAGAAAGATAATTACTATTTATCGGCTTATTACGGCGGCAGCGTACCTGCTTATCAGAAGCTGCAACTAATCAGTAATTGGAATGATAATGATGTACTTGGCGGTAAATTTACTACAGATGTTATAAAAAATACTCAGGTATCGTTAAGCTATATTAATAAAAATTTTAAACCGGATCCATACTGGGCTACCAGGTTGGATTCTGCATTAAATCCCATTCAAGTCTTAATTGCAAACAATTCAAATCAATTTCAATTTGCTTCTGCAGAAGTTTATTATGATTTGGAAAATTCGTTTTCCATAAATTCAAGATATGATTACGATTTAAATTATGACAAAACTTCCAAATTTGAACTCGATGGTTCTGTAGCTGCAACAAAAAACCTTACACTCAATCTTTATTATAATTATAGAGCTCCTTTAATAAACTACAACTCAATATTCTCGGTTTTTGATTACGGGAACACACAGGAAATGGAAATAGGAGCAGATTATAAAATCAATAAGATTTTTACGGTTTCCGGCAAGTATGGAGATGTCATTTATCAGGATGCTAATTCACAACGGGTTACAGTCGGGTTAATATCAAATTACGGAAGTTTTAATTATCGAAGAACTTTCGGATATGCCGGTGAATTAGATGCACTTTCTCTTTACACATCCCGAAGTTTCTTGAAGGGTTTGTTAACTCCCTCGATTGGAATTTCTTACACAAAATATAAATTATCCGAGTCATCGGATGCTAATAATTTAACAACTATTTTAGCCGGCGTTAATGTTAGACCTCTGGGATTATTGTCTTTCGATCTTCAAGGCCAATATATGAATAACGCTATTTACAGAAATTATTTTACGTTATACTTAAGACTCAATTACTGGTTTAATACTAATTTTTAACTGATGTAATATGAAATTAAAACATGTATACTTCTCTCTGTTTGCAATAATCATCGGTATTATTCTTTTTACTGCATTTTCAACAAAAAATTCTCTTAATGAAAATTCAGGTAACAAGGGACTTATCAAATTTTCTCATAAGACACATAAAGATGTAGGTGATTGTACAACGTGTCATACTGCTGTTCAGAAAAGCAAATCTTTAGAAGCTATATCGTTACCAAGTCATGATGATTGCTCTACCTGCCATGATGTAACCGATGAAAAAAATTGCACTACATGTCATTATAAAGATGTATTTGAACCTTTAGAAAATAAAAAATCGGAATTATATTTTAACCACAGCTTTCATTTAAATAAAGAAAAACTGCAATGCGAAACATGTCATAAAGGAGTATATGATGTTGATTATGCGGAAAATGCTCCAAACGGGTTTCCTAATATGGAGACATGTTATTCATGCCATAACAATACCGGTAAGGCTCCAAATACATGTACAACTTGTCATATTTCAACTGCCAATTTATTGCCGCAATCTCATAAGAGTGAATCTTTTATTTCCACACATAAATTTGCAGCCAGAGAATTAAATTCAAATTGTGCAATGTGCCATAATGATGCTTCATGTGAAGATTGCCATGCAGCAACAACAATGATTAAACCAGGCTACACTCCTAATGACAAAAATCCCGCGCAAGGTTTTGCACCTTATTCGCCTTCTTCTTCAAATAACGGTGTGAAACAACAAAAGCTGACAAGAGTTCATTCCTTGGATTATAGATTTACTCACGGAATCGATGCTATGGGTAAAACTGCAGAATGTGAATCATGTCATCAGCTTAATACTTTTTGCACTACATGTCATCAATCAAAAACCGGTGAGAACGCACTTGGAGGTATTGCTCCATTTTCACATTTGAAACCTGATTTTATGATAATAGGTGTCGGATCGGGCGGCGGAGAACATGCAGTACTTGCCAGGAGAGATATTGAAAGCTGCGCTGCATGCCATGATGTTCAGGGCGGCGATCCGGTATGCATTAAATGCCACACGGATCCGGATGGTATTCAAGGTACCAATCCGCGAACTCATCCCCCAAATTATATGAGGGATGTACATGGAGATTGGCATAACAGCGACGGATCAATTTGTTTCAATTGTCATACAAATACTCATCAAGCAGGAGTTGGTTTCTGCGGCTACTGTCATGGTTCTAATGGACATTGATAAATTATGGAATCGAAAATGAAATATTACTTAATCAACTTTATATTAACTCTGACATTAGGTTTATTTTTTGTAAGCTGCAGCAAATTGCAGAATAATATTCCGGTAACTCCAAAACTGTCTGTTCATGCTGTTGGTTTTGCGAATCCAAATTCTTCAAACTTTCACGGGAATTATATAAAAGATAACAATTGGAATTTAAAATACTGCCAAAATTGTCATGCGGAAGATTTTACAGGAGGTACTACCGGAGAGAGTTGTTATTCCTGCCACAAAGAACCTGGCGGACCTGTAGCATGTAATACTTGTCATGGTGATTTAAAAGATCCGACTAGAATTGCCCCGCCTAGAACTATAAACGGTGATACTGCAACAACGGTAATGGGAGTTGGTGCACATACAAATCATCTTTATACAAATTCTCTAACTAATAATGTTAGCTGTGATAATTGCCATAACGTTCCCTCTTCTGTTTATTCTCCCGGGCATTTGGTTACCCAACAACCCGCTCCTGTTGAATTAAAAGGATTAGCCACTGCAAACCAAGCTTCTAATGCTTCTTTCAACCCGGATAACGGTACTTGTTCAAATACATACTGTCACGGCAATTTTGCTTTCTATAAAGATTCCGCCGCATCGGAAGACCAATGGGCTTTTACCGGTGACAAAATAGTAGGAAATAATGTTACTGTTAAATGGAATAAAGTTGACGGGACACAAGCTGCTTGCGGCACATGCCACGATTTACCTCCCAAGGGGCATATCGGTTATCAGCAAATGTCGGTAAATGAGTGCGTGGTTTGCCATCAAGGTGTGGTTGATGCAAACGGAAATATAATTGATAAAGACAAACACATTAATGGTAAGGTAAACGTAAGAGGAAATTAGAAATTAAAAATAAATTTTAATCAATTAAAAGCCGCAGACAAGCGGCTTTTTTTATTTTATATCAATAATAAAATTAATCAATGCAAATAATAAAGGCTGTTCAATTAAGCGAACTAAATTCTCACTTAAGTGCTACAGCCTATTATGAATAGATCTCAATTGAATAATAATGTTAATCAACAAAATGATTTATGCTTCAGAACTTTTCTTTGAAGTTGATAATTTTAATACCGCATATAACGGGCAAAAGTTCACCAATCCTGTGAACAGGGGAATTATTCCGACTAATCCCCACCAGGAATGAAATATTATTCCTAATAATATTACAACGATTCCCAAAATAACACGGAAAACTTTATCGGCGCTTCCAACATTTTTTTTCATTTTTTACTCCTTTTATTTTTAAGTTTCAATATTTACAAAAGCTACTTTTAATATGATACTTAAATAAAGAAAACGTTTCGAGACTTTCAGTGATAATGTTACATAACTATATTAATTTAGTTAATTTGTTAAGTCCGGCAACATCCTTGATCTTAATAATACCCCTTGCAAGGATTATTATACCGTCATTTTCCAGGTCTTTAAGTATTCTGCTTACAACTTCACGCGATGTGCCGAGTTCGTCGGCTATTTGGTGATGTGTGACTTTTAAAGAATCACTTCCTTGTGTAAGATTTGAAATTAAATATTCTGCTATTCTTGAGTCCATCCTTTTAAAAGCAACTTCTTCTACAACCGAAATAACAAGCGCTAATCTTTTTGATAAAAGTTTAAATATATAATTCCTCCACGGCTCGTACTTCCCCATCCAGTCTGTAAATACCGGGGAAGGAATAATTAGGGCTTCAACATTTTCATCAGCAACAGAAATGGCTGGAAATTTTTTATTGCTCAAAATACAGGACGCTGTTAAAATGCACCCCTCATCTTTTTCCAGATGATACAGTGTTATTTCTTTCCCGTTTTCACTTACCTTATATACTCTGACTCTCCCGGAAAGAACTATAGCCATGTAACTGCAGCTATCACCTTCAAGGGTTATGAACTCCCCTTTGGAAATTGATTTTTTAATCGCATATTTTCTTAACTCAATATTTATATCGGAGCCGGCATCATCTAAAAATTTTAAATCTTCTGCATTCAATCTAAATGCATTATTATTTCCCAACTTAACTGCCCTGCTTATTATTTAGAAAATAATTAATAATTATATTTGAATCATATAAAGGATCTTGCGTAAACTGCAAAGGATTTTGATTTTTAACCGATGCAGTAAGTCTTGCTGCAGCATTTCTAATTTCGCCGTCCATTGAATTATCTTCGGTTAATTTATTTAACATACCTATAGCAGATTCGCCCCAATGTAATTCAGGGTGTAAATCCAGCCAATAAGTTACTGCAATTCCTGCTGCTCTTCTTGCGCAAACTCTAGCTTTGCCTACGTTGCCAATTGCTAAAGCTTTCCGTGCTAACGAAATTTCATTATCAATATGCATAATTGCAATTTCTTTTATCATGGTTTTTCACTTTTATTTTTTTTCAGCTAACAAAATTAAAATGCTTTTAGCCTCTTCCGTAAGTACAAATTTAATTTCATTAGGACAACTGATTGTCTTAAACATTTCTATATTCTTACTTTTTAAGATAGATCTTACTTCAGCTAAATTAAAAATTTTACCGTCATAACTAATAATATTCTTTTTTTTATCGACCTGATAAGAAGACATTTTTATTTAAATGATTTTGTTGACCAAATTTATTTAATGAACAAATTAATATAAATAATTTGATCGAAACAAAATCAAAGAACCATCGGTAATTATTTTATAAGTGCGGGAAGTTAAAAGTTAAAATATTTAAAAAGATTTATAAAATAGTTTATATTTTAATTAAGATAGCTTATTTTTCATTTTGTTTATTCATTCATTTTTAACTCGCAAAAATTAGGAGAATCAAAAAGGTATAACATGAATGCATTGGAAGTTCACAATCTGGTTAAAACATTCGGCAGCGTACGTGCAGTAGATGACGTTTCTTTTTCAGTTCCCGAAGGGTCGGTTTTCGGTTTAATAGGAAGAAACGGTGCCGGCAAGACAACTACAATAAGAATGATGATGAATATTTATATCCCTGAAACAGGCGAAGTTGTTTTGAGAGGAAGTAAAATCGGTCAAGAGTTCAGAGATAAAGTCGGTTACCTTCCCGAAGAAAGAGGTCTTTATAAAAAGATGAAGGTAATGGAAACTTTATTATTCTTTGCCGAATTAAAAGGGAAAACCGGAAGAGAGGTTGAACGAAAAGCAAACGAGTACATTAAAAGATTTCAATTAAGCGACAGGAAAAATTCAAAAATTGAAGACCTGTCAAAAGGAAACCAGCAAAAAATACAATTTATTACGACCATACTTCATGATCCGGAATTTATAATTCTTGATGAACCTTTTTCAGGACTCGATCCGATCAATACGGATCTTTTAAGAGAAATAATTGTTGAGCTAAAATCAAAAGGAAAGGTTATTATTTTTTCAACACATTTAATGGACTTTGCCGAAAAGATGTGCGATCAAATTGCAATGATAGATCACGGTAAAATCATCTTAAACGGAGAATTAAAAGAAATTAAAAAGAAGCATGCCAAAAATAATATTAGTTTAAGCCATTCAGGTGATGTTTCATTCTTAAACAAATATGATTTTATTGAAAAGGTCGAAGATTTTGGAAACCAGACAGGAATAAGAGTAAAAGAAGCCTCGCAAATTCAACAGGTACTAAAGCTGCTTGTTGAAAATAACATAACGGTAAACAAATTCAATGCAAATGAAATTTCTCTTCATGAAATTTTTGTTGAATTAGCCGGTAACAATTCCAGCAATATGAAAGCGGAGGCATAAAATGTTTAACAAAAGAACGATAGCTATTATCAAAAGAGAATTAAGAGAAAAACTTTTCAGTAAAACTTTTATTTTGATGACTTTGTTGATTCCCATCTTTATGATCTTTGCATTAGGATCCGGTACAATAGTAAATTCATTAGGCGGAAATACAAAATTTAATATAGAAATAATTTCTCAATCACCTCAGTTAACGTCAGCTATTAAATCTGCATTTGCCGAAAATAATGATATAAAGGAAGGAAATTTAAAAGTTTCATTTTCAACAAAAAGTAAACCTGAATTTAATTCTTTCCTGGGTTCTTCAAGAGAAAAACTGCTGAAAGAAAACTTAACCGGAATAATTTTTATCCCCGACTCGTCATTACAAGATAAAGAAATAGAATATTATTCCAAAAACCCGAATAATTCATCTTTGTTTAATAAATTAAGACAACCTATCAATAAAGCTTTGATTGATTTGTATTTTCAAGGACAAAACCTTACCGGCAATCAAATAAATTTTGCCAGGAAAAATGTTGATATCAACGGATATAAAGTTTCTTCCGATAAGCAAATACAAAAAGCGGGATACGGTAATATGATTGCTTCTTTCCTTTTTACATTCTTGTTGTATTTCAGTTTGTTATATATCGGTGCAATGGTTATGAGATCGGTTGTTCAGGAAAAAATTAATAGAATTGTGGAAATACTTTTATCTTCTGCCAGCAGCACCGAATTAATGATAGGAAAAATTCTAGGCAACAGTATTACCGGTGTTATTCAAATGTTTATTTGGCTGCTTCCTTTAATGCTGCTAATATCTACCTCCTGGTTTGTACTTCCCGATGAATTGACTCTTTCTCTAACCATGGGTAACATTTTATTTGTATTGTTTTATTTTTTTATTGGATTAATTACTTTTTTGGGTTTGTTTGCTTCTGTAGGAGCTATTTTCGATAATGATCAGGATGCTCAATCCGGTATTTGGCCAATCATGATATTGATAATGATACCGTTCTTTATCGCTATTTCACTCACAAACAACCCGGAAAACACAATTGCAACCGTAGCATCAATGTTTCCGTTTGCTTCAATAATTGTAATGCCGGCAAGAATTGCTATCACAGACGTGCCTTTAATACAAATATTAATTTCTGTCATAGTAAGTATCGCTACCATGTCTTCTATTTTTCCTATAGCCGGAAAAATATATAAAGTCGGAATTTTAATGACAGGTAAAAAACCGAAATGGTCCGAAGTAATAAAGTGGCTTAAATATAACTAATCATAATTCAGAAAAGACTTTTAGATTTTGAATTAATTTTGATTGACAAATATTTCAAGTTAAAAGAAAATAATTCGGATTTAAAAACCGAAATACTTGCAGGGATTACAACTTTTTTAGCGGCAATGTATATAATAGTTGTTAATCCCTCAATTATAAGTAAAACGGGGATGCCTTTTAACGGTGTTCTTACCGCAACAATTCTTGTTTCCGCATTCAGTACAATACTTATGGGGATTTATGCCAAAAATCCAATTTTGGTAGCACCGGGAATGGGATTAAATGCGTTCTTTACATTTTCAGTCGTTTTAGGAATGGGTGTAAAATGGGAAACAGCATTGGGTTCGGTATTCTGGGCTGGTATTGTTTTTTTGATTTTATCGGTTTTTAATGTAAGAACCTACATAGTAAAAGCCATCCCAAAACAAATCAGGTATGCGGTATCTGCCGGTATTGGCTTGTTCATAGCATTAATTGGTTTTTCAAATGCAAAATTTATTATTGCTAATCCTTCAACATTAGTAAAGCTCGGAGAAATGAACTCAATTACCGTTACGTTTGTTATAGGTTTATTAATCACGGCTTTATTAATCATTAAAAAAATAAAAGGGGCAATGATAATTGGAATTTTAACTACTACAATTTTGTCAATTCCAATTGGAAGAATTTACGGAGATGCATCATCTATAAATTTCGGAATCCCTACTTTAGTTACCTGGAAAGGATTCTTGGCTTTGCCCGATTTTAGTTTAATATTTAAGATGGATTTGCTGGGCTCATTAAAATTTGCAATCTGGCCTATAACATTTGCTTTTTTATTTACTGATATGTTCGACAGTCTTTCTACATTTGTAGGAGTAGCCGAAGCTGCAGATTTAATTGATCCTGATGGTGAGCCAAGGTATGTAAAAGAATCTCTAATCGTGGACGCTTTTTCAACAACGATTTCAGGTTTGCTGGGAACAAGTGCGGGTACAGCCTATATTGAATCAGCAACAGGAATTGAAGAAGGAGGCAGAACCGGATTAACTGCCGTTACAGCCGGCTGTTTGTTTTTACCTTTTATGTTTTTCTCGCCTATTCTATCAATTATTCCGGAAATTGCCACAGCTCCGGCTTTAATATTGGTCGGTGTATTTATGATGAAGCCTGTATTAAAAATAAACTGGTCCAAATTAGATGATGCCATTCCGGCTTTTTTAGCGCTTATTTTAATCCCTTTTACATATTCAATTACACAAGGAATTATTTGGGGTTTCCTAAGCTGGACGGCAGTAAAAATTATTACCGGTAAAAAAGATGAAGTATCCTTAATGCTTCTGATAATCGATGTTTTCGCCGTATTAGCGTTAATCGTTTAATTTATAAAATCTCACTCTGTACATCTTATTTTAATATATTCGAATATTAAAAATTTTCTCAATTTTACTTAATTGACAATTAAATTAATCACATAAAGAATTTTTTTTAATTTTTTAATTGCTTTTAGGAAACTACTTTATTACGTTAAAAATACAAATTCTTCAATTAAGTGATTTTTGCTTAGCAGTAATTACTCTTACTAATTGTCAATAGAACTTCCCGTCGATTAATCACGTTCTTGTATATAATAGATACGAATTGGTAACTAAAATTAGATTGTGTGATAAATGATTTTTCACAGATGGATTGATAACTACTTTTGATACGTATATTAAAAATAATTCAAGGAGATTTCTATGGAAGAAAGCAAAGCAAAAATTCTTATTGCAGAAGATGAACTTCTCGTGGCGATGGATATCAAACTTAAACTTGAAAAAATCGGCTACGAAGTCACTTCACTTGTAAGTTCCGCATTGGAAGTTATTACAAGAGTTGAAATAGAAAAACCGGATTTAGTTTTAATGGACATTCAGTTAAGCGGATCTTTGACAGGTATTGAAGCTGCAAACATTATCTCATACAAAAATAAGCTGCCAATTATATTTTTAACTACACCCCAAAACGAGCATCTTATCGCTGAAACAAAAACCAGAATTGATCATGAACATTTAATGAAACCCCTATCGGAACCTCAATTGGAATCAACGGTAGAAAAAGTTCTTAATAACTTTCGTACAAAAGCTGAATTAACAGGCAATAAAACAACCAGGCCAACTTCATACTTATATTGATATGTTGCTTTTGATGTAATATTTATATTATCGAGACTATATTTGGAATTAAATTTTTATTATATTTTAATATCCTTAGCAGCGGTTGCCATAGCCGCTATGTCTACTAAAGGATTGCTGTTTTTCCTCCCGCATTTGGGACATACTATTTCAGGTTTTTTATAGTCCGGAGGAATCTTCATTTTTAAACCGCAAGCGCAGGTAATAAAAGCATATTTATTAACCGTCATCATAATATCCCCTAATGATCTCTTTGCCTTTACTTTATCTATATCCGGTTGTTGAGCAGACGGCTGTTGAATTTGAATATTTGAATTATCTTTTAACCCGGATGCAGGTATGATAGGTGAATTTTTACCTTTAACCTGATTATATGCCTGCTGGTAATGAATATAATTTGCGCCACCCGACATACTTCGTAATATCTTAATTCTCTCGGATGTCGGCGGATGAGTAGCGGTTAAATCAGACAGCTTCATTCCTTTTTTCTTTAAAGGATTCACAATAAACATCGGAGCGGTAACTTTATTTGCTGCTTTTAACTCCAAGTCGGTTGATGATATTTTTTCCAATGCCGATGCCAAACCTTCGGGATATCTTGTCAACCTAGCACCGTTAGCATCTGCCAAGTACTCACGTCTTCTTGATATTGCAAAGTATAAAAGCTGGGCTAGTATAGGTGCAAGTATAGCAAATATAATAGCAACAACCATAATAATTAATTGCAGCTGACCTCCTTCCGAAGACGAACCTGATCTGTACCGTCCGGAAGTACCTGAAGAGAACCACAATCCTTTTAAGAATATTTCGGATATAAGAACAATACTGCCGAGCATAATTCCTGCAAATGTTAATAATAAAATATCTCTATTAACGATATGCGACATTTCATGAGCAATTACACCTTGCAGTTCATCTCTATTTAATCTGGATAATAATCCTGCTGTTACGGTTACTGCGCTATTTTCAGGCTTTATTCCTGTAGCAAAAGCATTGGGTGCTGCTTCATTTATAATATACACTTTCGGCATTTTAGGCAGGTTTGCAGCTATCTGCATTTCTTCAACCACATTAAACAATTGCTGATGAACTTCGGGGGTTACTTCCTTAGCCCTGCTTACAGACAATAAAATGGGGCTGCCTGCAAAATAGCTTATCAGAGATAAAAAAAACCAGATAAAAAGGGCAGCTATAATACCATAAAAACCGCCGCCATACGGGACGAAGTAGCTTCCGATTAAATATCCCAGCAGCACAAGTGCAATGCCCATGGTAACGAACAAAATCATTGATTTACGCTTATTTGCCTGAATTAATTCCCACATAATTTACTCTGCTAAATTTTATACAATCTACGTTAAATTATTTTTATTGAAAACTTACTTTAGGTACTTCCCTATCAGCTTTATCCTCAACCTGGAAAAATTCTTCCTGTTTAAAATTAAACATACCTGCCATAATGTTGGTTGGGAACATCTGAATCTTATTGTTATAGAATAGTACTTGATCATTATAATTTTGACGGGAAAATGAAATTTTATTTTCCGTTGATGTTAATTCTTCTTGAAGTGCCAAGAAGTTTTGATTTGCTTTTAAATCAGGATAGTTTTCAACAACCAGAAAGAATTTGCTCATCGCACCGCTTAATTCACCTTCAGCCTTTGATCTGTCGGCCACACCGGTAGCATTCATTGCCTGACTTCTGGCATTGGTTATGTTTTGCAATGTCTCACGCTCGTGTGTCATGTAACCTTTTACAGTTTCAATTAAATTTGGAATGAGGTCATGCCTTCTTTTCAATTGTACATCAATCTGAGACCATGCATTCTTAACCTGATTTCTCAATTTTATTAGAGAATTGTACATTGAGATAAACATCAAGATAAAGAATACAATGATTACAAGGATTATTATTAAAAAAACCATATTACTCTCCGGTTTTATTTATATTTAATTTATGTCCGAACATTTCTTTTACTAAAGTTAGTACTTTATTATGCTTATCAAAACTTCCTAATTCGAGCAAACTTTCAAGTTCGCCTCTATCGAACCAAAGGCCATGATGTTTTTTGCATTTATCAATTAAAACGCTTTTATCTTCACCGCATAATATCTTTTCCATTTTTTTCCCGCAAATCGGGCACTTCAAAGGTTTTTCTGAAGTTGAATTATCAACGGTAAATGAAGCTAACAGCTTTTGCTTCTCTTCGGAATCTTCCAATAATAATTCCAATTCGTCACCGTCAAGCCAAATACCATCGCATTGCGTGCAATGATCAATTTCAACATTATTTAATTCTAAAATTACAAGCGGATGCTTACAGACCGGGCAATTCATTTTAATCTCAAATTATCTTAATAAAACTAATGAAATTTAATTAAAAAAATAAACTTTTTTCTTATTTTGTTTTCTAATCATAACAAAACTTAATTCCGTTTTAATTGGATTAGACGGATAATCATTTGTTATTGTTCAAACTATTTTATCAATTTAAACCGAATTACAATTGTTAATTTTTATTAAAGATTCGGATGATTTTAGAAATTTTTCTTTCGTGATGGAAAAGACAATAATTATTAATTGCTTCTATTATTTTATATAACAGTTGTTTAATTTAGCTTCATCTTTTTTGATAATTATATATCCGAGTGATTAAAAACAGCTGATCAAGAAAGAACAGCCTTTCATAAAATTATGACAAGTTAATTAATCCTTTATTTTTGTGCATTAATATTTCATAAAATCAAAACTTTACAAATGATTTCATCTTAAACTCACAATTAAAAAAGGCAGAAATGAAAAGAATATTTACCTCTATCGTGGGAATAATTTTTTTATACCAGATTTTCACAGTCTCATTAGCTCAGCAGGAAAATGGCTATGATCCTCACAAAGTTTTTGATCCGATGTTCGATAATCAGCCCGGCACAATATACCGCAGCGGAGATGGACAACCGGGGCCCGGATATTGGCAAAACAGATCCGATTATAAAATTTCTGTAAAATTGGATGAAGTAAATAATACTATTAGCGGAGAAGATCAGATTACTTATACTAACAATAGTCCGGACAATTTATCTTATGTCTGGCTCCAACTGGATCAAAATAGATTTAAAGACAGCTCCAGAAGTGCGTTAACTTCTGCGCCTTTCTCTAATAGAAATAATTTTAACGGCGGTTATAATATCAAATCTGTTCAGATCGTTTTACACGGGGAAAAAATTAATGCCGACTACTTAATTACAGATACTAGAATGCAGATTAAATTACCCGGCTATCTTAAGGCAAAAGGCGACAAGTTAAAAATTATTATTGAGTATTCATTTAAAATTGCACCAAAAAATATGGGCAGATCAGGTTATATGAATACAAAGAACGGAAAGATATATGATATTGCCCAATGGTATCCGAGGATGGCTGTATACGATGATTTAATCGGCTGGAATAATTTACCTTTCCTGGGTGCCGGCGAATTTTATCTGGATTATGGAAACTTTGACTATACTGTCAACGTACCATGGAATATGATTGTTGTTGGTTCCGGGGAATTATTAAATCCGAGACAAGTTTTAACTTCTCATGAAATCGATCAGCTGAATAAAGCAAGACACAGCGATAAAACAGTATTTATTCGTAACGAATCTGAAATTAATAATCCATCTTCACGACCTATTCACTCGGGAAGATTAACATGGCACTTTAAAATGGATAATGCTAGAGACGTCTCCTGGGCAGCTTCAAAAGCATTTATCTGGGATGCAGCGAGGATTAATTTGCCTGATGGAAAGAAATCATTAGCCATGTCTGTTTATCCTGTTGAAAGCCAGGGTGATTCTGCATGGAGCAGAGCTACCGAATATTTAAAAAGAAGCGTGGAAATATTTTCAAAGCACTGGTATGTATATCCCTATCCAAACGCTGTTAATGTCGGCGGCCCCGTAGGAGGCATGGAGTACCCCGGGATAGTATTTTGCAGCTGGCGAGCAAAACGTAAAGTCCTTTGGATGGTAACCAACCATGAAATAGGGCATACATGGTTTCCGATGATAGTTGGTTCCGATGAAAGAGAAAATGCCTGGATGGATGAAGGATTTAATACTTTCATTGACATTTATAGTTATAAATATTTTAATAACGGTGAATATTATCCTAAAAGAGATGGCGAGTATGCTCCAAAAGGAGGAAATCCCGCCAGAGAAATAGTTCCCTTTCTTTTAAGTAAGAACTCTCAGCCGATAATATCATACGCCGACGCCATTAAAGGACAGTTTGTACATACGCTGGAATATTATAAAACTGCTTTAGGACTAGTTATGCTTAGAGAAGATGTTCTTGGACATAAACGTTTTGATTATGCTTTTAGAACATACATTAAAAGATGGGCATTTAAACATCCTTCGCCACTAGACTTTTTCCGTACTATGAATGATGCATCAGGAGAAAATTTAGACTGGTTCTGGAAAGAATGGTTTGTAAAAACTTGGACGCTTGATCAGGCGGTAGAATCTGTTAAGTATATTGATAATGATCCCGCTAAAGGATCTTTAATTACAATTGAGAACAAAAATCAGATGGTAATGCCGGTTACAGTTGAAGTAAAAGGATCTAACGGGAATAAAGGTTTTGTAAAATTACCTGTCGAAATTTGGGAACGATCCGGAGAGTTTACTTTTAAATATAATTCATCCGGTTTAATTGATTCAGTAATTGTTGACCCGAACCATAATCTGCCTGATGTAAATGAATCTAATAATGTCTGGACATCCGGTGCTCAATAATTTGACAAATTTTGAAATTTAATTTTATGAGAATAACGTAAAAATTGTTATCTGGTTTTACAAAAAAGTTTTTAAATTAAAAAATCAACTTTTATTTATAAATGTATTTAATTTTTATAACTGCTTATTTAATCCATCGACATGACATTTTCTGAATTAATATGCCCTTAATTTTTGCATACCCAATAATAATATTATCTCATAATTCCATTCGGTGAATAACTATGAAAACAAAATTCTCCTTCTTTTTAATTCTTTCACTAATTATTTATTTTGGCGGCAGCAGTTTTGCACAGAAAAATATTAAGTATAATCCCCAGAAAGTTTTTGATCCGAATTTTTTAAGCGGCCCCGGAACTGTTTATAGAAGCGGCAGCGGCGCTCCCGGTCCCGAATATTGGAAAAACGAAGCGGATTATAAAATTGACGCTTCGCTTGATACCGCTGCAAAAAGTATTTCAGGAAATGTTCTAATTACATATACCAATAACAGCCCGAACAAACTATCCTATTTATGGCTCCAACTGGATCAAAATCTTTTTAAAAAGGATTCCCGCGGAACATTGACTACTCCGGTCGGCGGTTATAGATTCGGCGGTAGAAGTTATACAAACGGTTATGATTTAAAATCGGTAAAAATTATTCAGGATGGAAATACTACAAATGCAGACTATTTGGTTACGGATACAAGAATGCAGATATTTTTACCAAAACCTTTAGAACCAAAAGGAGGTAAAATAGGAATTGATATGCAATATAGTTTCACAATTCCTCAATACGGATCAGACCGAATGGGTTATTTAAATACAAAGTATGGCACCATATACGAAATAGCTCAATGGTACCCAAGGATGGAAGTATATGATGATATTATCGGATGGAATACACTCCCCTATTTAGGAGCCGGGGAATTTTATTTAGATTACGGAAATTTTGATTTTAATATTACAGTACCTTCAAATCAAATAGTGGTTGCTTCAGGTAAATTACAAAATCCTGAAGATGTCTTAACTAAAACAGAATTAAATAGATTGGATAAAGCCTCTAAAAGTGATAGTACAATATATATCATTAATCCGACGGAAATAAATAAACCTGAAACGCGTCCCGTTCAAAATAGAGATCTTACTTGGCATTTTAAAATGGAAAATTCACGTGATGTTTCATGGGCATGTTCAAATGCTTTTATTTGGGATGCTGCCGAAGCTCATCTTACAAATGGGAAATCTGTTCTTTGTATGTCGGTTTACCCCAAAGAATCTTCATCTGATTCCGCATGGGGAAAATCTACAGAATTTGTAAAAAGTACAATAGAAACCAACTCAAAAATGTGGTATGAATATCCATATCCATCAATGGTAAATGTTGCCGGCATTGTTCATGGTATGGAATATCCCGGTATTGTTTTCTGCGGCTGGAAATATAAATTCAGAGGGCTATGGGCTGTAACTACGCATGAAGTTGGACATACATGGTTTCCAATGATTGTAGGTTCGGATGAAAGAGAATATGCATGGATGGATGAAGGGTTTAATACATTTATTAATATTTATTCCACACTGGCATATAATCACGGAGAATTTAAACCGATGGGAGATAATGCAAGAATGATAGTACCTTTTCTGACACAAAAAAATATCGATCCGATTATGACTTACCCTGATGATTTCCCATCAAGAGAATTGGGACTGCAAGCGTATTTTAAACCGGCTTTAGGATTATATTTATTAAGAAATTATATATTGACTCCTAAAAGATTTGATTTTGCTTTTAGAACCTACATTAAGCGATGGGCTTATAAACATCCTACACCAAAAGACTTTTTTAGAACTATGAATGACGCAGCCGGTGAAGATTTAGATTGGTTCTGGAAAGAATGGTTTTATAAAAACTGGACATTAGATCAGGCAGTAAAAGCCGTTAAATATGTTGATAATGACACTTCGAAAGGAGTTTTAATCACAATTGAAAATAAGAATCAAATGGTAATGCCCGTTACTATTGAGGTAAAAGAAAAAAACGGACATTCCGGTATTGTAAATCTGCCGGTAGAAATATGGCAGCGAAGCGGTGAATGGACTTTTAAATTTAATTCCACAAGTATGATCGATTCAGTAATTATTGATCCTGATAATAAATTACCTGATGTAGATCCTTCAAATAATGTTTGGACATCAGGATCAAAAATGAAAGCATCAAATTGATTATTACTTAAGATATTTAAATTGTACACAATTTTTAATTAGAGGCTGTCTCAAAAGAGGGTATTTGTCATGCTGAACTTTGCCAAAGGCATTCCTTTGGAAGATTCAGCATCACTTTTTAGTAGTTATTCGAGTTTTTAGATTCCGGGTCAAGCCTGGAATGACAGTTTTGAGACAATCTCTATTGCTTACTCTCATTTTTAGAGAATTAATCGCTTTCAATTCTATTATTAGGATTTATTTTTAAACCATTCTCATTAATTCTATACT
>Ga0307441_1000252_pt1 | contig 20638 bp, 21 predicted proteins | sample SalMarWE160420MG_FD_202149 | JGI IMG/M metagenome (GOLD analysis project Ga0307441, IMG submission 202149) | Salt marsh sediment microbial communities from the Plum Island Ecosystem LTER, Massachusetts, United States - WE1604-20 | ecosystem: Environmental > Aquatic > Marine > Intertidal zone >... | reverse complement strand
CGCTGCTGCGCGCCCTGGCAGGCTTCATCGCGCCCGACGCCGGGCGCATCCGCATCGCGGGGCGTGACGTCACCGCGCTCGACCCGGCAAGGCGCGGCATCGGCTTCGTGTATCAGGACCTGGCGCTCTTCGCCCACATGTCGGTGCGCGGCAATGTCGGCTTCGGGTTGCGGGCGCGCGGCGTTCCCAGGCGTGAGATCGAACGCCGTGTGGCCGACATGCTCGGCCGCGTGGGGCTGGCGGGTTTCGAGGGGCGACTGCCGGCGACGCTGTCGGGCGGCCAGCGGCAACGCGTGGCGCTCGCCCGAGCGCTGGTGTTCGAGCCCGACATCCTTCTGCTCGACGAACCGTTCGCTTCCCTGGACAAGAACGTGCGCGCGGACATGCAGCAGGAGGTCCGGCGCCTCCAGGCCGGCGCCGGGATCACCACCATGCTCGTGACGCACGACCAGCAGGAGGCGCTTCGACTCGCCGACCACCTGGTGATCATGAACCGGGGCCGCATCGAGCAGGCGGGCGCTCCACGCGAGCTGTACGGGCGGCCGGCGACGGTCTTCGCGGCGCGCTTCCTGGGCGACGCCAACCTGTTTCCGGGCACCTTCCGGCGTGGACCCGACCGCCTCGAGGGGGCCCGCACATTCTCCCTGGCGCGCGTGCCGGCGGGCGTGTCGGACGGCGCCCGCGCGACCGCGATGATCCGGCCGGAGGACGTCGTGCTGGCAACCGACGCCGCCGCTCCCACCTCCGACGCCTGCCGCGCCAGCGTGGAAGAGGCCGGCTTCGGCGGCGTCACCACCCAGGTGCGCGCGCGAACCGACGCCGAGGGCATGATCGTCAGCGTGATCGCCGCGGGCGCCGAGGCTGCGGCCCTCGCGCCCGGCACGTCGGTATGGCTATCCTTTCCTCGAGAGCGCATCAGCTTGATCCCGGAGGAGCCATCGTGAGCCTGCGCGAGATCGCGCCTAGATTCCAGCTCAACACCTGGTCTGCCAACCACCCTGCAGCCGTCGTGGACGCCGTTTCCGGGGCACTCGTGCTCCCCGTCGCCTACAGTGCCGCGGCCAACGCGGTGTCGACGGGGGACGATCCGAGGCGCCGCCGACTGGGGCCCCGCCGCCTCGACGGCTCCGAAGCGACGCTCGAGTTCGAGCACGCCGGCTCCACCTTCCGGATCGTCTACCGCAAGCCCGCGCCCGCGCTCTTGCTGGCCGAGCTGCGCGCCGTCAACCTGGCCGAGTGGGGACTGCGCACCTGGCTGAACGTCCTGGTGTGCGGCGCCGGCGCCGGGCTCGGCTCGCCCGAGCCCGCGCAGGCGCCGCAGGCCGGGGCCGACGGCGTCGTGCGGGTCGAGGCGCCGGGGCGCGGCCTGGCGCTCGTGCCGGGCGCTTCTCCGAGCTACGTGACCCTCCACGCCAGCGTCGCAGACTTCGAGGCCGACATCACGGGCAACGGCTACTACGCCGACGCCACCGCGCTGCGGCCGGGCGCGCCACCAGCGGGCGGACCGGTCGTGGCGCTGCGCTTCAACCTCGAGGCCACACCCGTGGTGCGCTTCGCGCTGGCGCTCGGCGCGGACGCCGAGGCCGCGGCCGCCAGGGCGCGTGCGGGGGCGCGCCGGTTGGTGGCCCTCGATGCGGCCGGCGACACCCACGCCGAGGCCGCCCGCTCCGACGCCGACGAAGGGCTGGCGGCCGTCGCCGCCGTGATGGGCTGGAACAGCGTGCTGGACGTAGCCAACCAGCGCTGGTACACAGCGCCCACGCGGGCGTGGGTGGGCGGCAAGTTCGGCGGCTGGTTCACCTGGCTCGACGACACCTTTTTCCACGCCTACCTGGCCGCAGGGCAGGACGTCGTGGCGGCGCTCCGCAACCTCGAAGTGGCCATGAGCGCGGTCACCCCGGAAGACAACCTGGCCTGCCTGCTCAGCCCGCGCACCCGCTGGCTGGACCGCTCGCAGAGCCCCATCGGCGCCTACGTGCTGCTGTCGTACTACTTGCGTTCCGGCGACCGCGCCGCTCTTAAGCGCTTCCGGCCGGTGCTCGCCCGCGCCCTCGCGTGGTGGCTGCGCGAGCGGCGGGACGAGCGCACCGGACTGTTCGCCTACGGCACCTCGGCCTACGCCCACGGGGCCTTCGCAGGGAGCGCGCTGGCCGCCCGCGACGAGTCGTTCATGGACAACAGCCCGCTCTTCGACGGCGTGCCCCTCGATCCGGACAGCGGACGCCTCAGGCACGTCGACGTGGGGCTGTCGAGCCTGGTCGCGCTGGAGGCCGAGATGCTCGCGCGCGTGAGCGCTTTGACCGGCGACGCCACCGCCGCCGCGTCGCTCACGAAGCGTGCGGAGGCGATCCGGTCCGCCATCGAGGAACATCTGTGGGACGACGACGCCGGCGCCTACACCAACCTCGACGCGACGGGCGCGCACAGCCCGAGGCTGGCGCCGACGAGCTTCTACCCGCTGCTGGCGGGGGCGGCCTCGCGCGAACGTGCCGAGCGTCTGGTCAGCGAGCAGCTCTTGAACGAGGCCCGCTTCTGGGGTCGGTTCGCCCTTCCCACCATCCGCCGCGACGACCCCGCGTTCGCCGACCAGGTGTACTGGCGCGGCCGCGTCTGGCCGCCCACCAACTACCTGGTCTATCTGGGCTTGCGCCGCTACGGCTTCACCGACGCCGCCCACGCGCTCTCCGAGCGCTCGTTCGCCATGTTCGCCGCTGGCTGGCGCGAGCACGGACACTGCTTCGAGAACTACAACGCCGTCACCGGCCAGGGCGACGACGGCTCGGACTCGGACGCCTTCTACGGCTGGGGCGCGCTGATGCCGCTGATGCGGGTCGACGACGCCGTCTTCGCCTCGCCGTGGGAAGGCTTGAGTGTCGACGTGCAGCGTGGGCCGCTGCGCATCGGTACGCTCTGGCGCGGCCGCACCGTGCGCCTGGAGCCGGGGTCGGACCCCGGCGCCTGGCGGCTGACGCTGGACGACACGGCGCTGATCGGCGGCGACGGCGCCTGTCGCTTGTCCGGGATCGAGGTGGGTCGCGGTCGCCTGGCGTTCGACGTCGACAGCCCGGCCGCGCTGGCGTTGCACGTGCCCGGCCTGCGAGCCGCGCAGGTCCTGCACGCTGCACTGCCCGACGGCGTTAGCCTGGAGCAAGACGCCGACGGTGGGGTCCTCCACGTGTCCGCCGGCAGGCACCACGTCGGCCTGTCAGTGACCGCGGACTGGGAGCCGGGAAGGGACGAATCATGACGATGCCAGGCAGGTTGACACGTTGGGTAGTGGCCGCGGGCACCGCACTGGCGCTCCTCGGCAGCGTGGCCCTCGCGCAGAAGCCGACGCTGCTGATCGCCAACTGGCAGGGCTACGGCAGCGATCTGCCGTGGGTGGTGCAGGCGTTCGAGAAGCAGTGCGGCTGCACCGTGAAGCAGGTGGACTTCGGTTCCGAGCAGCAGCTCCTCAACATGCTGAAGCAGGGCGGTGTGGGCAAGATCGACGCCGCCCTGCCGAACTCGACCTACATCCGCTACGCCATCGATGACGGGCTCCTGCAGCCCATCGACGTCTCCAGGCTGAGCCATTACGGCGAGCTGATCCCGCAGCTCACCAGGCTCGGGGCGCTCACCCGCAACGGGAACGTCTACGGCGTCCCGTGGCTGTGGGGCACCGTCGGCATCGGCTACAACCCGGACCTGGTCGAGGCGCCGGTCAACGACTACGCCGCCTTGTGGGACCCGCGTTACGCCGGCAAGGCGACGTTCAACGACGACCCCGTGATCGCGGTGATGACGGCGGCGCTCTACCTGGGGGAGGACCCCTACCATCCGGACCTGGCCAAGGTGAAGCAGGCGCTGCTCGACCAGAAGCGCCTCGACGTCACCTACTGGGCGACCACCGACGACTTCACCAAGCTCTACACCTCCAAGCAGGTGGTCATCGGCAACGTCTGGTCGGGACTGGCCACGCAGATCGAGGCGAACGGCTATCCGATCGACTACGTGACGCCCAAGGACGTGGTGACCTGGGTCGACAACTGGGTGATCGTCAAGAACGCCCCCCATCCGCAGCTGGCCTACGCGTGGATCGATTTCATGATCTCACAGCAGTTCCAGGGCCCCTACGCGCGTGACCTCAAGCAGCAACCGCCGTCCCCCGCGAACCGGATCGTGGCCGAAAGCCTGCCGAAAGACCAGCAGCAGACGTTCCAGCCGAGCGCCGTGCTGGAGACCGGCATCTCGCAGGCCACCTACGATGCCTGGGCGCAGCTGTGGACCGAGGTGAAGACCACGCCGGTGAAGCCGTTGCCATGACGGCGGTGCCTCTGCGGCCGCCGTACGAGGCGCGCCGAGGCCGCGGGCGCGCGGGGCGGGCCCACCCTCGGCGGTGACGGGGCGCGCGGCAAGACGTTGGGGGTGGACGGCCGCGGCGCTGCTCGCACCCGCCTACGGCTTGATCGTGGCGCTGGTGCTGGTGCCCTTGGGCTCGCTGCTGGCCTACAGCCTGACGCCGGGCGCGGTCGGCGGGCCGGGCTCCCTGGGGCTCCTGTTCGAGCGCTACGTACGCTTCTTTCAGGACGGGCCGTCACGCCTGGTGCTGCTCAACTCCTTGACGATCCCGGCCATGGCCACGCTGGCGTGCCTGCTCGTCGGCTGGCCGCTCGCCTACGCGCTCGCCAAGGTGCACCGGCGCCGCGGCAACGCCCTGCTGGTGGTGCTCATGGCGCCATTCTTCGTCTCCTACCTGCTCATCATCTACGCCATCATGGGACTGCTGCAGGTAGGCGGGCCGCTGCAGGCGGCGCTGGCCGCGCTTCACCTGGTCGCGCCGACGCACTCGCTGCTGTACTCCCGAGCTGCGGTCACGCTGGCGCTGGTGTACGAGTACCTGCCGTTCATGGTGCTGTCGCTCTACGGCTCCCTGGAGCGGCTCGAAGATAGCGTCCTGGAGGCGGGTCGCGGCCTGGGCGCGGGTCCCGCACGCATCTTCGCCGAGATCCTGTGGCCCCAGTCCGTTCCCGGCGTGATCGCCGGCTGCGCCCTGGTGTTCATACCCGCGACCGGCTCGTTCGTCGAGCCGCAGATCCTCGGGGGAACGCGCCTGAGCATGCTCGGCCAGGTCATCGACGCCCAGATCAACCAGACCTTCGACCTGCCGCGTGCCGCCACCATCTCGCTCATCCTGACGGTTGCGGCCGTGGCCGGGTTCGCCGTCCTGGCGCTGGCATTCGGCGTCAGCCGGCGCCTGGCGAGGCGTTGACGATGCCGCTCAGGCCCGTGACGAGAGCGCTGTGGACGGCGTTCACCGCCCTGATCATGGCGGCCATGTTCGTGCCGGTCGCGTACCTGGTGCTAATGTCGTTCAACGCCTCGCCCTACGGCACGCTGCCGTTCAACGCCACCACGGAGTGGTACGTGCGGCTGTTCAGTGAGCCCGGTCTCGCCGCCGTTACCCTCGGCACCCTGCTCATGAGCGCCGTCGTCGCCATCGCCTGCGCAGTCCTGGGAAGCATGGCCGCGCTGGGCATGGCGCGCAGCGGTCTTCCCCGCCCCCTCGTGGGGCTGCTCCGGAACGTCAACCTCGTGCCGGTGACGGTGCCGTGGCTGGTACTGGGGGTCACGATGCTGCTGTTCTTGCTGCTCGTCGGGTCGGGGCGCAGCGTTCTCAACCTGTACCTGGGGAACCTGGTGGTCGTGCTCCCCTACGTGGTGATCCTGGTGTATGCGCGGCTGCAGGACGAACGCTTCGAGGAGGAGGAGGCCGCCGCCCAGCTTGGCGCCTCGCAGGCCCGCGTGTTCGTCGCGATCACGCTGCCCAAGCTGGCGCCGTCGATCCTGGCCGGGTCCATCATGGCGTTCATGGTCTCGTTCAACAACTTCCTGATCCAGTACTACCTGGCTCCCTTCGGCACCGACACGTTGCCCATGCAGATCTACGGCCTCGTGCGCGCCGGCGTGAGGCCCGACATCAACGCCCTGTCCACCTTCCTCGTGGTGGCGTCCATCGCCCTGGTGGTCGTCCTTGACCGGCTCGTGGGCGTCGGCGCCGGCCTCGCGCGGGCGCGGGGGCGTTGAGCGCGCCTCGGCGCTGCTCCCGGCCGAGCCGCCGCGCTCACCTGAACAGCGACGCCATGGAGGGGGCGCCGGCGGCCTTGGCCAGGTACGGCAGGCCCCAGGCCTCCTCGAGCGTGTGCAGCAACGCGTAGTGACTGGTTGGGACGGCGAGGGTGGCGCCCCGTGGCCCGTCGGTGGTGATCACGATGGTGGCGACGTGGTTCTTGCCCAAGCCGAGGAGGGCGGCAACGCCTTCCGGTGCCTCGTCGAACGTCACCACGATCGCCGAGTGCCCGGTCCAAGCGCTCGACGCCATGATCTGGTCGACCCACGTCTTGACGAAGGCGTCGCCGGCGCGGTCGAGCGCGTGGCTGTCACTGCAGGCGGGGGCGCCGTGCATGTCGTGGCAGACGTCGGGCACGATGAACGCGAAGGTGGGTACGTGGCCGGTCTCCAGGTCGGCGGCGAGCTGCTCAAGCGGTACCACCTGGCGCGCCCGCTTCGGATCCTCGGCGATGGCCGGGATCAGCATGAACGGGTCGTGCTTCTTGGCGTAGAGCGCACCGTTCGTGCCGGCGTAGTCGCCGCTGAAGCCGGGCGCAGGGAGCGCCTGCATGTACCCCTTCCAACTCAGTCCCCTGGCCTCGAGCTGCCCTGCCAGGCTGGCGTGGTCGAAGCGCTGCGAGGGATCGTCGGAGTGGCTGCCCCAGGTGTCGCCCGTGATCAGCGCCACGTAGTTCGGCAGGCTCGGATGGCCGACACCGTGATAGTCGGTCGCCAGAGCGTAGCGGTGGGCGAGGAGGTTGAGGGTGGGCATGTCGGGGTTGCCGACCACCTGGTCGTAGCCGCGGTTCTCGAGCACGATCACGAACACGTGGTCGAACGGAGCGAGCGGGCTCGTTGCAGCGAGCGCCGAGCCGAGCGCGAGCCATGCCAGCAGTCCGGCGAGAACTCTCGTCACCACCGCGTACCACCCTTTCCGGGCGAGCCACCCCGCAGGGTGGACCGAGCCTACCGTCCGCTGTTGAGGCAGGCATGAGCGCTGCGGCGCATGCGGCCGCAGTGTACCCGGCCGCCAGCCGGCGGGTCACGGGCGGCGGCGCCATCCATGGTGTGATCGGCTGCGAACCCATTGCGCCCGTGGGCGTGCACCCGGCGGCGCCGGAGGAACTCGAATGCGTTACGTCACCGCCGTGTTGGACGGCATTCCCCGCCCTGCTCTGGTCGTGGGCGAGCGCCTGCTCAGCTTCGCTCGGCTCGCCCGGGACACCGCCACAGCGCTGCCGACGTCGCTCCTCGACGCGGTCGTGCACGGCGACGGCGCGGTGCGCACGGCGCTGCCGGCATGGACCGCGAACCACGACCTCAGCGACCTGCCCGACGTCGGGACGGCGCGGCTCACGCTTCCATTCAGGCCCCCGGGAAAGATCTGGGGGATCGGCTTGAACTACCGCGCTCACGCGGAGGATTTGGACGAAGCGGTTCCGCCCGAGCCGGCCAGCTTCATGAAGCCGGCGAGCTGCGTGGTGGGCCCGGGTCAGGCCATCGGCTTGCCGGCGGTCAGTCGGCGCGTCACCGCCGAGGCCGAGCTCGGCGTGGTCTTCGGCCGCGAGGCGCGTGACGTCGGCCCGGATGCAGCCCTCGCCGCGGTGTTCGCGTTCACGACCGTGCTCGACCTCACGGCCGAGGACATCCTGCGCGTGAACCCTCGATTCTTGACGCGAGCCAAGAGCTTCGACGGCTTCTTCAGCTTCGGGCCCGTGCTCGTCACGCCGGATGAGGTCGCCGACCCGGCGAGCCTGCGGGTGCGCATCGTGCACAACGGTCGCGAGGGTCCCAGCGACGTGGTTCGCAACATGACCTATGGCCCCGCCGAGCTGATCGCCTTCCACTCGCGCGGCATGACCTGGGAGCCCGGCGACATCCTCTCCACCGGCACGCCGGGCGCCGTCCCCATCCGCGCCGGCGACAGCCTCAGCTGCATCATCGACGGCATCGGGCGGCTGGACAACACCGTGGCGTGAGCCGCTCCCGGCTCACCAGCGCGCCATGCCCGCCGTGAACAGCGCCAGCGCCGGCAGGTAGAGCGCCCACGGGAAGCGCCCCGGCACGGCCAGCAGGAAGGCGGCGACGATCGCGGCGGCGCCCAACGCCGCCAGCCCGGCGCCGGCCGGACGCGCGGCCAGCGACGCGCCCTGACGCAGGAAGCGGATGCCGGCCGCGACCAGCACCACCGCGACCAGGACCGGTGCCAGCACGGGCCCCCACCATGGCGCCGGGATGAGGAACAGCAGGTCCCAGTCGAGCAGCCCTCCGGGCCAGCCGACCAGGAGCGCCAGCCACGCGTAGTAGCTGAGGTCCCAAACCCCGAAGACGAACGCGAACGCGCCCAGCCGGCCGCGCCAGCCCCTTCCCGCCAGCAGCGCCACCGCCAGGATCATCACCACGGTGGCCGCCTCCCGCTCCAGCTCCATCCCCCGCACGGCCAACCACGCCGGCCCGGCCGGTGCCGCCGCAACGTCGGCGAAGCCGATGCCGAGCAACCGCCGCAGGTACAGAACCACCACGGCTTCCAGGAACCCCATGGCGACGGCGTAGAGAACGAGCGCCGAGAACGTGCCCGGGCCCGGCCGCGAGCGACTCAGGCCAGCCCCTCCACCAGCCTTCTGACGCCCTCGAGCAGGCGACGGGGGGTATCCGGAGGGACAGTGCAGCCGGGCCCGATCAGCAGGCCCGCCCGTCCCGCCTCCGCCACCGCGCGGCGGAGCCCGAGCTCGGCCTCGCCCAGCGTCTGGCCCGAGAAGACGGCCTCGTCGATTCCGCCGATGAGCGCGCGACCGGTGAGCGCGCGCGCCTCGGCGAGCGTCGGAGCGGTGCGGTGGTGAGACCAGTTGAAGGCCTCCACCGGGTAGTCGCGCACGCGGCCGAAATCGAGGTTCACGCCATGGACGTGGCCGATGCGCACCATGCCCTCGGCGGCCGCCAGCACGCGCGCGTCGAGCGGCTCCACCAGGGCCCGGAACTCACGGTCTTCGAGGCCGCCGGCGGCGGCCGCCACCGCCCAGTTGAGCGAGTAGAACAGGCCGTCCGCACCCGCCTCGCGCACCGCCAGCACGTAGCTGCACAGGCTGTCCGTGATCGCCTCGAGCGCATGCCTGGCGGCCCGCGGCTCGGCTCGCACGAGCGTGAGAACGCTCCGGCCCGCCGAACGCAGCAGCGTCTGCAAGGGGTCGAACAGCGTCTCCACGATCGGCACGTCGGAACCGAGGGCGTCCCTGATCCGTCGGATGACCTCGAGCTGGGTCGCGAGCGGGGCCTGCTCGGCCCGCAGCGCCTTCACGCCTTCGAGCGCTGTCGCCGACGCCAGGGCTTCGCCGTCGCCACCCGACAAGGGGAGCCGGTAGTCGTTCATGACCTTGACGAAGTCCCAGTCGTAGGCCCGCTGGTACTTGACGTGGAGCTCCGCGACGTCCGCCGGCGGCAGGTGTTCGCTGGCGAAGTGGAGCCAGACGCTGGCGGGCGGACGATCGCTCGTCCCGCCGCGAATGGCTGTGAGGAATCGATCCTTGCTCGTCATGCTCGCCTCCTTCGCCGCCGCGCCTGCGGGCCGTCCCCGAGAGGCGGGCGAGGCCCACCGCACGCGGCGCAGCCCCCGCCGGCAGTCGCAGCGGCGCTCACAGCTCGCCGCAGCAGGGGTCGGGGCAGCCGGCCGGGAACGTGCGGCCATCGGCGAGGGCGACGCCCAGCCGGGCGTCGGTCGCACCCTTGCCCTCGGCGCGCGCGGGCAACGGCGCCCTCAAGTACACCACGCCGACCGGGCGCGGACCGACGCCGATCAGCTTCCGCACCCGGAACTCGGGAACGGCAACGGCCGCCAGGGCGTCGCGGCCGGGCAAAGGCACGAACAGGGTGTGCCCGGACTCGCCGTAGCGGAAGGTGCCGGCCACGGGGTTGCTGCCGGCCGGGAAGCGCACGTTGGCGACCACGTCGAGCCGGCTTGTGTCGACCACGGACACCTCCGAGGAGTCGCGGCAGATGACCATGCCGTAGCGGCCGTCGGGGGTGACCTCGCTGGTCAGCGGCCTTCGACCGAGCCCATCGGCGACGGAGAGCCGCGCCACCTCGCGGGGCCGCGCCGGATCGCTCAGGTCGAAGATCGACTCGCTGCCGGTGGACGAGGCACCGGCCACCACCGCGTTCTCGACGAACAGCACGTTCCCGGTCGGCGACGCCGTCGCCATGTAGGGTCCCAGCGGCCCGGGCCCGGCGCGACGCGTCACGCGCACCCGGGAGGCCACCGCGAAGCGCTCGACGGCGATCACGGCGATGGTGTCGTTGCCCCGGTCGGGGGCGTAGGCGTATCGCCCGGCGGACGCCATGGTGACGTCGCAAGGCTGCGCCCCCTCGGCGTCGTCGAGCGTGGCCACCACGCTGCCGAAGCCGGGCTTGGCCGGATCCGCGGCGATCTTCAAGAAGCGGCTCTGGAAGCGCGCCGCGGCAATCACGGCGCTGCCGTCGGGCGTGATCTCGGTGTAGTTCTGCTGCGAGCCGGTCTCGACGCGCGCGACCCGTTCGCCGGTCGACAGCCTGAAGGCGCTCACCGCGCCCCGGTCGGCGAAACCGCTCCAAATGAGATCGCGCGTGTCGTCCCAGCGTGTCGCCGGGAAGCTGAAGGCACCGGCGAGCGGCACCGTCGCCAACACCTCGAGGCTGTCGGGGTCGACCAGCGTGACGCTGGGGCCGCCGCGCGCACCGTTGTTGGAGACCACGATGAGGTCGCGCGGGCCGCTCCCGTCCGCCAGGCCGACGCGCCACGAGCCGAGCGCCAGCAGCGCGGCGCCTCCCAGCGTGCCCTTGAGGAAGGTGCGGCGGGACAGGGGCCTGCCGCCGCGCTCCTCGAACGTCTCGCTCATGCGGAATCGCCGGTCCCCAGCATGGTCGCGGTCAGCATAGGCGACGGCGAGGCGGCTCGGCTGTAACTCAGCGGCAGCCGCGGGCGTCGACGCTTCGGCGCAGCAGCGCTCACCCGCCGTCCGGCGAGGCATCGAGCCGCGGGGTCAACGCCCGGTCCGGATAGTCCGCCTCGGGGCGGGCCGCGGAGAAGAAGCAGTACAGCCGCAGCGACTCGTCGCCGATGTTGACCGTGGCGTGCGGGACGCCCGGCGGCACGATCCAGGCATCGCCACCCGACACGCGCATCCACTCGCCGTCCAGCCACAGTGCACCCTGTCCGTGCGCCACCACGATGATCTCCTCCATGCGGTCGTGCACGTGCGGCACCCGGGGGCTCTCGGGATCGCTCGGGTCGACGTCGACCGTGCGGAAGGCGCAGCCGGACGCCAGGCCGTTTGCGGCCGAGAAGACCTCGCGGACCGTGCGGTTGGGCAACCGGAAGGGCTCCACCGCGTCCACGGTCTGCACGCTGACCTTCATGACTCCACCCCGTCCGCTCCCGACGTCGGCGGGTCGGGCAGCTCCGCCATCGCCGCGCTCGCCTCCTCCACGTCGGCGGCGATGCGCTCGGCCACGACGTCGATCACCCGCCGGGCCTTCTCCTCGGTCGCGTGCTCCGGCGCACCGTACCAACCCGTCGGCGCGATCTGGCGGACATCGTCGAGCACCGGGCGGACGTTGGGATTGCGGCGCACGGCGTCGATGCGGCGGCCCCGCCCCGGCGGCGAGGCGTTGGTCGCGCGCTCGAGGTGCACGAGCGAGGGGTCGAGCGCCAGCACCGGCAGCACCTCCAGCTCGCCGCCGTGGGTGAGCCCGCCGGTCTCGGCCCCCACCAGGTCGCGGGCCACGTAGCACGCCTCGACACGGATGACCTCCAGACCCAGCTCGCTGTGGATCCGGCTCGCCGCCACGCCGATGGCATCGCTGTTGCCTTCGTGCCAGTTGAGGATGATCAAACGGCGAGCACCGTGGCGCGCCACGCTGGCGGCGACGTCGAGCATGATCGCCACGAAGGTGTCATGGCGCAGCGTGAGGCTGCCCGCGAAGCCCATGTGGAAGGGCGTGATGCCCATGGGCGCGAACGGCACCACCAGCGCCCCCAGGCGCTCCGCCGCCGCACGCGAGAACACCAGCGCGGCGTACCAGTCCGTGCCGCACGGCAGATGGGGCCCGTGCTGCTCGACGCTCCCGGTCGGAATGACGACGGTGCCGCTCGCCTTCAGCAGCGCCTCGGCCTCCGGCTGCGGGATCTCCATCAAATCGTTGGGGTGGCCCACATCGCCTCCATTCCGTGATCCCCGGCGTGGTGGCCGGCCGCGGACGCCATCCGGCGGACCCGGTCGCCGGGCCCACCGCCGCGGCAGGCCGCCATCATGAAGTACTCGCTGGGTCCGAGCGCCAGCATCAACGGGCGCACGATGGGGATGGTGACGACCAGGAAGATGGCGCCGATGACGCCCCCCAGGAGTGCGGCGGTGACGGATGCCCCGAGCGCCCGCGCCCCCTCACCGCGCTGCGTCATCGGGTAGCCGTCGAAGACGCTGGTGATGGTCTTGGCGGCCCCCGGCACGTTGAACAGGATGCCGGTGATGGAGGCGCCCCATACCGTGGCCGCGTGCGCGCCGAGCAGCAGCGCCAGCGCCGCCGCCGGCTGGAAGCCGAAGGTGAACGGCAGCACCAGCGCCATGGCGACGATGCCGCCAAGGCCCGGAAGGATGCCGATGACGAGGCCGTACACGACGCCCACCGTCATGAACAAGATGGACTGCGGTGTGAACAGGGCCAGCAGACCCGTCATCGCCGCCGTGAACACGGCCTTCGCTCCCCTCCTCTACCCCATCAGCTCGTCAACATGCACGATCCGGCCTTCGCGGCTCGACCGGACCGCGGCCAGCATCACCGCAACATTCCGCGTCGCCACGTGCGCGTCCACCTCGACGGTCCCGTCGCCACGGACGGCCCGCGCGAACTCCTCGACCTCGTCGCGGAGGTGATCGACGCTGGAGATGCGTACCTCCTCGTCCCGCAACTCGAAGTCGTCGGGGTCGTCCGTGGCGCGGGCGAACGCCCGCTTGGTCAAGCGCGAGTGCTCGTCGGTCTCGTTTGAATCGCTCCACCAGCTGAAGTCGAGCTGGTAGAAGAGGTCGGCCTCGGTGCCGTACACGTTGATCGAGAACACCCCCGGGCAGGCCCAGTTGGTCCCCAAGTACGCCATCTGACCGCTCTCGAACTCGAGCAGCGTCACGTTGACCGTATCGTTCTCGACTCGAGTGTACATGGGTTTGCCGAAGGTGGCGACGCGCGCCACCGGACCCAGCAGGTACTGGAGGTTGTCGAGCTGATGCACGCCGAGCTGCGTCAGCGGCCCGCCCGGGGCCTTGCCGGGATCGCCACGCCAGTTGCGCGCCTCGATCTGCAGCCCGCGCTCGTTGGCGAACACCGCCTCGATCACGGACACCTGCCCGATCTCGCCGGAGTTCATCAGAGACTTGATCTTCCGTAGGCCACCGAGGCGGCGGGCGGAGTGGCCGCAGGCGAACACGATGCCGCTGGCGGCGACGGCTTGCTCGATGCGGCGGGCGTCGGGCAGCGACACCGCGATCGGCTTCTCCACGAACGCGTGCTTGCCGGCCGCTGCCGCCTGTTCGATGACGGCGGCGTGCTGGTCGTTGGGGACGGTCACGATGACGGCGTCGACGTCGTCCCGAGCCAGCAACGCCGCGTAGCTGCCGTCGTGCGCGCAGCCGTGGCGCTCGGCGAAGGCCGTCCGCTTGTCCTCCGAGCGGCTGAAGCAGCTGACCAGGCGAACCTCGTCGGAGCGGCCGTAGGCGGTCGCCAACACGTTGGCCCAGCGCCCGAGGCCGACCGCGGCCACGCGCACGGGGGCGCTCATCGCGGCTCCTCGGTGTCCCTCGGCGTGCCGGCTCGCGCCATCACGCACTCCGGTACAGCTTGGTGAGCACGAACTCGCGGTGCCCCAACGCCTCGGCACAGGTGCGGCGGCCGCGGATGGTGCGATCGACGACCGTCTGGAGCTTCTGGCCCGCCTCCGTCACATCGTACTCGCGGCGCAGCAGGCCGCTGACGTCGAGGTCGATGTGCTCGACCATGGTGCGAGCGGTGAGCGGGTTGCCGGTCAGCTTGACGACCGGCTCGATGGGGTTCCCGACGATGTTGCCCTGGCCGGTGGGGAACAGGTGTATGACGGCGCCCGCCGCGGCCATGAGGGTGACGCACTCGGCGGCCGCCGAGGAGGTGTCCATGAAGTTGAGCCCGGCCCGCTTCGGCGCCACGGCCGGCTCGAGGACGTCGACGACGGGCTTCGTGCCGGTCTTCTCGATGTTTCCGAGGGCCTTCTCCTCGATCGTGCTCAGGCCGCCGCGGATGTTGCCCTGGGTCGGCTGCGACCCCATCAGGTCTGCGTCCTGCTCGTCGATCATGCGGATGTAGTCGTCGTAGGTCTGCTGGAAGCGCCGGCGCACGTCGTCGTCGACGCAGCGTGCGGCGATGAGGTGCTCGCCGCCGGTGAGCTCGGAGGTCTCGCCGAAGAGCACCGTGCCGCCGGCGTCGACGACCCGATCCACCACCTGCGCCACGGTCGGGCAGGACGCCAGCCCGGTGGTGGTGTCGCTCTCGCCGCATTTGATGCTGAGCATGATGTCGCCCAACTCGATCGGCTCCCGCGGGATCTCGCCCGCGTCCTGAACGAAGCGCTGCGCGGTCCGCGCGGCGAGCTGGATGGTCTTGAGATCGCCGCTGCGTTCGATGGAGAAGCCCTCGACGGGTGTTCCCTGGGCACGGATGCCCTCCACCACCCGTTCGGTCCAGTTCGGCTCGATCCCGATCACCACCGCTGCCGCCACGTTGGGGTTGGCGCCCGTGCCGATGAGCGTGCGGAAGTGCAGCTCGAGGTCCTCACCGAACTGCAGGCGACCGTAGGGATGCGGGATGGCCAGCGCCTCGGGCACGAGCCGCGCGACCCCCTCGGCTGCGGCGTTGGAGATGTCGTCCACAGGGATGATGACAACGTAGTTGCGGATGCCGACGCGACCGCTCGCGCGGCGAAAGCCGGTGAGTTCTGATGGCATGGCGTTGCTCTCCCTACCAGCGCGCCGAGCGAATGTTGTGCGTGTGGACGTAGGACCCCACCGTGATGTCCTCGGTGGCCAGCCCGATGCGGATCCCGTACTCGGTGACGTCGTCGCCCTTGCGCAGTGCGTGGACGGCGATCTTGTGGCTGAGCGGAACGGCGCCTTGAGCCGTCACGCTCACGCTGCCGCCGGTGTCCATGAAGATGCCGACGACCTCCTCGCCGGCGTCGATGTCCTCCGTGGCGACGCCGACATCGTCCCCTTCGTTGTGCACGAGGAACCTGTGAATGGCGATGCACCTCCCTGGCCGGGCCCGACAGGTCCGGAGCGCACCACGGCGCCGTGCTGTCCATGCCTCGGTTGTGTTTGCGCCATTCTAGGTTCCCCGGCTGCAATTGTCAATTTTCTATTTTGTGTGCAACCGGTCGCGCTCCGGGGCACGGACCCCGGGCCCGCCGCGCCCGGTCGCCCCCTGTCATCGCGCCGCCTACTCCAGCAAAGCGGCGTCCTCATCGGGCACGACGTCGGCCAGGTCGCGCCCGCACCACGGGCAGAAGCGCACGTCCATGCGCTGCTGGCGGGGCGGGCCCGCCGGCGGCACGACGATCACGGTCCATGAGCGGCTCTTGGAGCTGTAGAAGACCGCGCCTCCGATGGCGCCGCGCTCGGGCCGGCAGTGATGGCTGCTGGGCGGCTCGGGGTGCGTCACGGCTCAGCGTCTCGCCGGGCTGGCCACGGGACTCTTCGGAGCCTCGCCCTGCAGCACGCGAGCCACCTCTTCGGCCGCCAGCCGCCGCATGCGGGCCTCGGCCTGCACCGAGTACCAGGCCATGTGGGGCGTCACCAGGACGGCGGGGTGGGACAGCAGTGGATTGTCCGCTGTCGGCGGCTCGTCCTCGACGACGTCGAGCGCCGCCCCGCCCAGTCGGCCCTCGTCGATGGCGCGCAGCATGGCGGCCTCGTCGATGAGGCCCCCGCGGCTCACGTTGACCACCACGGCTCCCGGCGCCAACAGGCGCAGCTCGCGCTCGCCCAGCAGGTGGCGCGTTCGCTCGCTGAGCGGCAGGTGCAGGGTGACGACCTGGGCCCCTCGAAGTGCGCTCTCCAGCGTGGTCCTGAGCTCGACGGCGCCCCCGGTGGGGTCGGCCGTGACGAACGGATCGTAGCCGGTGACGCGGAACCCAAGCCCCGCCAGGTACGCGGCCGCCCGCCTGCCGATGCGGCCGAGACCGAGCACCGCCACGGTGGTGGCCTCAGGGGCCGCGATGGGCCGGAACGGCGCCACCCCCCAGCCCCCCGTTCGCACGTGCCCCGCTGCAGCCTCGAGCTTGCGTGTCAACGCCAGCGTCAGCGTGACGGCCTGCAGCGCGACCTCGTCGGTGCAGTAGCCCAGCACGTTGCACACCAGGATGCCGGCATCCGAGGCGGCCTCCAGGTCGATGCGGTCCACGCCGATGCCGTAGCGCACGAGCACCTTCACCCCGCGAAGCCCCTCCAGCACGCTGCGCGGGAAACGGGGCGCGGACCCCGCCAGAATCGCCTCCGACCCGCGGCAGCCCTCGATGAGCTCGTGCTCCGCATCGCCGGCGGCCTTGACGACCTCGAGCCCCAGCGGGCCGAGCACGCCTTCCTCGATATCCAGCGGCTCGAAGCGGGCCCCGCACGCGACGACGCGACGCTTGGCGGCTTCCGTCATCCAACAACCTCCCTGCGCCGCCGCAGCCTGGGCGGCGTGCGTTGCGGCGGTCGACGCCTCGGCGCCGACACCACGAAGACGTTCTACGTCCCGCCGTCGCCCACGGGGAGCGTGAGCTCGCCCCCGAGATGGGCCAGCAGCGCATTGCCTGCGTTGCGTACGTGCTCCCGCATGCCCAGCTCGGCGCGGCGCGCGTCGCGCCGTTCCACGTTGGCGAGAATCCGTTCGTGCTCGGCCAGCGAGGCCGACAGGCGCCCTTCCACCTCGGCCGAGCTGCTGATGAGGAGTCGCACCTGCCCCATGAGCATCTCCGACATGTGTAGCAGTCGACCGTTGCCGGCCATCTCCCACACCGTGCGGTGGAACGCCAGGTCGAGGTCGCCGTAGCGCGCCAGGTCGCCCTGTGTGCGGCACGCCAGCTGCTCTTCGTGCAGGTCCTTCAGCAACCCCAGCAACTCCTCTGGGCGCTGCTGCACCGCCAGGCGCATCGCCAGCCCCTCGAGGACCTCGCGGAGGGTGTAGATGTCGACGATGTCGCGCGGCTCCAACGTAATCACGTAGTACCCGCGATGCGGCCTCGATTCGACCAGCCCATCGCGTTCCAGCGCCGCCAGCGCCTGGTTGATCGGCGTCGGCGAGAGCTGCAGTTGGTCCACGAGGTCCCGCATGATCAGCTTGCTGCCCGCCGGCAGCGTTCGGGCCAGGATCCCCTCGAGCAGCGCCTCGTAGGCCTGTCGGGACAGAACATCCCGCTCAGGAGCCTGCAACTTCCCCCTCTCCTGTGTGGCCATAGTGAGAGTGTATAACAAAAAATTGAAAATTGACAATTGATGTTCGCCACAAGAGAATTGCCAGATCGACAACCCAGGCAACGGCACAGGCGCGACGCGCCGACCCCTCGGGTCACGGCGATCGCGTCGGGAGGTGCAACATTCTCGCTATCCGCAGGTCTTCCTTGCCCGCCCAGCAGGGCGCCCATCTTCGCGGCATGACGGCATGACCGTCGCCACCGGTACGCGTCAGGCCAAGGCGACGGCCGCGCACATCTCCAAGTGGTACGGCGACCTCGAGGTGCTGCATGACGTCAGCCTCGAGGTCTATCAGCACGAGTTCCTGTGCCTCCTGGGGCCGAGCGGCTGCGGCAAGACCACGCTGCTGCGCATCCTGGACGGGCTCATCCGCGCCGACGAGGGCACCGTCAGGCTCGACGGCGACGAGGTGACGCAGCCGCCGGCCAAGGCCGCCATGGTGTTCCAGCAGTTCGGCCTGTTCCCGTGGAAGACCGTCGGCCAGAACGTCGCCTTCCCCATGGTCCTGGCGGGAGTGCCGGGGCCGAGCATCGCGGAGAAGGTGGCGTGGGCCGTCGAGCTGGTCGGGCTCACGGGCTTCCAGGACGCCTTCCCGGCCAAGCTCTCGGGCGGCATGCGCCAGCGCGTCGGCATCGCACGGGCGCTGGCGCTCGGCCCCGATCTGCTGCTGATGGACGAGCCGTTCGCGTCGGTGGACGCCTACACCCGCGAGCTGCTGCAGGGCGAGCTGCTGTCGATCTGGGAGCGCTTCCGGCAGACGGTGGTCTTCGTGACCCACAGCATCGACGAGGCGATCACCCTCGCCGACCGCATCGTGGTGATGAAGACGAAACCGGGCGAGGTCTACCACACCTTCAACGTGCCGATCGAACGCCCGCGCACGGTCACGACGGTCCGGCAGCACCCGGCCTACGAGCCGCTGCGCGAGAAGATCTGGGACGACATGCTTGCCGGCAGCGGAAGGGCGGTGTGATGGACGTGACCGAACGGCTTCCAGATGCTCGCGCCGAGTTGCGGGAACGGGTCAAGCAGCGCCGCCGGCAGGCCGAACGCCGAAGCCGCAACCGCTACCTCCTCATCCGCGTGCTTTCGTTCGTGGTGGTGCTGACCGCCTGGCAGATCTACGGTGCCAACACGCTGGACATCATCTTCACGCCGTTCACCACCGTGATCGCCCACCTGTTCACGCTCCTGTTCGTCGGGAAGCTGGCGGGCGCCATCGGCTACAGCGTGTCGATGTTCCTGGGCGGCCTCGTGATCGGCAGCATCGTGGGGATCACGCTGGGCGTGGCCATGGGGCGGTTCGCCAACTTCGAGGCCGCCGTGGGGATGTACATCTACGCCATCTACTCCACCCCGCTGGTGGCGCTGATCCCGCTCATCTCGCTGTGGTTCGGCTTCGGCATCACGGCGCAGCTCATCATCATCTCCATGTTCGTCGTGTTCCCCGTGACCATCGCCGTGTACAACGGAGTTCGCAGCGTCGACTCGGCGCTGGTCGAGGTGGCGCGCTCGTTCCGCGCCGGCGAGGCGGCGATGTGGCGCCATGTGATCATCCCCAGCGTGGTGCCGTACATCGTGACCGGCCTCAGCCAGGGCGTGGCGATGGGGCTGGTGGGGATGTTCATCTCCGAGATCTACACGGCCCTGTCCGGCATGGGCCAGATCCTGGCGTTCTCGGCGAACGCCTACAAGACCGCCGACATGCTGGCCGTGCTGTTGACCGTGATGATCCTCGGGGTGACCTTCCGGACGGTGATCGAGGTGCTCCGAAGGCGCCTCGCGCCATGGTTCGAAGCGGACTCGGGTCGGTGAGCGCCGCTCCCGCAAAGAGTCCAACAAGCTCGGTGTCAACGGGGCGGAGGCTCCGTTCACGCACACGGCAAGGGAGGCAAGAGATGCGCAGGACGCAGGCAGGATGGGCCCGGAACAAGTTGCTCGGGATGTGGCTCGCGGCCGCATTCGTGGCAGCGGCGCTGGTCGTGAGCAGTGCAAGCGCCCAATCGAGCGACTGGGCGAACGTGACGAACTCGACCCCCTGGGGGACGATCGGCGCGACGGTGGCGGTGTCCCCACCCAAGGCGGTCTTCCTCGTTCCCTATATCGCGCAGGCCGAAGGGTTCTTCGACAAGGAGCACCTGCACGTCAAGCTGGTGCCCGAGACGAACGGCGTGCCGGCATTCCTGAGCACCGTCGCCGGGTCGACGAAGTTCTCGTTCACCTCGGCCACCGACCTGCTCATCGCCGCCTCGCACGGCAAGGCCGCCCACGTCATCTGGGCCTACGGCCTGAAGCTCGACACCGTGTGCATCGGCGGCAAGGGCGTCAAGACCGCGCAGGACCTGGTCGGCAAGAACGTCGGCGTCACCGACACCGGCGGCTTCGCCCAGACGCTGCTCGAGGCCTGCCTGGCACCTAAGCACGACTCGCTCGATCAGGTGCACCAGATCCACATGCAGCGCTCCGGCTTCGTGCCGGGCATGGTGAGCAACCGGATTTCGGCGGCCATCTTCCACGCCGACGGCGCCTACGTCATCCTGCACAAGGACCCCAACGCCACCGTGCTCTCCTACGAGTACCAGGCCATCCCGCAGTGGTGGTACGGCGCGCTCGCCGCCAACGACGCCTACTCGAAGGCCCACCCTGGCGAGGTCAAGCGCTTCCTGAAGGCGTTGGTGCTGGCCAGCCGCTGGATGTACGACCCTGCCAACAAGGCCAAGGTCATCGCCGACGGCGCCAAGGCCAGCGGTGAGGATCCGGCCGCTATCGAGTACGCCTACAACCTCATGATCAAGGGCCAGATCTGGCCGCTCAACGCCGGCCTTCCCACCCACGCGTCCTACATCTACACGGCGCAGAAGCTCAAGTCGTTCGGTCAGATCGACAACATCCCGGCCTACGACCAGACCATCGACGCGTCCTACGTCGACGCCGTGCTCGAGAACGTCGGCGTGGTGAATCCCGCCAACTACTGAGCATCGACGCAGCTTGCGCCCCAGCCGAGAGCGCCGGCAACATCCTCCGACCCCAGCGCCGGCCGCCCG
>Ga0307441_1000250_pt1 | contig 20673 bp, 22 predicted proteins | sample SalMarWE160420MG_FD_202149 | JGI IMG/M metagenome (GOLD analysis project Ga0307441, IMG submission 202149) | Salt marsh sediment microbial communities from the Plum Island Ecosystem LTER, Massachusetts, United States - WE1604-20 | ecosystem: Environmental > Aquatic > Marine > Intertidal zone >... | reverse complement strand
CCCGACGGGACCCGCTGGCACGACGGCCCCCTGACCATCGCCGCCCGTATCGGCGCCATCTGCTACCTGGACGAAGTGGTCGAAGCCCGTCAGGACACGACGGTGATCATTCATCCGCTCACGGACCACCGCCGTAACCTGCCCCTGGACAAGAAGGGCGAGCTGGTGACGGCCCACCCGGACTTCCAGCTGGTGATTTCCTACAATCCCGGCTACCAGAGCCTGATGAAGGACCTCAAGCAGTCCACCAAGCAGCGTTTCGCCGCCCTGGACTTCGACTATCCGGACGCGGAAGTGGAGGCCGAGATCGTGATGCACGAGACGGGCGTCGACGCCGAGATCGCCGAAAAGCTGGTGTCCATCGCCAAGCGCGCCCGCAACCTGAAGGGCCACGGTCTGGATGAAGGCATCTCCACCCGTCTGCTGGCCTATGCGGGCAACCTGATCGCCAAGGGCATCGATCCCAAGTCAGCGTGCCGCATGACCCTGGTGCGTCCCATCACGGACGATCCGGATATGCGCGACACTCTGGACGCCGCTGTCGCCACTTATTTCTAGGGCTGACGTCGCCCGCACGTCATGGACAAGGACGCATACCTGGCGAGCCTGCGTGAGGACATCGTCTTCACCGACACCCTGCGTGGGCAGCCGTTTACCTTCCATTCCACCTGGGGCCTGTTCTCGCCCCGCGGGGTGGACGAGGGCTCGCGGCTGCTCATCGACCGCCTGGAGCTCGATCCGGCGGACGACTGCCTGGATCTGGGCTGCGGCTACGGCCCCATCGGCCTGACCATGGCCCGGTTGGCGCCCAAGGGCCGCACTGCCCTGGTGGACAAGGACTTCGTGGCCGTCGACTACGCCGCCAGGAACGCCAAGGCGAACGGCATCGCCAACTGCGAGGCCTTTCTCAGCAACGGGTTCAGCCACGTGGGCGAGCGGCGCTTCAATGCGGTGGCCTCCAACATCCCGGCCAAGGTGGGCAAGGAGATGCTCTACCTGTATCTCTACGACGCCCTGGCCCACCTCGAGCCCGGAGGGCGTCTGTACGTGGTGACCATCACCGGGCTGCGCCGGTTCATGGAGCGTGGCTTCCGCGAGGTGTTCGGAAACTATGACAAGCTCAAGCAAGGCAAGGCCTACACGGTTGCCCTGGCTGTCAAGGAGCCGGATTGAGCGCAGCGTTAGCGGGTCCGGGCCACCCCACCCGGCCTTGCCCGGCCGTAACGCCGCCTCCGCGCCCGCCTTGCCATACAGCGTCCGCGGGCGGCGGCTGAACGGCGTTTCGTTTCATCGATGCGGTAGCGTGCTATGACCATCGACATTGAAGAATACCGACCGTTTCTGGAAAAGGCCGCGCCGGAAGTGCGCGACACCTTCGAGGCCAGCTTCGCCGAAGCGGCCCACATCATGTCGCCGGGCGGCCTGAAGAACTACCTGGAGGGCGCCAAAGCCCTTTGCGATCTGGGCCGGGGCACCGACCTGGTGGTGTCGTATCTGGAGGCCATGCCCGCAGTGGCCAAGGAAGTGGGCGACGAGCTGATCGCCGAGAGTGTCACCGCCGCCCTGAAACTGGCTTCCATGGTCAGCGGGGCGGTGATCGCCGAGCTGTTCTGGTCCATGCCGGTGGCGGCGCGCCGGTTCGGTGATGCCGAGCTGATGCGCAACTATCTCGCACTCATCCATCAGCTCTCGGCCAAGGTGCCCCGCGGCCTGCGACCCATGCTGGAGCACCTGGACCAGCTGCTGAGCAAGCTCACTCTGGGTGGCCTGCGCCGCTGGGCGAACTGGGGTGCCCAGGCCCACGGCCGGGATTTCGCCGCCCAGGCCAAGTATTTCTCCCTGCAGTCCAACGACAGCCAGGCGGTGCTGCAGAACGAGCGCCGGGGCGTGCTGTTCGTGGACCTGCACCGGCGCCTGAATTTCTATCTGCGCGCCCTGTGGGGGCGGGACTTCTTTGTCCGCCCCACCTCCGGCGACTACGAGACCCGGGAGGGCTACAAGCCCTATATCGAGCGCGCCGTGATCCATGTGCCCGACGCCTACGACGCCTACGGCGGCATCGCCGGTGCGGAGCTGTATCGGGCCACCTGCGCCCACGCCGCTGCGCACCTGGTCTACACCACGGGCCCCATTTCCGCCGAGGCGTTGACCCCCGCCCAGATGGCCTTCATCGGTCTGGTGGAGGATGCGCGCATCGAGCAGCTGGCCATCCGGGAATTCCCCGGCCTGAAGGCATTGTGGGGCCAGTTCCATCAGGCCATGGACAAGGTGCACGAGCCGGCCCATCCGGCGCTGGCCCTGATGGAGCGGGCCGCCCGCGCCATGCTGGATGCCGACTACCGCGATGACGATTCCCTGGTCAATGAACTGGCCGAATCGTTCCGCACGGAGTTCGAGCGCCGTCCCGAGGACAACCAGCTCAGCTGGGACCTGGGCGTGGACTTCTACAACCGCCTGCACGACCGCCTGTCCCTGCCGTCGGCCCGGGTGCTGGAGCAGATCGGCATCCCCTACCGGGACGACAACCGCATGATCTGGCAGTACGCCGAGAACGTGTGGGACGCGGAAACCGAGTACATGCCCGCCAGCCAGCGCCAAGTGCGGCGCACGGTGTCCCTGATCGAGATGGCCAACGAGCTGGATTGCGAGCTCGCCGGCGACGATGCCCAGGAGATCTGGCGCCTGGAGACGCCTTTCTATCTGGATCAGGAAGGTTGCACCATCAACGAGCTGGAAGGCACCGAGCCGGTCAGCCGGCCCTACCACTATCAGGAATGGGACTACCAGATCCAGCTCCATCGCCCCGACTGGGTGACCGTGCTGGAGAAGAGCCAGGGCAAGGGCGACCCGGCCGACATCGACGGCGTGCTGGACGAGTACAAGCCTCTGGCCAACCGCATCAAGCTGGTGATCGACAGCCTGCAGCCGGAGGGCGTGGTCCGTCTGCGGCGCCAGGAGAGCGGCGACGACATCGATCTGGACGCTGCCATCCGCGCCATGATCGACCTGCGCATGGGGCACACCCCGGACACCCGCATCAACCTGCGCTACATCCGCAAGACCCGGGATCTGGCCGTGCTGGTGCTGCTGGACCTGTCCGAATCCACCAACGAAGTGCTGCCCGGCAGCGACCGCTCGGTGTTGCAGCTCACCCGGGAGGCGGCCGCCCTGCTGTCCTGGGCCATCGACGGCATCGGCGATCCGTTCGCGGTGCACGGCTTTGCCTCCGACGGGCGTCACGACGTGCAGTACTACCGGTTCAAGGACTTCGAGCAACCCTACGACGACAAGGCGAAACGACGGCTGGCCGGCATGCGCGGCGGCCTGTCCACCCGCATGGGAGGGGCATTGCGCCACGCCGCCAGCTACCTGTCCAATCGCCCCGAGCAGAAGAAACTGCTGCTGCTGGTCAGCGACGGGGAGCCGTCGGATATCGACGTACGCGATCCCCAGCACCTGCGCCAGGACACCAAGAAGGCGGTGGAGGAACTGGCCACCCGCGGCATTTTCACTTACTGTCTGACTCTAGACAGCCACGCTGACGAGTACGTGTCGCGTATCTTCGGGCCACGCGGCTACACCGTGGTCGATCACGTTAACCGGCTGCCGGAGAAGTTGCCGGCGGTTTTCCTGGGGCTGACCAAGTAGCGCCAGCCCTCGCCGGAGCGGTTGGAGCTATGGAACCTGCGAACCACATCCAGCGTTACGGCCGCAAGGCGATCGGTGCGGTGGAAGTCCTGGGGTTGTTCGTGATCGCCATCGCCACGGTGATCGCCGCCGCCCAGGAAGTGGGGCTGATGGTGGACGCCGGCCGGGTGAGCCTCGGTGACCTGCTGCTGCTGTTCATCTACCTCGAGGTGGTGGCCATGGTGGGCCTCTACCTGGAGTCCGGACAGCTGCCGGTGCGCCTGCCCCTGTATATCGGCATGGTGGCGCTGGCGCGCTACCTTATCCTCGACATGAAGGCCATGAACGAGTGGCGTATGCTGGCCGTGTCGGCCAGCGTGCTGCTGCTGGCGCTTGCCGTGCTGGTGGTGCGCTACGGCCATGTGCGCTTTCCCTACGACGGACGGGAGATCGAAGCGGGTCCCTCCGATGCGCACAAGCCGCCGCCGTCGGCGTCCACCGGCCAGCGCTGAACGCACAGCGGCCGGCAGGATGCGCGCACTGCGTGGGGTCAGCGAGAGCCTGGGGTCGGGCCTATGAACATCACTTTCCGCCAACTGAGCATCTTCGAAGCGGTTGCCCGTCTCCAGAGCTTCACCCGCGCTTCCGAAGAGCTGCATCTGACCCAGCCGGCCGTGTCCATGCAGATCAAGCAGCTGGAGCAGTCGGTCGGTCTGCCCCTATTCGAGCAGTTGGGCAAGCGCATCTACCTCACCGAAGCCGGCCAGGAGCTGTACCGCTACAGCCGCTCCATCACCGACGAGCTGAACGAGCTGGACCAGGTATTCGAGGAGATGCGGGGCCTGCAGCGCGGAAGGCTGTCCGTGTCGGTGGCCAGCACCGCCAACTACTTCGTGCCACGCCTGCTGGCCACCTTCTGCCAGCGTCACCAGGGCGTCACCGTCAGCATCGACGTCACCAACCGCAAGCGGCTGCTTCAGCATTTGATGGACAACCAGACCGACCTGGTGGTGATGGGACAGCCGCCGGTGGACATCGACGTGGTGGCCGAGCCCTTCCTGCAGAATCCCCTGGTGGTGATCGCCCCGCCGGGACACCCCCTGGCCACGGCCCGCCATATTCCCCTGGCGCGCCTGCAGGGTGAGACGTTTCTGATCCGCGAGCAGGGTTCGGGAACCCGTTCGGCCATGGAGCGGTTCTTCGCCAAGTACGGCGTGACGCTGTCCACACCCCTGGAGCTCAGCAGCAACGAGGCCATCAAGCAGGGCGTGCAGGCGGGTCTGGGACTTGGTTTGTTGTCCCTCCATACCCTGGAGCTGGAGCTGGCCCTGGACCGGGTGGTGGTGCTGGATGTGGAACACTTTCCCATCCTGCGCCACTGGTACATCGTGCATCGGGAGGGCAAGCGGCTACCGGCGGTGGCGGAGGCATTCCGGAAATTCGTGCTGGAAGAGGCGCGCGAGCTGCTTACCGGTCTTCCGCAGGTTGCCGCCGCGGCGACGCCCGCCGCGTCCGCCCCTCCAGGCTGAGGCGGCCATCACCCGTTTTGCTCGGCCCGGGCCAGTGCCAGTGCCGCCGACACATGGGACAGGTGGGTGAGGCCCTGGGGATAGTTGCCGCGCATCTCCCGGGCCTGCGGGTCGTACTGTTCGGCGAACAGCCCCAAGGGGCTCGCGGTGCGGCAGGCGGCGTCGAATACCTCCCGCGCCTCCCCGTTGCGGTGCTGGCGGGCCAGGCATTCGGCCAGCCAGAAGCTGCAGGCCAGAAACGGATTGTCGCGGCCCTCGAGACTGTCCGAAGCCCGGTAGCGGCGCAGCAGGCCGTGGTGGTGCAGGTCCTTGCGTATGGCGGCCACCGTACCCACCATGCGCGGGTCGTTGTAATCCACGAATCCGACGTTGGGCAGCAGCAACAGCGCCGCATCCACTTCGCGGCTGCCGAATGCCTGCACGAAGGTGCCCCGTTCCGGGTCGTAGCCCTTGCTTTCCACGGCGTCCCGGATGGCCTGGCGGGTTTCCTGCCAACGCTGCACGGGAGCGCGCAGATCGCTGTCCCCGGCGATGCGGATGCCCCGGTCCAGGGCGGTCCAGCACATCACTTTGGAATGCACGAAGTGGCGGGGCTCGCCGCGCATTTCCCAAAGCCCCTGGTCGGGGTCTTCCCAGCGCCGGGCCGCTTCCTCGACGATATCCATGAGGAAAGCCCAATAGTCCGGTTCCGGGGAATGGCCGTGCACATGCCATCGCCACGCCAGTTCCATCACCTCGCCGAAGATGTCCAGCTGCAGTTGCTCGGCGGCCTGGTTGCCGACCCGCACCGGCCCCACCCCCCGGTACCCTTCCAGGTGGGGCAGCTCGAATTCGTTATGGCGGCGGCGCCCGTCCACGCCGTACAGCACCTGCAGTTGCTGGGCGCTGCCCGCCGCGCTGCGCTCCATGAATCGGCGCAGTCCGTCCGCTTCGGACTGGCAGCCCAGAGCCACCAGGGAGTCGACGGTGAAGGTGGCATCCCGTATCCAGGCGTAGCGGTAGTCCCAGTTGCGGGCTGCCTGCAGATCGGCGGGCAGGGAGGTGGTGGGCGCGGCGATCACCGCGCCGGTGGGCGCGTAGTCCAGGGCTTTCAGAACGACGGCCGACCGCAATATGGTGTCCCGCAGGGCATCGGGTGCGCGCACCTTCGAGGCCCATTGACGCCACCAGGCGATGGTTTCCTCCAAGCGCCGGTCCAGCGCCTGGGCGTCGGTGACCGATGGTTGACCGTCGTCGAGTTCCTCGGGGTGGATGAACTGTACGTACAGCCGGCTGCGCTCGCCGGCGCTCACCTCAAGCTTGCAGTCGAGGCGATAGTCCTGGCGGATGGCCAGTTCCGGGTTGCCGGCGATGACCAGTCCGGTATCGCCTCCCACTGCCGTGAACGCCGGACCCGTGGGGGTGGAGTGGCGGCGTATCCAGGGTTTGATCTCGCCCATGTCGAAGCGCGGTTCCACGTGCAATGCCAACTCCATGGTGCCGCTCACCCCTTCCAGGACGCGGATGAGCTGGCGATGAGGGTTTTCCCGACCGCCTTCGTGCATGCTGAAGAAATCGTACAGGCGGACCTCGCCGCCACCGTCACGGAAGGTGGTGACCAGCACCAGCGTTTCGTCCACATAGGCGCGCTCCACCTGGTAGTCGGGCGCCGTCGGTGTGATGGCGATGTAGCCGCCCTCCTGCCAGTCCAGCAGCCGCCCGCAGCAACTGCCCGAGTCGAACCGGGGCAGGCAACACCAGTCCACGGCCCCGTCCTCGGATACCAGAGCCGCCGTATGGCAGTCGCCGATCAAGGCATAGCGGGACATGGGGGGATAGGGCGTGCCTGGGGATGGTGCTTTGGTCGGTTCGGTCATGGGCGGGTTCTTTTGCTTGTTTGCGCCGACGAATACGAATGCCGGGCGTCGGAGGCGAATCCCTGCCGGCGCCGTGGGATGGGTGCCGTCGGAAAGCGCTGTCGTTCATAAGGCTAGGCGATGGCGGGTGGCACGCAACCGTAGAAGCTGCGGTGCATTTTCCGGCTGCCGGAAGGGAACCCGGCGGTGGGGGTCAGGGCTGCCGGCTGGCGAGTGCCGAACGGATGCGCTCGGCCAGCTCCAAAGCCTGTTCGCCGTCTGCGGCCACCACATTGTAGTGGCCCATCTTGCGTCCGGGGCGGGCATGGTGCTTGCCGTACAGGTGCAGCTTGGCGTTGGGGTGACGGAACAGCTCGTTCCACGGCGGCGCCTGTTCGCCCCAAAGATCCCCCAGCAGGTTGACCATGACCACCGGCGACAGCAGGCGTGTCTCCCCGGGCGGCAGGCCGCACATCATGCGTACCTGCTGCTCGAACTGGGTGGTCAGGCAGGCGTCCAGGGTGTAGTGGCCGCTGTTGTGAGGTCTGGGGGCGAGCTCGTTCACCAGCAGCTCGCCGCCCTTGGACAGGAAGAATTCCACCGCGAGCACGCCGCAGTAGTCCAGCTGCTCGGCCAGGGTGCGGGCCATGGCCACGGCCCTGTCGGTCACCGCCTGGGGTACCCGGGCAGGCACGATGGAGGTATCCAGGATGCCGTTCACGTGCCGGTTCTCGGCGGGCGGATAGCAGGCCAGCTCACCGTCGACGCTGCGCACCAGCACCACCGACAGCTCCACGGCCAGATCCACCCGTTCCTCCAGCACGCAGGGTGCCGAGCCCAGCTCGGCGAACGCCGCCCGCGCCTGCTCCGCAGTCGCCACCGGGCGCTGGCCCTTGCCGTCGTAGCCGAGAGCGGCGGTCTTGAGAATGGCGGGCAGCCGCACGCCTGTCACGGCGGCGTCCAGCTCGCCGGCCTCCCGCACCGCCCGGAACGGCGCGGTGGCCAGGCCGCAGTCGCGGATGAAGGTCTTTTCCCGGATGCGATCCTGCACCAGCTCCACGGCGGCCGCCCCAGGCCGCACCGGACAGTGCTGCTCCAGAGCACGCAATGCGCCAGCGGGCACATTCTCGAACTCGGTGGTCACCGCGGCGCAGGTGCGGCCCAGGTAGTCCAGGGCATCCGGGTCGTTGTAATCGCGCTGCAGATGCTCGTTGGCGACACCGCCGGCCGGGCTCAGGGGATCCGGGTCCAGGGCGATCACCCGATAGCCCATGGTGCGGGCGGCGACGGTGAACATGCGGCCGAGCTGGCCGCCGCCCAGCACGCCGAGGGTGGCGTCGGGGACGATCACGGCGCAGGTGGCAGGGTCATGTCCAGCACGTTCTGGTGCTGCTCGGCGCGGAAGGCGTCCAGTCGTGCGGCCAGCTGCGAGTCCTCCACCGCCAGCAGGGCCGCCGCGAACAGCGCGGCATTGGCGGCGCCCGCCTCGCCGATGGCGAAGGTGGCCACCGGCACGCCCTTGGGCATCTGGACGATGGACAGCAGCGAGTCCATGCCCTGCAGGTGGCGGGAGGGCACCGGCACGCCCAGCACCGGCAGCGTCGTCTTGGCGGCCAGCATGCCGGGCAGGTGGGCGGCGCCGCCGGCGCCGGCGATGATGCACGCCAATCCCCGCTGACGGGCGGTTTCCGCATACTCGAACAGGCGGTCCGGCGTGCGGTGGGCGGAAACCACCTTGGCCTCGTAGGGGATCGCCAGTTTGTCCAGCATGCGGGCGCCCGCCTCCATGACCGACCAGTCACTGTTGCTGCCCATCACCAGACCAATGCGGGGTGAGTCCATGCTTTTTACCAAGACGCGGGAAAAACGCACATTTTAGCACCATGTACGGTCCGGCAGTAGCTTGGCGTGGAGCCGGTCCACGGCGCGGGCGGCCCGGTGGCCCGGGCTGCGGGGCAGGGCGAGGCCGCCGGGGTACGTCCGCACGCCTTGGCCGCGCACGGAGCTGAGGTACAATGCGGTTTTAAGCCGCCATCGATGACCCGAGGACCATGCCCGACGTTCTTTTCGAGTCCACTCTCCAGAGTCTCCCCCTGCTGAACCGGGGCAAGGTGCGGGACATCTACGAGGTCGGCAGCGAGCACCTGTTGATCGTGACCACCGACCGGCTGTCCGCTTTCGACGTGGTGCTGCCCGATCCCATTCCGGGCAAGGGCGCCGTGCTCACTGCCGTTTCCAACTTCTGGTTCCGGCGCATGGCGGATATCGTGCCGAATCACCTGGCGGACCTGAGCCTGGCCGATGTGTTGCCCGACGACGCCGAGCGCGCCCAGGTGGAGGGGCGGGCGATCGTGGTGCGGCGCCTGCAGGCCCTGCCGGTGGAGGCCATCGTACGGGGCTATCTGATCGGCTCGGGTTGGAAGGACTATCAGGCCGGCGGAGCGGTGTGCGGCATCCCATTGCCGCCCGGCCTGCAGCTGGCCGAGCGTCTGCCGGAGCCCATCTTCACGCCCTCCACCAAGGCCGACACGGGCGCCCACGACGAGAACATCGATTTCGACCGCACCGTCGAGCTGCTGGGGCGCGAACTGGCCGAGCAGGTGCGCGACGTCAGTCTGCGTATCTATCGTGCTGCGGTGGGCTATGCGGCCGAGCACGGCATTCTGATTGCTGACACCAAGTTCGAGTTCGGCGTGGACGACCAGGGGCGGCTGACCCTGATCGATGAAATTCTCACGCCCGACTCCTCCCGTTTCTGGCCGGCCGACCAGTACAGCCCGGGAAGCAGTCCGCCCAGTTTCGACAAGCAGTATGTGCGCGACTATCTGGAAACCCTGGACTGGGACAAGACGGCGCCGGGCCCCCATCTGCCCGCCGAGGTCATCGCCCGCACCGCCGAGAAGTACCGCGAGGCCCAGCGGCGGCTGATGGCCACTTCCTGAGTCGCGTCCGGCGGCTGCCACGCCGGTACCGGAGGCCGAGCCTGTCCGGTGAGGCGCCGTCATCTACCATTGGGGAATCTTCACGTACGCCCGGCGCCGGCCGGCGCGGTCATGCCGGCGTGCTCCAACCGCCCGCCGCATTGCACAATGGCGGCACGGCATCGTGGTTTCAGGCATCAACAGCAAGGAGACAGGTTATGTATGGTTTTACGGTGACGGTGTCCAACAGTTTCGACAACGCGGTGGCCCGGGTCACCGAAGAGCTCAAGAAGGAAGGTTTCGGTGTGCTCACCGAGATCGATGTCGCCGGTACCCTGAAGGCCAAACTGGGTGTGGAGAAGCGGCCTTACCGGATCCTGGGCGCGTGCAATCCGACGCTTGCCAACCAGGCGCTGGAGGCCGATCCGGACATCGGCATGCTGCTGCCCTGCAACGTCATCGTGCGCCAGGAAGAAAACGGCGCCGTCACGGTGGGCTTCATGGATCCGGAGGCGGTGCTCAAGCTGGTGAACAAGGCCGGTGTGGAAGCGCTGGCGGGGGAAGTGCGCGGGCGCCTGGAGCGGGTGAAGGCGGCGCTCGCGGCCTGAAGTCCCGTCACTTGTCGCCGCCCGTTCCGTCCCCCAGCAGGTCGATGACCCGTTGCAGCAGAGCCTGGCCGCCCTCGCCCCCGGGCGCCTGGGCCAGCGCCCGGTCCCAGTGGGGGAACAGGTTCTGTTCCTCGCGGTGCTCGTGCTTGGCCAGGGTCCCGGACAGCAGGGCCATGAACGTCACCGCTTCGTTCAGGGGTTCGCCGTCGCCGGCCGCGGCGGCGTCCTCCAGGCAGGTCTCGATCATGGCCACCTGCTCCAGGATCTGGTCGTGCTCGCGCAGCATGGTGGATGTGGGGTCCGCGCCCAGCGGATCCCGCGGTGCCACGAAGGCGGGGGCCAGCACTTCGTTCTCCACCCGAAGGTGACGGCGGATGCCAGCGCCGAACGCGTGCATGTAGGGCTGGGCGGCGGCCACATCGGTCCGGTTGACGCAGGCCAGGGCGTGGGCGAACAACCGGTCTAGGCGTTCGTGATCGCGGCTCAGCAGATCGGTGAGCGATCCGGCGGGCGTGTCGTCGCGGGGCCGGACCCGCACCTTCCACAGGGGAGGGCCTTCCTCCACCAGTTCCCAGTGGATACGCCCGCGCAACTGCAGGCTGACACCGTCCATGAGCAGGCGCGGATCCTCGTCGGCGATCAGTTCGCACACCTGGCCGGGTTCCAGGGTGCGCAGCATGTAGTAGGCATAACTGTGGGCGGCCAGGTCGCCGCGCTGGCGCAGGTCCACGGTCCGGTCCCGGGTGGCTGGTTTCACATTCCCGCTGCCGTGGGATGATCCGCGATGGTGGTGGTTTGCCGAATGCATTTCACACCTGCTGGCAGTGAAGGTTGACGATCGGCCGCACCTGAGGTGTGCCGGACCTGGAATACCGATTTCGAGAGCCACGGAACCCACGGAATCCACGGAAAAACGAACGGGCTTTTGCGCTGACCGCCTCCTTTGGCGTCGCCCTCGCTGGGACGGTGGCGCGTTGGTAAGCAGACATCTTTCCGTGTCTTCCGTGGCGCGTTTCCCTCTTGGACTGATGGCATGCCAGTCCGCTGATGTAGCTCACCATGGGGCGGGCCCGGTGTCCTTGACCCGGATCAACGCATCCGGCTGCTGGGATGGATTGAAATGGGCGCCGTCGACGATCTGCAGTGTGCGGCCGGCAAGCCGGCCGGGCATACAAACTGGAAGCTGGGCGCGTGCCTTTGAGCCATCGGAGGAGAAACGAGTGACGTTGGTGCCGTGGTATCCCTGGATAAAGGCCCTGCACGTGACCACGGTTGCGCTCAGCTACAGCTTGTTCGCTACTCGCGGGGTGTGGATGTTGCGGGAATCCGCCCTGTTGCGCCGGCGGTGGGTGCGGGTGGTTCCCCACGTCAACGACACCGTCCTGCTGGCCAGCGGCATCACCCTGGCCGTGATCATCCATCAGTACCCCGGCGTCGATCCCTGGTTGACCGCCAAGCTGACCGGTCTGGTGGTGTATATCCTGATGGGCATGATGGCATTCCGATTTGCCCGTCGCCGCTGGCTGCGGACCGTGTTCTGGATTGCCGCCCAGGTTGTCTTTCTGTACATCGTGGCGGTCGCCCTCACAAAACGCCCGTTTCCGTTCTGAGCCGACAGGCGGCGGATCCCGTGGAAATGATGGTGGCTCTGGCCCGGTTCTCTTGACGTGTATATGATGTATTTTGGATATTGATTTGCATCAAGGAGCGTCCGCCGAGGGACGCGCTAGAGTGTGGCTATGCACTGGCGCAATCGACTGTTCGTGACACTGGCCCTGGCGTACGGCCTGGGTGGCGGTCTGGTGGCACTGACCTGGCTGGTGAATCCGGCGGCGGTGCCGGGAAATGTGGCCCGCCTGCACGGCCACCTCATGCTGCTGGGATTCGTGGCCATGACCATCTACGGGGTGGGCCTGCATGTGCTGCCCCGCTTCTCGGGACGTCCGCTGTTCTCCGAACGGCTGGCGAACTGGCAGCTGTACGTGGCCAACGTGGGGCTGTTGGTCATGGTGGCCGGCTGGCTGAGCCTGCACAACGCCATCATCGCCGCCGGCGGTGTCCTGTCCTGGCTGGCCATGGCGCTGTTCAGCCTCAACATCCTGATGACGGTGCGCCATTACGGACCGAAGGGTTGACCCGCACACCGTGCCAGCCGGTCACCGGGCTGGGTGGAAGTGACCGACGAGGCGGAGGATCTTAGGACCATGGCCGAATACCGGGGCTGCGAGCTGCCCGAAGACCTCTACTACGACCTGGACTATGTCTGGGTCCGCCCCAACGGGGACGGCACTTTCACCCTGGGCATCACCGATCCGGCCCAGACCATGGCCGGAAGGGTGCAGTACGTGTTCTTCAAGAAGCCGGGCACCCACCGCAAGGCCGGCAAGTCCGTGGTCAGGCTGGAGTCCGGCAAGTGGGCAGGCGGCGTGCCCACACCGTTCGACGGCAAAGTGGAGAGGATCAATCCGCAGGTGGAGGAAAATCCCGGCTTCGTGAACGTGGAACCCTACACCAACGCCTGGCTGGTGGTCATGCGGCCCGACGACCCCGACACCGCCCTGCAACGCCTGACCCGTGGCGACCAGGCCGTCGACGCCCTGCATGCCTGGATCGAACGCTACGACGTGCAGTGCATGCGCTGCGCCGAGTGACCGGACCATGATCGTCCAACTGCTGGTTTCCGAGTGGTGCGCGTCCTGCCATCAGGCCGAGCGCGTCTGGCGCGAGGTGGCCGAGGAGCGGGACATCGACTTCCAGGTCGTGGACATGGGGCAGCCGGAAGGGCGCGAACTGGTCAGCCGCCTGCGCCTGAAAACGGTGCCGTCCCTGGTGGTCGACGGCGAGCTCAAGGGAATCGGCGTGCAGAGCAAGGCCGAGGCCCTGGAGATGGTGGCGGGCGCGCCGCTGAAGGCGCGCTCCGCGACGCAGCAGGTGGGGCTCGGGCTGGCGCTGCCCAGCCGGCTCGCCGTGCTGTCTTCCGTAGTCTATCTGTTCATCGCCGGCGCTTCCCTGCCCGTCTACGACGGCTTCTTCATCGACGGTCCCCAGCGGGTGGCGCCTCTGCACGTGTTCACGCTTGGATTTGTCGTGTTCATGATCTACGGCCTGGGCGACCACATGCTGCCCCGGTTCACGGGCAATCCCATCCGCATGGGGGCGTGGCCGTGGGCTCAGCTTGCGCTCGCCCACCTGGGTGTGTGGGGATTGGTGGCGGGCCTGTATTTGTCCGTCCACATCCTGCAGATCGTCGGGGGAGCGGCCGCCTGGCTGGCGTTGCTGGTGTTCGCCCTGCGGGTCTGGCCAGTGCTGTGGCCGTCCGGGGACGGAGCCCGCAGCAGCGGCTAAGCGGCACTCGCTTCCGGCAACAGCGCGCTGCGCACTTCCGCAAATTCGTGGTCGGCATCGGCCAGCACCGGCTCGATGACGTCCACCGACAGGCCGGTCAACTGCCAGGCGGCTTCGTCCAGGGGCGGTACGTGATCGCCGTCGGTGGCACAACCCATGACCGAGCTGGCGATCACGTCCGCCAGATGCACCAGCGCCGCCTCCAGCTGATACTGGTTCGCCGCACTGGGGTGGTGGTGGAACCGCACCGGTTCGATGAGGGCCGGCGGTAGCTTCCAGCCGCCCATCAGCTCCGCGCCCAGCTCGGCGTGGGCGAAGCCGAATACCGCCTGTTCCGCGTCGCTGAGGACCACGCCGTCGTCCCGTGCCTGGGCCAGCGCCTGGCCGGCCTGTTCGGGCCGGCGCAGGTACAGTACCAGCGAGCCGATGTCGTGCAGCAGCCCCGCCACGAAATAGCGCTCCGGATTGGGTGCGCGATGGCGCACCGCCAGCGCACGGGTGACCAGCCCCGTGTACAGGCTGTGGGACCAGAATTTGTGCATGTTCACAAGGCTGGCGGGCAGGCCGGCGAACGCCTTTATCACGCTGGCGCCCAGAATCAGGTCCAGCAGCTCCAGGGTGCCGATGACGGTGACCGCCCGGGAGATGGTTTCGATGCGCGACGGGAAGCCGTAGAACGGGCTGTTCACCAGTCCCAGCAGGCGTATGGTGAGCGCCGGATCTTCGCGGATCACCGCGCTGATATCCGAGGCGGAGGTACGCGGGTCGTTGATCATGTCCACGGCCCGCATGACCACCTCCGGCAGGGACGCCAGCTCGGGGCTGTCGGCAATCAGCGCTTGCAGGGTGTCGCTCATCGGCCGGCGGCCACGGTGGATGCCACTGCCTGGCGGGCCTCGCACAGCCTCATGAGCTCGCTGATCAGGGGATGGTGCGGATCGTTATGTAGAAAACGCTCGGCCACGCAACAGTCGTCCGGGGCGCCGCTCGGGAGCGTCCCCGTTGCACGTTCCGCGAGCGCTTCGCCCACTGAGATCGCCGCTATGCCGTAGGCCCGGAGCAGGGTCAGGTGACGGGCGGACAGCTCGGTGCCGGCTTTCAGCAGGGTATGACCGCCACTGTTGGTCACATCGGCTTCCAGCACCATTCCGGTGCAAACGGCGTCGAGATTCACGTGGGCCATGCTTCCCTCACTGGTTGCCGGTCTGATCGTACGGCCGGCTTTGCTGTCCGGTTTCATGCTGACCCGGATTCGACTATCCTTATTACTGCTTGATTCTACACGAGCTTTGTGGGTTCGCAACTTTTCTTGCGGCCGGTCAGGGGGTTCCGCATACCATGAATATCGTCGACGGCATGCTCCCCGCCCCATGGATATGGTCGGCACATGTGCTGTATGGCTTGATACTGGCCCTGGCCATCTGGCGGGCGCCGTGGCGCGCCCTGACCAAGCCCGGCATGTCCCATGTGTTTCTCGGCGCCTGCACCTTCCTGATGGTGCTCTGGAGCCTGCAGGCGGGGGTCAGCCCGGGCATGGGCTTCCATCTGCTGGGCGCCACCATGCTGACCCTCATGTTCGGGTGGGAGCTGGCGGTGATCGCCCTCGGCATCGTGCTGCTGGGGGTGACCGCCTACGGCATGGGCGGTTGGCACGCGTTCTCCATGAACGGCCTGCTCACCGGCGTGGTGCCTGTGCTGCTCAGCTACGGCATCTACCGGGCCGTGGACCGGTGGATGCCCCACAACATCTTCGTCTACATCTTCGCCTGTGCGTACTTCGGCGCCGGTTTCGCCGCGGCCACCAGCGCCATGGCCTCCGCTCTTGTGCTGGCCGCCAGTGGCGCTTACACCTACCAGCATATCGTGTACGAGTACCTGCCCTATTTTCCCCTCATGATGTTCCCCGAGGCATTCATGAACGGCATGCTGGTGACCATTCTGGTAGGCTTTTTCCCCCGCTGGATCTGGACCTTCGACGACGCCCGCTACCTCAAGCCGCGCTGATCGCGCGACCGAAATTTACACGGACTTGACCATTTGCCAGAATAGCCGCGCCGGGTGCCGGCGCGAGCCGTCCGCGGGTCCTGCGATGGGGGTGTCACCGGGCCCCGGCCGACCCTTTACGATTTCCGAGCGGAGAATGGACGGATGAAGCGATTGATGTCAGTGGTGATTGCGGGTGCCCTGCTGGGGGGGAGCTCTGTGGCGCTGGCCGCCGGCGACGCGGCCGCCGGTGCCGCCAAGGCGGGTACCTGCGCTGGCTGTCACGGTGCCAACGGAATCAGCGTCAACCCCCTGTGGCCCAACCTGGCGGGCCAGAAGGAGGCCTATATCATCAAGCAGTTGAAGGCATTCCGTGCCGGCACCCGCAGCGATCCGCTGATGTCGCCCATGGCCAAGCCCCTCAGCGACGCCGACATGGAGAATCTGGCGGCCTACTTCAGCAGCCTGATCCCCTGCCCCGGCAAATAGACCGGAGGGTTCGTTGCGGCCGCCTCGGTGGCCGCGACGGGCCAGTGTTCAGGGGGTGACCGCCGTTGCCCGCCGCAGTTTACGGGCCTCGACGCGGCCCTCCCACAGCCCGTGATTCAGATACACCAGCAGGGTCACCAGCACCACGGCGCCGGCCTGATGGGCCGATGCCAGAGGGATAGGGACATGCAGCAGCAGGGTCGAGATGCCCAGGCTGACCTGGATGGCCACCATGACCAGCAGCAGGTGGTAGCCCAACCGTAGACGCGGCGGCAGCTCGTAACGCCGCGCCGCCCACCACAGTCCGATGACGCCGCAGAAGGTCAGTGTCGCCAGCAGCCGGTGGTCGAACTGCACGGTGGCAATGTTCTCGAAGAAATTCCGCCACAGCGGCTCCTGATAGAAAATGGCCTGGGGTATCAGGTGGCCGTCCATCAGCGGGAAGGTGTTGTAGGCATAACCGGCCTTCAGACCGGCCACGAAGCCCCCGGCCAGCACGGTCACCGCCACCAGGCCCAGCATCGCGAGGGACAGGCGTCGCAGGGCGGGCGGTGGCGTGAAGCGGCGCTGCCCGCGGGGGAACAGCAGATCCAGCGCCACCCACAGGATGAAGCTGTAGATCACCAGGGCGGTGCCCAGGTGGGCCGTCAATCGGTACTGACTCACGTGGGGACGGCTCACCAGGCCGCTCTTGACCATGTACCAGCCCAGCAGGCCCTGCAGACCGCCCAGCACGAACATGACCACCAGCTTGGGTATCAGGGGCCGGTCCAGGCGCCGCCGGGCCAGGAAGTAGAGGAAGGGCAGCAGGAACGCCAGCCCGATGGTGCGCCCCAGCAGTCGATGGGTGTACTCGAACCAGTAGATCTTCTTGAAGCCGGCCAGGTCCATGCCGACGTTGATGTCCTTGTATTCCGGCGACTGCTGGTACTGGTGAAAGACCTTCTCCCAGCGCTCGTGGGTCAGGGGCGGCACCACGCCGAAGATCGGATTCCACTTCACCATGGAAAGACCCGACCCGGTCAGCCGGGTGACGCCTCCCAGCACCACCATGCCGAAGATCATGGCACAGCAGATCAGCAGCCAGAGCGCGACAGGGCGCTGTGATCGGTTGGTATCGTTCATGATGTCCTGATTCGGTGGTTGCGGTCGCCGGTGCGCCGGCTGTGTTCTCCCCTCGCCGGTGCATTGTACCCGATATCCCGCCGGGCCCGGCCTGCAGGTCTGGATTTCAGGGCATGCCCTCTGCTATAAGATGTATTATTTGTATATCAAATATACTGGGTTTCATGAAACCGGGGAGGATCAGCTTGTGGTGCCACCGAACGTGGCTGAGCCCGACGCTCGCCCCGTGACCGTGCGCGAGCACTGGTCGGTGTTCACGGCCGCGCCCCACCGGGTGATGATGTTTGCCGGCGCGCTCCAGCTTGTGCTCACTCTGCTGTTCTGGGGCATCGAGCTCACCGGCCGCTATACCCGCCTCTGGCAGCCACTGCCCACCGTGGAGCCGGCTGTGTGGGTGCACGCCTTCCTGATGATCTACTGTTTGTTCCCGTTCTTCATTCTCGGCTTTCTGATGACCACCTACCCGCGCTGGATGAACGGTGAGGTCATCGCCAGGCCCCGCTACGTGGGGCCCTTCCTGGCCATGGTGCTTGGCGTCGCGATTTACTATGCGGGGGTGTTCGTCGGTCGGCAGTGGATGGCCGTGGGCGTCATTGTGCTGCTGGTGGGCTGGCTGTCCGCAGTGAGTGTCCTGTACCGGGTCTATCGCACCGCGCCTGCCCGGGACAAATCCACCGAACGCCTGTTGAACGTGGCCCTGGCCATGGCCGCTGTGGGCATGCTGTTGTACCTGCTGTGGCTGCTGAGCGGTGATTTCATCCTGGTGCGGGCCGCCATCGAGGTGGGCCTGTGGTGGTTTCTGGTGCCGGTGCTGGTGGCGGTCGCCCACCGCATGATTCCGTTCTTCAGCAACAGCGTGCTGCGGGACTACCGGGTGGTCCAGCCCCGTTGGACCGTCCCGGCAGTGCTGGTCTGTGCCACCGGTCATCTGGGCCTGGAGCTGGCGGGCCGCTACCAGTGGCTGTTCCTGGCGGACCTGCCTCTCGCCGCCATCGCCCTGTACCACTCGGTGCGCTGGCAATGGCGCCGCAGCTTCCAGGTGCGCCTGCTCGCCATGCTGCACGTGGCATTCTCATGGCTGACCCTGGCGATGCTCCTGTACTCGACACAGAGTCTGGTGCTGCTGGTCACCGGAGACCGCTTCGTATTGGGTCTGGCACCGCTGCACGCCCTCGGCATCGGCTTCATTGCCGGCATGTCGGTGGCCATGGTGTCGCGGGTGACCCTGGGTCATTCCGGCCGGCCCCTGGTGGCGGGGACCTTCACCTGGGTGTGCTTCTGGGGTGTCAGCCTGGCGGCCGCCCTGCGGGTCGCCGGTGACGCGCCGGTAATCTATGCCCCCTTCGGCGTGCCCCTCAATCTGATTGCGGCCGCCGTGTGGTTGCTGTTCCTGACTCCGTGGGCGGTGCGCTACGGACGAATGCTGTTGCGCCCGCGCGTTGACGGGCGACCCGGGTGAGTTCGCCCCCATTGCCCTCGGCCACCAGGAGAAGAGCCACGGAATCCACGGAACCCACGGAAAAGAGCATCGTGGTCAGCCGTCGCGCTGTTGTCCGGCTGTGATCTGGCGCAGCGCCGGCCGCTACTTCCGTGCGGTCTCTGCCTTCCTCGCGCCTTCCAACGTCGCCTGCTCGGGCGAACCGTCCACGGGGGCGGCTGGCGAAAGGGCCACGGTACCCTCGGAATCCACGGACAGTAGAGCTACTGCGCAGGAGCCGCGGCGTTGTGACCGGGCGCGACCTATTCGCCGACCGCCAAACAAATTGTTCCGTGCTTTCCGTGTATTCCGTGGCGCATTTGAGCTTTCATGAGGTCGCCACATGCCGCGAGCCGCGGGTGCGTCGCCCCGCGGCTATCCCGTATCATGGTTTTCACAGCCCTGTGGGGCCGCTGCCGATTCAGGAATCCGGCACTCCAGCGTCAACAGGCCCCATATGGGTTCAGGATCGCACGTTATCCCCCGGCCCCATGGCGGCCGGATTGTCCAGGTTGTGGGTGAAGTCGTTGCCCGGATGCTCCACTTCGATGTCCAGATAGGCCTGCCGGGTCTCTTCGGACTCGAAGTAGATCTTCAACGCCGCTTCGCCTTCGCCCTCCACAATGAAGGGATGATTTGACGGATCGCGGACGTCGGCGCCGGTGATCGGATCGGTTGTGCTGATGATCATGGTAGCCCCTCCCTCGGGGGTCGGGCATGGGAACAGGCCCGACCTGTTCGCCAAGGAGTATAGACCTTGCACAGACCACGGATACCGCTGGAGGAACGATGCTGAAGCGACTGCTGGAACTCCCGGGAAGAACCATCGATCTGGTGACCGCGGCCGGCCCCGGCCCGGCGGTCTACTACCTGGTGGACGAGGAGGTGCAGGGCGTGCTGATCAACGCGCCGCCCTACGACGACCGCCTCGCCGAAGCCTTGAATACCGTGGCACCCTTGAAATTCATCTTCCTGCCCAGCCACCTGGGTGCCCGCGATATCGACCGTTGGCGGTCTGCATCCGGTGCCGAGACAATGGCCTACGGTGCGGAGATTCCCCACATCTCCGGCACGGTGGATATCGAGCTGGAGAAGCAGTCCAAGCTGACCCGTACCATCGACTTCCTGCCCATGTCCGGTCGTACGGAAGGCACCTGTGCGTTACGTCTGCGCAACAAGCCGGGCGTCATCTTCTTCAGCCCGATCCTCAGCGCCGCCGGCGACAGCGGCTGGCCGGCCCTGATCCCCAATGCCGACGATTATTCCTACGAGAATCGGGTTTTCGGTACGCTGGGTCTGCAGGACTTGAAATACGAATACGCGTTCACGGATGTGTTCGAGGAAGGACGGACGCGGTTCGGGCCGGGGGCAAGCGAGGCCATACGCGATGAGCTCGATCGGGCTCTCGATCTTGCGTGACGGCTGGGTCGGGCAACGCCCGTAGGTTGGGCTGATCTTGCGACGAAAGTTTTCCTAATGAGTTGGAGAAGACCTGTCGGTCTTTGTTTTTGTTTGAATGCGGGCTCTCGCGCCCGCGCGGCGAGGTGTTTTTTCGTGCGCGGCACTGGTAGGTTGGGCTGAGCAACGCGAAGCCCAACAGACGGTCGCCATTCGAACCGCTGCCGTGTTGGGCTTCCTACGTCAGCCCAACCTACACCGCCCGAAGCGGCGCGCGCCCCAACTCGCCGGCTGCCCCGGCGCCCTTCGGGCTTGGGTCATCTCGGGCTCGAACAG
>Ga0307441_1000249_pt1 | contig 20699 bp, 18 predicted proteins | sample SalMarWE160420MG_FD_202149 | JGI IMG/M metagenome (GOLD analysis project Ga0307441, IMG submission 202149) | Salt marsh sediment microbial communities from the Plum Island Ecosystem LTER, Massachusetts, United States - WE1604-20 | ecosystem: Environmental > Aquatic > Marine > Intertidal zone >... | reverse complement strand
CTGGGGGTTTACCGCTGCTAGTTACAGTGCCCCCGGCAGGATTCGAACCTGCGGCCTTCTGCTCCGGAGGCAGACGCTCTATCCCCTGAGCTACGGGGGCGCACGTGCAAGATACTGCGCCGTCGGGCCCCGACAGCCTAACGCATTCGCGCGGGCGCTTCCTCACCGCGATGGATAGCGAGAGCGCCGCAGCCCATAGGATGGACGCTCGTGACCCCCGCCGACCTGGCTGAGCTGCTCAAGACCACCGCCGCCGCGGTGCTGGCCGAGCGCGGGCTGGACGGTGCCGCGCTGCCGCCGACGGTCACCGTCGAGCGGCCGCGCAACCCCGAGCACGGCGACTATGCCAGCAACCTGGCGCTGCAGCTCGCCAAGAAGGTCGGCGCCAACCCGCGCGAGCTGGCCGGATGGCTCGCCGAGGCGCTGGCGGAAGCCGACGGCATCTTCGCGGCGGAGGTGGCCGGGCCGGGCTTCATCAACATGCGCCTGGAGGCCTCGGCGCAGGCCGTCGTCGTCACGCGGGTCGTCGAGGCCGGCGACACCTTCGGCTACTCCGACGCGCTGGACGGCCAGAAGATCAACCTCGAGTTCGTCTCGGCCAACCCGACCGGGCCGATCCACATCGGCGGCACCCGCTGGGCCGCCGTCGGCGACGCGCTGGGCCGGCTGCTGGCCACCCAGGGCGCCGACGTGGTGCGCGAATACTATTTCAACGACCACGGCGCCCAGATCGACCGGTTCGCAAGCTCGTTGATCGCCGCGGCCAAGGGCGAACCCGCGCCCGAGGACGGTTACGCCGGCAGCTACATCACCGACATCGCCGCGCAGGTGCTGGGCAAGGCGCCCGACGCGCTGAGCCTGTCCGAATCCGAGATGCGGGAAACCTTCCGCGAGATCGGCGTCGATTTGATGTTCACCCACATCAAGGAGTCGCTGCACGAGTTCGGCACCGACTTCGACACCTACACCCACGAAGACTCGATGCACACCAGTGGCCGCGTCGAGCAGGCCATCGCCCGACTGCGCCAGACCGACAACATCTACGAGAAGGACGGCGCAACGTGGTTGCGCACCAGCGCTTTCGGCGACGACAAGGACCGGGTCGTCATCAAGAGCGACGGCAAGCCGGCCTACATCGCCGGTGACATCGCCTACTACCTGGACAAGCGGCAGCGCGGCTTCGACCTGTGCATCTACATGCTGGGCGCCGACCACCACGGCTACATCGCGCGGCTCAAGGCCGTCGCCGCCGCCTTCGGCGAGGACCCGGCCACCGTCGAGGTGCTCATCGGGCAGATGGTCAACCTCGTTCGCGACGGCGCGCCAGTCCGCATGAGCAAGCGCGCCGGAACCGTGATCACGCTCGACGACCTGGTCGAGGCGATCGGCGTCGACGCGGCGCGCTACAGCCTGATCCGCTCCTCGGTGGACACCCCGATCGACATCGACCTGGCGCTGTGGTCGTCGGCGTCGAACGAAAACCCGGTCTACTACGTGCAATACGCGCACGCCCGCCTTTCGGCGCTGGCCCGCAACGCCGCCGAGCTCGGCCTGGCCCCCGACACCGCACACCTGGAACTGCTCAACCACGACAAGGAGGGCACGCTGCTGCGCAGCCTCGGCGAATTCCCGCGGGTGCTGCAGACGGCGGCCTCGCTGCGCGAGCCGCACCGGGTCTGCCGGTACCTCGAAGACCTGGCCGGCGACTACCACCGGTTCTACGACTCGTGCCGGGTGCTGCCCCAGGGCGACGAGCCGCCCTCCGACCTGCACGCCGCGCGGCTGGCGCTGTGCCAGGCCACCCGCCAGGTCATCGCCAACGGGCTGGCGATCCTGGGGGTCAGCGCCCCGGAGCGGATGTGACCGTCCACCCCGCCGGTCCCCGGCACGCCGAAGACACCCGCCACCCGGGCAGCCCGCCGCGGCCGCAGTCGCCCGAAGAGCTGCTGGCGCTGGCGCCGAATGTGTGGCCGCGCAACACCACTCGGGACAATAGCGGCGTAGTAAACGTCGCCGGGGTGCCGGTGACCGAGTTGGCCCGCGAGTACGGCACCCCGCTGTTCGTCATCGACGAGGACGACTTCCGTTCGCGCTGCCGCGACATGGCGGCGGCGTTCGGCGGCGGGCGCAACGTGTACTACGCGGCCAAGGCGTTCCTGTGCAGCGAGGTCGCGCGCTGGGTCGACGAGGAGGGCCTGTCCCTCGACGCGTCCACGGGCGGGGAGCTGGCCGTGGCGCTGCACGCGGGTTTCCCCCCCGAGCGGATCGCCTTCCACGGCAACAACAAATCCGTCGCTGAGTTGACCGACGCGGTCAAGGCCGGGGTGGGGCATGTCGTCGTCGACTCGATGACCGAGATCGAGCGCCTCGACGCGGTCGCAGCGGAGGCGGGCGTCGTCCAGGACGTCTTCGTGCGGCTGACCGTCGGCGTCGAGGCGCACACCCACGAGTTCATCTCCACCGCGCACGAGGACCAGAAGTTCGGGCTGTCGGTCGCCAGCGGCGCGGCGATGGCGGCGGTGCGCCGGGTGTTCGCCACCGATCACCTGCGACTGGTCGGGCTGCACAGCCACATCGGCTCGCAGATCTTCGACGTCGCCGGCTTCGAGATTGCCGCGCACCGCGTCATCGGGCTGCTGCGCGAGATCGTCGCCGAGTTCGGGGCTGAAAAGACCGCGCAGCTCTCGACGGTGGATCTCGGTGGGGGACTGGGAATTTCGTATATGGCGTCCGACGACCCGCCCCCGGTTGCCGAGCTGGCGGCCAAGCTGAGCGTCATCGTCGGCGAGGAGTCGGCGGCCGTGGGCCTGACCACGCCCACGCTGGTGGTCGAGCCCGGACGGGCCATCGCCGGACCGGGCACCATCACGCTGTACGAGGTCGGCACCGTCAAGGACGTCGACATCAGCAGCGCGGCGAACCGGCGCTACGTCAGCGTCGACGGAGGCATGAGCGACAACATCCGCACCGCGCTCTACGGCGCGGAGTACGACGCCCGGCTGGTCTCGCGGCTCAGCGATGCGCCGGCGGTGCAGGCACGCATCGTGGGAAAACACTGCGAAAGCGGTGATATCGTCGTGCGCGACGCCTGGGTGCCCGGCGACCTGCAGCCCGGCGACCTGCTTGGGGTGGCAGCGACGGGTGCATATTGCTACTCGCTCTCGAGCCGCTACAACATGATCGGCCGGCCGGCCGTGGTCGCGGTGCGCGACGGGCGGGCCCGCCTGATCCTGCGCCGGGAGACGGTCGACGATCTGCTGAGTCTGGAAGTGAGGTGAACCAACCGTGTCGGGTGCTGAAAAGCCGGTCGGGGTAGCGGTACTCGGATTCGGCAACGTCGGCAGCGAGGTTGTCCGGATCATCGAGGAAAGCGCCGAAGACCTCGCGGCGCGCGTCGGCGCCCCGCTGCTGCTGCGCGGCATCGGGGTGCGCCGCGTCGCCGCCGACCGTGGTGTTCCGGTCGAATTGCTCACCGACAACATCGAAGAACTCGTCTCGCGCGAGGACGTCGACATCGTCGTCGAGGTGATGGGCCCGGTCGAGCCGGCCCGCAAGGCGATCCTGACCGCGCTCGAGCACGGCAAGTCCGTCGTCACGGCGAACAAGGCGCTGTTGTCCACGTCCACCGGAGAGTTGGCGCAGGCGGCCGAAAACGCCAACGTCGACCTGTATTTCGAGGCGGCGGTCGCGGGCGCCATCCCGGTCATCCGGCCGCTGACCCAGTCGCTGGCCGGCGACACGGTGCTGCGGGTGGCCGGCATCGTCAACGGCACCACCAACTACATCCTTTCGGCGATGGACAGCACCGGCGCCGACTACGACAGCGCACTGGCCGAGGCCGGCGCCCTGGGTTACGCCGAGGCCGACCCCACCGCCGACGTCGAGGGTTACGACGCCGCGGCCAAGGCCGCCATCCTGGCCTCCATCGCCTTCCACACCCGGGTGACCGCCGACGACGTGTACCGCGAGGGCATCACCAAGATCACCCCGGCCGACTTCGCCTCCGCGCGGGCCCTGGGGTGCACCATCAAACTGCTGTCCATCTGCGAGCGCATCACCACCGACGAGGGCCAGCAGCGGGTCTCGGCCCGCGTGTACCCGGCGCTGGTGCCGCTGTCGCATCCGCTCGCCACCGTCAACGGGGCATTCAACGCGGTGGTGGTCGAGGCTGCGGCCGCCGGTCGGCTGATGTTCTACGGTCAGGGCGCCGGCGGCGCACCCACCGCGTCGGCGGTGACCGGCGACCTGGTGATGGCCGCCCGCAACCGGGTGCTGGGCAGCCGGGGCCCGAAGGAATCCCGGTACGCCCAACTCCCCGCCGCCCCAATGGGTGTCATCACGACGCGCTATTACGTCAGCATGAACGTCGCCGACAAGCCCGGCGTGTTGTCCACCGTGGCCGCGGAATTCGCCAAGCGCGAGGTGAGCATCGCCGAGGTCCGCCAGGAGGGCGTGGTGGACGAGGGCGGGCACCGGGTGGGAGCGCGGGTCGTGGTCGTCACCCACAGCGCCAGCGACGCCGCGCTGTCCGAAACCGTCGAAGCCCTGGCCGACATGGACGTCGTGCAAAACGTGGCCAGCGTGCTGCGGCTAGAAGGAACCAGCCTATGAGCGCTCCGCGCACGGCCACCCACGTACCGTGGCCGGGGCTGATCGCGGCCTACCGCGACCGGTTACCGGTCGGCGACGACTGGACGCCGATCACCCTGCTCGAGGGTGGGACCCCGCTGATCCCGGCGACCCGGCTCTCGGAGATGACCGGTTGCACGGTCCACCTCAAGGTCGAGGGCCTCAACCCGACCGGCTCCTTCAAGGACCGCGGCATGACGATGGCGGTGACCGACGCGGTGGCCCGCGGCCAGCAGGCCGTGCTGTGCGCCTCGACCGGTAACACCTCGGCGTCGGCCGCGGCCTACGCCGCGCGTGCCGGCATCACCTGCGCGGTGCTGATACCGCAGGGCAAGATCGCGATGGGCAAACTCGCGCAGGCGGTCATGCACGGCGCCAAGATCATCCAGATCGACGGCAACTTCGACGACTGCCTGGAACTGGCCCGCAAGATGGCCGCCGACTTCCCGACGATCTCGTTGGTCAACTCGGTCAACCCGGTGCGCATCGAGGGCCAGAAGACGGCGGCGTTCGAGATCGTCGACGTGCTGGGCCGCGCCCCCGACATTCATTCCTTGCCCGTCGGCAACGCCGGGAACATCACCGCCTACTGGAAGGGCTACCGGCAGTATCACCAGGAGGGCGTGATCGAGAAGTTGCCCCGCATGCTGGGCACCCAGGCCGCCGGGGCGGCGCCCCTGGTGCACGGCGAGCCCGTCGCCCATCCCGAGACCGTCGCGACCGCGATCCGCATCGGCGCGCCGGCGTCGTGGGCGGCGGCCGTGGCGGCGCAGCAGCAGTCCGACGGCCGTTTCCTGGCCGCCACCGACGAGGAGATCCTGGCCGCGTACCACTTGGTGGCCAGCAGCGAAGGCGTGTTCGTCGAGCCCGCGTCGGCGGCCAGCATCGCGGGCCTGCTCAAGTCGGTCGACGACGGCTGGGTGGCTCGCGGCTCGACGGTGGTGTGTACGGTGACCGGCAATGGCCTCAAGGATCCCGACACGGCGCTGAAAGACATGCCCAGCGTGTCCGCGCTGCCGGTGGATCCTGTACTCGTCGTCGAGAAGTTGGGACTGGCCTGACGGTGACTCAGCTGCTGCCCTCGGGCCTGATGGCGAGCGCCGTCGTGTCGGCGTCCAGTGCCAACCTCGGGCCCGGCTTTGACAGCATCGGCCTCGCCCTGAGTCTGTGCGATGACATCGTCGTGGAGACAACGGATTCCGGGCTGTGCGTGCACGTCGAGGGCGAAGGCGCCGACCAGGTGCCGCGGGGTCCCGAACATCTGGTGGTGCGCGCCGTCGAACGCGGGCTGCGGGCCGCGGGGGTCGGCGCGCCAGGTCTGGTGGTCCGCTGCCGCAACGTCATTCCGCACTCCCGCGGTCTCGGCTCCTCGGCGGCGGCGGTGGTCGGCGGCCTGGCCGCGGCCAACGGCCTTGTGGCGCAGACGGGTTCGACCCCGCTGACTGACGCTCAGCTGATTCAGTTGTCTTCGGAATTCGAGGGCCATCCCGACAACGCCGCGGCCGCGGTGCTCGGCGGTGCGGTGGTCTCCTGGATCGACCGCAGCGGGGAACGTCCCGCCTACTCCGCGGTGCCGCTGCGGCTGCATCCGCAGATCCGGCTGTTCTGCGCGATACCCGAGGAGCGTTCGTCGACCGCGGAGACCCGGGTGCTGTTGCCCGCCCAGGTCAGCCACGCCGACGCGAGATTCAACGTCAGCCGCGCCGCGCTGCTGGTGGTGGCGCTCACCGAACGGCCGGATTTGCTGATGGCGGCCACCGAGGACATGTTGCATCAACCGCAACGCGGCCCGGCGATGCCGGCCTCCGCGGAATATCTGCGGCTCCTGCGGCGTCACGATGTGGCGGCGACGCTTTCCGGGGCTGGTCCGTCATTGATCGCACTCAGCAAAGAGCCGGAGTTGCCCGCCGAAGCGGTGGAGTACGGGGCCGCAAACGGATTTACCCTTTCCGAGATGACCGCCGGCGAAGCAGTTCGCTGGGGTCCGGGAGTGGCGGTCGCAGGTTGATCCGCGGCGCGGCCGACGGGTTTGCTTGCTTCCGGCCAGGATGCGGGCTATCCTCGGAGCCGTCCAGCAATCGCAGCATCTGCATCCATACTGCCTTGCCGCTAGGACACTACCAATTCTTCTCGTGGACGAGGTTCGCCGTTTCCCACGCCGATCCTGGCGATCACCGTTGCAGAGTCGATGATTGGGCGCACTCGGCAATTCGGGCTACGTGCGCAACAGAACCCCTCGTACGACGTGAACAGCGGGGGAAGAAAGGAAATCCGTGACTGATACGGACCTCATCACGGCTGGCGAAAGCACCGAGAACGATCACATGTCGAATTCCGTGAACCAAGACGCGCCAGACGTTCAAGCCTCAGCTTCGGCCGGGTCACTGTCTGCGATGGTGCTGCCCGAGCTGCGCGCGCTGGCCAATCAAGCCGGCGTCAAAGGCACGTCGGGCATGCGTAAGAATGAGCTCATCGCCGCGATTCAGGAGCACCGGGGAAAGGCCAACGGCGCATCGGCCGGTGGCGGGCCGGGTCCTGACGACCGCGGCGAATCCAACGCCGCCGGCGCCGAGGCGTCGGCTTCCGAGGGCGAGCAGAACGAATCGAAATCCGAGGCGCCGCGCCGGGAACGCCGCGGGGCGTCCCGCGATGCGGGATCGAATAACCGCGGCCAGGGGGAGGTTCGCGAAAACTCGAACGCCGCCGAGGGCACGGCCGACAATCGGTCCGACAATCGCTCCGACAATCGCTCCGACAATCGTCAAGGGCGCCAACAGGACAACAAGCAACAGAACAGCAAACAACAGGACAACACGAAGTCCGACGAGCGCGGACGCGACGGCAGCGACCAGAGCGGCGATCAGCAGGGCTCCGGCGGCCAGCAGTCGCGCGGTGACGACGACGGTGAGGGCCGTGGCGGCCGACGGGGACGCCGGTTCCGCGACCGCCGGCGCCGCAGCGAGCGGTCGGGCGACGGAGCCGACTCCGAGCTGCGTGAGGACGACGTCGTCCAGCCGGTGGCCGGCATCCTCGACGTCCTCGACAACTACGCGTTCGTGCGCACCTCCGGCTACCTGGCCGGCCCGCACGACGTCTATGTGTCGATGAACATGGTGCGCAAGAACGGCCTGCGCCGCGGCGACGCGGTGACCGGCGCGGTGCGTGTGCCCCGCGACGGCGAGCAGCCCAACCAGCGCCAGAAGTTCAACCCGCTGGTGCGCCTGGACACCGTCAACGGCGGCTCGGTCGAAGACGCCAAGAAGCGTCCCGATTTCTCCAAGCTGACGCCGTTGTACCCCAACCAGCGCCTGCGTCTGGAGACCACCTCCGACCGGCTGACCACGCGGGTCATCGACCTCATCATGCCGATCGGGAAGGGCCAGCGCGCGCTGATCGTGTCGCCGCCCAAGGCCGGTAAGACGACGATCCTGCAGGACATCGCCAACGCGATCACCAAAAACAACCCGGAATGTCACCTGATGGTCGTGCTCGTCGACGAGCGGCCCGAAGAGGTCACCGACATGACGCGATCGGTCAAGGGTGAGGTCATCGCGTCGACGTTCGACCGGCCGCCGTCGGACCACACTTCGGTCGCCGAGCTGGCGATCGAGCGGGCCAAGCGGCTGGTGGAGCAGGGCAAGGACGTCGTGGTGCTGCTCGACTCGATCACCCGCCTGGGGCGCGCCTACAACAACGCCTCGCCCGCATCGGGCCGGATCCTGTCCGGCGGTGTGGACTCCACCGCGTTGTACCCGCCCAAGCGGTTCCTGGGCGCCGCGCGCAACATCGAGGAGGGCGGATCGCTGACCATCATCGCCACCGCGATGGTGGAGACGGGGTCCACCGGTGACACCGTCATCTTCGAGGAGTTCAAGGGCACCGGCAACGCCGAGCTCAAGCTCGACCGCAAGATCTCCGAACGCCGCGTGTTCCCCGCGGTCGACGTGAACCCGTCGGGCACCCGCAAGGACGAGCTGCTGCTCTCGCCCGACGAGTTCGCCATCGTGCACAAGCTGCGCCGCGTGCTGTCGGGCCTGGATTCCCACCAGGCCATCGACCTGCTGATGTCCCAGCTGCGCAAGACGAAGAACAACTACGAGTTCCTGGTCCAGGTGTCCAAGACGACGCCCGGGTCCATGGACAACGACTAGACACGTCGGCGCACCCGTCGCCCAGGCGGCGGCCGCACGTCAAGCCGCGGGAATGCCCGGAGCCGTCCCGGTGTTTGGGAGGATGGCGGTTGACCTGGCATAATCGAGGCTCGACTCGCCCGGAACCGTCTCAGGTTCGCAAGTTCACGCCGGCCGCCGGAGTTGTGCGGGGCCGGGGCGACACACGATCGAAGAGGACAGCATGAAATCTGACATCCATCCCGCCTACGAGGCGACCACGGTGCACTGTGGGTGCGGCAACACCTTCGAGACCCGCAGCACCAAGCAGGGCGGTCGCATCGTCGTCGAGGTTTGCTCGCAGTGCCACCCGTTCTACACCGGCAAGCAGAAGATCCTCGACAGCGGCGGCCGGGTCGCCCGCTTCGAGAAGCGGTACGGCAAGCGCAAGGGCGCAGCTGACAAGGCCGACGCGGCCGACAGCTAGCCCGCTCACCGACGCCCGGACTGTGTGGGACCCGCACAGGCGGGCGTCGGTTCGTGTCTGCCCCGGGGCCGACGAGCTCGCGGAAGGAGGTGTGACGTGACGCAGCCGACGCAGACGATCGACGTGCTGCTGGCCGAGCATGCCCAGCTCGAGCAGCGGATGGCGGATCCCGAACTGCACAGCAATCCCGTCGAGGCGCGCACGGCCGGACGCCGGTTCGCCCGGTTGGCCCCCATCGTCGCCACCCACCGCAAGCTGACCTCCGCGCGGGAGGACCTGGAGACCGCACGCGAACTGGCCGCCGACGACGCGTCGTTCGCCGCCGAGGTCACCACCCTGGAAGCGCAGGTCGCCGAGCTGGACACCCAGCTGACCGACATGCTCGCGCCCCGCGACCCGCACGACGCCGACGACATCGTGCTCGAGGTGAAATCCGGCGAGGGCGGCGAGGAGTCGGCGCTGTTCGCCGCGGACCTGGCCCGGATGTACATCCGCTATGCCGAGCGGCGTGGCTGGACGGTGACGGTGCTGGACGAAACCTTCTCCGATCTGGGCGGCTACAAGGACGCGACGCTGTCCATCGCGTCCAAGGGCGACGCGGTCGACGGGGTGTGGTCGCGGCTGAAGTTCGAAGGCGGCGTGCACCGCGTGCAGCGCGTCCCGGTGACGGAATCCCAAGGTCGTGTTCACACTTCGGCGGCCGGAGTGCTCGTCTACCCCGAGCCCGAGGAAGTCGCCGAGGTGCAGATTGACGAGTCGGACCTGCGCATCGACGTGTACCGCTCCTCGGGTAAGGGCGGCCAAGGGGTCAACACCACCGACTCGGCGGTGCGCATCACCCACCTGCCCACCGGGATCGTCGTCACCTGCCAGAACGAACGGTCCCAGCTGCAGAACAAGACCCGCGCCCTGCAGGTGCTGGCCGCCCGACTGCAGGCGCTCGCCGAGGAGCAGGCCCTGGCCGACGCGTCGGCCGACCGGGCCAGCCAGATCCGGACCGTCGACCGCAGCGAACGGATCCGCACCTACAACTTCCCGGAGAACCGGATCACCGATCACCGGGTCGGCTTCAAGGCACACAACCTCGATCAGGTGCTCGACGGTGACCTGGACGCGCTGGTCGACGCGCTGCGCGCTGCCGACAAGCAGTCCAGGCTGCAGCAGGCATGACGACCCGGTTGCGGCGCTCGATCGACTCGGCGGCCGCGCTGCTCTCCGACGCGGGGATCGACTCCGCGCGTTGCGATGCCGAGCAGTTGGCCGCCCATCTGGCGGACACCGACCGCGGCCGGCTGAGCCTGCTCGAGACGCTCGACGAGGAATTCTTCGGCCGCTACCGCGATGTCGTCGCCGCCCGCTCGCGGCGGGTGCCGTTGCAGCACCTGATCGGGACGGCGGCGTTCGGGCCGCTGGTGTTGCGCGTCGGCCCGGGTGTGTTCATCCCCCGTCCGGAGACCGAAGCCATGCTGGAGTGGGCGCTCGCGCAGCCGCTCCCGGCTCACCCGGTGATCGTCGACGTGTGCACCGGGTCCGGTGCGCTGGCGCTCGCGCTTCGGGCCGGCCTTGGCCCGAAAGCCAGGATCATCGGCATCGACGATTCCGACGCGGCCCTGCAGTACGCGCGCCGCAACGCCGAGGGCACCGCCGTGGAGCTGCTGCGCGCCGACGTCCGCGCGCCGGGTCTGCTTCCCGAACTGGACGGGGGCGTGGACCTGGTGGTGGCCAACCCTCCCTATGTTCCCGATGGCGCCGTGCTGGAACCCGAAGTGGCTCAACATGACCCGCATGATGCCGTGTTCGGTGGGCCGGACGGGATGGCTGTGATCGCTCCCGTCGTGCGCCTCGCCGGGCGCTGGCTGCGCCCGGGTGGTCTGTTCGCGGTCGAACACGACGACACCACGGCGACGCGGACCGCCCAACTGATCGAGGGCGCAGGTCTTTTCGACGACGTCCGGCCCCGGCGCGACCTGGCGGGCCGGCCGAGGTTCGTGACGGCCGTTAGGGGGAGTGGTGCTTTTGACTGACGTGTTCGACTGCGCCGACCTCGAACAGCGCGCGCTCGGAATCGCCTCGGCGATCGGCGCGCTCAAGGGTGGCCGGCTGGTGGTGCTGCCGACGGACACCGTGTACGGGCTCGGCGCCGACGCCTTCAACGGTGCCGCCGTGAGCGCGCTGCTGTCGGCCAAGGGCCGGGGCCGGGACATGCCGGTCGGCGTGCTGGTCGGCTCCTGGCACACCATCGAAGGCCTGGTCTACACCATGCCCGACGGGGCCCGGGACCTGATCCGCGCCTTCTGGCCGGGCGCGCTGAGCCTGGTGGTGACGCAAGCGCCGTCGCTGCAGTGGGACCTCGGCGATGCCCGCGGCACCGTGATGCTGCGGATGCCGTTGCACCCGGTCGCCGTCGAGCTGCTGCGCGAGGTCGGCCCGATGGCGGTGTCGAGCGCCAACGTGTCGGGCCGCCCGCCCGCGGTGAACGCCGACGAGGCGCGCACCCAACTCGGCGACCTCGTCGACGTCTATCTCGACGCGGGCGCCTCCCAGCAGCAGGCCGCCTCCACGATCGTCGACCTGACTGGCGCCGCCCCGCGCATCCTGCGGGCGGGTCCGGTGAGCGCCGAGCGGATCGGCGAAGTGCTGGGGCTCGATCCCGAATCCCTGACGGCTTAGGCTCGCGCCGGTGTTCGGGGCTCCCGATCGGTGCAGTACGTTCTCGAGGTGTCCAGCGACGTGACCAGCCTTGCCGATGGTTTTCTCGCTTTGGCCGACCGCGGCGCGGGGGTCCCGCTGCGCGAGCTCGCCCTGGTCGGGCTGACCGCGGCGATCGTCACCTATTTCGTGACCGGACCGGTGCGCGTACTGGCCACGCGGCTGGGAGCGGTCGCCTACCCGCGGGAACGCGATGTGCACGTGACGCCAACCCCGCGGATGGGCGGCCTGGCGATGTTCGTCGGCGTCCTGGCCGCCGTCTTCCTGGCATCCCAGCTTCCGGCGCTGACCCGCGGTTTCGTCTATTCCACCGGGATGCCCGCGGTGCTGGTGGCGGGCGCGGTCATCATGGGCATCGGGCTCATCGACGACCGCTGGGGTCTGGACGCCCTCACGAAATTCGCCGGCCAGATCACCGCGGCCAGCGTGCTGGTCACCATGGGGGTGGCCTGGACCGTTCTCTACATCCCGATCGGCGGCGTCGGCACCATAGTGCTGGACCAGGCCTCCTCGATCCTGCTGACGCTGGCTTTGACGGTGTCGATCGTCAACGCGATGAACTTCGTCGACGGGCTCGACGGGCTGGCCGCCGGGTTGGGGCTCATCACCGCGCTGGCGATCTGCATGTTCTCGGTGGGCCTGCTGCGCGACCACGGCGGCGACGTGCTGTTCTATCCGCCCGCCGTCATCTCGGTCGTGCTTGCCGGCGCCTGTCTGGGTTTCCTGCCGCACAACTTTCACCGGGCCCGGATCTTCATGGGCGACTCGGGCTCGATGCTGATCGGCCTGATGCTCGCCGCCGCGTCCACGACCGCCGCCGGCCCCGTCTCGCAGAACGCCTACGGCGCCCGCGACGTGTTTGCTCTGCTGTCCCCGTTCCTGCTGGTGGCCGCGGTGATGTTCGTGCCGATGCTGGATCTGCTGCTGGCGATCGTGCGCCGCACCCGCGCGGGCCGCAGCGCCTTTTCCCCCGACAAGATGCATTTGCACCACAGGTTGCTGCAGATCGGCCATTCGCACCGGCGGGTGGTGCTGCTGATCTACTTGTGGGTGGGCATCGTCGCCTTCGGCGCGGCGAGCACGATCTTTTTCAACCCCCGCGATACCGCCGCGGTCATGATTGGGGCGATCGCGGTCGCCGGCGTGGCGACGGCGATCCCGCTCCTGCGCCGTGGCGATTACGAAGACGACTACGAAGACGGCTCCAAAGACGGCGACCGGGATTAGCCGGGACAAGCCTACGACAGGCAGTAGTAGGTGGCTCCGCCCTATGGTACGGTGCAGGTAGAACCCCGAAAAAAACCTCGAGGGTTGCCGGCCCACCGGCCCATCGGTCCCTTGTCCGAACGCGCCGATCCACGACCGACGCAGGGAGTTACCCCTTGGGTGATTGCACCATGACGACTGCGATACGCTCGGCGGGCCACCGATCAGTCGGTCGGGGTGTCCCAGCTTCACTAATCCGGGATTGAGGTGCTGCAGTGACGACGCCAGCGCAGGACGCGCCGTTGGTGTTTCCCTCTGTTGCTTTCCGCCCCGTTCGGCTCCTCGTGATCTCCATCGCGATCACCGCGGTGGCGGTGGCGGCCGCCGCACTGGCCGGCCGCCCCATGGTCGGGGTGTTCTTCGGTATCGGGTTGCTGCTGGGTTTGCTCAACGCGTTGCTGGTGCGTCGCTCGGTCGAGTCGATCACCGCGAAGGCGCACCCGCTGAAAAGGTCGATGGCGCTCAACTCGGCGTCACGACTGGCCATCATCACCATTCTCGGGCTGATCCTCGCGTTTGTATTCCGCCCCGCCGGGCTAGGCGTGTTGTTCGGGATCGCGCTCTTCCAGCTGCTGTTGGTGGCATCGACCGCGCTGCCGGTCTGGAAGAAGCTGCGGAGCGAGCAGTCGACGATGTCGTACGCGAGCGACCAGCCGGCGCGCTCGGACGGCGGCGCGCTGACCCCGGACGGGACGCAAGAAAGGAACGTCGGCGATGATTGAGTCGATCCTGGCCGAATCCCAGATCGAGGTCGGCGAGCACCACACAGCGACGTGGCTCGGCATGACCGTGAACACCGACACCGTCCTGTCGACCGCCATCGCCGCGGTGATCGTGCTCGGGCTGGCCTTCTTCCTGCGCGCCAAGATCACCTCGACGGGGGTGCCCAGCGGGGTGCAGCTGTTCTGGGAGGCGATCACCGAGCAGATGCGCGGGCAGGTCGAGGGCGCGATCGGGATGCGGATCGCCCCGTTTGTGCTGCCGCTGGCCGTCACGATCTTCGTGTTCATCCTGATCTCGAACTGGCTGTCGGTGCTGCCGCTGCAGTACACCGACAAGTCCGGGCACACCACCGAGTTGCTCAAGTCGGCGGCAGCGGACATCAACTACGTGCTGGCGCTGGCCCTGTTCGTCTTCGTCTGTTACCACGTCGCCGGAATCTGGCGCCGGGGCATCGTCGGACACCCGCTGGCGGTGCTCAAGGGGCACGTGGCGTTTCTGGCCCCGATCAACCTGGTCGAGGAGATCGCCAAGCCGATCTCGTTGTCGCTCCGACTTTTCGGCAACATCTTCGCCGGCGGCATCCTGGTCGCGCTGATCGCGCTGTTCCCGCCGTACGTCATGTGGGCGCCCAACGCGATCTGGAAGGCGTTCGACCTGTTCGTCGGCGCGATCCAGGCCTTCATTTTCGCGATCTTGACCATCCTGTACTTCAGCCAGGCCATGGAGGTGGAGGACCACCATGATTGACACCGGCCGGGCGCACCCACCGCAGGCACTACAGAGGCTGGTAGATCGCTACCAGACAGCCACCAAATAAAGGAGGAAAACAATGGACCCCACTATCGCTGCCGGTGCTCTCATCGGCGGTGGACTGATCATGGGCGGCGGCGCGATCGGCGCCGGCATCGGTGACGGTGTTGCGGGTAACGCGCTGGTGTCGGGCATCGCCCGGCAGCCCGAGGCGCAGGGCCGGTTGTTCACGCCCTTCTTCATCACGGTCGGCTTGGTCGAGGCGGCCTACTTCATCAATCTGGCGTTCATGGCGCTGTTCGTCTTCGCCACACCCGTGTCATAACCCGCTGTGATGGGTGACGCGAGTCTTCACGTTCTGGCGGCCGGCCAGGCGGCCGAGGGCGGGAAGCCCAACAACTTCCTGATCCCCAACGGCACTTTCTTCTTCGTGCTGGCCATCTTCCTGATCGTGCTCGCCATCATCGGCACGTTCGTCGTGCCGCCGATTCTCAAGGTGCTGCGCGAACGTGACGCCATGGTCGCCAAGACCCTGGCCGACAACAAGAAGGCGACCGAGCAGTTCGAGGCCGCCCAGGCCGACTACGACGAAGTGCTGACCAAGGCTCGCGTCGAGGCGTCGTCGTTCCGCGACAACGCCCGCACCGAGGGCCGTAAGGTGGTCGAAGACGCGCGGGCCCGTGCCGAAAACCAGGTGGCGTCGACGTTGCAAACGGCCGCCGAGCAATTGAAGCGGGAAAGGGACGCAGTGGAATTGGATCTGCGCGGCAACGTGGGGACCATGTCGGCGACTTTGGCCAGTCGGATCCTCGGCGTCGACGTCGGCCCCGCGGCCACGAGCACCTCCTCGACCGGGAAGTCCGGACGGTAGCCGCTGATGTCGACGTTCATCGGACAGTTGGTGGGGTTCGCGGTCATCGTGTGGCTGGTGGTGCGTTACGTCGTGCCGCCGGTGCGCAACATGATGGCCACCCGGCAGAACGTGGTGCGTCAACAGTTGAAGGACGCGTCCACCGCCGCGGACCGGTTGGCCGAGGCCAACGAGGCCCACACCAAGGCCGTCGACGACGCCGAGTCGGAGTCCAAGCGGGTGGTCGCGGAGGCTCAGGACGACGCGAAGCGCATCGCCGAGCAATTCCGGGCCCAGGCCGAGGTGGAAGCCGAGCGCGTCACCGGGCAGGGCGCCCGCCAGGTCGAGTTGTTGAGAACGCAGCTGGCCCGGCAGCTCCGACTGGAACTCGGCCACGAATCCGTGCGCCTCGCAGCGGAACTGGTGCGCGACTATGTCGCCGACGCGGCGCAGCAGTCGGCCACCGTGGACCGGTTCTTGGACGAGCTCGAGGCAATGGCGCCGGCCCCGGCCGACGTGCAGTCCCCGGTGCTGGGGAAGATGCGGTCGGCCAGTCGGCGGGCGCTGGGCGACTTGAGCGACCGGTTCGGCACCGTGGCCAAGGACCTCGACAACGACGCCCTGTCCGCGCTTTCCGACGAGCTGGTCGCGGTGGCCAAGATGCTGAGCACCGAAATCGTCGTCACCCGCTACCTCGCCACACCCGCCGAAGACTCCGCGCCCAGGGCCCGCTTGATCGAGCGGCTGCTCTCGGGGAAGGTCGGCGACGCGACGCTCGACATCGTGCGGTCAGCGGTTTCCGAACGCTGGTCGGCCGACTCCGATTTGGTCGATGCGATCGAACACGTGTCGCGGGAGGCCCTGCTGGAAGTCGCCGATCGCCAGGATCAGGTCGGGGACGTCGAAGACCAGCTGTTCCGTTTTTCCCGCATCCTCGAGGCGCAGCCGCGGCTCGGGATCCTTCTGGGTGACTACGTCGTCCCGACCGAAAAGCGAGTAGAGCTGCTGCGCAAGGTCCTTCAGGATGCGAGCGGCAGCGTCAACCCGATCGTGACGGCACTGCTGTCCCACACCGTGGAGTTGCTCAGGGGCCAGCCGGCCGAGGAGGCCATGCAGTTCCTGGCGGAAGTGGCGGTGGCTCGCCGCGGCGAGATCGTGGCGCAAGTCGGCGCGGCCGCCGAGCTCAGCGATACCCAGCGCACCCGTCTCACCGAGGTGCTGGGCCGCATCTACGGTCACCAGGTGACCCCGCAGCTGCAGATCGACCCGGCGCTGCTGGGCGGCCTGTTGATCGCGGTGGCCGACGAGGTGATCGACGGGACGCTGTCCTCTCGCCTGGCCGCGGCCGAGGCTCAATTGCCCGACTGACCACGAACTAGCCATAACAACCTCAAGCGACCCTAAGTAGGAAGACGAAAAGCCATGGCCGAGTTGACAATCTCCGCTGGTGACATCCAGAGCGCCATCGAGGAGTACGTAGGCTCTTTCACCTCCGACACCTCCCGCGAGGAGGTCGGCACCGTCGTCGACGCCGGAGACGGCATCGCGCACGTCGAGGGCCTGCCGTCCGTGATGACCCAGGAGCTGCTCGAGTTCCCCGGCGGAGTCCTCGGCGTCGCGCTCAACCTCGACGAGCACAGCGTCGGCGCGGTGATCCTGGGTGATTTCGAGAAGATCGAACAGAGCCAACAGGTCAAGCGCACCGGCGAGGTCCTCTCGGTGCCAGTCGGTGACGCATTCATGGGGCGGGTCGTCAATCCGCTGGGCGAGCCGATCGACGGGCGCGGCGACATCGAGACCGACGAGCGGCGCGCCCTCGAGCTGCAGGCGCCCTCGGTGGTGCAGCGGCAGAGTGTCAAGGAGCCGCTGCAGACCGGGATCAAGGCCATCGACGCGATGACCCCGATCGGCCGCGGCCAGCGCCAGCTGATCATCGGCGACCGTAAGACCGGCAAGACCGCGGTCTGCGTCGACACCATCCTCAACCAGCGGCAGAACTGGGAGAGCGGCGACGAGAAGAAGCAGGTGCGGTGCGTCTACGTGGCCATCGGGCAGAAGGGCACCACCATCGCGTCGGTTCGCCGCGCCCTGGAAGAGGGCGGCGCGATGGACTACACCACCATCGTCGCGGCGCCGGCGTCGGATTCGGCCGGCTTCAAATGGCTTGCGCCGTACACCGGTTCGGCGATCGCGCAGCACTGGATGTACGACGGCAAGCACGTGCTGATCGTTTTCGACGACCTGAGCAAGCAGGCCGAGGCGTACCGCGCCATCTCGTTGCTGCTGCGCCGCCCGCCCGGCCGTGAGGCCTACCCGGGCGACGTGTTCTACCTGCACTCGCGGCTGTTGGAGCGCTGCGCGAAGCTTTCCGACGAGCTCGGCGGCGGTTCCCTGACCGGCCTGCCGATCATCGAGACCAAAGCCAACGACATCTCGGCCTATATCCCCACCAACGTCATCTCGATCACCGACGGCCAGTGCTTCCTGGAGTCCGACCTGTTCAACCAGGGCGTCCGTCCGGCGATCAACGTCGGTGTCTCGGTGTCCCGGGTCGGTGGCGCCGCGCAGATCAAGGCCATGAAAGAGGTGGCCGGTTCGCTGCGTCTGGATCTGTCGCAGTACCGGGAGCTGGAATCGTTCGCCGCCTTCGCCTCCGACCTGGACGCCACGTCCAAGGCGCAGTTGTCGCGCGGCGAGCGGCTGGTCGAGTTGCTCAAGCAGCCGCAATACCGGCCGATGCCCGTTGAGGAGCAAGTGGTTTCGATTTTCCTGGGCACCGGCGGCCATCTGGACTCGGTGCCGGTGGAGGACATCAAGCGCTTCGAGGCGGAGTTGCTCGACCACATGCGGGCCTCCGAGGACAAGGTCCTGGCCACCATCCGCGACAGCCAAAAGCTGGACGAGGACACCGAAAAAGCGCTCACCGAGGTGATCAACAAGTTCAAGAGGGGCTTCGCGGCCACCGGCGGTGGCTCGGTGGTGCCCGACGAACACGTCGAGGCCCTTGACGAGGAGCAGGTGGGCAAGGAGTCGGTGGAAGTTCACAAGCCGGCGCCCAAGAAGGAAAAGAAGTAGCCAAGCATGGCCGCCACACTTCGCGAGTTACGCGGTCGGATCCGCTCGGCAGGGTCGATCAAGAAGATCACCAAGGCCCAGGAGCTGATCGCGACCTCCCGCATCGGCAAGGCGCAGGCCCGGTTGCAGTCCGCGCGCCCGTATGCGGTCGAGATCACCCGGATGCTGACCACCTTGGCCGCGGAAGCCGCCCTCGACCACCCGTTGCTCGTCGAGCGGCCCGAGCCCAAGCGGGCCGGCGTGCTGGTCGTGTCGTCGGACCGCGGCCTGTGCGGCGCCTACAACGCCAGCGTCTTCAGGCGCGCCGAGGAGCTTTTCTCCCTGCTGCGGGAGGAGGGCAAGACCCCGGTGCCCTACGTGGTGGGCCGTAAAGCGCTGAATTACTACACCTTCCGGAACTGGGACATCATCGAGTCGTGGACGGGCTTCTCCGAGCAGCCCAGTTACGAGGACGCCGCGGAGATCGCCTCGACACTGGTAGACGCGTTCATGATCGGCACGGTCGGTGGCGAGGAAGCTCAGCAGTCCGAGACCGAGGGCGTCGACGAACTGCACATCGTCTACACGGAGTTCAAGTCGATGCTGTCGCAGTCGGCGGTGGTGCACCGGATCGCCCCGATGGTGGTCGAGTACGTCGAGGAAGAACGCGAACTGCACACCTTGTACTCGTTCGAGCCTGACGCGACAACGCTTTTCGAGGCGCTGCTGCCGCGCTACCTCACCACCCGCGTGTACGCGGCGCTGCTGGAGTCGGCGGCTTCGGAGCTGGCGTCACGCCAGCGTGCGATGAAGTCGGCCACCGACAACGCCGACGACCTCATCAAGGCCCTGACGCTGATGGCGAACCGCGAGCGGCAGGCCCAGATCACCCAGGAAATCAGCGAAATCGTCGGTGGCGCGAACGCGCTCGCCGACGCCGCCAAATAGGCACCGAAGGAAGCGAAAAAGATATGAGTGCTACTGCCGAAAAGACCGGCAAGGCCGCGAAGTCAGGAGACGGCGAGACCAACGGCCGCGTGGTGCGGGTGACCGGCCCGGTCGTGGACGTCGAGTTCCCGCGGGGCTCGGTGCCCGAGCTGTTCAACGCGCTGCACGCCGAAATCACCTTCTCCTCGCTGGCCAAGACCCTCACCCTCGAGGTCGCGCAGCACCTCGGTGACAACCTGGTGCGCACGATCTCGTTGCAGCCCACCGACGGTCTGGTGCGCGGGGTGGAGGTCACCGACACCGGCAACCCGATCTCGGTGCCCGTCGGTCAGGAGGTCAAGGGCCACGTCTTCAACGCGCTGGGCTACTGCCTGGACGAACCGGGCTACGGAGAAGACTTCGAGCACTGGTCGATTCACCGCAAGCCGCCACCGTTCGAGGAGCTCGAGCCGCGCACCGAGATGCTCGAGACCGGTCTGAAGGTCGTCGACTTGCTGACCCCGTACGTGCGCGGCGGCAAGATCGCGCTGTTCGGCGGTGCCGGCGTGGGCAAGACGGTGCTCATCCAGGAGATGATCAACCGCATCGCCCGCAACTTCGGTGGCACCTCGGTGTTCGCCGGTGTGGGGGAGCGCACCCGCGAGGGCAACGACCTGTGGGTCGAGCTCCAGGAAGCCAACGTGCTCAAGGACACCGCGCTGGTGTTCGGTCAGATGGACGAGCCGCCCGGCACCCGTATGCGGGTGGCATTGTCCGCGTTGACGATGGCGGAGTGGTTCCGCGACGAGGCCGGCCAGGACGTGCTGCTGTTCATCGACAACATCTTCCGGTTCACCCAGGCGGGATCGGAGGTGTCGACGCTGCTCGGCCGCATGCCCTCGGCGGTGGGCTACCAGCCCACCCTGGCCGACGAGATGGGCGAGCTGCAGGAGCGCATCACCTCGACGCGTGGGCGTTCGATCACGTCGATGCAGGCGGTCTACGTACCCGCCGACGACTACACCGACCCCGCTCCGGCGACGACGTTCGCGCACCTGGACGCCACCACCGAACTCTCCCGAAACGTGTTCTCCAAGGGCATCTTTCCCGCGGTGGACCCGCTGGCGTCCAGCTCGACGATCCTCGACCCCGGTGTCGTGGGTGACGAGCACTATCAGGTGGCGCAGGAGGTCAT
>Ga0307441_1000248_pt1 | contig 20940 bp, 19 predicted proteins | sample SalMarWE160420MG_FD_202149 | JGI IMG/M metagenome (GOLD analysis project Ga0307441, IMG submission 202149) | Salt marsh sediment microbial communities from the Plum Island Ecosystem LTER, Massachusetts, United States - WE1604-20 | ecosystem: Environmental > Aquatic > Marine > Intertidal zone >... | reverse complement strand
GCGAGCGTAGCAGAGGGAATATGCCGGTTCCCTGCCCGCAGGGACTCAATGTGTTGGTGTAATTGCGAAACGGTGCACTAAGGAAGTTGTTTCTATGAGTTATGCGGCAAAGGAAATGAAACGGCTGATGGGGAAGGCGATCCATCGCCACCAGATGATTCGAGATGGTGATCATGTCCTTGTGGCCGTTTCAGGAGGGGGCGATAGCTTGAGCCTGCTGTGGCTCCTCAGGGATCGGATCAGGCGGATCCCTATCAACTACCGCATAACAGCAATCCATGTTGATCCGGGCTTTGGAGGGGACGGAACAGATAAAGTCGAGAATTTCCTGGAAGGGGAAGGGTTTGACTACCGGATAATCCGGACCCGGATTGGACCCATGGCGCACAGCCCTGAAAATCGTGAAAATCCTTGCTTTCTCTGCTCGCGGCTGCGACGGAAAGCACTGTTCGAGGCCGCAAGGGACCTCGGGTGCAGAGTCCTGGCATTCGGCCATCATAAGGACGACCTCATCGAGACTTTTTTCCTGAATGTGTTTTACGGTGCCTCTCTCAGTACCATGTTACCGGTCCAGCCGTTTTTTGATAACACCTTAACCGTTATACGGCCTCTGTATCTGCTTGATGAACAGACCATCCACCGGTTCGCACGGTCCATGAATTGGCCGGAGATCCGCCTTGGGTGCCCCACGGCAGGCAGGTCGCGGCGGGAAGATATCAAACAAATGCTGGCCCAGTTCTATCATTCGAACAGAAAGATAAAAGGGAATATTTTTCATGCGTTACACAATGTAAAGCCGGAGTATCTGCCTACTTCTTTAAAGTCTTGACCGGAAAGGTTTTTCTTGCATATAATCCGGCCCGTAAAGATGAGGAGCAAGATCTCTCTTCATGAATAGAAAAAGGACCGAAACGGAGGAACTCGAAATGGATCTGCCCAGGAAACTCGGTATACTTATTGTCGTGATGGTCCCGGGGTTTGTGATTGGAGGGGCTCTCTGGAATCTCACACATTCATGGATCGCGGTTTGGATATGGGAAATTCTCGTGGCAATCGGATGTGGATACGTTCTCTTCGGAAGGAAGAACTCCGGAAGAAAGGCATAGAATGGAGGATTTTTCGACGTGATGCAGCCTCGGACCCTGAAGCTGCGCCACTCTCTTTTTGTAACTACCCAGGTAAACAGACTATGGGCATTTAGGCTGAAAATGGATCGGTTGAAGGCTGGGCGGCCCTGAACAGTCTACCAGCCTCTGAGCAAACCAACATGAACCACTACCTTCGCTTGCGTTCAAGGAGTTGAAGGCCTGTTTTCACCATATTTTTTGCCGTGATTCCGAATTCCTCATAAAGCTTCTGAAAGGGCGCGGAGGCTCCGAAGTGATCAATCCCCAGGACAACCCCTCCTGCACCTGTATATTTCTGCCATCCTTGGGTGCATCCTGCCTCGAGAGACACCCGGGCGCTGACCTTTTCGGGCAGGACTGATTCCCTGTAATCGATCGGTTGTTCATCAAACAACTCCCACGACACCATGTTGACTACCCTGGCTTTGATTTTCTGCTTTTCCAGTTCCCGGGCCGCTTCCAGGGTAATGGGGACCTCTGAGCCGGATGCCATGAGAATGATTTCCGGGCGTCCGTCATCCGTATCTTTCAGTATGTACCCACCTTTTGCTACAGACTCTGCCGGCCCAAGGGCTGAACGGTCTAAGGTGGGAAGGCTCTGCCTCGTGAGGGCGAGGGCGGAAGGGCCGTTTTTTCTCTGGAGCGCGATGCGCCAGACTTGAGCTACCTCATTGGCATCTGCCGGGCGCAGAACAATGAGATTTGGGATGGACCGCAGGCTTGCCAGTTGCTCAATGGGCTGATGGGTGGGCCCATCCTCCCCCAGACCTATGCTGTCATGGGTGAAGACATAGATGATTTGCAGGCCCATCATAGCGGCCAGCCGTATGGCTGGTTTCATGTAGTCGGAAAAAATGAGGAAAGTTCCGCCATACGGGATAAGGCCGCCGTGCAGTGCCATGCCGTTCATGATGGAACCCATACCATGCTCCCGCACCCCGAAATGGATATTTCTTCCCTCATATGTCCCCGCGTGGAAGTCTGACTCATTGCTGATGAGGGTCTTGTTGGAAGGGGCAAGGTCGGCCGAACCCCCTACCAGATTCGGGATATGGGGGGCGAGTGCATTGAGCACCTTCCCTGACGCTGCTCGTGTAGCAATCCCTTTCGGGTCCGGGGGAAAAGAGGGGAAATATTTTTCCAGGTCTTGCGGGAGTTCTTGGCTCATCCAACGATGCCAGGTGTCAGCCAGATCAGGAAAAGACTGGGAGTAGGCGTGAAAGGTTTCATTCCACTCTTGTTCCATTGTGTTTCCCCGTACCTGTGCCTGCAGGAAATGGGTGGAGGCTTTCTCCGGGATCAAGAAGGATGAATCAGAAGGCCATCCCAGGTTCTCTTTGGTGCGGAAAACTTCTTCCGGGCCGAGGGGCTCGCCATGAGCGCTGGGGGTATCCTGTTTATTGGGGCTGCCGAATCCAATATGGGTGCGAACGGCAATGATGGAAGGCTTGTCGGTCTCTTTCTGTGCCTTCTCAATGGCACCTGCAATTGCAACAAGATCGTTGCCGTCCTCTATTTGGTGGACATGCCACTTATAGGCCTCAAATCGCTTCATGCGGTCCTCTGTAAAGGCGATATCCGTGCTTCCTTCGATGGAGATATGATTGTCATCGTAGAGATAGATAAGCTTTCCCAGGCCCAAATGTCCGGCCAGCGATGCTGCCTCGTGAGAGATGCCCTCCATGAGGTCTCCGTCACTGACGATCCCGTATGTGTGATGATCAACGATCGTAAACCCCGGTTTGTTGAAGCGGGCTGCCAGGAACCGTTCGGCAACGGCTATGCCGACCCCGTTTGAGAAGCCCTGTCCAAGTGGACCGGTGGTCGTCTCCACACCCGGCGTGCGCCCATATTCCGGGTGGCCGGGGGTCCTGCTGCCCCATTGACGAAAATTCTTGAGTTCGTCCAAGGGGAGATCATACCCGGCAAGGTGAAGGAGACTGTAAAGCAGCATGGAGCCGTGCCCGGCGGACAAGACAAAGCGATCCCGGTTCGGCCAGCTTGGATTCCGGGGGTTGTGACGCAGGAATCGTGTCCACAGGGTATACGCCATGGCAGCGGCGCCCATGGGCATTCCCGGGTGACCGGAATTGGCCTGCTGAACCGCGTCCACGCAAAGCATTCGAATGGTGTTGATACACAGGGTGTCCAGATCGTTCTTCATAATTTTGACTTGATCTCCTTTCATTGCTGAATTTGGGGCTTCCGCCCTCCGGATCCAAATTTTTATTTCTTGCAATTATTATTGTTTTAGGTTAAATTGCTCGCAAATCGTTTTCGTAGACCGTAAATAGACGGTTCGCGGGTTGTTTATACCTGGTACCCTTTGCAGCAGGATTTTGCTCCCATGGAAAATGTTCTGATGTTAAATATCACGTATGAGCCCCTGAAGATTGTCGATTGGAAAAAGGCGATTACGCTCCTTTTCCTTGGCAAGGTCGAGGTGCTTGAAGAATACGGCCGGGAGATCCATTCGGTCAGTTTTACGGTCAAGCTCCCTGCGGTTGTGCGCCTCCTGAGAATGGTGAAACGGCCGAAGACACCGGTCAAATTCTCCAGACAGAATATCTATGCCAGGGACAAGTATCGCTGTCAGTATTGTGGCCGAACGTCCTCCCCGGAAGAGCTCACCTATGACCATGTCCTACCCCGGTCCCGGGGTGGAAAAACCGAATGGCGCAATATCGTCACCTGCTGTGTTGAATGCAATCGCCGAAAAGGGGGGCTCACCCCCGGGGAGGCAGGCATGAGACTCATCAGGAAGCCTTCCCGCCCCAAGTGGGTTCCCGCGCTTCGGATCACCATCGGCGTCCATGAAATACCACAATCCTGGAGAGATTATCTTTACTGGAATGTGGAACTCCTTGAATAAGGGGCCCCCGGAATATCCCGGTTGCTTCCTTTTTCACCCAAGTTTTGCCGCTATTTTTTGCGCCAGGTGGGCAATGGCATCCTGGTCTCCCGGTTTCAATTCCCAGCTGCTTACCGGCAGCGGTTCACTTCCTTTGATGCGTGGAATGAGGTGAAGGTGGTAGTGCATGACTACCTGATTCACGCCCCTGCCGTTCAATTGCAGGCATGCAACCCCCTCAGGATTCAATACCTCTTTCATGGTCTGGATGATTTTTTTTGAGGCCATGTGTACCGCTGCCAAGTCTTGTTCTGGAATTTCCCACAGATTTTCGGCATGGGCCTTGGGAATTACGAGAGCGTGGCCTTCGGATATGGGGTTGATGTCCAGAAAGGACAGGACCTTTTCATCTTCATAGATCCTGAAGCAGGGTATCTGACCCGCGACAATTTTGCAAAAGATGCAGTCTTCCATGAGCCTCTCCTTAGCACAGTCATTCCTCAATACAATAACACAACGCCTTCCGGTTCATCTGATCAATATCGAAACAGATTCTCTGCCACAGTCACAGAGGCCACAGAGTTTACCTCATTTTGTCCGATCGCGAGAGCCCGATCGGACAAAAACAGAACTGTTCCGGAATCCAGAGCCAACTCATTCATCTCTTTTGAATTCTTCCGGTCCGTTCCTATGAAACTCTGCGTTAAAACGTGCTGTTTCCTTGTTTGTTCAGAATGTTTTCTGAACAAACAAGGAAGGCTGTTCTCTTTGCTCTCCGTGACTCCGTGGTGAACAAATCACAAATAAAATACGTTACCGTAATTATGAATATCACAACTTCGCAAGTTTTTCACGTCACCCGGAGAGTTCATCCAGCAGGGATTTCAACTGGATCTGCTTTTCTGCAGGCACATCAACGCCTTTCCTGATATTCATGGCCCGCATAATATCAAAGGTGGAATCTTCGAAAAGGACCGGCACCTGGAGCACATAATCCGGATTCTGGCAGCATCCCGGGGCGAAATAGTGGCCCGGACGTCTTCCTTCCCGATAAGTTCCCTTTGCCTTCTGAAGCCCTTCCCGTGAGAGGATGATCCCTGCCTGGCCCGTGAAAGTGGAAACGAATGTTCCCGGTTCAAAAAGTTTTCTTTGCTTCATAGATTTTTCTCTGTTTCTGTTTCCGTCCTTCCTTCTTTGTCTCCGGGGATTACCCGGGATCTTATCCCGTGAGGGGTGTCTTGTCGAGCCAAAAATGGCGGCCGAGATCTGTCACCAGGTTTTTCAAGGGAGAAAGTTCCGCGTCCGTCATTTCTTTGAGGAGTTCAGAGAGACGCTGCAGGGCAGGAGGAATATACTCCTCGAAATAGGTCTTTCCGTGGACCTTTGTTAAGGTGGCAAAGGCCCCCAGTATCTGGAGGTTCCTCTGGAGGGCCAGAAAAGGATAGTCCAGTAGCAATTCATCCGCCAAGGCGGAGTCATGCTTTCGCAAGAGATCTGCGTACGCCTGGAAAATGGTACGTTGCGTTTCGGAGGACAGGGCGACATAGGGATCGATGAGAAGGGAAGCAAGATCATACCCCAGCGGTCCGAGACGGCCACCCTGCCAGTCAACAAAGCCGATTCGGCCGTTCTGAACCAGGATGTTTCTTGACTGGAAGTCTCGGTAGAGAAAGAAATAGCGGTGTGATTGCGAAAGCCTGGCGGCAACGTGTTCAAAGGCCGGTTCCAGTTCAGGCCATTCTTTCTTGAGTCCCAGGTAGAGCCCGAGGAAGGCATCTCGGAAATAGTCTGATTCATAGATTCGCATGACGGCATGGTCATAGTACTGTGTCTGGCAGCACCAGCGGGGGTCAAACTCTTCGGCGCCTTTTACTTGCAGGTGAAGCAGCAGAGCAACGATCTCTTGATACAGCGGAAGTGGATCCTGTCCGGCAGTGACAGCATCCTGGAGCCTCATCTTTCCCAGGTCTTCCATGATGATCCAGCCTCTGTCCAGATTAGATGCGTAGATTACAGGAACCGGCACTCCCTTGGATTTCAAATGAATTCCGATCTGAACGGAGGCAATATTTTCCTTGCGGGTGAAGGCATCGTTTGGAGGGTTTGAAAGAACAATAAAGCGCTCTTTTGATTCCACGCAGGGTATGCGCCAGAAAAGACGTTTGGAACCATCCCCTTGGAGTTGTTCCATGCGGGCCTCATCGAGGTGGAGCCGACGGGTTTCAAGGAAACGGTATACGAAGTCTTGTAGCGCCATATCCATTGGCGTTGCTCCTGATTGAGAGGAACGGAAACCTTTCCCCTCTTACCATACTCTCTTCCCCACACAAACAGAAAAAAAGCCCTTCCCTCGTATGGCTTGATTTGTGCAGACATTCAATCAGCGGTGTGCGCCAAGGAAAATATGTTGACGCGGGTTCAACGCAGGAGCCTCAATGAAAGTCTATGTAGCCAGACAACCCATCTTTAAGCGAAACCGGAAAATCTACGGATATGAACTCCTGTTCAGGGGCGGTATCACAAACGCTTTTCCGGGTATTGACGGGGATACGGCCACTTCAAAGCTCCTTTCAAACACCTTTTTCACCATGGGGATGGAGCGGGTGTCTGCCGGGAAAAAGGCGTTTATTAACTTCACCCAGGATCTCCTGGTCAGGAAGTATCCCCTGATGTTTCCAAAGGAAACCGTCACGGTGGAAGTTCTTGAAAACGTAGTCCCTGATCTCGAGGTTATTGAGGCCTGCTCCGAGATTGCAGAAAAGGGATATGAAATTGCCTTGGATGACTTTATTTATGAAGAGGCCCTGGAACCGCTCATCAAGCTCTCCAGGGTTATCAAGATAGATTTTCTAATTACCCCAATGGATGAGATTGCTGAGTATGTCGAGAAACTGTCCCCATACCACGTCAAGTTCTTGGCAGAAAAGGTGGAAACACACGAGGTATTTCAGCAGGCCTTTGACATGGGTTTCTCCTATTTTCAAGGCTATTTTTTCAGCAAGCCACAAATTCTGCAGAGCAGAGACGTGGCACCCTCAAAAATCAACCTGCTGCAGCTCATGGTAGAGACCAACAAGGAGGATATGGAATTCGAGGATTTGGAGAAAATTATAATCCGCGATGTTTCCATTTCCTACAAATTGCTGCGTTACATAAATTCAGCGTACTTCAGGCGTTTACGGGAGATCTCATCCATTAAACAGGCCATTGTGCTCCTTGGTCAGGAGGGCATAAGGAGCTTTATTTCCCTGATCATCATGGCAAAACTGGCCTCCAAAAAACCGGTTGAATTGCTGAGGAGCTCAATCATACGGGCCAGAATGTGTGAAATGCTGGGAAAAGGGTCAAGATCCCCGGTTGATACCTCCGAGCTTTTTACATTGGGACTCTTTTCACTGCTTGACGCGATCCTAGACCAGGAAATGGAAAAGCTCATGGAAAAACTCCCGCTTTCCGAACCTATAAAGAAGGCCTTGATCAACCATGAGGGACCTCTGACACCTTTCCTGGATCTTGTGAAAAGTTATGAAACCGGAGAGTGGGAATCTTTCTCAGAAGCCGTCTCAAAGGTTGGAATAGCAGAAGAAAAGGTCCCCGAATATTACTTGGATGCCATTGGATGGGCAGACAGTGTGGCAGGGCTCTGATCGTTGAAAAGGCGGGTTATAACACGCCTGCTATGATATCCTCACGAACATTCCGGAAAGAAGTCACAACGCTGTCAGTCACGTGCACTCCTCTATGAACAGTCACCTGATCCCAAAGGACTGATCGCTCAACAAGGGCTCCGTCGTGGACCCGGCACGATTCACCGATGACTGCCCAGTCTGACAGCCGCACCTTCTCATGGACCTCGCAATTGCTTCCGAAGAGAAACGGATTTCCCTTTAATGAATCCCTGTTTACCGCGAGGTAGGATGAAATCGTTCCGATATCATGCCACCGGTGACCGCGAGACAGATACCCGAGAATGGTCTCTCCCGATGCTATGAGCATCCGGTACGAATCCACGATGTTGTGAAAAATCCCGGCTGGAAGGTATTTGAGAAAAGCCGGATCAATGATATGTATCCCGGTGAAAGCAACCCTTCCGGGGAGGTTTTTTCCCGCGATGTCCTGTATATTCCCCTGCGGATCAACAAGGATCTGGTTGAAGGGCTCCCTGGAATGGAGCACGAGGGTGGCCAGCGCACCTGATTCCACATGGGCTTTGTAGGCCGTACCCAGGTCAATGTTCGTAAGGATGTCCCCGTTCAGGACAATGAACGGTTCCTCATCCCAGAAATCAGACACATTTCGGATTCCTCCCCCGGTCCCCAGGATTTTCGGTTCAACCTGCACGTGGATGGGAATCCCGAAGCTTCTCCCGTCGCCTACATGCTCGAGGACCTGTTCCGGGAGATGGTGCGCGTTGATGACGATTTCCCCAACCCCGGAAGACTTGAGATATTCGATGTTCCGGTCCAGAAGGGGACGATTGCCCACGGGCATGAGGGCCTTCGGGCAGTGTTCCGTGAGAGGTTTGAGCCGGGTACCGAAGCCGGCGGCAAGAATCATGGCCTTCATGGTGCACCTTTTTTTCGTTGCAAATGGTTCATTCTCATTATACACCTCTTCACAATATGTCAAAAAAGGAAGTGTCGCAAGTGAATCCCTCTCTTGACCTGGATAGTTTGAATACAAGAATCGGCCGGTTGTTTATGGTGGGCATTGCCGGCCCGCACCTTGATTCCGGCACTGAAGACCTCATACGGCACTGGGGCCTTGGAGGGGTGATCCTCTTTGCAAGGAATATTGAAGACCCGGTCCAAGTGGCCAATCTGTGCAAAAATTTACAGAAAACTTCCATGCGGCACAATGAAATTCCCCTGTTCCTGGCGGTGGATCAGGAAGGAGGAAGGGTGGCCCGTCTCCGGGCGCCTTTCAGGGAATTTCCCGGACAAACCGCCATCGGTGATTCGGAGGACCCCGTTAAAGAGGCGCGCGAATTTGCGCGGGTCACTGCCGCTGAGATGGGAATGGTCGGGCTGAATATGGATTTGACTCCGGTGCTGGACGTGCCTAGGGGTTTCCCGGAACAGCATCTCCACGGACGCACGTTCAGTGAGGATCCAGGTCAGGTTGCCCTGCTGGGCCGGACCGTGATCAATGAACTCCAGGAAAACAACATCATGGCGGTGGGAAAACATTTCCCCGGGCTCGGAGGAGCTGACCGGGATCCGCACAAGAAGCTCCCCCAGATTTTCCTGCCCAGGGAAGAGATGGAGTCCGTGGATATCCCTCCATTCAAGGCAGCTGTGGACGCCGGGGTAACCGGAATTATGAGTTCCCATGCACTCTATCCTTCCCTTGACCCGGAGAAGCCTGCAACTCTTTCGAGCTCTATCCTGACGGGGCTCTTGCGGGATGATTTGGGATTCCAGGGGCTGATCATCACGGATGACCTGGAAATGGGGGCCATCTCCAGGGGGAGCGGCGTTGTGGAAGGAGCCGTGGAGGCATTTCAGGCGGGCGCTGATATCCTCCTGATCTGCGCAGATCAAGAGAAAGTCATGAAGAGCATGGAACGCTTGAGAACGATGCTGGTTACTGGCAAAATAGAACTCAAGAGATTCCGGGAATCACTCGATCGCATCGCACGGGCAAAGACTCGTTTTCTGAAAAAGGGAAGGATTGTCTCCTTAACCGAGGTCAAGGAATATTTTGGGAAGAGCGGCCCATGAGAAGGGCACCCCAGGTGTCGAGAGAGAAGCGTTCGAGGATGGTAAGTCCTGCCTCTGAAAAAAAGGCTCCCATCTCTTCAAGGAGGCTTTCCCCAAATCCCGATACAACGGCGATTCCGTACCTTTTTAGATGGTTCGGGATGTTCAGTTCGGTCCTGAAGAGAACGGCGGGCACCAGGTTGGCGAGGATAAGGTCGTAGTTTCCCCTTACGGCTTCCCAGGACCCTTTTCTGACCTGAATCCTACTCGACAGACTGTTCAGTGATACATTTCGCTTGGCGGCCTCTGCGGACTGGGCGTCTATTTCAACTCCCATGGCTTCCTTGGCTCCCAGCCGAACAGCGGCCAGGGCAAGGAGGCCGCTCCCGCATCCAAAGTCCAGCACGCTCCAATGAGAGAATGGATTGCCGACATGCTCTTCACGGGCCATATTCTCCAGGATCTCGAGACAGAGCCTGGTGGTGGGGTGTTTGCCCGTCCCAAAGGCATGGCGGGGATCCAGAATGATGGCATCGGTTGCAAATTCCCCCTGATCTGAAGAGGTCCAGGGCCGGATGGTGAGGGACTCAATGGGGTTGAAGGGTTCAGGATCGTCCTGGCTACCGCAAGGGGGCTCGGAGTAACCGAGGTTACGAACCCTTATCTGCAAGAGGTCGCGGGAGTTTGTTTTTTGTTCCACGATTGCGATAAAGGATTCGATTCGTGTCAGTTTCCTGTTCAGGAGTTCGGGATCTATTTCCTTCAAAGTGATTGTTTGGAGTCTGGTGGGATAAGATTTCGATGAGAGGACATTGACGGAGTTGAATGGTCCGTGGGCCAGGAGGTGCGACATCGTTTCAATGGCCTGTGGCGGGCCTTCTATGGTAATTTCAAATTCCATCTTTAATGGTGCCCCCTTCTTGCTCTTTTTTCTTACACCACGACAGCCCTTTTTGGTACACCTTTTTGCTTGAAAAATGTTCGGTGATAAGACTATGGTAAAAATTTATTTTATGTACAGCCTGATGCGCCGCGTGCGGGAGAAGGCTGAATAACGAGGTGAAAAAATGAAACTAGCTATCAGTGGAAAGGGAGGAGTGGGGAAAACAACCTTTGCCTCCTTCCTGGTCAAGAGCCTTGCGGACAGCGGAAAAAAGGTCCTGGCCATTGATGCCGATCCTGATGCCAACCTGGCACAGGCCCTCGGCGTCAAGGACAGTGGAAACATCGTGCCCATCGCCCAGATGAAGGAACTCATCGAGGAACGAACCGAGGCCAAGGTGGGTGCTATGGGATCGTTTTTCAAGCTGAATCCCAAGGTGGACGACCTGCCTGAGAAACTATCTGCAGAGGTGAACGGCGTTAGGGTGATGGTTTTGGGGGGAGTGAAGACAGGAGGCGGGGGATGTATTTGTCCTGAAAGCGTCTTGCTTAAGAACCTGGTACGGCATATCGTCCTGGCCAGGGACGAGGTGGTGGTGCTGGACATGGAGGCTGGCCTGGAACACATGGGAAGAGGAACCGCCATGGCCGTGAATCGCCTCATCGTGGTTGTGGAGCCGGGCAGGAGGAGTATCGAAACAGCGCACCAGATTCGCAGACTCGCCGCAGACATAGGGCTCAAGAACCTGAGTTTCGTGGGAAATAAGATCAGGTCTGAGAGGGACAGGGATTTTCTCTTGAAAGAGATGCCGAATTTTGATTTTCTGGGATTTATTCCTTTCCGGAGTGAAATTATTGAGGCCGACCTGGATGGAAGACCCCCCTTTGAAACCGATAAGGAGGGGTTGCAGGCGGTTAGTGAGATGATCGGGAAACTGGAAAAACAGACAGAGGAGGAGAAATGAACATGGGGAAAAGAATCCACAATTTCAACGCCGGTCCTGCAGCACTTCCCTTGCTTGTATTGGAAGAGATCCAGTCAGAGTTGCTGGATTACAAGGGTTCAGGAATGTCCATCCTTGAGGTGAGCCACCGTTCCAAATGGTTCGATGATGTGATCAATGAGGCGGTGGAGCGGACAAAGCGTCTCCTGGGCCTTGACGATGGTTTTGATGTCGTGTTCATTCAGGGAGGGGCGAGTCTCCAGTTCTGCATGATCCCCATGAACCTAGGGATCCCGGGGAAACCAGTGGAATACGTCGATACGGGGACCTGGTCTACGAAAGCGATAAAAGAGGCGCAAATCCAGGGAAAGGACGTGGCAGTGATCGCCTCTTCCGAGGATAAGAATTTTTCATATATTCCCCGGGAGTTCGCTGTCAATCCTGATGCAGCGTATTTGCACCTGACCTCCAATAACACGATTAAGGGGACGCAGTGGAGTACATTTCCCGATGCGGGAGAGGTTCCCCTCATCTGCGACATGTCCTCCGATATCATGAGCAGGCCGTTTGATACCCGGCCTTTCGGGCTCGTTTACGCGGGCGCCCAGAAAAACATCGGACCTGCGGGGACCGCCCTGGTGATTATCCGGAAAGACATGCTGGAGCGGGTCCCTGAAGATATCCCCGCCATGTTGAAGTATACCACCTTTTCGGGAAAGAATTCCATGTTCAATACGCCTGCCTGTTTCGTCATTTATGCCATCAGCCTGGTTATGAAGTGGCTGGAAGAGACTATCGGCGGGCTGGATAAGATGGAGGCGATCAACCGGGAAAAGGGTGCCCTCATCTATGGATGCATTGATGGTTCCGATTTTTATCAGGGAACCGCGGCAATGGACAGTCGATCATTGATGAACGTCACCTTCAGGCTTCCGAACGAGGAACTGGAACAGCGATTTGTAGCCGAGGCCATGGAACAAGGCTTGGGCGGTCTCAAGGGACACCGTTCGGTGGGAGGATGCCGGGCATCCATCTACAATGCCACCGGGATTGATGGGGTCAGCGCCCTAGTGGATTTCATGAAAGAATTTGAGAAAAAGAATGGGTAGGCGTCAGATATAACTGAGCCCTCCACGTCTGGTGAAAGACCTGGATGGATTTTATTTATCGGCGTCCAGAAGAGCCTGACGCTCAGCGAGGGAGCCTTTTCTGGAGTGACTGGTGAGAGGGCACCGTCTTTTCGTGACTTATCAGTGGGGGAACCCGCAGCTCGACGAAGTCGAGAATGCGGAGGGGGTAGCCATCCCACGCTGATAAGTCACTGAAAAGACCAGCCCGGAGCCTCGGAACGGGAAGAAGAGGCTCCCTCGCTGAGCTTGCGTCCAACGGACTAAGAGCACATGAGGGGATGAGCAGTGAACAGGACCAGGATCTCGGAAGTCCTGAAATCTGAGGCGATCGGCAGCACCTTCACGGTAATGGGGTGGGTCCGGACCAGACGGGATTCCAAGGGGGGGTTCTCATTCATCGAACTGAATGACGGATCCTGCATCCGGGGCCTCCAGGTTATCGCGGAATCTTCGCTTCCTCATTACGAGGACGAGGTAAAGAGGCTCCAGACGGGTTGCTCCATTAGAGTGACCGGGATGCTTTCTCCCTCACCTGGTAAGGGACAGAGTGTTGAACTGAAGGCCGAAGAGATCGAGGTATTCGGCTGGGCGGATCCGGAACAATACCCCCTCCAGAAAAAGCGGCATTCCTTCGAATTCCTCCGAACCATTGCCCACTTGCGTCCCCGGACAAATACCTTCGGAGCCGTGGCCAGGATCAGGAATGCGGTGAGCCTGGCAATCCATACCTTCTTTCAGGAAAGAGGGTTTATCTATCTCCACACGCCGATCATCACGGGAAGCGACTGTGAGGGGGCGGGGGAAACCTTTCGGGTTACCAGTCTTGATTTGAACGCAATGCCGTTGAAGGGAACCCAGGCGGATTACTCCCGGGATTTTTTCGGGGGCCCCGCCAATCTCACCGTGAGCGGTCAGCTCGAGGCGGAGATTTATGCCCTGGCCATGGGAGACGTGTATACTTTCGGCCCGACATTCAGGGCGGAAAATTCAAATACCTCCCGGCACCTGGCTGAATTCTGGATGGTGGAACCGGAAATGGCTTTTTGCGATTTGCTGGGCAATAAAGACTTGGCAATCGATCTGCTGAAATTCATTTTTTCCTGGGTGCTCAAAAAATGTCCTGAAGACATGGAATTCTTCAACCGCTTCATAGACAAGACCGCAGTAGAGACGCTTGAGAATCTTCTAGCGCAGGATTTTGAATATCTGAGGTACACGGAGGCCGTCCAAGTCCTCGAAAAGGCCAAGGTGAAGTTTGAGTTTCCCGTTGCCTGGGGGACTGATCTGCAATCTGAGCACGAGCGGTATTTGTGTGAAAAGGTTTTTAGGAAACCGGTGGTGCTTGTTGACTACCCAAAGGAAATCAAGGCCTTCTACATGAAAGTGAATGAGGACGGGAAGACGGTTCGTGCCATGGATGTCCTGGTCCCGAAGATTGGAGAGGTTATCGGCGGCAGCCAGCGTGAAGATGATTACGACACGCTCTACAAGAGGATTAAAGAAACCGGGCTGGACCCGGATACCTACTGGTGGTACCTGGATCTGCGCCGATTCGGCACAGCCCCCCATGCGGGTTTTGGTCTCGGTTTTGAACGGCTCATCCAGTTTATAACCGGCCTTCCCAACATCCGCGATGTGATTCCTTTCCCCAGGACGCCGGGGAATGTCAGCTTTTAAAGAACACCCTTTCCCGAAGAGATTTCCTCCACGAAAAGAAATGCAGATGGAGAATGCCTGATGTCTCCAGAGGTTGCATCAGCAGAGTGGGAAGGGGGAAGACGGAGGTGCCGGCTCCGACAGACCCTCAAAAATAGTATCCGACCATGCTTGAGAGACAACCTTCCCCCTGCAAACACCCCCGGAGGATTTGCCATCCCCCCGGAATCTCCCACCATGTTACCTCCTATTATAAGAAATGAAGAGTTACAGGAAGGTTACAGATGTGATAAAAAAACGGTGCTGCGTGAAATTATTTGAACCGGAAAAATAGAGAGGGTCTCCTGATGTATCGCCGTCTGTGGTCACCGGCCAACGTGATTCTGGGGCTCACGTGGATTTTTTTCGGCATGTATTACGTGAATCGGTTCAGTTTTTCGCCGATTATTCCTTTGCTCAGAGCCGATTTAGGAATCTCCAATTCCCAGGCCGGCTGGCTGATGGCGTTCTTTTTCATGAGCTACACCATTTTTCAGCTTCCTTCGGGATTCCTGGGTGACCGCTTTGGACCGAGAAAAGTCCTTACCTGTGGTGCGACCATTTCCATCATCGGCAATCTCCTGTTCAGCGCCGGATCATCCTTCCCCGTGCTTGCCCTGGGACAATGTGTCAACGGCCTCGGTCAGGCCATGGGATGGAGTTCGTCCATCAAACTTGTGGTCAACTGGTTTCCACGTTCACAACGGGCCACGGCCATCGGGCTGTTCGTCACGTGTGTGACCGGTGGAAGCAGCGCAGGTATGCGGCTTTCGGGGTTGCTGGGTGATAGCCTGGGATGGCGGAGTGTCTTTGTTATCCTGCCCGGGCTGATGGCCGTAGCCACCCTTTTTTTCTGGCTGCTGGTGAGGGATCATCCACACGAAAAGGGGCTCCCGGACTTTGAAGACGAGGCTGATTTGGAAAAACGGATCGCAGACGATCCCAGGTCCGGTCTTTCCCTGGTGCTGAACAACCGGACCCTCTGGTCCGTCGGTCTGGTCTACTTCTGCTTTGTGTATGTTCAGTTCGGGTGCCTGGTGTGGATTCCTTCCTTTTTGAAAGACACCTACGCGCTTTCCGTTGACAGGGCCGGGAGCATTTCCGCGCTTGTCTTCCTGCCCGGTATCCTGGCATCGCCCCTGTCGGGGCTTCTCTCGGACCGCTTCTTCCACGGGAGGCGAAAGCCGCTCATCTTTTTGGGGTTACTGGTCCTTTCAGGTTCCCTGTGGGTTCTCTCAATGGGGATAAGCGTGCCCGTCGTGTACACCCTGCTTGCCCTTGTGGGAGTGCTGATCGTCATGCCGGACGTGCTGTTGGCAGCCTATCCTTCGGACATCCTATCCCGGAAATTATCGGCTACGGGGACGGGATTTCTGACCACCTTCACCAGCGCGGCCGGTATTGTGGCCACGCCGGTTTCTGGAAAGATCATCGACCTGTTTCAATCCTACGGTGCTGTGTTCATTTCTTTTGCCGCGATGGCCTTTTTGGCGGCGGTCCTGACCCTCGCCATCAAGGAAAGGAGTTAGGTTACTTCCAGTGGGCCTGCATGCGGTCCAGCTCTTTTACCACCTCGGGGGGAAGCGGGGAGGGCTCATGCTTCAAGGCTTCCTCTGTTACCTCGCGCAGACGTTCCTCGAACCGTTTTGCGCCGGCCTTTTCCCATTGACCGTAGATCATTCGTTCAAACAGTTTCGAGTACCTGACCTTCCGGAAGTGGTCCAGAGTGTGCTTGTGCTGGAGGTAGTGCCCGCCCGTTCCAGGATTTCCAACGCGGCCAGGTGAATCTCCTTGATCTGGTCATCATTAATGACCTGCATCTTCGGTTTAAAATACAATTCAGGAACCTGTATTCCCATAGTCTTCTCCTCCTTGGCATTTTTGCGGCGCGGCCGTGAACGCGATGACCAAGGGGCGATGGTTTGCGCTGGACCTGTTTGCAATTCCTACCACATTTTGCTATGAGCCTAAATAGAAATCAGATGGGAGAAGGATAACGTATGAAACATGAGGCAGAGGTTCTGGTTATCGGCGGCGGGGCCATCGGCATTTGTTGCGCCCACTATCTTCGGGAGCAGGTGAAGGAGGTTATGGTCGTTGAAAAGGGGGATATCTGTTCCGGTGCATCCTACGGAAATGCGGGCCTCGTTGTCCCCAGTTACAGCATCCCCTTGGCAGCCCCGGGAGTTATTTCTAAGTGTATTGGGTGGCTTGGTGATCCGGAAAGCCCCTTCTATATTAAACCAAGCCTGCGGCCCTCCTTTCTCCAATGGTTGTGGAGGTTCCGGGGTGCCTGTAACGGGCATCACGTGCGCAGATCCATACCCGTTCTCCGTGATTTGACCTTGAAGAGTCTCGGTCTGTTCGAAGAACTGACGGCCATGGAAGACATGCATTTCGGCTTTGAGAAGAAGGGCCTCCTTGAACTGTTCAGGACCCCGGCGGGTTTTGAACAGGGCAAGAAGACCTTCAGGCTCTTGCAGTCATATGGGATCAAGGCAGAAGTGCTTGGAAATGCCGATCTTGAGCAATTGTCCGGCGGTTTGAGGACCCGGGCGGTCGGGGGCATCTTCTCCCACGGGGACGCGCATCTGATCCCGGACCTGTTTGTGAAACAAATAGCCGAAAATGACGCGGAAAAAGGTGTACAACTGGCCACCCAGGCTGAAGTCATAGGGTTTAAGGTCTCCGGACGAAGGGTTACTGTGGTTCACACGACCAGGGGGGATATTTCCGTTAAGGAAGTGGTTCTGGCCGGGGGAGCATGGAGTCCTGAGATCGCCCGGGATTTGAATATCCGCCTGATGATTGAACCTGCCAAGGGATACAGCATTACTTTCAAGAAAGCCGGCCGTTGCCCGGAAATTCCGTGTACGCTGGCTGAGGAATATGTGATATTGACCCCCATGGGAGACACAGTGCGGTTTGCCGGAACCCTGGAACTCGCCGGGTTTGATCAGTCCATCAACAGACGGAGGGTGCAGGCCATTTTGAAAACCGTGCTCGGATATTTTCCTGATCTGGATCCGAGTACCATGGAGGTTATAGAAATATGGCAGGGGCTCAGGCCCTGCACGCCCGACGGGCTGCCCTATATCGGCAGGCCATGTTCCTATGATAATGTCATGGTGGCCGCCGGTCACGGGATGCTCGGTATCTCTCTGGCACCGGCCACGGGCAAACTGGTTTCCCAAATTCTCGCGGGCCAGGCCCCGTTCATGGACCCCGCTCCCCTGCGGATTGAACGCTTCTCCTGATTATCGGAGCAGTGTGCCGCAACTACCTTTACCCTTGGAAAAAATCCTCGATTGCCAATAATGCTGATTCATCCTGTTCTTGCGTGCTTTGATGCCCGACAACTGGTTGAATGAAGTAAAGGATATGCTCCTGCTTTTTTGTTTGTTACAATAAGGGGGACTTGCTGGTTAAACAGTGCCGTAAAATGGGGTGGGATGTCCCGATATACGGACCCAATTCTTTGACAGAGTCCAAGTTTTTTAATTTGGCAGGGAATTTGGAAAAAATTCTATCTTATATTATCACCGACCCTGGATATAATAGCCCGTTCTGAGGCAAAAGAGCGGCAATATGTGATTATGATGCAGTCGGGGTTGCCGAAAGGGTTATTGAAAGAGGCGGCATAGATATGCATGAGAATTTGATCTTCAATCTGAAGAAGGCGATTGGCTTTTATAAGGGGGATTTTGGTGATTATGAAAGAGGATTGTTATGATGTTGTCATAGTGGGTGGTGGTATTATGGGCTGTTCCATTGCCTATTATCTAAAGAGCGCTGAGAAAAATATTAAAACGGTTGTGGTTGAGAAGGACCCTGCCTATACCTACGCATCAAGCACACTTTCGATGGCGAATATTCGGATTCAATTCAGTCTCAAAAAAAATATTCAGATTTCCCAATATGCCTTTGATTTCCTTGATCGGTTCGAGGAAGAAATGGCGGTGGATGACGAGAAACCAGACATAAGCTTTCGCAGGGAAGGGAATCTTTTTCTGGTGGACGAGGCTGGTAAACAGAGGGCTGAGAGAGCGATGACACTCCAAAAGTCCCTGGGTTGTCAGGTAGAGTGGTGGCCCCGTGAACAGATAGAAAAACAGTACGCGCTCTACAATTTAGACGGCTATGTTGGTGGAACATTTGGCCCTGAAGATGGCTACTTGGATGCGTACTCAGTGCTTATGGGATTTAAGAAGAAGGCTAGGTTTTTGGGGGCAGAGTTTATCAATGACGAGGTTGTGGATATTTTGGTTGACGGCCATAGCATTGCCGGCGTGAAGTTGTGGAAAGGAGAGACACTGACGACAGGTATAGTCATAAATTGTGCGGGTGCCTGGGCTGCCAGAACCGCGCTGAAAGCCGGGGTGGTTTTGCCCGTTGAGCCGACAAAGAGGCAAATTTTTGTTTTGGACACCAAGGTGAAACCCCAGGATCAATTGCCTTTGACCATATTGCCCTCCGGCCTTTATTTCCGCACGGAAACCGGCAACCTTATCCTGCTTGGAAAATCTATGGACGATGACCCGGTGGGATTCAATTTTACCTGGGATAAGAAGAGATTCGAAGAAATCCTTTGGCCGGAGTTAGCCGAATTCGTGCCGGCCTTTGATACACTCAAGGTGGTGAGGGGCTGGGCCGGACTTTATGCGGTGAATACAATGGACGAAAACGCTATCCTGGGGGAGTGGCCGGACTTGAAGGGATTTTTCTTGGCTAACGGCTTTTCCGGGCACGGGTTGCAGCAGGGGCCTGCTGTCGGACGTTATCTATCGGAACTGATTCTTGGTCGGTCTCCTACCCTAGATCTTTCGGTCTTCGGCCCCGCGCGTATTCTGGAGAACAAGCCGCTGAGCGAGGGTGGGATTGTGTAAGGAGACAGTCATTATACGAGAGATGTCATGTATGGCTGGGCAGGAAAGATCCTAAGGAGCATTCCCTGGATCCGCTGGTGGCCAAGAAGTACATCGGTGCGCCGGGGACAGTTGGAAAGAATCCCCTGATCCGGAAAGGATCGTTCGTGGAGCAGGGGAGCAAGTTTTCCGCAGCCCTTGAAAAGGGAGATCGCCTGCGGGTGGAGACGCCGGGCGGGGGCGGGTACGGCAAGAAAGGGTCGTGAGTCTTGGGTCATGAGCCAGAGATGAATTCCGTTTGCATCTGGCGACCGCCCATGGTACATTTTGAAGAGCTGTTTAGCGATTTAGGCTGAAGGTATTTAGGCGTAAATCTACTGAGGCGTTCTTCGGACAATGATGGGTTGCAGGGATACAGGATATGTTTTTTCGTGACTTATCTATGGGGAAACCGCAGAACTCCGCTTTGCGGAGTAACTGCGGAGTCCCGCCTATAGATCTCTATGGGCGGGACGTGGATAAGTCACTGAAAAGAGCAGCCCGAGAGACTTGGAATCGAAGAAAAAGAGGCATATCATGTGTTCGATAGTATGCATTTCTTTGAAAGTACCGTTTAGGGTGCAGGAGCGCAGAGGGAAGCATGTTCAACACAAAGGGGAGTGAACCCACCGAGTTTTATTCTCATTTCAAGGCATTCCACGAATTGATGGCCGTCAAGATCCGGGAGATCCTCCTCGTATCGAGCCCCTACGATGCGTTCATCATTGAAGAAGACACCAGCCTTGCGTCACAGATCATCAATGAATACAGCGGGCTGAACCTGAGCCAGCCGCCACGGGTGATGAGGACTTCTTCGGCACGTGAGGCCCTGGCCCTCCTGGAGCGAAAGAGGGTGGACATGGTGCTCACCATGCCCCACCTGGATGACATGGACGCCTTCTCTCTGAGTCTTGAAATCAAGAAAAACAACGCCCAGCTACCGGTTATTTTGCTGGCCCACAGCGTCAGAAGTATCTACCCTCTCCCGGAGAGCTGGGACTGTTCCGGCATTGACAGGATTTTTATCTGGTCCGGCAATTCAGACCTGCTCCTCGCCCTGGTCAAGAATGCTGAAGACAGCCTCAATGTTGATTTCGACACCCGGCGGGCCATGGTGCGGGTCCTTATCCTGGTTGAGGATTCGCCTGCCTACTATTCATCCATCCTGCCCCTGATTTATAAGGAGATCGTCAAACAGACCCAGGCGGTCCTCCAGGGGGGGCTCAATGAAGAACATCGATTGCTGCTCATGCGGGCAAGACCCAAGATACTTCTCGCACGGAATTATGATGAGGCAATGGCCCTGTATCAGAAATACAGGGCCTTCCTATTCGGTGTGATCTCTGATACGCGTATGCCACGGGGAGGCAAATTACAGGACGACGCGGGTTTTGTGCTCCTTTCCATGGTCAGGAAAGATATCCCCGATTTGCCCCTCCTGCTCATGAGTTCTGAGCCCGGGAACAAGAAGAGCGCAGAGCAGATCCCCGCCGCCTTTATTGACAAGAACAGTCCCAATCTCCTTGATGAACTGCACGAGTTTTTCCTGACGCACCTGGGATTTGGTGATTTCCTATTCCGTATGCCTGATGGCCGGGAAATCGACAGGGCAAGCAATCTCCATGAACTCGAGATGAAAATAGCCCAGGTTCCAGAGGAATCCCTCTGGCACCACGCCAGGAATAACCATTTCTCCCGGTGGATT
>Ga0307441_1000246_pt1 | contig 21141 bp, 20 predicted proteins | sample SalMarWE160420MG_FD_202149 | JGI IMG/M metagenome (GOLD analysis project Ga0307441, IMG submission 202149) | Salt marsh sediment microbial communities from the Plum Island Ecosystem LTER, Massachusetts, United States - WE1604-20 | ecosystem: Environmental > Aquatic > Marine > Intertidal zone >... | reverse complement strand
CGGTGCGTATATGGGGGTCCGCAGTACGTACCACAATTGGTATTACTATCCCGACAGTCGTGTCTACTACGAGATCACCGAGCACTACTACTACTATCCCTATGGCGGAACATGGCGCCGGGCCAAGCGGCTGCCCCATGGGTGGGTGCTGCACGACAGGGACCGCGTGCGCATGAGAATCGCCGGGCCGCCGTATCTCCGGCACGCGGAACACCGGCGTAGATATCCGGCCAGATCCGCGCGTGGCGGTATGGGGAGCCCCCAGCCCTACGTGCAAAGGGATTTCAGCAATCGTGAGTACCGCAATCGGCGACGCGACGAGGAGTCCAACAGAGCGCACGGCCCGGAACAGGGGCGCCGCGGAGTGGCTGGTGCTGAATTCAGTGCGCGACAGTCGCGCGAGGCTGACCGGAAGATGCCGCCTGGGCATGCAAGGTCCGAGGAAGTGCTCCGCAGGACCCAATACCCGAAACCTCGTCGCGACGCGCAGCGTTCTCTACAGAACAGTCGGCACTATGAGCATGCGCGGCCCAGGGCTTACGGGAGCCCGGTGGACGATAAGGTGCGGAGCAGGCGGGAGAGGCCTTCGCAGCATCGGCCGGAAACCCGTCACGGTGCGACGCATAAGAGGGTGTCGCCGCCAGGCAGTCCAGCGCAAGTCAATTCCGACCGGCGCGGAAGAGACAGGCTGGATCGCAGGCAAGTCAGGCGTGTCGGCGAAGGTGCAGCGCGGCCCACGCCGTCGGTCGCCGCCGAACGGCACCAGACACGCGAGGGCGACGTGAGGAAAGGGCGAGCCGAGAAGGATCGCAGGAATGAGTCCGGCGGAAGGCAGGGCCAAGAGGCCGTCAGTGGCCCCGACCAGGGCGCTTCGCGCTGACGGCGTGGGTCAGCAGCGTAGAGCGGGATGCGGACGGCGGGTTTCACATTCCCGTGCGCACGTTGCTCATGCTGGGACGCAAGGCTTCGGGTGTCGACGTCTGAGCCTGCGGTCAGGAAGAGGCTCCCATTGGCATGACTGTGCATGGCAGGGCGGCGTTGGCGACAGGATGATTCCCGCGCCTGTTCGAAATGATCGGATGGAGGGAGAGCGGCCGTGACGGACCTGAAGATCAGGGTGTTCAAGGGGGACGATCCGGAGCCGGATACCACGGTCACCATACCCGGGGGTGTCCTTAAGATCGCGTCCCGGCTTATCCCGAAGCAGGCGATGGAGGCTTTGCAGGACAAGGGCATCGATCTGGATGAAATCATCAGACTGTCCGAGAACCCCGAAGCCCGCGGCACCCTGGTGGAAGTCGAGGAACACAAGAAGAACGAGCGAGTCGTTATTGCCCTGGAGTAGTCGGGGCGTGGGACGGAAGAGGCATGCGCGTAGAAGGGCACGGATCGGTGCTGCAATGGCGCACGGCACTGACAAGTGCCGCTTGTGAAAAGAAATCGGCCAGCGCGCCTCGAGTGCGTGAGCCCTGCGGAATTTCGTGCTCGGACCGATCGGCAGTTCCAGGGAGACAATGGGTCAGACGATGATAAAGAGACTCGTGGTGTCCGGTAGTGTGCTGCTCCTCGTTCTCGCGCAAGCCTACATCATCTACGGCGTTCAGCAGGGGGGCGATCAGTTTGTCGCGCTGTGGAGCGGCTTCGGGGTGCGGCAGACCGATTATTCCCGGTTCGTGTTTCGCACCATCCGGTGGTGGTGGGGCGTGCCGGCGTTGACTCTGATGCTCATGGGGCTGGCACTGTTGCGCTCCCGGCTGCTTTTCGCTGCCGCGGCCGCAACGGTGGCGCTCCTGGGGACGGTTGCGTTGTATTGGTCGGTCTACGGACCGGCGCTGTGGATAGACTTGTAATGTGGTGAGCGGCGAAGGGGGCCTGCACGTCGAGATTCGTACGCGGTGGTGGGCGGGGCCATGGCGTTTTCGTTGCCGTCGACTTACAGGTGCGGCCCGCACCACGCCAGACGCCGCTCCAGGATGTCTTCCAGCGCTTCCAGAGCGAAGCCCATGACCAGGCCGGCCCGGTGGTCGTACAGGTGCACGACGCAGGACACCGGGCTGTGCAGGGTGTCGGGGTCGCGGCTCTGGAAATCCGTCCAGGCGAGAATGGGGCGGCCGTCGACGTCGCTGTCCACGCACAGCCAGCAGTCCCGCGCCAGAATCACCTCCAGCCCCCGCAGGCCGGGCAGTTCCACCCGCAGGGGCGCACCCAGGCGCAGCAGCGCCAGGCGGGCGCGGTTGTAGCAACGCGCGTCCAGCGTCTTGGGCAGGGTGCGGATGGGCGCGAGATCCGGCAGCAGGCTGGACATGTCGCCATCCCACGGGTCGCGCCGGCTAGCCGCCGCCCTGATCGCCATCGGGACGGTCTTCCCGGAATACCCGGCTTGCCCTGATGTCCGCGGCTTCGATGGTCATCAGGTCCGCCTTGGTCAGCTTGTCGCCGCCCGCGGCGAACAGCCGGTTGGCCTGGCGCAGCCGGGCGCGGTCCAGGGCGTTGCGGATGGAGCGGGCGTTGGCGAACTGCTCCATGCCCATGCGCCGCTCGATGTATTCCTCGAAAGCCTTCTTCCCTTCCGGGCTGAAGCGGTAGTGGAGCTGCTCCAGCATGAGCTCGGAGATCTCCATCAGCTCCCGGGCGCCGTAGTCGGGGAAGTCGATGTGATGGGCGATGCGCGAGCGCATGCCGGGGTTGCTGCGGAAGAAGCGGTCCATCTTGTCCTTGTAGCCCGCCAGGATCACCACCAGGTCGTCCCGGTTGTTCTCCATCACCTGCAACAGGATCTCGATGGACTCCTGTCCGTAGTCGCGCTCGTTCTCCGGTTTGTAGAGATAATAGGCCTCGTCGATGAACAGCACGCCGCCCATGGCGCGCTTGATGACTTCCTTGGTCTTGGGGGCGGTGTGGCCGATGTACTGTCCCACCAGGTCGTCGCGGGTCACCGCCACCAGGTGTCCCTCGCGCACATACCCCAGGCGATGGAGGATCTCGGACATGCGCAGGGCGACGGTGGTCTTGCCGGTGCCGGGGTTGCCCGTGAAGCACATGTGCAGGGTGGGCGTCTCCGAGGACAGCCCCATCTTCTTGCGCACCCGTTCCACCAGCAGCAGGGCGGCGATTTCCCGGATGCGCTGCTTGATGGGCTTGAGGCCCACGAGCTCGCGGTCCAGTTTGTCCAGCACCTCCTGAACCTGGGAAGCGCGGTATTCCTCTTCCAGATCCACAGGGGTGTCGTCCGGCATCGGTATTGCCGGCTCCTGCCCGGTGGTGTCCTCGTCGCGTTCGTACGTTGCATGGTCGTTCATGACAGTCACCGTCTCGAATGGCTCCCGATGGACTACAAGCCGAACAGACGGGCGCCGCCGGCACGCGATAGTGGCGCCCCCGTCGAGCTTGCCGGCGTTCCCGCGTGGCAGCACGGGAACGCCGCGAGCCCTCACCGGTAACGCTCGCCCTCCGGCTTCTGCGTGGCGTAGGAGCGTAGCGTGTAACTGACGTGACGGCCGTTCTGCTCCTGACGTATGAGGCCGAAGCCCGGCTCCTCCTTGGGCCGGTTGACGATGAACGACATGCGCGGCGTCTCCCAGCTGCGGCTGGAATCGAAGGCCGTCACCCGCACATAGTGATCGGGAAAGGCCTTGCGGCACTCGTTGACCTCATAGAGGATGCCGGCCGGGTCCCGCAGGTCGAACATGGGCATGCCCCACATTTCCCAATAGGTGTTGCGCGGGTGGGGATCGTCGGTGAACTCCACATTCACCGCCCAGCCGTTCTTGAGGGCGTACTTGATCTGCGCGGTGATCTGCTCGTCGGTCAGGTCCGGCAGGAAGGAGAACTGTCCCTGGGTGATTCGCATGGCGATGCCTCCTGCGGTCAGGCGGACGGGGTTTCCACCGGCACGAAGTCCGGCGTGTCCGTGGATTCGTAGTTGAAGGTGATGTCCTTCCAGGTGTCCAGGGCGGCCTGCAGAGGCTGACACCACTTGGCGGCCTTGTTCAGCACCTTCGGACCTTCGTTCCAGATGTCCACCCCCTCGTTGCGGGCCTGCACCATGGTTTCCAGGGCGACCCGGTTGGCGGTGGCGCCCGCCGCGATGCCCATGGGATGGCCGATGGTGCCGCCCCCGAACTGCAGTATCACGTCCTCGCCCAGGTAGTGCAGGAGCTGGTGCATCTGTCCGGCGTGAATGCCGCCCGAAGCCACCGGCATGACCTTGTTGAGCGATGCCCAGTCCTGGTCGAAGAACACGCCGTGCTGCAGGTTCTGCTCGGTGACCGGCTCGCGCAGGGTGTCGTAGATGCCGGCGATCATGTTGGGGTCGCCCTCCAGCTTGCCCACCACGGTGCCGGCGTGGATGTGGTCCACGCCCGCCATGCGCATCCATTTGGCGATCACCCGGAAGGACACGCCGTGGGTCTTCTGGCGGGTATAGGTGCCGTGCCCGGCGCGATGCAGGTGCAGGACCATGTCGTTCTTGCGGGCCCAGCGGGACATGGACTGGATGGCGGTGTAGCCCACGATCAGATCGATCATGACGATCACCGAGCCCAGCTCCTTGGCGAACTCGGCGCGCTCGTACATGTCCTCCATGGTGGCCGCGGTGACGTTCATGTAGTGGCCCTTGACCTCGCCGGTGGCCGCCGAGGCCCGGTTGACCGCTTCCATGCAGTACAGGAAGCGGTCCCGCCAGTGCATGAAGGGCTGGGAGTTGATGTTCTCGTCGTCCTTGACGAAGTCCAGTCCGCCCTTGAGCGCTTCGTACACCACGCGCCCGTAGTTGCGCCCCGACAGCCCCAGCTTGGGCTTGGTGGTGGCGCCCAGCAGCGGGCGGCCGAACTTGTCCAGGCGCTCGCGCTCCACCACGATGCCGGTAGCCGGGCCCTGGAAGGTCTTCATGTAGGCCACCGGGATGCGCATGTCCTCCAGGCGCAGGGAGCGCAGGGCCTTGAAGCCGAACACGTTGCCGATGATGGACGCGGTCAGGTTGGCGATGGAGCCCGGCTCGAACAGATCCAGGTCGTAGGCGATATAGGCGAAGTAGTGCTGTTCGGTGTCCCCGCCGGTGTTGGGCACCGGGTCCACCCGGTAGGCCTTGGCGCGGTAGAGCTCGCAGGCGGTGAGGCGGTCCGTCCACACCACGGTCCAGGTGGCGGTGGAGGACTCGCCCGCCACGGCCGCCGCTGCCTCTTCCGGGTCCACGCCCGGCTGGGGCACGATGCGGAACAGGCAGATGATGTCGGTGTCCTTGGGCTGATAGTCGGGCTCCCAATACCCCATTTTCTTATAGGGTATGACGCCGGATTTGTACCGCTCCTTGCCTTCTGCAATGGTTTCCGAGGTACCCATAGGTGTCTCCTCCCTCGCTGTGACTGAGCCAGCGGTCCGGCCAGGCGGTGATCGGAGTCTCGGGTGTGGACGGCGGGAGTGGGGGATGCGGGGAGGATTTTCCTTTTCCGCTGAGGGTATTGCCACCCTCTCCACATGCAGTCACATGCATCGGCTTCCCGCCCCCGCATGAGCGACACGCTGACCCGGAAAGGCGCCTGACGGGGCCACGGTATCCGGCCGCACCGTTTGCGGTCAGGAGACAATCGCCTACGCTTACCATAAATAACAGTCGAAGTTTTCGATTTTCTCCATAGACGGACATCTATCCGTATGGAGCAAAGGATGCGCCACGCGACCATCCGCCAGCTGGAGGTGTTTGAGGCCATTGCCCGACTGGGCAGCTTCACCCGTGCCGCCGAGGAGCTGTATCTGACCCAGCCCACGGTGTCGATGCAGATCAAGAAGCTGACCGAAACGGTGGGCATCGCTCTGTTCGAGCAGGTGGGGAAGCGGATTTACCTGACCGACGCGGGCCGGGCGCTGTACGCCACCTGCCGCGATCTGTTCGATCGTCTCGACCGGTTCCAGATGACCGTGGCGGACATGAAGGGGCTCAAGCAGGGCCGCCTGCGGCTTGCGGTGGTGACCACGGCCAAGTATTTTGCGCCCCGTCTGCTGGGCCCGTTCTGTCATCGCCATCCCGGGGTCGACGCCTCCCTGAAGGTCAGCAATCGCGAGCGGATTCTGGAACGCCTCGCCGACAACGTCGACGACCTCTATGTGCTGGGTCAGCCCCCCAAGGGACTGGACGTGGTCTACGAGCCGTTTCTGGCCAACCCGCTGGTGCTGCTGGCGCGCCATGACCACCCCCTGGCCGGTCGGCGGCGCGTTCCCGTGGCGGCGCTGACAGATGAGCCCTTCCTGATGCGCGAGCCGGGTTCGGGCACCCGCAAGGCAATGGAGCGGCTGTTCGCGCAACACGGTCTGTCGCCCCGCGTGCGCATGGAACTGGGCAGCAACGAGGCCATCAAGCAGGCCATACTCGGCGGCCTGGGAATCTCCGTGTTGTCGCGGCATGCACTGGGTCTGGACTCGCCCCGCGAGTTGACTGTTCTGGACGTGGAGGGATTTCCCATCGAGCGCCAGTGGCATGTGGTCTATCCGGCCGGCAAGCAGCTTTCCACCGTTGCCCAGACTTTTCTGGACTATCTGCGCGTCGAGGCGCCGCACCTCATGAAGCACCGCCCGTCGCCCGGGGGGATGGCGCTCGGCAAACGCACGTCCACCGCGCCGCGGCATCGCGAAACCGGTTAGCGGCGTGCCGACAGCGTTGGTCGGACGGAGTCGACGAAGGCTGAAGACCCTGCACGGGACCCATCGCCGGATTCGGCGTCCATGAGTGGTGCCCGTTTCCGGGATATCTGGAGATAAGGGTTAAGGTGTCCGCCCAACTCGGCGCCGGAGGGCCGGGTAGCGGCTCCCGTCCGGTGCTGGCCGGGAGCGTGCAGGATGAAGACAGGGAAGATGGCGGGAAGCAGGCGGTGAAAGCGGAAATTGGTCGGGGTGACTGGATTCGAACCAGCGACCCCTGCCTCCCGAAGACAGTGCTCTACCAGGCTGAGCTACACCCCGATTGGATCAATAGGTCCGGTCGACCGAAAAATCCGCCAGCGCGTAGAGGGCGTCCCGGAAGGGGCTGTCGGGCAGCCGCCCAAGCCCTTCCACGGCCTTGTCGGCCTCCGCGCGCGCAGCCCGCGCAGTGTACGTGATGGCCCCGGTGGATTCAATGGCCTCGCAGACCGCCTCGATGTTCTCCCGACCGCCGTGCTCGATGGCATCCCGGATCACCTTGGCCTGGGCGGACGAGCCGTTCTGCATAACATAGATCAGCGGCAGGGTGGGTTTGCCCTCGGCCAGGTCGTCGCCGATATTCTTGCCGGTTTCCTCGGCGCTGGCGCTGTAGTCCAGCACGTCGTCCACCAGCTGGAAGGCGGTGCCCAGGCGCATGCCGTACTCGGCCAGCGCGACTTCCGTTTCCCGCGCATGACCGCCCAGTACGGCCCCGAGCTGAGCGGCGGCCTCGAACAGCTTGGCGGTCTTGGAACGGATCACTTCCATATAGCGCTGTTCGGTGGTGTCCGGGTCATGGCAGTTCAGCAGCTGCATGACTTCGCCTTCGGCGATGGTGTTGGTGGTGCGGGCCATGATCTCCATCACCCGCATGCTGCCCACTTCCACCATCATCTCGAAGGCCCGCGAATAGAGAAAATCCCCTACCAGCACGCTGGCCTCGTTGCCCCAGATGGCATTGGCGGTCTCGTGGCCGCGGCGCAGGTCGGAGGCGTCCACCACGTCGTCGTGGAGCAGGGTGGCGGTGTGGATGAATTCGACGATGGCGGCCAGGTCCAGGTGGCGCTCGCCTTCGTAGGCGCAGGCCCGCGCCGCCAGCAGCACCAGCAGGGGCCGCAGGCGCTTGCCGCCGCTGTTGACGATATAATGGCCCAGCTGGTTGATGAGCTGCACTTCGGAGTGCAGGCGTTTGTGGATGAGGCGGTCCACGGCCTGCATGTCGGCCGCGGTCAGAGCCCGAATTCCCGCCAGGTCCATTATCGGTCCGGATTGTTGCAACGGTTCGCGCATCGTTTGTGGTTGTGGCCGCTTATCGGATGGGCTCGGGAGGGATGTCTGGCGGTTGGAATCAAAGGCGACCTAGTGTACTCGGCTTGCCGGATGCGCGCCATAACGGTCCTGTTTGACCTTCCTGTCCGATCTCTATAAAATGATCGCCTTTTCGCGAACCTGTGACAAGTCTTGGAGATTCAGCGATGTATGCGGTGATCATGACCGGCGGCAAGCAATACCGGGTGGCTCCGGGTGACACCGTGCGGGTGGAGAAGCTCGACGCGGCCGAAGGCGATGCGGTGGAATTCGAGCAGGTGCTGATGGTCGCCGACGGCGACGACATCAAGCTGGGCACTCCGTACCTGGACGGCGGCAAGGTGACGGCCAAGGTCAGGGCCCAGGGCCGTGGCAAGAAGGTGGAGATCGTCAAGTTCCGCCGGCGCAAGCACCACATGAAGCATCAGGGCCACCGGCAGGCATACACGGAACTGGAAATCACCGGCATCAACGGTTGATCACGACTCGACGTTCGAGGTATCAGGCATGGCACACAAGAAAGCAGGCGGCAGCACCCGTAACGGCCGCGATTCCCAATCCAAGCGTCTCGGCGTGAAGCGCTACGGCGGCCAGAACGTGGCGGCCGGCAACATCATCGTGCGCCAGCGCGGAACCCATTTCCACGCCGGTGTGAACGTCGGGCTGGGCCGCGACCACACGCTGTTCGCGAAGGCCGATGGGCAGGTGCGCTTCGTGACCCGCGGCTCGCGCAACCGCAAGTTCGTGGACGTGGTCGCCGCCGACTGAACGGCGCCGCCAAGCGGACTGGAAAAGCCCCGTCGTCGCACGGGGCTTTTTTCGTTGGAGGACGGCATCCCAGGTTCATGGCGGCCGCAGCACTTTCGATGTCATTGCGTGGTTGTTCGGGTTCTGCGCCCCTGTTCGCCACTCCATTGTGATAGATACTCTGAACTATGAAATTCGTTGACGAAGCCAGCATTCGGGTGGAGGCCGGTGACGGGGGCAGCGGTTGTGTGGGCTTCCGGCGCGAGAAGTACATCCCTTTCGGCGGGCCCGACGGCGGTGACGGCGGCGACGGCGGCAGCGTCTATCTGGAAGCCGACTCCGGTCTGAACACCCTGGTGGACTTCCGCCACGAGCGCCGCTACCGGGCCCAGCGCGGAGAGAACGGCCGCGGCAGCAACTGCACCGGCAAGAAGGGCGAGGACTGCACGGTGCGGGTGCCGGTGGGCACCCTGGTCTACGAACAGGATACCGGCGAGCTGATGGGGGATCTGGTGGCGCCCGGCCAGCGCCTGCTCGTGGCGCAGGGCGGGCGCCACGGTCTGGGCAACACCCATTTCAAGAGCTCCACCAATCGCGCGCCCCGCCAGTCCACTCCCGGCACCCCGGGCGAGCAGCGCAACCTGCACCTGGAGCTCAAGGTGCTGGCGGATGTGGGGCTGCTGGGTCTGCCCAACGCCGGCAAGTCCACCTTCATCCGGGCGGTGTCCGCCGCCCGGCCCAAGGTAGCCGATTACCCCTTCACCACCCTGTACCCCAACCTGGGCGTGGTGAAGGTGGCCCCCCATCGCAGCTTCGTGATCGCCGACATCCCGGGACTGATCGAAGGGGCCGCAGAAGGCGCCGGTCTGGGCGTGCGTTTTCTCAAGCACCTTGCGCGCACCCGCCTGCTGCTGCACCTGGTGGATGTCGCACCCCTGGAGGCGGGGTCGGATCCGGCGGACGATGTGCGCAAGATCGTCGCCGAGCTGGCCAAATTCAGTCCCGAGCTGGCCAGCCGCGAGCGCTGGCTGGTGTTCAACAAGATCGACCTGCTGGCGCCCGACGAGCGCCAGGCGCGCTGCGATGCCATCGTGCAGGCGCTTGACTGGCGGGGCCCGGTGTTCTCGATATCGGCCATCAGCGGCGAGCAGACCGAGCAGCTGGTGCAGCGGATCATGACCTTTCTGGAGCAGGCCGATAACGAGCCCGATGACGATCCCGATGACGATCCCGATGACGATCCCGATGACGATCCCCATGACGATCCCCATGACGATCAGTAAGCACTCGCGCTACAGTGTGCGGTCAAAGCCTGTTCCCGCAGGTGCCTGTGAGTGCCGATGAAAGACCGCAAACAGTTGGGCGCCGGCCGGCGCTGGGTGATCAAGATCGGCAGCTCCCTGCTGACCAACGACGGGCGGGGGCTGGACGGCGGGGCCATTTCCGCCTGGGTGGAGCAGATGGCCGGCTTGCGCAGTGGCGGCCGGGAACTGGTGCTGGTCTCGTCCGGTGCCGTTGCCGAAGGCATGAACCGGCTCGGTTGGGCACGTCGTCCCCGGGCCCTGTTTGAGCTGCAGGCCGCGGCGGCCGTGGGCCAGATGGGGCTGGTGCAGGCCTACGAATCGCGCTTTCAGCGCCATGGTCTGCATACCGCCCAGGTCCTGCTCACCCACGATGATCTGGCCGACCGCAAGCGCTACCTCAACGCCCGCAGCACCCTGCGCAGCCTGCTGCGCCTGGGGGCCGTGCCGGTGGTCAACGAGAACGACACGGTCGCCACCGAGGAAATCCGCTTCGGCGACAACGACACCCTTGCCGCCCTGGTGGCCAACCTGGTGGAGGCGGACCTGCTGGTGATCCTCACCGATCAGAGCGGCCTGTTCGACCGGGATCCGCGCAGCGATCCCGAGGCACGCCTCATTCCCGAAGCCCGGGCCGGCGATCCCTCCCTGGAACTACTGGCCGCCGGCGGCAGCGGGGCTCTTGGACGCGGAGGCATGCTCACCAAACTGCGGGCGGCCGGGCGGGCGGCCCGCTCGGGCACGCCCACCTTGATCGTGTCGGGGCGCGAACCCCGGGTGCTGGCGCGCATTGCCGACGGCGAGCCCATCGGTACCCACCTGGGCACCGCCAGCGAACCCCTGGCGGCCCGCAAGCAATGGCTGGCCGGCCAACTGCAGGTGCGCGGGCGGTTGACCCTGGACACCGGGGCCGTACGGGTGCTGCGTCAGTCCGGGCGCAGTCTGCTGCCGGTGGGGGTGACTGCTGTGGAGGGGGCCTTCGCCCGCGGTGAACTGGTGGCCTGCGACGGCCCGGACGGGGCGGAGGTGGCCCGCGGGCTGGTGAACTACGGCGCCGAGGAGGCGCGGCGCATCATCGGCCAGCCCAGCGACCGGCTGGAGGCCCTGCTGGGTTACGTGGACGAGCCGGAGCTTATCCACCGGGACAACCTGGTGCTGCTGTGAATCGGCGGCAGGCGCTCACGAAAAAGGCCGGTCAGGGACCGGCCTTCTCGATACCGCGCGGCAGTGCTGTCTCAGCCGGCGCTCAGGGCGCGCACATGCTGGTTGAGACGGCTCTTGTGCCGCGCAGCCTTGTTCTTGTGGATCAGACCCTTGCGTGCCATGGCGTCGATCATGGGCACCGCGTCCTTGTAGGCCGCCTGTGCGGTCGCCGCGTCGCCACCGGCCAGGGCCTTCTGAACCTTCTTGATGGAAGTGCGCAGCTCGGAACGCTGGCTGGTGTTCAGCTGACGGTGCTTCTCAGCCTGTCGTGCGCGCTTTCTGGCTTGTGCGGTATTGGCCAACGTGGAGCTCCTGTACTGATGCGCCTTTGCGAAAGACTGCGTACTATGCGCATTCGTGCCTTGTTTGTCAATGCCAGCTGCCTGACCCGTCCCTGCCCATGAGCCGCAAGCTGCTGAAGAACACCGTCAAGGTCGGCGGGTTGACGATGGTGTCCCGCATCCTGGGATTCGCCCGGGACATGGTCTTCGCCCGGGTGTTCGGCGCCGGGCTGGGCATGGACGCTTTCTTCGTGGCGTTCAAGATTCCGAATTTCCTGCGCCGCCTGTTCGGGGAAGGTGCCTTCTCCCAGGCCTTTGTGCCGGTGCTGTCCGAATACAAGGCCTGCCGCGAGCATGAGGAAGTGCAGGCCCTGGCCGACCGGGTAGCCGGCACCCTGCTGGGTGTGCTGCTGATGCTGGCGGTGGTGGGCGTGCTGGCCGCGCCGGTGGTGGTGATGATCTTCGCCCCGGGTTTTCTGCACGATCAGCACAAGTTCGACCTCACCGCCCAGATGCTGCGCATCACCTTCCCTTATATCGTGTTCATATCCCTGGTGGCGTTCGGGGCCGGGATACTCAATTCCTACGGGCGCTTCGGGGTGCCTGCGTTCAGCCCGGTGCTGCTGAACCTGTCCCTGATCGGCACCGCCCTGTTCCTTGCGCCCCACATGGCCGATCCGGTCAAGGGGCTGGCCTGGGGCGTGTTTCTGGGCGGGGTGGCGCAGCTGGCGCTCATCCTGCCGGCGCTGCGGGGCATCCGGCTGCTGCCCCGACCGCGTTGGGGCTGGCACGACAGCGGCGTGCGCAGGATCCTCAAGCTCATGGGCCCGGCGGTGCTGGGCTCGTCGGTGGCCCAGATCAATCTGCTGCTGGATACGCTGATCGCTTCATTTCTGGTGACCGGCAGCGTGAGCTGGCTGTACTACTCGGACCGGCTGATGGAATTCCCCCTGGGGGTGTTCGGCATCGCCCTGTCCACGGTCATCCTGCCCACCCTGTCCCGCAGCCATGCGCGGGCGTCCCGGGAAGCGTTTTCCCAGACCCTGGACTGGGCCCTGCGCTGGGTGGTGGTGGTCGGGGTGCCGGCGGCAGTGGGACTGCTGCTGCTGGCCGGCCCGGTGCTGAGCACCCTGTTCCTGTCCAAGGCGTTCGATGTCGAGGACGTGTACATGGCGCGCCTGAGTCTGATGGCCTTCGCCGCCGGCCTGCCGGCGTTCATTCTGGTGAAGGTGCTGGCGCCGGGCTTCTATTCCCGCCAGGACACCCGCACGCCGGTGCGCATCGCGGTGGTCGCCATGACCTCCAACATGGCCATGAACGTGGCTTTCGTGGTGCCCATGCTGCTGCTGCATATCCAGGGGCCCCATGCCGGTCTGGCCCTGGCCACCTCCCTGGCCGCCTATCTCAATGCCGGTCTGCTGTACCGCGCATTACGCCGTCAGGACGCCTTTCAGCCCCAACCCGGCTGGGGCCGCCTGCTGCTGCGGGTGGGTGTGTCGGTGGGCGTGCTTGCCGCGGTGCTCATCTGGGGGGCGCCGCCCCTCAGTCAATGGCTCACCGGCCGCGCGTGGCTGCGGGCCGGTCATCTGGTGACGTGGATCGCCATCGGCATTGCACTCTACCTGGTCACGCTGCGGTTGATGGGGTTGCGTCTGAGCTCTCTGTGGACGCCGCCGCCGGCCCTGGAGGGCCATGAATGACAAGCGCCGCCAGTCCTTTATAATCGACATTTTTACTCGCTGCCCAGGAGTACTCCCCCGGGATCCGGCATGGAACTGATACGCGGTCTGCACAATCTGCGCCCCGAACACCGCGGTTGCGCGGCCACCATCGGCAATTTCGATGGTGTGCACCTGGGCCATCAGGCGGTGCTCGGCCAGCTTTCCGAGCGCGCCGGTGCCCTCGGGCTGCCCACCTGCGTGATCACCTTCGAGCCCCAGCCCCGGGAGTTCTTCGCCCCGCAAACCGCGCCGGCCCGGCTGACGCGACTGCGGGAAAAGCTGCTCGCCTTGCGGCGCTTTTCCGTGGACCGGGTGCTGTGCCTGCGCTTCGACAGTCTCCTGGCGGGATTGAGTGCGGCCGAGTTCGTGAAGGTGGTGCTGGTGGACGGGCTGGGCGTGCGCTACCTGGTGGTGGGCGACGATTTCCGCTTCGGCAAGGGCCGCCAGGGGGATTTCGCCTTCATGCAGCAGGCCGGCGCGGAGCAGGGTTTTCAGGTGGTCAACATGCACACCTTCAACGTGGACGGCGCACGGGTGAGCAGCACGCGCATCCGCGAGGCGCTGGCCGCCGGCGACATGGGCGGCGCCGAGAAGCTGCTGGGCAGGCCCTATCGCATGTGCGGCCGGGTGGCCCACGGCGACCGGCGGGGGCGCACCATCGGCTTTCCCACCGCCAACATCCATCTGCACCGGCACGCCACGCCGGTGCAGGGCGTGTTCGCGGTGGAGCTGTTCGGGCTGGACCGCGAGCCGGTGGCCGGGGTGGCCAACGTCGGTACCCGGCCGACGGTGGACGGCACCCGCACGCTGCTGGAGGTGCACCTGTTCGATTTCGACCAGGACATCTACGGGCGCTACGTGTACGTGAACTTTCTGCACAAGCTGCGTCCCGAACTGCGTTTCGATTCCTTCGAAGCGTTGAAGGAACAGATCCATCAGGACGCGCGGGACGCGCGGGCTTTCTTCGCCGCCATGTGAGCGGGCGGCGTCCTGAACCGACATTCATCGCGCCCTGGGCGCGCACGTAAGAGCCTGGATGTGACCGACTATAAAGACACCCTGAATCTGCCGCAGACCGATTTTCCCATGCGGGGCAACCTGGCCAAGCGCGAGCCGGAGACGCTCAAGCGCTGGCAGGACATGGACCTGTACAGGGCGCTGCGGCAGGCCCGCAAGGGGCAGCCGAGGTTCATCCTCCACGACGGTCCGCCCTACGCCAACGGCGAGATCCACATCGGCCACGCCGTCAACAAGGTGCTCAAGGACATCGTCGTCAAGAGCAAGTCACTGGAGGGCTTCGACGCGCCCTACGTGCCGGGCTGGGACTGCCATGGCCTGCCCATCGAACTGAACGTGGAGCGCAAGGTGGGCAAGGCGGGCCAGAAGGTGGACGTGGCCACCTTCCGCAACGCCTGCCGTGAGTACGCCGCCGAGCAGGTGGATCGCCAGCGTACCGACTTCGTGCGCCTGGGCGTGATGGGAGACTGGGGCCATCCGTACCTCACCATGGATTTTCGCTTCGAGGCGGACATCGTGCGTTCCCTCGGCAGGGTGGCTGCCAACGGCCATCTGCACAAGGGCTTCAAGCCGGTGCACTGGTGCACGGACTGCGGCTCGGCCCTGGCAGAAGCGGAAGTGGAGTACGAGGACAAGCAGTCGCCGGCCATCGACGTGCGCTTCGCCGTTCTCGATGACGCCGCGCTGATGGCGCGCTGCCATCACGTGACCGGCCATGAGGGCGCCGGCCCCCTGTCGGTGGTCATCTGGACCACCACGCCCTGGACCCTGCCCGCCAACCGGGCAGTGGCGCTCAATCCGGAAGTGGATTATGCGGTGGTGCAGTGCGACACCGGCCAGGGCCCCGAACGCCTGGTGCTGGCCGATGCCATGCTCAAGGACATCATGGCGCGCTGGAGCGTGTCCCAATACGAGATCCTCGGCTACTGCACCGGCGCCGTGCTGGAGGGTATCAAGCTCGCCCATCCTTTCTACAAGCGCGAAGTGCCGATCATCCTCGGTGACCACGTGACCCTGGATGCCGGTACCGGCGCCGTACACACCGCGCCGGGTCACGGCCAGGACGACTACGTGGTGGGCTCTCGCTACCGGCTGGCAGTGGACAACCCGGTGGGCGACGACGGGCGTTTCCTGCCCGACACCGAGCTGTTCGCCGGCGAGCATGTGTTCGCGGCCAACGATCATGTGATCGAGGTGCTGAAGACCAACGGCGCACTGGTGCACGAGCAGGCTATTCGCCACAGCTATCCCCACTGCTGGCGCCACAAGACGCCGATCATCTTCCGCGCCACGCCCCAGTGGTTCATCAGCATGGACAACCAGGGTCTGCGCCGGTCCGCCCTGGAAGCTATCCGCCAGGTGGCGTGGACGCCGGACTGGGGCCAGGCGCGCATCGAGAGCATGGTGGCCAACCGGCCCGATTGGTGCATTTCCCGCCAGCGCACCTGGGGCGTGCCCATCGCCCTGTTCGTCCATCGGCGTACGGGCGAATTGCACCCCCAGACCCCGCAGCTGATCGAGGAGGTGGCCCTGCGCATGGAGCGCCGCGGCATCGACGCCTGGTTCGAATTGGATGCCGGGGAACTCCTGGGCGCGGATGCGGCCGATTATGAAAAGGTCACCGATACTCTGGACGTGTGGTTCGACTCCGGTGTGACCCATGCCTGTGTGCTGGAGCGCCGCGACGAGCTGAGGTATCCGGCGGACCTGTACCTGGAAGGCTCCGACCAGCACCGGGGCTGGTTCCAGTCCTCGCTGCTGACCTCTGTGGCCATGCGGGACGCCGCCCCCTACCGGGGCGTACTCACCCATGGTTTCACGGTGGACGCCAAGGGTCAGAAGATGTCCAAGTCCAAAGGCAACGTAGTGGCACCCCAGAAGGTGGTGGGTACCCTGGGCGCGGACATCCTGCGGCTGTGGATCGCGGCCACCGACTATCGGGCCGAGATGGCCGTGTCCGACGAGATTCTCAAGCGTACCGCCGACGCCTATCGGCGCATGCGCAACACGGCCCGTTTTCTGCTGGGCAACCTGCACGGCTTCGATCCCGAGCAGCATATGGTGGCGCCGGAGCATCTGCTGCCCCTGGACCAGTGGGCGGTGGAGCGGGCCCGCGCCCTGCAGGAACTGGTGCGCCGGTCCTACGAGGACTACCAGTTCCACCTGATCTACCAGCGGGTGCACAATTTCTGCGCCGTGGACATGGGCGGCTTCTACCTGGACGTCATCAAGGACCGCCAGTACACCACCCAGGCGGACAGCCATGCGCGGCGTTCGGCCCAGACCGCCATGTACCTGATCGTGGAGGCGCTTTCGCGCTGGCTGGCGCCCGTACTGAGTTTCACCGCCGAGGAAATCTGGCAGCAGATGCCCGGGTCCCGCGATCCGTCGGTGTTCTTCGCCACCTGGTACGAGCTGCCCGCGCTGTACGCACCCGAGTCCGGCGAGCACCCTATGTTCGACATGGCGTTCTGGGAGCGCATCTTCGAGGTGCGCGAGGCGGTCGGTCGCGAGCTGGAGAAGCTGCGGGTGGCGGGCGGCATCGGCGCTTCCCTGGACTCCGAAGTGGATCTGTATTGCGACGACGAACTGCATGCACAGTTGGAACGGTTGGGCGACGAGCTGCGCTTCGTGCTCATCACTTCCTATGCCCGTGTGCACCCGGCGGCCGAGCGTCCCGCAGAGGCGGTGGAGGCCGATCTGAAGACCGCCCAGTTGTGGGTGCAGGTCAGCACCAGCGCCCACGAAAAGTGCATTCGCTGCTGGCATCACCGCGAGGACGTCGGCTCCCATCCCGACCATCCGCAGATCTGCGGGCGCTGCGCCGAAAACGTCGCCGGCAGCGGCGAGCGCCGTCGCTATGCATGAGCGCCCCCTGGACAGCGGCGAACCGGCGCCCGAGGCAGTGACCGGGTTGCAGGGCGGAGCGGTCGCGCGGGGTTCGGGTTTGCGCTGGCTGTGGCTGTCGGTGCTGGTGGTGGCGCTCGACCAGTTGACCAAGCAGCTCGCCAACAGCCTGCTGAGCTATGAGCGCCCGCTGCATGTGCTGCCGTCGCTGAATCTCACCCTGGTCTACAACACCGGCGCCGCGTTCAGTTTTCTCAGCAACGCATCGGGCTGGCAACGCTGGTTCTTCATCGCCCTGGGGCTGCTGGCGGCGGTGGTGATGGTGGTGTGGTTGAGCCGTCTGTCGGTGCGGGACCGACTGGGCGGCGTCGCGGTGTCCCTGATTCTTGGCGGTGCCCTGGGCAACGTCATCGATCGGATCTGGCACGGCCGGGTCATCGACTTCATCGACGTGTACTACCGCCAGTGGCACTGGCCGGCATTCAACGTCGCCGACTCGGCGATCACCGTCGGCGTCGTTCTGCTGATCATCGACGGCCTGCTGGGCGCGCGGCGGGCGGAGAGGGGCTCCTAGGATGACCGAGGCGCCGAGGATCGCGCCCGGCAGCCGGGTGACCCTGCATTTCTCCATTGCCCTGGAAGACGGCATGGTGGCCGAGGACAGCGCCGGTGGCGAGCCGCTGACCTTCGTCATGGGCGACGGTACGGTGTTGGAGGGCCTGGAGCTGGCCCTGTACGGCCTGCAGGCCGGCGATACCCAGCGGCTGCAGCTGGAACCTGAGCAGACATTCGGCTATCGGGATCCGGAGAACGTACATGTCCTGCCGCGCAGCGATTTTCCGGTTGAAATGAACCTGGAGCCCGGCACCATCATCGGTTTCACCACCCCCGGGGGCGATGAAGTGCCCGGCGCGGTGCAAATGGTGGAAGGCGATGAGGTGAAGGTGGACTTCAACCACCCGCTGGCCGGCCACACGCTCACCTTCGAGGTGCAGATTCTCGCCGTCGAACCGCCCGCCGAAGAGGGCGACTGAGCGTGGCGGGGCCTTTATGCGCTATAATGGCCCGCCAGTAGCTTTCTAGGACCGGAGTCATCGGTCATGCATATTCTGCTTGCCAACCCCCGTGGATTCTGTGCCGGGGTGGACCGAGCGATCGACATTGTCGATCGCGCCCTGGACCTGTTCGGCGCTCCGATCTATGTGCGCCATGAGGTCGTTCACAACCGCCATGTGGTGGAAGAGCTGCGCGAGCGCGGCGCCGTGTTCGTGGAAGATCTCGAGCGCATCCCCGACGGCGCGACGGTCATCTTCAGCGCCCACGGCGTATCGCAGGCGGTGCGGGCGGAAGCCGGAAGGCGGGGCCTGCAGATCTTCGACGCCACCTGCCCGCTGGTCACCAAAGTGCACCTGGAAGTCACCCGCCACAGCCGCGCCGGTCGCGAATGCATTCTCATCGGTCATGCCGGCCACCCCGAAGTGGAAGGCACCATGGGTCAGTACGACCGTTCCAACGGCGGCGAAATGTACCTGGTGGAAACGGCCGAAGACGTCCGGCAACTGCAGGTGCGCGATCCGGACAACCTGGCTTTCGTGACCCAGACCACGCTGTCGGTGGAAGACACCGCGAAAGTGATCGACGCCCTGCGTGCACGTTTTCCCACCATCCTGGGGCCCCGCAAGGACGACATCTGCTATGCCACCCAGAACCGCCAGGACGCGGTGCGCAAGCTGGCGCGCAGCAGTGACGTGATCCTGGTGGTGGGTTCGCCCAACAGCTCCAACTCCAGTCGCCTGCGCGAACTGGCCAGGCAGCAGGGTGTTGAAGCCTTCCTGATCGACAATGCCGATCAGATACAGCGCGAATGGGTGGCCCACAGCTCGGTGGTGGGCGTGACCGCCGGGGCGTCCGCCCCGGAAGTGCTGGTCCAGGAAGTGGTGGCGCGGCTCAAATCATGGGGCGCCTCGGAGGCCGAGGAAAGCGAAGGGCAGCGCGAGAAGGTGGTGTTTTCCCTGCCGCGGGATCTGGCGGTCTAGTGGTCCATGCGGGGCTGTCGTATTCCCAACTCCTGTCTTTGCGCCTAAGGGCTGCGGCCATGCCCTGGCCACGGCGCTCATCTCCCGTTCGCTTGCCCATCGCGCTCTGCGCGTCGACGGTCCGCCCATCCGCCGGGGCGTCGTTGCAGCGTAACCCTACCAGCAGTCGGCGACCGAACCGCTTCCCGTATTACCCTTGACCCCGTCCTGATCGATGGTCAGCGTCGCGCAGGTGGTATCGTCGCTTTGTCCGCCCTGGGCGGTGGGCGTGGCGGTGGCGGTGAAGCAGCTGTAGACGGTCTTGGTGCCGACGATGGTGCTGCAGCCGCTGTTCGTTATGGCGATGGTGTAGTAGCCCTCCGGACTGTTCGCTCCGCCGAGCTTGTCGATGTCGGAGTTGGTCGCGTAGGAGTTGTGGTCCATGTACCACTTCTCCTGTAGCGCGGCCGCGTTGGTCAGGGCGACCTTGGCGTCGGAGCGCCGGGTCTTGATCACCGAACTGCGGTAGGCGGGGTAGGCGATAGCGGCAAGGATGCCGACGATTACCACCACGATCATCAGCTCTATCAGCGTGAAGCCGGCGGTGTTTCTTCGATTCATTGCATGGGTCCCCATACGCTCTGCTGGCCGAAAGGTGTCGGTTGAAGGGTGCGGCCCCATCGGCCGCACCCTCGATTACGCTATGGCAGGTTCTGCAGGTCGATCTGCCGCCACGAGCGCCGTCCGCCTTTTACGGCTCCGGTGTTGAAGCTGATCATGCTGGTGTCCAGCGTGCTGTTCTGATGCAGCACCTTGGCCTTGCCCGGCCCCAGGGCGCCGCCCTGGTGCACCGACAACTGGCCGGTCTCGCCCTGGCCCAGATCGACGGAGTCGACGACCTTGTACTTGGTGGTGCCGGTGTGCGAGTCGCCGTACAGCGGGTCGAAGGACAAGGCGATGCCGGCGCGGGTGTCGACCGCGTACAGCAGGCTGGTGCCTTCCGGTTCGCAGACGTTGCTGTCCGGCGTGTAGCTGGGGAACAGCAGCACCTGCCGTGCCACCACCGGGCTGGACAGTACCCGCTCGGCCGGTCCGCCGGTCCCCAGATCCCGGATCCAGCCGTCCATGTTCTGGATCGCCTGTTCCACATCGGTGGCGGTTGCCACGGTGGTGCCGTTGATGGTGGTGCCCGTGGGGGTGATGGTGCCGTCGCTGTACACGCCGATGCTGGTGACATTGGCCAGGTTGGTGGCCGTTCCCCAGGTGAGCTTGCCGTTGCTGTCCACAGGCTCCTTGACGCCGAACACGCTCTGCTGTGTCGTGCTGGTGTTGTCCGTCGTGGCCAGCAGACGTCCGGTTCCGCCGTACACCCAGTGGGCGCCCAGCAGGTCGGTGCTCAGCGTCGGCGCGTTCAGGAACGGCTTGCCGAGATTCAGCAGCGTTTTGACCGTCGCCCCGGAGAGCAGATTGGGCGCGGTTACGGTTCCACCGGTGGTGTCCACCGTGGAGTTCAGCACCAGGCGGTCCAGTGCGCCGGTGGGACTGCCGGTGGTGCCGCCTGCGATGCCGAAGTACGCGGCATCGTCCAGGAAGTCACGGTTCCAGTCCGCGACGGATACGTCCCCCACGAAGCTGTTCGCATAGCCCAGGTCCATGGGCCCGAAGTTGACCGGGCTGCTGACCAGGCCCCGATGCCCGGCGTCCAGTTCGTACACGAACAACTGTGCGTCCTGGTTGCTGGTGCCGGACGTCAGGTCGGTGGGCCCGGAACCGAACACCAGGTACCACTTGTTGGCCAGCGGCTTGGTCCAGTCTCCGCTGGTGCTGGGCATGACTTCCTTGACCAGGGCCGGTACCGAGGTGGTGAAGCCGAGCTTGGGATTGGTGATCTCCGCCAGCAGTTGAGGAGGCTTCTCCGGGTTGGTGATGTCCATCACCACGTACGCGGAACGCATGGTTGTATCCAGCGTCCCGTCGCCGGTGGTGTCGATGCTGAACGGTCCGCCGCCCAGGCGCATGCCCGCCACCA
>Ga0307441_1000245_pt1 | contig 21174 bp, 17 predicted proteins | sample SalMarWE160420MG_FD_202149 | JGI IMG/M metagenome (GOLD analysis project Ga0307441, IMG submission 202149) | Salt marsh sediment microbial communities from the Plum Island Ecosystem LTER, Massachusetts, United States - WE1604-20 | ecosystem: Environmental > Aquatic > Marine > Intertidal zone >... | reverse complement strand
TATCGCGTAAATGCACTGTCATTGAGCTCTTCTTTTTTATCCTGTAATCCTGTCTAGATTATCCGATCAAGGCCTCTCGCATGGCGTTGACACGCTCCGGCGACGGCCGGTCCCGGAAGATTCCGAAATCTTCTCCCCGGCCGGGATCCACGCCCCGGAGGAACAGGTAGAATATCCCGCCAAAAGATTCCTTATAGCGGTATCCCGGAAGACGCATCCTGAGGTACTGGTCAAGAGCAAGGGTATAGAGATGATACTGGAGATAGTAGTTTCCCTCCCCCATAGCCTGTCTGAGACCATCCGGACCGTAGTCTTCAATCCTGTGCCCCAGAAAATTGGATTTCCAGTCCACCAGGTAAAATTTGCCTCCCCAGTGAAATACCAGGTCCATGAATCCCTTCAGAAACCCCCTGACCGGAGAAAAATGAAGGCGTCCAATCCGCTCCGGAACTCCCTTGTCCAGGTTTGTGCCGGTGTGGGCCCCAAAGATTGTCTTCAGGACATCCGGTGTTATGCGCCTGAGAGGAAAAGCAAATTCCAGTTCATGGAGCCGGTCTTTCGCACCGATTTTTCTGAGTTTCAGCTCCGGATCTGCAGGATCCAGAGATGCGGAGAGGACCTTTTGTACCATCGCATATATGGTATCCGCCCACTTGTCTTCGAAGCCGTAACCGCGAAGTTTTTCCGTGATAAGGTGCCTCGCAGCATGCTCCCCCTCTTCCGTGAATTCAAGATGTTCCAGGATGTCGTGCAGACAGGTTCCCGCACGGGCCCCTTTTGGAAAGGCGAATATACCGGTAACCGGGGCAATTTCTGTTTCGTCCATCTCCCCCTCTTCGAATGGTTCCCGGAGAGATGGGGAATCGTAGTCCGGGATGTCGGCATCCAGTTTTTGTCCTGAAGAAAGGGATGAAAAACTCGAGATTTTCCAGTCCGTCGGGATCTGCGTCTCAAAAAACCGTCCGCAAAGAGCGGATACTTGAGGAGAGGGTTTTGTGGACAGAGGCCACTTTGTTGTCTGGAGGCGTTCCACTCCAATGGCTCCTCGTGAATTTTCCTCAACGCGGGAAAGATCATCCTCAATGCGCTCCCAGGGGCGGGATTCGAGAGCCTTGCGCGCCCGATCAACCGCTCTCTGTTCGTCAACGCAATGGCGACCGTGGAGGACATAGGCTAGTGCCGAAGTCTCTGCATTCTTGATCCGGCCCCAGACCACGTAGCAGCGTTGTTGGGCCCTGGTCAGGGCAACGTAGAGGAGCCGGAGGTTCTCAGCCAGCAACTCTTCTCTGGCGATTGCCGCGTGGTTTTCCTTCTCTTTGGATCCGAGATCCATGGTCAGTTGCAGGTCATTGTCCGGGTCATGGTAAATGACTTCATTTCCCGTACCCCAACCGCCGTCCCAGAGGGAGGGGCAGAACACCACCGGGTATTCAAGACCCTTGCTCTTGTGGATGGTGACGATTTTTACCGCTTCTTCATCTGTTTCAAGCCTCAAAAGCTGCTCGTCACGCCCCTGTGAAGGATCCTCGATCCTGCGGAACAGCCATGTTACCAGACCATTCAGGCCCAGCCTCTCTTCCAGCACGGCGCGATGGAGCATTTCACCCAGATGCAGGATATTGGTAAGCCTTCGCTCACCGTCGGGAAACGCCAGGAGGTGGACTCGGACCTTTTCCCTGGTGAGAAATTGCCGGAACATGGGAACAAAACCCTGTTCTTCCCAGATTCCTTGATATTCCCGGAAATCAAAAATACGCTGCTCCCACGCATCTTCCTGTTCAGAAAGGGCTTGAATTTCCTCTCCACTCATGCCCAGCATATCCGTTGCGAAGGCGGCCTTTATCTGTCCTTCCTGTCTTGGTTCCACGATGGCCTGCAGGATCATGCCCATTTCCCGGGCCTCCCTGGTCTCGAAAATATCGCCCGCGTTATAGAGAACGCTGGGGATATTGACCTGCCGGAGGGCATCCTGTACCAGCCGAGCTTCCCTGTTTGTTCGCACGAGAACGGCAATATCCCGCTCCGACAACGGTTCATCTCCCAGGAATGCCTTTCCAGTCCTCCCCAGGTCGACCAATCGTGCCACCTCTCCGGCCACGAATTTCAATATGGAGGGCCAGGCCTTTTTCTTAGCAAGGGGAACAGCGGGGTCTTCGCCTTCCGGGTGGTGGAGAAGACAAATCCTGAGGGGTGGTCCGGCGCCTCCCTCTATTCGCAAGGTTCGTGGTGTCTTTTTCTCGGCTGCCGTGGAAGGGGCGTATCCAATCTCCTGGTAGACAAAGGGTCGCTCTATCCCGGAAAAAAGTGTGTTCACGGCCCGTACCAGGTCCGGTTCCGAGCGCCAGTTCATTCGCAGGGTGGAGGCGTCCGGAACAGCGTCAGCAGCCTTCATATAGGTGACCACATCGGCTCCCCTGAATCCGTAGATAGCCTGTTTCGGGTCTCCGATATAAAAGAGAGGCACCCTGCCCCTGCCGAAGAGCGTATCGAAAATTCGGTACTGGACAGGGTCCGTATCCTGAAATTCATCGATGAGTGCCGCCCGATAGTTGAAACGCGCGGCGTTAATAAATCTTTCCTTCCCCCGCTGCTTCAGTGCAGAAAGGGAATCCATGAGCAGATCCTGATACGCCCTGATATTCTTCAATGTCTTGCGTTTTGCGCGTTCTTTCAGGATATAGTGAAAAAATCTCCCCTTCAGGGAGGTCAGGGTTTCATCCATTTCCCCCGTCAGGGCATCTTTTTGTTCCCATAAACGCTCGCAGCAGTCAAAAAGCTCATGTTCGAGAGGGGGGAACCCCTTTTTCATGGAGGCAGCCAGTTTTCCGGAACTGAGCTTTTCAATCCCCGAGATCGGAGGAAAAAGGGGATGGAGGGCATTGAGGAATTGATTCATCGCCGCCACAACGGCATCGATCTTCAGTTCCCTTGGGGACGGCCGGCCGCCTTTGGTTGTAGTGACCCCGTAAACAGTGCCACTGATACCAGGATCCATGAGCATTGCCCGCACGTCATCTCTTGCATCGGGCCACATCTTCCTGAGGAGGTCAAGCGTCTTTCTGTACTGCCCGAGAGTACGGAGCCGTGGTGACTTCATCAACGGAATAACATGGATTTCAGGATGTTTCAAGCCTGGTCCCAAGACCCTCAGGAGATATTCCGTGCTCCACTTCTTGGAAATCAGGTAATGAACAAATTCCGGTTCCGCCGTGTAGATATGGGTCCGCCAGAAATCCTCTACGATTTCCTGGTCCAGTTCTTGCTCCCGGGTCGTCAGCTCCACATCAAACAGGGAGCCGGTTTCAAACGCGTTTTCCTGCAAAAGACGCTGGCAAAATCCGTGGATCGTAAAGATTGCCGCCTCGTCCAGATCCCTGAGGGCACGGGTAAGGGTGTCCAGAGAGCGAGCCGGATCCTGTTGCCCATTCACGACGCGCTCAATAAAAGAATCAACATCTGGTTTTCCGGAAAGATAATCCAGGGCCTGGCGAATCACTTTCCGGATCCTGTCGCGGAGTTCCTGGGTTGCCGCACGCGTATAGGTCACCACGAGTATTTCGCCCGGGGAAAGATCCCTTTCCAGGAGCAGGCGCAGGAAAATGCCGGACAGGGCATAGGTCTTCCCGGTACCGGCATTGGCTTCCACCAGGTGGGTGCCTTCCAGGGAAATCCGGGAGATGTCAAATTCCTTCATTGGCCTTCATGAATGCGCAGACCCTGCAGTGCCTTCCACGATGGTAAGACATGTTTCGGGCAAGAAAGTCCTTGCTCCTTTCTGTCTGAGAATGATAAATTGCCCATGAAGCGGAATCAACAAAAATATCTGACCTCCTCAAGGAAATTGACAGAAGGCGGACGAGAATTGCACATGGATAATCGGCCCTGATTCTCGGGCCTTCAACTGTAATAGCCGGGCCGTTATAGACCCGGAAACATTTTAACCCGCATTTCTCACGGGTCTTCGTAGCGAGGCGGTGGAGAGTCCCGTGGATGGCAAGTTGAGCTTGCGAAATCCCGCTATCGGGAGCGTGCGAAGAAAAATGGATGAAGGCGTACTTGCAGTACGTCGAAGTCATTTTTCTAGCGCAACGCAGGAGACATGGGGCTATCCGCCGCCACAGTAGATTGCCCGTGAGAAAAGCGGGCTGAGGAGGAGAAAAAATGAAAAGACTTTTCTTTTTCATGATCGTGGTTGGGCTCATCAGCCTCGGGAGTGCGTCTGCACAGGAGTTTACTCTGAAAAGCGCCGACCTCGGCGGCCAGTTAACGGAAACACAGGTTTTTTCAGGCTTCGGCTGCCATGGAAAGAACATCTCGCCGGCTCTCCAGTGGAGCAATGCACCCAAGGGTACAAAGAGCTTTGCCCTCACCCTGTATGATCCTGATGCTCCCACCGGGAGCGGATGGTGGCACTGGGTTATCTTTAATATTTCTCCTGAAGTCCACGAACTTAAGCGAGACGCGGGGAACCTTGAAAGAGGCCTGGCTCCGAAAGAAAGTGTGCAAAGTGTGACTGATTTTGGGAAGCCCGGATTCGGCGGGGCCTGTCCTCCCGCTGGGGACAAAGCTCACCGATACGTGTTTACGGTCTATGCCCTGAACATACCGAAACTGGATTTGGGCGCGAAATCGCCCCCGGCCATGGTGGGATACTTCCTGAATCAGCACACCATAGCCAAGGCATCCATCGTCTCCTACTATGGAAGATAAAGGAAAAGGATACGGTTTTAGCCCGGATTTCTCACCGATCTTCGTCGCGAGACGATGGAGAGTTCCATGAATACAAGGCGCGTGCAGAAAAATGGCCGCAGGCATACTTGCAGTACGTCGAGGTCATTTTTCAAGCGCAACACAGTAGGCATGGGGCTATCCGCCGCCGCAGTAGATTATCGGTGAGAAATCCGGGTTAGTTGGACGGTGATACGAACAAGCACGAATAGGGTACTGAGTGGAAACTCTACTTGCTAAACAACGTTCCCCGGCCACAGAAATCTGGGCCATCGGTGGAGGAAAAGGGGGCACAGGGAAAAGCTTCCTGATAAGCAGCATCGGAAATTACCTGGCACTGCAGGGCAAAAAGATCGTACTGATTGATGCTGATTTCGGGGGGGCAAATCTGCATACCTTCCTGGGTGTCGCGAAGCCCAAGGTATCCCTCACGGACTTCCTGGAAAAGAAGGTGCCGCTTGTCGACCTGGTGGTGGAAAGCGGTATTGACAATATGGGCCTGCTGATCGGCACTATTAATTCTCTAAGCCCCGATGATATGAAGTATACTCAGAAGTTGAAGCTCTTTCGACACATCAGAAGCCTTGATGCCGATTACATCCTCCTTGATCTTGGCGCGGGAACCCATTTCAATACCCTTGACACCTTTCTCCTCGCGGATAAAAAGATCATTGTTGTCCTTCCGGAAATCACCGCCATTGAAAACAGCTATTATTTTTTGAAAAATGCCTTTTTTCGACAGCTGATGAAGACCCTGCGGAACCGTGGCTTCAAGGAACTGATTCAAGATGCCTGGAAGAACCGGGAAGCATACAACATCGCCAGTCTGAGCCAACTCATAGACTACCTCAGAGGTACTTCAGAAACCATGAAAAACCTGATAAATCGGGACCTTGCGAAATTCAGAGCCAATATCATCCTGAACAGAGTCACCACGGGACAAGAGGTCGTCATCGGGAGGTCAATCAAGAGTATCTGCAAGAAATATTTCAGTGTTGACGCGAAATATGTCGGGTATGTTGAACATGATCCAATCATTCCCCGGTGCATAAATAAACGACAACCGTTCATGCAGGCCTGTCCGGGAACCAGGTGCGCAAGGGAAATTGAAAAGGTAGCAGAGAATCTGCTTGACGGAAAAGATATGTATACAAGAGAGTGAATATGGAATCAGAAGAGTATGAAAGGTATCTAGACATCCTGGAAATCGGTCCCGGAGCGTCTTTATCGGAAATTAGGGAAGCATATCTTCACCTGAAGGCACTCTATTCAGAGGATTCAATCGTCACCCTTCCCATTAGGGATGATATCTCCGAGGAACGGAAAAGAAATATTCTCGGTGAGATTGAAGAAGCGTTTCAAATGCTGGCAGGATCCTATGACCGGGGCGATGTTCCCCGAGGGGAGCAGGGAACCGTTCCCCCCGGCCTTGATGAATACGATCAACCACCCATTGAAGTGACAGGTTTTGGCGGCCAGGCCTTGCGGGAGACCAGAGAAAGGCTGGGGATTGATCTGCAGAAGATTGCACTGTCAACCAGAATTCAGGTACACTATCTCGAGCATATGGAAAATGAAGAATTCGAATCACTGCCCCCGGAAACCTATGTCAGGGGCTTTGTGATCAGTTATGCGAAGTGCCTGCATCTTGATCACAAGAAAGTTGCCGCTGACTATATGAAGAGATACCAGATCTGGAAGAGTGGCGAGGACTGAGAGATCACTGCTTCCTCTTTTTCCTGGAAGAAAGGTAGCCCCGGGTTGCCATAATCAGGAGCGCCAGGCCTACAAAAACTCCGTCATCAATCTTCCCTGGAGAAAAATCAGGCATGAAATAGTAGGTGCATCCCCCGAGCAGGAGGCTCACCCGCAGTGCCCGGCCATATCCCGCGAAGGTAAAGACCCGCAAGAATGTCAGGTAGAGAAACGTCCAGAAAATAAACAAAAGCGTGTCCCCGAGGTACACGTACTTCCGGGGAACCAGCCCCGTGATGCTTTTCACGAGTCTTTCGTAGACACCGGCTCCCTTCTTGAAACGGACAGCCATGACTTCCCTGATGGTCATTTCTTCATCGATGTTGACACCCGCGGGAATCAGGAAGTCCAGGTTCACCGGAGATTCCTCTTTGTGGAGGGCATCATTGGTGGCCCTGAAGGGAAGCGCAAGCACATGCCTGACAAAAAAATATCCACCCAAGAGGGCGGAAGCCAGCATGCAGAGAAGCACTATTTGAAGAATTGTTTTTTTCATCCTGGAATGCCCTCTCTTGAGGATTCAACGCTTTGTATGGGGCTCAGATGATTCTTTGTCCTAGCTTTTTGTAAAGGTTACACTTTTTGTGCGACGATGCCGGCAACCGCCCTGCGATCCTCAAAAATTCCCTCGTGATAACGAAGGCACCGAAATCCTTGGAAGAGCTCAAGCAGCTCATTGTGCCTCAGGAGGTGGTCTGGGTTCCTGGGCTTCCCGAAGCGTGCCTGGTCAATGATATAGGTCTCATACATAATCATGCCGTTCCTGCGCAGGCCCTGTTTCAGCAGAGGGATCAGGGGGCGGTGAAGGTAATGAAAGCAGATGATAACATCGTACGTTTGTTCCAGGATGGTAAAATCGGCCTCGAGGTCGGCAATTCTGGCTTGGATGCTGACTCCGGCCTTTTGAGCCGCATGCAGGGCCGCTGCCACCGCTTCCTGGGAAAGATCCACTCCTTCCACGTGAAAACCATTCCTGGCAAGGAAAACCGCGTTGCGGCCGTTGCCCATGGCCACATCCAGGACTTTCCCCTTCGGAAGGAGCAGAAGATTCCTGATCAGAAATTCGGCAGGTTCTTCGGGATATTCGGGAATCGAGGACACTCTTTCTGCCTCCTGCCCATTAGGGCTTATCCTGAAATAAGTATTACATTCATGCATCTCATCTTCAGGCCGCCTTCGGCCGATCTTCAATCACAAAATCCATGAAATAGTACAAGGCTATTACTGTGGTTTTGTTCAATCAGATCGACCAAATCTATCCTAAATTTCAGCGCTTTAATGCAACACTTATTTCATGACAGGCCCTTAGAAGAAAGGAAAAAGCAGCAGAAAGTCAAGAAAAAGCTGCAAGCCTTTTCTTTCTTGCCATTGGAAATTCTCCCCTTACCTTATTAGTAAATGCATTTGCAAGAGCTTTTCGACGCCAGGGTCATTGAATGGAGTGAGAGAAATGGATACCATTAGTGCAAGAAAGAGGGACGCATACCCGGTGGGAGAAGAGCCTTTTTATGTGCCCTCTTCCAACGAAGTGGAAATTTTCATATCAGCCTATGAAAACCGGCTGCCGGTCCTCCTCAAGGGGCCGACCGGGTGCGGGAAGACCCGTTTTATTGAACACATGACATGGAGGCTTGCCCGCCCTCTGATTACGGTGGCCTGTCACGATGACCTGACTTCAGGCGATTTGGTTGGCCGGTACCTGATCAAGGGACACGATACGATGTGGATGGACGGTCCCCTCACGCACGCGGTGAGGATCGGTGGCATATGTTATCTCGACGAGATTGTGGAAGCGAGAAAAGATACCACCGTGGTGATTCACCCTCTGGCGGATGAGCGGCGGACGCTTCCCGTGGAGAAACTCGGCGAATTTCTCCAGGCACCTCCTGAATTCATGCTCGTCATCTCTTTCAATCCAGGCTACCAGAGCGTTATGAAGGACCTCAAACCCAGCACGAGGCAGCGGTTCGTGTCCATTGCCTTCGATTATCCGGACCAGGAAAAAGAGGCCCAAATTGTAGTGAGGGAATCGACAATATCGTTATCCGTGGCCGAACAACTCGTCAAACTGGGACAGATGACCCGCAATCTCACGGAAAGGGGATTGGAAGAGGGTGCAAGCACACGACTTTTGATTCACGCAGGAAAATTGATATCCTCGGGGATTGATCCATCAGATGCCTGCAGGGTCACACTGGTTCAAACCCTCAGCGATGACGAAGAGATACAGGTGTCCCTGGAGGAGATGGTTACGTCGGTTTTCTAAAGCAAAGTATGAATTATGAACGATAGCCAGGGAAACAAACACCAAGAGATTGATATCCTGGGCCTTTTTCCAACGCCCCTTTACACCAGCACGGGGCTTTTTTTCGAAGAAGACCTCGTGGAAATGGGCCTTGGGCGCATGCTCCTGGATTTTCCTCCCCCCTTGAGAGAAAAGGTGTGGCAGCACGCAGTGATCCTCACCAGGATCCAGCCGGAACTGGGGCTCCGTTTCCTGATGAGGTCCCGGGAAATAGTTCGTCTGCTTGATGAAAAGGCACTGAATCGGTGGGTTCTTTCACTGCTTGATATCTATGATGCCAAGGGATTGCATCCGGCGCTCCAGTGTATTTTTAGGTTGGAGGAAACCATTGAGGCCCGCACGCTCGGTCAGGGTGCGATCACCTACGAAGAAGTGGCCGGCGTCCTCCAACACTATCTCCACGGACTCGGGAGAAGAGAACTCCGACTGGAGAAGGGGGAGGAGCCTGTCCACACGGACACGCAAGCTCTTTACCTCCCTCTAAGCATTGGAGGCCTTCGGGACCGGAGACAGCATTTTCTCCTCTACAAAATTACGACCACCTTTCTGTTTTACCAGGTTTCCCTGGGTTCGTACAAGCTCGCGTGGTCCAGTATGGAAGCCATTGCCCGTGCTATCAGGGACCGCTACCAAACCCGGGAGGAAGAAGCAGTTCTCTCGGACCTTTCCCGCTTTTTTTCCCTTTTCCCTGATCCTGTCCTGGCCCTGGACATCTATGCCCTCTTGGACACCGCCCGGATAGAATCCCGGATACGGCAAGATCTGCCAGGCCTCTCCCGTGAAATGGCAGGAATCAAGAAATCCCTTTTGGAAAGAAGGCCCTCTGTTGCAGGGAAAAGTTTGAAAAGTCTGGCGATGGAAGAAAGAGTGAGGTGGTGGCTTGCATTTTCCCCCGGGAAACCTTATTTAACAGATTTCAGAAACGCGGGGATACTGGCGGCTCTTTTTCAAGACAGGCTTTGCCGGGTATTCGAAGCGCAGCAAAGCCCGGAACAACTGGCAGACATGACAGCCGATATCTATGGCACTTTTGAAACTCTCCCGGGCGCGTATGAGGGAGTGGCCCCTGTTCCCTATGCGGGAAAACTCCATCCGGAAGAGGCTGAAAGGGCCCGCCGGCGAAGGAGAGAATCCAACCGCGCGGGATTTCGGGAAGAACTTGCCAAGCTCGTTTCGGAACTTCCGGAGTGCGAGACCGTTAAAATTGAATTGCCGGAAAAGAAAAAGGCCCTTGCCAGGGGAGATTTCATTCCTCCCCAGGAACTACCGGATCACTTGTTGATCGACGGCCTGCCGGTACCGGTACCCGAGGGCATGAAAAAGCTCATTGAGGAAATTTATGAAGACCTGGGAAGCATCCCCAGTTCATATCTCGTGGTGGCCGACGAAATGTCAGGACACCATTTCCGTCCCCTTTGCAAAGTGCCCGAAGGCACCGGCTATTTCCTCTCTTCCCACGCGGAAGACGTCCATGTGCTGGATGAATGGGATTACCGGAGACAGGGATATCGGAGGAATTGGGTCCTCCTGAGAGAAATGGAAATCGTGGAGGAAGACCCGGTTTTTCTGGAAGAGACCTTGACATGCTACCGTGGGATGATCCAGCAGATCAGGAGACAGTTTGACCGAATCAGACTGGAACAAAAGGTGCTGAAACGGCAGCAGGAGGGAGATGGCATAGACCTGGACGCGGTAGTGGAAGCCTTCGCAGACTGGCGTGCCGGTCATCATCCTTCCGAGAGGGTTTTTACCCATTTGCGGCGGGATAATCGCAGCGTGGCGAGTGTCTTCCTGGTGGACATGAGTGGTTCAACAAGCGGATGGATCAACGAAATGGAACGGGCGACGCTCCTGATCTTCTGTGAGGCACTCAAGGTGCTGGGTGATGAGTGTGCCATATACGGCTTTTCGGGGCAGACACGGAAACGATGCGAGCTCTATCGGATAAAGGGCTTTGACGAATGCTATGATGCCCGTGTTCAAAAGAGGATCGGTGGATTAAAGGCCAGGGAGTGGACGAGGATGGGGCCGCCTATACGGTACGTATCCGGTCTCTTGGGAGATGTGGAGGCACGCACAAAACTACTTATCACCCTCTCAGACGGAAAACCCGATGATTACGACGCCTACAAAGGGGATTATGCGGTGGAGGATACCAGGCATGCCCTCATTGAGGCAAGGAACATGGGGATTCATTCCTTCTGCATCACCATCGACAAGGCAGAACACCGTTACCTTAACCACCTGTACGGCCGATCCAATTATATCTTCATCAATGATCTTTCCCTGCTTCCCCTGAAGGTCCCCGAGATCTATAAGAAACTGACCACCTAGCCCGGTTTCAGCGGTTATTGCGTTCAGTTTGTCGAATACCATTCAATAAATGAGTACATACCTGTCCAAAATCGATCTTTCTGCTAAAACAGGGGAACGGGATGTTCCCGAAGCGGAGGGAATATACCGGTTCCCTGCTCCGAGGGTTCCCATTGACGACCTGAAATTGTCCTAAAATCATTTTCCCCGCCTTGACACGCAAACCTGTCCCGCTCTATACTCCTATCCGCAATAGCGCCTCGCTTCTCACCCCATGATGGGTCGGGAGCAGCGGGAAATAGAAAAGGGGGAAAAATGAACATAACAGATGAAGCGAAAAAAATGGGGACCGTTGGAGGCGGCATCGTGCTCTTTGAAACGTCGGCAGGCGATTTCGAGGTTGAACTTTACCCTGAGAAGGCACCCATAACCGTTGAAAACTTTCTTGCCTATGTGAACAAGGCATTCTTTGAAGGGCTGATTTTCCACCGGGTCATTGACGGTTTTATGATTCAGGGCGGCGGCTTTGATGAAGACATGAACCAGAAGCAAACCGGAAAGCCGATCAAGAATGAAGCAGGAAATGGACTGAAAAACGAGAAATACACCGTAGCCATGGCGCGGACAAATGTGGTGGATTCCGCCACGGCCCAGTTTTTCATCAACGTGGAGGATAACGATTTTCTGGACCACCGGGATGAGAGCCCGGCAGGTTTCGGGTATGCAGTTTTCGGAAAAGTGGTGAGCGGAACAGACGTTATCGACGCGATAAAAGGCGTAAAAACAACGACCAAACAATATTATGAAGACGTCCCCGTGGAGCCGGTAATTATCAGGAGGGTGTCTTTCAGGGGAGAGTAGCTTTATCTGAAAGAATGAAGAACGAAAGGTGACCGATGGCCGAGGATAAGGCTGGTGCCGTGAGGAATGAAGAGATTTCCGCATACCCTTACAGATGGGTGGTCGTCGCCGTGTTTGCGCTGCTGAACTCCGTAGTCCAGCTCAATTGGATCGCCTTCGCCCCCATAACCGGGCAGGCGGCCAATTTCTACGGGGTGTCCGAGCTCAAGATCGGCCTCCTGTCCATGTCATTTATGGTCGTCTACATCATCGCGTGCCTCCCCGCGTCCTATCTCATCGATTCCCTGGGCATCAGGATGGGCATCGGCATCGGAGCCGCCCTCACCGGGATATTCGGCCTCCTGAGGGGGTTTTATGCGTCCAACTACGCGGTCGTTATGGTCAGTCAGTTCAGCCTGGCCTTCGGGCAGCCCTTAGTCCTGAACGCCATTACCGCCGTGGGAGCATCCTGGTTCCCTGTTGAGGAACGTGCAACGGCCGCGGGGATCCCCGTGCTTGCCCAGTTCGTGGGGATTATTGTCGCCATGGCCCTGACCCCTTTGCTCACCAGCGCGCATGGCATAACGGGTATGCTCCTCTTATACGGCATTGTTTCAGGCGTTATTGCTCTTCTTTTCTGTGTATTCATGAAAGAAAAACCTCCCACACCGCCGGCCAGGGAAGGGGCCGGCGAGCATTTCCGTTTCTTCGAGGGGATACGAGACGTCTTCGGGAACCGGGATATGCTTTTCATGCTGCTCCTTTTTTTTATCGGCCTCGGGATGTTCAACGCGGTCACCACGTGGATTGAGCAAATCGTGCATCCCAGGGGATTTACCCCGGAGCAGGCAGGCATGGTCGGCGCCATCATGATGTTTGCGGGAATCGTTGGTGCCATCGTTTTCCCCATCCTTTCCGACCGCCTGAGAAAAAGAAAAAACTTCCTTATTCTGGCTATGGCCGGGAGCATCCCGGGACTGGCAGGCATCGCCTTTGCCCAGAATTTTTTTGCTCTTGCCCTCTCTGCGGCCGTGTTCGGCCTCTTCTTCATGAGCGCGGGACCCATCGGCTATCAGTACAGCGCGGAAATAAGCTACCCGGTTCCTGAATCCACATCCCAGGGGCTCATCGTCCTCGCGGGACAGATCTCCGGGATCATCTTCATATTCGGAATGGACGCGCTCAAAAACGCGAAGACCGGGGATATGACCACCTTCATGATCATTTTTATCATCCTTTCATTCGTCAACCTCTTTATTTCCACGAGGGTGAAGGAATCAGAAATGATAAAGTAGTAAGCGCTTGTGACGACGGGCCCCGACTCGCGGGGAGGGGAGGAAATAGTTCCATGGCGGCGGGTGAAGATAAATACATCCTGGCGATTGATCTTGGCACCTCGGGCCCCAAGTCTGCCCTGGTGACCACCACCGGCGAAGTGGTGGATCATGAATTTGAAAAAAATGAAGTCATCCTCCTTCCCGAAGGAGGGGCGGAACAGCGTCCGGATGAATGGTGGGAAACGATTGTCAGGACGGCCCGCCGGGTTCTTGAAAAAGGGTTGGTCCCAAGGGACCATATCGTCGCCATTTGCTGTTCCACCCAGTGGTCAGGCACCGTGCCAGTGGACCGGGACGGCAAGGCCGTTTCCAACGCCATCATCTGGCTGGATTCCCGGGGGAGCAAGTACATCAGAGACATCGCGGGCGGGCCTGTCAGCATCCAGGGGTACGCTATCTTCAAGCTGTTGAAATGGCTGCGGCTAACCGCGGGCATCCCGAGTCATTCCGGCAAGGATCCCATCGCCCATATCCTGTTTCTCAAGAACGAACATCCGGACATTTACGCACGAACGTTCAAGTTCCTGGAACCAAAGGATTACATCAACCTGAAACTCACGGGGAAATTCGCGGCCTCTTTTGACTCCATCGCGCTCCACTGGCTGACGGACAACCGGGACCTTTCCCGGGTGGATTACCACGAATCCCTACTCAAGCTGGCCACCGTGGAACGGGAAAAATTCCCCGAACTCAAGAGAGCGGTGGATGTACTCGGCCCGATAAAGAAGGAGCTCGCTCAAAAACTCGGATTGCGGGAAGATGTCCAGGTGGTTATGGGGACCCCCGACGTGCAGGCCGCGGCCCTTGGCTCAGGTGCGGTCAGGGATTTTGAGGGTCACCTCTATATCGGGACCTCATCATGGCTCACCTGCCACGTGCCGTACAAGAAGACAGATATTTTTCACAATATGGCGACGCTGCCTTCAGCAATGCCGGACAGGTATTTCATCGCCAACGAACAGGAAACCGCGGGTGGTTGCCTGAATTTTCTGCGCGACAATATCCTCTACCACAAGGACCAGTTGCTGCAGGAAGAAGGGCAGCCCGACGTGTACAAGATTTTTGACCAGATCGCGGAAGGCGTGCTCCCCGGGAGTGACAAGGTCATCTTCACGCCGTGGCTTTACGGAGAGCGCACACCCATCGAGGACCACTCGGTGCGGTCGGGGATTTTTAACCAATCCCTCAGTACCACCCGTGAACACCTGATCCGCGCGGTCCTGGAGGGAGTTGCGTATAACGGCCGGTGGCTGCTGGGGTATGTGGAAAAGTTTATCCGCAGGCCGCTGGACCCCATCAATATGATCGGCGGCGGGGCCAATTCCGCCATCTGGTGCCAGATACACGCTGATGTGTTCAATCGAACCATCAGGCAGGTCAAGGAGCCTATCCTGGCCAACCTGCGCGGCGCGGCATTCCTGGCGGCCGTCTCGCTCGGGTACTTCCGCTTTGAGGACATCCCCGAGAGGATTCAGATCGCGAATACCTACCATCCGAACCCGGAAAATCGGAAAATCTACGATGAGCTCTTTGCGGAATTCCTGAACATTTACAAATACAACCGGCGCATCTACGCCCGCCTGAACCGGTCCTAGCCGGTGGAGAATGACCATGGACATTCAAAAAATTTCCGGTAGTTTTATCGGACGGATGAATCCCCGCCTGGTTACCTGGGCATTCAAATACCTGAAAGCGGTGCCCGTGGTCCGCAAAAGGCTCGAAAAGGAGTTTGAGTCCCTCATGAAGGACATCGAGGGCCAGGTAAAACCGTACCGCAAAACATTCACCACGTATGCGGGGATACCCGAAAAGGGGATTGAGCGCCAGGACATCCTCAAGGAAATGGAGGCCCTCAAGGATCGGGAAGAATCGCGCTGGAAAGACGGTTTTGCTTCAGGCGCAGTGTACCATGGGGATGAAGAGCACATCCGTTTCCTGAATCAGGTGTACGCCCTCAATTCCCAGACCAACCCGCTCCACTCCGATATCTGGCCGAGTATCTCCAAGTACGAGGGGGAAATCGTTTCCATGACCGCCGGTATGCTCGGAGGTGAAAAAGAAGGAGCCTCCGTTGACCCGGGAAATAAGGTCTGCGGGGTTGTGTCGTCCGGGGGCACGGAAAGTATCCTGCTTGCCATGAAAACCTACCGGGATTGGGCACGGGACAAGAAGGGGATCACCCGCCCGGAAATGATCGTACCGGTCACCGCCCACGCGGCCTTTGACAAGGCATCTCAATATTTCAAAATAAATATCAGGCACATCCCGGTGGATGAAAATTACCGGGCCAATGTGTCCGCGGCTCGTGAGGCGATCACCAGGAACACGGTCGTCATGGTGGGCTCCGCCCCTTCCTTTCCCCATGGCATGGTGGATCCTATTGAGGATCTTTCGGAGCTGGCGCGGCAGCGGGGCATCGGCTTTCACACGGACGCGTGCCTTGGAGGATTCGTCCTTCCGTGGGCCGAGCGGCTGGGATATGATGTCCCTCCCTTCGACTTCAGTCTCCCGGGGGTCACTTCCATTTCAGCGGACACGCACAAGTACGGCTATGCCGCCAAAGGGACATCGGTTATTCTCTACCGGGGCCTGAGCCTGCGACGGTATCAATACTTCAAGGCCACCGATTGGCCCGGGGGGCTTTATTTTTCCCCCACCTTTGCCGGCAGCCGCTCCGGAGCGTTGAGCGCCGCGTGCTGGGCCGCCATGCTCTCCGTGGGTCAGGAAGGGTACCTGGAGGCCACGAAGAGAATCCTCGAGATCGGAACGAAGCTAAAGAAGGCCATACGCGATATGCCGGATCTCTTCGTCCTGGGAGACCCGCTCTGGGTGATTGCCTTCGGCTCGAAAACCCTTGATATCTACAGGGTCATGGACTGCATGGCCGGAAAAAACTGGAGCCTCAACGGGCTGCACAAGCCTTCCTGCGTGCACCTCTGTATTACCCTGCGGCATACCAGGCCCGGGGTGGCTGAGCGGTTCATCAACGATCTGCAATCGGCCGTTGCCTTTGTCAAAGAAAACCCCGAAGAGAAGGGCGGCATGGCGCCGGTCTACGGGCTGGCTGCGACCATCCCTGTCCGAAGCATCGTGGGAGATTTACTTGAACGATACATTGACGCACTCTACAAGGTGTAATGAATCAGTTAACCAACCTGAGTAATTACGAAAAGGCTTGAAAATGGAACAAAGCATACCCCCTGCCAGGCTGGATCTTGTTGCCCTGAAAAAGGTCCCAGCGGATTTGCTCGTTACAAACGGGGTTTTGTTTAACTCGTTTACCGGTGAATTCTTGGAAGGCCAGTCTCTCTGGATCAAGGACGGTTGGATTGCCTACGCGGGCCCTGATCCGGAACCTTTCCGCGATGAGCATACCAGGACCATGGACGTTGGAGGGATGGTACTCCTCCCGGGCCTGATCGAAGGGCATACCCACATCCTGAACCTCACCGGGATCGAGGAATTTGTGCGGCATGTCATCCCCTCGGGAACCACCACGGTGATAACTGAAACCATGGAGCTTGCACCCGCGGTGGGTATTGATGGGATCAGGTTCTTCGTGAAGGGAATCAAGGATCAGCCCGTCCGGATCTACTATACCCTGGCCCCCCTCTGCGGCATTAGCCAGTCCGTGGAAAGAGGCGTCCCTTCCAATGAAGAGCTGTTTCCCTTTCTGGAGGATCCACGGTGCCTTGGTGTTGGAGAAATCTACTGGGGCAACATGTTTCTTGAAAGCGGGCAGGGGCGGCGGGTCAGGGAGCTTGCCCGGCAGGCGCTCCTGCGCGGAAAGCGTGTGGAAGGGCACTCGGCAGGGGCCTCGGCCAACAAACTCCAGGCCTATACCTCGTTCGGGATTTCTTCCTGCCATGAGCCCATTACTGAAAACGAAGTCCTGGAAAGGATAAGGCTGGGGCTCTGGGTCATGATCAGGCAGGGGGCAGTCCGGAAGGAACTGGAGGGGGTAAAAGGGATTTTTCAGCGCCCCATCGACAAACGGCGTCTTATCCTTTGCACGGACAGCATGGACCCGGAGGGTTTTCTGTCCAGAGGGTACCTGGACGCGGCGGTGAGGGATGGGCTCAAATTGGGAGTCTCCCCGTCACTCCTTTATCAGATGGTTACCCTGAACGTGGCCGAACACTTCCGCCTGGATCATACCTTGGGTTCATTGTCCCCGGGGAAACTTGCCGACATGGTGGTTATCCCGTCTCCTGAAGATTTTTCTCCCGTGACAGTCATCCGGGAAGGGCAGGTCATCTTCCGGGACGGCAGGAACCTTGAAGAGCCACGGAAAACCATTTTTCCCGAGCACTTTTTTCACGCGGTAAACATTGCTGAAACGCCGGCTATAAAACCGCCGAAAAGGGGAAAGGTGCGGGCCATTGAGATGGTGACGAGGCTTGTGACAAAGGAGACAATTATTGACCTGGGTGACCAGTGGGACCCGGGAAACCTGAATATGGCCCTGGCCATTGACCGGACCGGGAGCGGAAAAGCGTTCCTGGGGTTTCTCAGGGGATTCGGCCTGAGGCAAGGGGCGTGCGGTTCAACAATGTGCTGGGATACGCCGGATATGATTTTAATAGGTTGTGACCGGGCATCCATGGAAACGGTTATCAACCGACTCAGGGAAATGGGCGGGGGCGCGGTCTATGCCATCGGGCGGGATGTGGTGGCCGAGTTTCCGGCAGTGCTCTGCGGTGTCGTCAGTCTTGCCCCCATGAAAGAAGCCCGAGATCAGATCAGGCGTTTTGAAGAAACCTTGAAACAAAACGGCGTCCCCTGGGAAAACCCGCTTCTTACGCTCAACACCCAGGGAAATGCGGCTATCCCCCACTTTCGATTAACTCATCAGGGCTATGTCAGGATGAAGGACCGGGAAGTTCTTTCACTCACGGTCTCGGAGGCTGAGAAATGAGTTCAGCCCTGAAGCTTCCCACCTTCACCTTGGTTTCCACCTTCACGGGGATCTTCGCTCTGTCGGCGGTAAACCATATTTTGAGGGTGGCGTTTTTGCTCTTTTTGAAAACCCCGCCGATATGTTTCAGATCAGGCTCCACGAGAAACGTGTCATAGCGGTTCTTCCCCACCTGAATGCTTTCTCTCCGCACGACCTTTGCTTTTCCCACCACGCACTTTTTCCCATCAGAGACGGGCACCTCAATTATCTTTCCCGCTTCGAGATGCTGGAGCCGGAAGACATAGAATATGGATAGGGGATCAAAGGCGCCAGGCAGGAGATCGACCGTGTCCTCCTTTTTCCCGTTTTTTTCGTAGGTCGCGACTCTTTTCTGCCAATCGAAACGCACTTGTTCATTCCTTTTCTTCTTGCCCCGAGTCTCTTTCCTGTAGATGAGGGAGTGGGTAATAGCCTTGTTCGTGAATGCTTCTATGCGTTGCCGCAGCTTGTAAAAAATGTCCACAAAACTATACGTGGTGGTGGTCATAGCGAAGTGGTAGGCCTGCTCGCCCTGTATCTCCTTCATGGGCAGGACTTCCAGGCGCATTTCCCCCGCCGACAGGGAGAGCCAGCCGACCTTGTAGAGGAGCTTTTCCCCGGGAGCGAAGGGAAAAGGGATATCAGACGCTCCCACCCGTTGCCAGGACCCAAAGGTCACGATGAAAAGGAACAAAAGGAGTACACTACCGAACCGCATGAGCTCCTTTGAACGGCATCCCAATGTCTAGTCCTCAACTTCTATTTTCGTTATTTTCTTCTCCGCTTTCCTGCTTGCCCGGTTCTCGAGGTCTTCTATGCGCTCGTCCACCAAGGTTTTGACGCCCTTCAAGAACTCGATGCGGGAGCGCGTCATGTGCTCAAAAAACTTTGACTTCCGCCCGAAGGCCTCTTCCAAATCCCTGCAAAATCGTGCCATAGGACAATCAATAACCGTTTCTTCCTTCTTTTTTTCTTTACCCATTTTTTTCACCTCCGAAATAGATGTGGAGATACTCCTTATCCAGCCGTGCCCTGACTGTCCGGGCGGCGGCCACCTGGCGGGGAAGCAGCAAGTGCATCTTGAAACTCCCCACCCGGACGATCAGTTCATCAGAGCTCCTGTTCAGCTCAATGTTCTGCTTGTCCACAAAAGGCAGCTTCAGGCGTAACCGATATTCACCGTTTTCCTTGCTTAGATCAAAGGCATGGCCCAGGAAAAAATAATCAAGGGGGTTTCTCTCACCGTAAAGCGCGTCTGCGAGGCGGGTGAGACGATCCGGGCCCAGGACCTCATCGTCAAAAAGATTCACCGGCAGAACAGGAACGGGTGTGAAGTACTCTTTTGCCTGTGACAGGTATTTTTCCTGGCTTTTCCTCCATTGGCTGAAGTAGCGATCCTTCACTTCGTCGGGGAATATCCTGTTCATAATCACGGCGTCAATGTGCATCTTGTAGAGATAAAAGTACATAAACGCCCGCTGGGTTTCCTTCAGGACAATCTTTTCGGGATTGGTCACCAGGCGCACGGAAGTGACAGCAGGGTCGGTCAGGATTTTATCGACCCCCTGCAGACGCTGGAAAAGATGTTCAATGGCATCAAAATAGTCATTGCCGGGGAGCGGGATGTCGTATAACTTCTTGGCCACGGGGCGAATATACCTGGCGACGGTTTTTTCAACCCGGAATATTTTCTTTATGTACCACTCCAGGGTCGTGGGGACACTGATAAACCGGAGGGATTCCCCGGTCGGGGCGCAATCGAGGATAATCACGTCATACTCTTCCTGTCGGAGATACCGGTTAATATAGAGAAGGAGACTGACCTCTTCCATTCCCGGTAGGATAGCCAGTTCCTCCGCCAGGATTTCATCAAGGCCGCTGGTGTTGAGAAGGGTTGAGACGTACTTGTGAATAGCACCCCAGTTCTTCTCGATCTCTTCCTGGATATCCAGTTCCTGAATCCAGAGGTTTTCTGAAACATTTACCGGTTTTCCCTTGTTGTGATCCAGGAGATCCCGGTCGAGATCAAAGATATCCGAGAGGCTGTGGGCCACATCAAGAGAGAGGATAATGGTGCGTTTTTTGAGCAGGGCGGCCTTCAATCCTGTTGCCGCCGCAACGCTCGTCTTCCCCACACCTCCTTTCCCGGCAAAAAAAATGATTCGCATCCTGTCCCCCTTGAGCTCCCTCCAGCGAAAAACCTTGGCTTATTGAATATGATATCAGACTCCACCGCCTTTTAAAGCAGGCTTTTCAGTCCTGGAGAAAGACTCGAAATTCCCCTTCACACGTGCCATTCTCATGCATAAGACATCCGTCAATCTTCGGGTGCATGGAACAGGTGACCCCCAAAACTTCGAGCCAGCATTCAATCCTGAAGAGCACCCCACAGCGGTATCCATCGATCGCCCCGATCTGTTTCATCCCTTTATAGGCGAAGCATTGCCCTTTGTTCCAGTCCCAGCGTATGAGGTTCTTTGAAGGTGAGCTGAAGTGGATATTCTTGGAGATTGTATCAGGCAGGGTCAATTCAAGGGCCGCAAGCATGAAGTCCATAAGCTCGTCACAAGTGCCGAAGCTTGCTTTGTCCATCCCCAGGGCCTGTTTCATCCTCTGTATCTCAATCGGAGCAAGGGATTTTATGGCCGCCCTGTTCAATGCATTTGCCTTCTCGATACCGAATTCTTTGCAGGTGTGATAGAACCACATGCCGTCGTGGGTGAGCCAGCCCTTCCCGAGCAAGTTTCTGATGTCAGTCTTTTCAACTTTATCCAGGGCGGCCATTCGTTTTCTCCTTTTACCGGGACCCGTTCATTGTTATCGGCGTCGCCGGGTCTAAATGCACAATCACCCGGTCCAGGTCGACCACTTCTTCTGCAAGGCAAGTCTCCACCGCCTTTGCGATCCGGTGACCCTCAAAAACCGAAAGCTGACCATCCACGACAATGTGGGTCTCC
>Ga0307441_1000244_pt1 | contig 21221 bp, 19 predicted proteins | sample SalMarWE160420MG_FD_202149 | JGI IMG/M metagenome (GOLD analysis project Ga0307441, IMG submission 202149) | Salt marsh sediment microbial communities from the Plum Island Ecosystem LTER, Massachusetts, United States - WE1604-20 | ecosystem: Environmental > Aquatic > Marine > Intertidal zone >... | reverse complement strand
GTCAGGGCCACGCCGCCGGGCAGCTCGCGCGGCAACCGCGCCTGCCGCAGCAGCGCCGCCCACCAGGCGCGGAAGCCGCTGCCGTCGGCGAGCCTCGAGGCCTCTTGCGCGGCCCGCAGCGCCAGCTGCTCGAAGCGGCCGCCAGCGGCGGCGGACTCGCCGGACTCGACGCCCGCCTGCAGCCGCGGCACCACCTCCGCCAGCAACTGGCGAGCCCAGGCGAGCGGCTCGCCGCTGACCTCGAGGGTGGCCAGCCAGGCGCGCCAGCGCTCCTCCAAACCGAGCCTCGCGGCGAGCGCCGCGATGGCGTCGGGACCGGCCACGCCCGCGCTCAGCGCGGCGTCGGCGAGCGGCGCGAGCTCGGGCACGGCCAGCACGCCCGAGGGCGTGGGGTAGTCGGGCAGCTCCAGCAGCTCCACCAGCAGGCGCCCCGCGGGCGTCTCGGCCAGCGACCGCGGCGTCTCGTCCACCAGCGGCACACCGTACTCGTCTGCCAGCGCCTGCAGCGCCCGCACCCGCTCGGGCGGCGCGATCACCGCCAGCGCCAGCGGGTCCAGGCCCCTCTCGGCCAGGTCGCGCTTGAGCGACCGCAGCACCCAGCGCGCCTCGGCCACCGGGTTGGGCGCCCGGTAGCGTTCCACCCGCGGCACGGGCGCGCCCGGCGCGGTGCGCGCTACCGCCGTGCCCGCGGGCAGCTCGAGGCCCGCCGGCGAACGCGGCAGCGTCAGGTGCACGTCCGCGCCCTTGGCCAGCGCCAGGAACAGGCGCAACGCCAGCGGACCGAGCTCGCGGAAGCCGTCGACGATCACCACGTCCACCTCGCAGGCATCGGGCCGGCGCGCAGCCAGCTCCGCCGCCGCAGCGCGGAAGTCGTCGTAGTCCCAGGCGCCGTCGTCGGCGGCCTTGAGGCGCTCGTAGGCGGCGTACACAGCAGCGAGGCGGCCGCGTTCGGGGTCGCCTCCGTGGCCGTCGGAAACGCTATCCGGCACGGCCGCGAAGCGCTTGGCCTCGGCGATCGCCTGCGCGAACAGCCGCGCCTCGCCGGGGGCCGGCACCGCGCCGGCGACCTCCGCAAGGGCCTCGCCCACCAGCACCAGCCGTCCGCTGCCGATGACGAGGGGATGCAGCTCACGGGCGCGGGCCAGCAGCCGATAGTAGACCTGCTGCAGGGTCAGGAACTCGAGCCCGAGCAGGGCCAGCGGGGGCTCGCCACCGCTCGCCGCGTCCAGGCGCTCGAGGGTCGCGCGGCGGACCACCGCCGCGCGCTGCGCGGGCAACCCCACCCACCACACGCGCCGGCCCGCCGCGCAGGCCTCGCGTGCCAGTCGCAGCATGGCGTGCGTGCGCCCGGACCCGGCGGGGCCGAGCAGCAGCGAGAGCGGCACCCGGTCATGCTACCAGCGGGCCCGCACCGGCGCCTCAGCGCGCCAGCACGCCGTCGAAGAACACGCCCTCGATGAGCGCCACCGTCTCCGCCACCCGCTCGGCGGGCGTCGACAGCCCGGAGAGCGCCATGCCGAGCAGAAGCCAGGTGGTCTGGCCGGGGTCGATCGCACGCAGCTCCCCGCTCGTCACGCCGGCTTCCAGCATCGCCTCGATGGGCCCCAGGAAACGGTCGTGGTAGGCAACGCGCATGCGCTCGAGCGATTCCGGCCGCAGGCTCGCGGCGTCCTGCTCGGCCAGGCGGATGAAGCGCTGGCTGCCGCGCATGTGCGTGAGGATCTCGGTCAGCAACCTGTGCACCTGCCGGCGCGCGCTGCCGCCCTCGGCCCGCGCCTGGTCGACGAGATCGCCGACGCGGTCGATGTGGTGGAGAAGGATCGCCAGGAACAGCGCCTCCTTGTCCTCGAAGTGGTAGTACAGGCCGGCCTTCGACACCCCCACCGCCTCCGCGATCTGGCGCATCGACAGACCGTTGTAGCCGTGACGCACGAACAACGCGGCCGCCTCGTCAAGGATCCGCGCCTTGAGCCCCTCGCCGGTCCCCGTCTGGGTCACGCCGCCCCCCGGACCGCCGGCGGGCACCCGCACGCCGACGCCCGCCTCATCCGAGGCCCGGCAGCAGCGGCCGCCCCCAGGGGATGGCGATGACGACCAGCACCATGGCCAGCGTGTAGAGGATGGCCGCGGGGGTCGGGCTGTTCACGCGCCTGGCGCGCGCCGCGCCGATGTGGATCAGCACGATGGCGATGACCATCAGCGGGAAGTGCTCCACCAGGAAGAAGCGGGTGTCGGCCACGTGCATGGCCTGGCCGAAGTGGGCGAAGGCGCCGGTGGTGATCGGGCTGAACACGAAGTACAGCAGCAGCCCCACCAGGAGCTGGAGGTCGACCGAGATGGTGAAGAGTCGCCCGATGCCAGTCTGCCGCTCGGTCCAGGTGCCGCGCGTGAAGGCGCCGCTGATGGCCATCACCAGCGCCACCACGGCCACGATCAGGATCACCCAGCGCAACAGGTTGTGAACGTCCAACAGGAAGTGATACATGCTCGCAACGGTCCTCTCCGGTGCCTTTTGTCGGGCGGCGGCCGCCGCCGTGGTCGTCCGGTCCCATTCTGCCTCAGGCGGCGGGCCCTCCTTCCTCGGAAGCCAGCGCGCGCAGCTGCCGTTCGAACGTGCCGGCGTCGCCGGTCGGCAGCCGGCACACTCCGGCCCGGCACACGTATGCCGTCGCCCGCCCGTCCAGCGGCTCACGGCCGCGCGCCAACAATGCGCGTTCGAGCAACGGGTCGTCCTGCCCGCGCACCAGCAGCGCGTCCATCGAAGCGTCGCCGCAGCGCCGCCACACCGCCGTGAGCGCCGCCGTGTCCTCGCCCTCGGGAGCGCCGACGATGACGACCTCGCGCGGGGGGCGCTCCAGCAGCATCCGCACCTGCAGCGCCGAGGCGAACGCCTGCGGGTGCCGCGCCATCACCGCGTCGAGCGGCCTCACCGCTCGCGCGGCCGCCCCAGTCAGCTCGGGATCGCCGGTGACGCGCCCGAGCCTGGCCAGCAGCTCGGCCGCGGCGCCGTTGTCCGACGGCGTGGCGGCGTCGCTCAGCGCCCGCGGTCGCACCAGCAGGCGCTCGGCGTGCACCGACGTGGAGTAGAAGCCTCCAGCCTCGTCCGCGAAGTCGCGCCGGACCACGTCGGCGAGCTCCAGCGCCCAGGCCAGCAGCTCCGGCGCCAGCGTCACGCGGTGCAGCGCCAGCAGGCCGAGGCCCAGGTAGGCGTAGTCCTCGAGCAGACCGCGAACGTGGGCCGTGCCGGCGCGGTAGACGTGGACCAGCTCGCCGTCCCGCCACAGCTCGGCACGCGCGAAGGCTGCCACAGCTTCGGCCAGCGCGAGCGCGTCGGCGCTGGGCAGGAGCCGCGCGGCGTCGGCCAGTCCCTGCAGCGCCAGGCCGTTCCAAGACGTCAACACCTTGTCGTCCAAAGCGGGTCGCGGGCGTCGCTCGCGCGCCGCGAGCAGGGCGCCGCGGGCGCGTGCAAGCTGCTGCTCGGCCTGCGCCGGGTCGACACCCACGGCGCTCGCAGCGTCCGCAAGCTGCTCCACGCGCCGCAGCACGTTGCGCCCCTCGAACGCGCCTGGGGTGCGCACCCCGTACACCCGCTTGACAAGCTCGGCGTCCTCGCCGGCAGCGGCGTCGACCTCGGCCTCGCTCCAGGTGTAGAAGCGCCCCTCACCGTCCGCGCTGTCGGCGTCGAGCGAGCTGTACAGGCCGCCGTCCGGCGACGCCATCTCCCGCTTCAGCCAGGCCACGATGTCCAGCGCCACGTCCCGGAAGCGGGCGTCCCCGTTGCGGGCGTACGCCACGGCGTAGCTCCCCAGCAGCTGGGCGTTGTCGTAGAGCATCTTCTCGAAGTGCGGCACGTGCCACTCGGCGTCCACGCTGTAACGCGCGAAGCCCCCGGCGAGCTGGTCGAGGATGCCGCCATCGGCCATGGCGCGCAGCGTGGCCGTCGCCATCGCCGCCGGGCGCGCCTCCGGCCACTCGAGCAGCAGCCGCAGCGCGCCGTGCGGCGGGAACTTGGGGGCGCCGCCGAAGCCACCGTGCCCTTCGTCGAAGGCTGCGGTGAGTGCGGCCAGCGCCGATGCCTGCAGGGACTCGGCGTCCGGGCCCGCCCCGCCCGCCGGGTCCGCCACGTCGGCGGGGAAGGGTGCCTCTAGCACACGTAGCCGCTCGCCGATCTGGCCGGCGGCCTCCGCGACCTCCTCGCGCCGCTCGCGCCAGGCCTGGCTGGCCGCTTCCAGCACGCGCCCGAAGGCCGGCTGCCCCCAGCGGTCCGTGGGCGGGAAGTAGGTGCCGCCGAAGAACGGCTCGCCGGCGGGCGTGAGCACCACCGTCAGCGGCCAGCCGCCGCCACCCGTCATCGCCTGGACGGCGTTCATGTACACGGCGTCGACGTCGGGACGCTCCTCCCGGTCGACCTTGACGTTGACGAAGCGCTCGTTCATGGTGCGCGCGACGGCCTCGTCCTCGAACGACTCGTGCGCCATGACGTGGCACCAGTGACAGGACGCGTAGCCTATCGACAGCAGGACCGGCTTGTCCTCGCGACGGGCGCGCTCGAAGGCCTCGTCGCCCCACGGGTACCAGTCGACCGGGTTGCCGGCGTGCTGGCGGAGATAGGGGCTGGAGGCGCGTGCCAGACGGTTGGGCATGCGGTCACGGTAGCATCGCGGGCCGCGCCCGCCCCCGCCGCGAGACGGACCGGCCCGCACGGGATTCTCCCGTGCGGGTCCCGGCCTGTTCAGGGGGAGGCGTCGGACGATGCGTTGGAAAGAGAACGCTGCAGTACGAGGGAGGGGACGCAGCAGGGCATCCAACGCCTCGAATGGACAATAACCCCAACAGGCTAACGGGATTCTTACTCAACGGAGATCTAGTGGCGAAACGTACACTGGATGCCATGGAGACGAGCCCGTGAACGTCGACCCGCCGCGTCGCGACTACGGCCAAGTCGGCCTCGACCTCACCACCATGGATCCGGACCCGTTGCGTCAGTTGCAGGCCTGGCTGGGCGATGCCATGGCCGCCGAGCTGTTGGAGCCCAACGCCATGACGCTCGCCACCGCCGATCCGTCGGGGCGCGTCTCCGCGCGCATGGTGCTGCTCAAGGACATCCGGGACGGCGCGCTGGAGTTCTACAGCAACTACGCCAGCCGAAAGGGCCGTGACCTGGCCGTCAACCCGTTGGCGGCCGTCTGCTTCTGGTGGGACGCGCTGGCACGCCAGGTGCGGGTCGAGGGACGGGTCGAGAAGATGCCGCCCGACGACTCGCGCACCTACTTCGACACGCGCCCCTACGGCTCCCAGATCGCAGCGTGGGCGTCGCACCAGACCCGACGGCTGCGCAGCCGGGCCGAGCTCGAGGAGCGCTACGAGGCGATGCGGGCGCGCTTCTCCGAAGGCGGCGTGCCGCTGCCGCCGACCTGGGGTGGCTACCGGCTGGTACCCACCGCGGTCGAGTTCTGGCAAGGACGCCAGAACCGTCTCCACGACCGGGTGCTGTACCGGGCCGGTGGAGACGGTTGGGGAACCGAGCGCCTCTACCCTTGAGCTTCGCGGCGCCGCCCGCTGCGGCGCGGCGTCATCACGTCGTCAGTTCGCGCCGGTCGGCGCGCCCCCACCGGCGGGCGGGGTCGTCGTGCCGCCGTTGGCGGGCGGGGTGCCGGTCGCGCCGCCGCCGTTGGCCGGCGGCGCGGCCGGGGCGGGCGGACTCGGCAAGAGGTCGGGGAAGGTCTTGATGCCGGACGCCTTCACCATGGCCTGGACCTTCTGGTCGGTCTGGGCCTGTCGATAGGCCTTCTCGACGGCGCTCTTGGCCTCGCTGAAGGTCTTGGTGCTCGCCTTGCTGTGCTTGCTCACGAGGATCACGTGGTAGCCGTACTGGGTCTTGACCGGTCCGACCACCTTGCCCACCGGGGCGTTGAAGGCGGCGTCCTCGAAGGCCTTGACCATCTGGCCGCGGCCGAAACATCCCAGGTCGCCGCCCTGCGGCGCGCTGGGGCCTACGCTCTTTGCCTTGGCCTCGGTGGCGAAGTCGGCGCCGTTGGCGAGGTCCTTCATGACTGCCTTGGCGTCGGCCTCGGTCTTGAGGAGGATGTGGCGCGCACACACCTGCTCGGGCGTGCTGTAGTCCTTCAGGTGGGCCTTGTAGTAGGTCTGGAGCTCGGCATCGGTCACGGGGATGGCGTTCTGGAGCTTCTGGACCTCCTGGTTGATGAGGTCGGACTCCGCCACCAGCTCCTTGAGCTGCGCCTGGCCCTGATAGCCGGCCTGCTTGAGCAGGGCGTCCAGGTTCTGCCCCTTCGGGACTTTGCTCTGGACCTGACTCATCACCGTGTCGACGTGCTTCTGGTCGACCGTCAGGCCCTGCGATTTGGCCGTGGCCAGCAGCACCATCTGGGTGGCGCGCAGCTGCAGATAGCGCCCCTGGTACTGCTGGAGCTGCTGCATCACCTGAGGCGTGAACGGCACCCCCTGCTGGGCGGCCAGGCTGCGCATGGCGATCTCGAAGCGGGACTCGAAGTCGCTCAAGGTCTCGGTCTGGCTCCCCAGCTGGATCACGACCGGATCCGAGGCCGTGGCTTTGGCCTTTGTCTGGGTGGCGGTCGAGGTCGCGTTCTGCGCGCTCGCGAGCCCCGCCGCTACGGCGAGGGCCAGGAGCGGCAGCAACAGGCGGCCGAGCGGCGCTTTGATTCGGGTCATATCCGACAGGCTACCACCCTGGCCCGGGCGAAACCGGGGGCGCGGCCACAGCCCCACCCCCCGGGCAGCCGCCTCGCGCCGAACCGCGTGCACGCCGCATGCTCTCCGACTGCGACCGCCGAGCGCCGCGTTCAGGCCGTCGCCGCCTTGCGGCGCTTGTGCTTGGCGTCGCGGTCTTCGGCCAGCGCCTCGAGCTCGCGGTAGTGCGTTCGCTGCTCGGCTGTGAGCTCCCTGGGCACGACCACGCGGATCTCGACGAGTTCGTCGCCGCGGCCGCCGCCCTTGCGCGGCCAGCCCTGGCCTCGAAGGCGCAGCACGCGGCCGCTGGTGGTGCCTTCGGGCAGCGTGGTCTCGACCTCGCCCTCGAAGGTAGGGACACGCACCGTGCCGCCCAGCGCGGCTCGGAAGTCGGGCACGTCCACCCTCACCAGGACGTCGTCGCCCTGGACGCTGAACACAGCGTGCCGGCCGTGCCTGATAAGCAGGATGAGATCGCCTCCGCCCGGCGCCTGCCCGCGCAGCCGCAGGCGCGCCCCGTCGCGGACGCCGGCCGGCAGCGTGACGGTGAGCGCCTTGTCGCCCACGCGGAAGGTGGACTCCCCCCCGTGGAAGGCCTCCTCCAGCCCCACCTCCAGCTCTGCCTCCACCGTCTGCCGTGCCGGCACGCGGCGAGTCTGCACGCGCCCGCCCTGGCTGCCGAACCCGCCGGTATCGCCGAACATGCCGCCGAAGCCGCTGTCGACGCTGAAGCCGCGACCCCCCATCACGCCGCCGAACAGCGACTGGAAGAAGTCGCTGAAGCCTGCGAACTCCTCGGGAGACACCGTGCGGAAGCCGCCCTGCTGGGCGAACGGTGGCACGCTGCCGGTGGTGCCGTACTGGTCGTAGATCTTGCGCTTCTCGGGGTCGGAAAGCGCGGTGTAGGCCTCGTTGACCTCCTTGAAGCGCTCCTCGGCGCTCGGGTCATCGGGGTTGCGATCGGGATGGTGCTTGGCGGCGAGCTTGCGGAACGCGGCCTTGATGTCCTTCTGGGACGCGTCCCGTGAGACACCGAGGATGTTGTAGTAGTCCTTGTAGCCTGCCACCGTCTCACCTCCCGCGCCGGCGGCCGCCTCGGCTCGCCGGCCGGGACCGCCCTACTCGGGTTCCTTGTACACCACCACGCGTGCCGGTCGCACCAGCCTCTCGCCGCGCTTGAAGCCTGCCTGATAGACGTTGGCGATGGTGCCGGGCTCGGCGCCCTCCTGAAGCGGCACGGCCGTCAGAGCCTCGTGCTGCGTGGGGTCGAAGGGCTCGCCCGGCTGCCCGATGGCGCGGATGTCGAGGCCCTCCAGGTTCCGCTCGAGCGACTCCTTCACGGCGCGCACGCCGCGCACGATGTTTCCCGGGTCGTCGCTCGACTCGGCGGCCTCCAGCGCGCGCCCGAGGTCGTCGAACACCGTGAGCACGGTCAGCACGGCGCTGTCGAGGCCGGCCTCGCGGGCGCGCTCGACATCGTCCGCCACGCGCTTGCGGTAGTTCTCTAGCTCCGCCCGCGAGCGCAGGTAGCGGTCGCGACTCTCCGCCGCCTCGCGGCGGGCCTCCTCGAGCTCGTCCTGCATCCGCCTCAACTCGCTCCTCAAGATGTCCACCTCGTCGTCGGCGAGCGCCGTGCCTGCCACGGCGTCGGCCGGCGTCCCGGCAGACTCGCCCTCGGCGTCCCCGTTGCCGGGCGCTCGCTTGCGCTCCGCGCCGGCGGCCTCCTCGACCGCGCTCATCCCGGCGCCCGGCGCCTCTGTGCCGCTGCCGGGCTCCGCGGTGGGCGCGGCGTCGCCGTCGTGCCTGCGTTCGTCGTCAAAACCGTAGTTCATGGCTCCGTCCTGGCGGCGTCGGCGCCCGCCCGCTCAAGCGGCCGGCAGCGACGCTGGCGAGGGTGTGGTGCGAGCTCACCCGGCGGGCTTGAAGTCGGCGTCGATGACGTCTTCGTCGCCCGCGGCCTGGCCGCCGCCGGCCTCGGCGCCCGCGCCCGGTTGAGCACCGTCCGCGCCGGGCTGAGCACCGTCGGCGCCGGGCTGCGATGCGGTCGCCTGCTGGAAGGCCTGCAGCGCCTCCGCCAGCGACTGGGTGGCGCCGTCCAGCGCGTCCTTGCCGGCGTTGTCGTCCAGCGCCTTCTGCGCCGCCGAGATGGCGTCCTCCACCGGCTTCTTCTGCTCGTCCGTGGCGCCTTCGGCCTCGTCGACGACCTTGCGCGCCTGCAGCCTCAGGCTGTCGAGCTGGTTGCGCACCTCGGCAAGCTCACGCGACTTGCGGTCCTCGTCGGCATGCGACTCGGCGTCCTTGACCATGCGGTCGACCTCGTCCTCGGCCAGCGTGGTGGTGTTCTGAATGGTGATGTTGGCGGCCTTGCCGGTCGACTTCTCCTTGGCCGTCACGTGCAGCACGCCGTTGGCGTCGATGTCGTAGGTGATCTCGATCTGCGGCATGCCCGCCGGCATCGGCGGCAGCCCCTCGAGCTTGAAGCGCCCGAGCGACTTGTTGTCGTGCGCCATGGAGCGTTCGCCCTGCAGCACGTGCACCTCGACGCCGGTCTGGTTGTGCTCGGCAGTGGTGAAGGTCTCGGTCTTGCGCACCGGCACCGTAGTGTTGCGCTCGATCAACCTGGTGAACACGCTGCCCTTGGTCTCCACGCCCAGGCTCAGCGGCGTGACGTCGAGCAGCACGATGTCCTCGACGTCGCCGGTGAGCACGCCGGCCTGGATGGCGGCGCCCAGCGCCACCACCTCGTCGGGGTTCACGGTCTGGTTCGGCTCCTTGCCGAGCAGCTCCTTGACGATGCGCTTCACGGCCGGCACACGGGTGGCGCCGCCCACGAGGATGACCTCGTTGATTTCGCCCGTGCCGAGCTTGGCGTCCTTGAGGGCCTGCTCGACGGGATGCCGGAGGCGCTGCAGCAGCTCGCCGATCAGCTCCTCGAACTTGCTGCGGGTCAGCTTCTGCTCCAGGTACAGAGGCGCGTTCGAGGCCGGGTCCATGGCGATGAACGGCAGGCTGATGGTCGTCTCGGGCAGCCCCGAGAGCTCGATCTTGGCCTTCTCGGCCGCCTCGATGAGGCGTTGCAGCGCCTGCTTGTCCTTGCGCAGGTCGACGTTGTATTCCTTCTTGAACTCGCCGGCCATCCAGTCGACGATGGCGTGGTCCATGTCGGAGCCGCCCAGGTGGGTGTCGCCGGAGGTGGAGCGCACCTCGAACACCCCGTCACCGACCTCGAGCACCGACACGTCGAAGGTGCCGCCGCCAAGGTCGAACACCAGGATGGTCTCGTTGCCCTTCTTCTCCATGCCGTAGGCGAGCGACGACGCCGTGGGCTCGTTGACGATGCGCAACACCTCCAGGCCGGCGATCTTGCCGGCGTTCTGGGTGGCCTCGCGCTGCGAGTTGTTGAAGTAGGCGGGCACGGTGATGACGGCCTTGGTGATCTTCTCGCCGAGGCGCTCGCTGGCGTCGTCCACCATCTTGCGCAGCACCATCGCGGAGATCTCCTCGGGTGTGTACTTCGTGTCGCCAACGACGAAGCGCACGCCGCCGTCATCGCCCTGCACGACCTCGTAGGGCGCGCGCTCGGCCTCGTGCTTCGCCTCTTCCCAGGTCCGGCCGATGAAGCGCTTGACCTCGAACAACGTGCCCCTGGGGTTGAGCACGGCCTGGCGCTTGGCGACCTGCCCGACCAGCCGGTTGTCGTCCTTGAAGGCCACCACCGACGGCGTGGTGCGGTTGCCTTCGCTGTTCACGAGCACCGTCGGCTCGCCCGACTCCATGATGGCGATCACGCTGTTGGTCGTGCCGAGGTCGATGCCTACTGCCTTAGCCATGGTTGGAACTCCTCTTTTGCCTCGGGATTGCGCTCAAGTCCGACTTGCATTCGACGTCACAAAACCTGAGTATAGTCGACGCAATACTCACTGCTAGCGAGTATAGCTAGGCAGCGTTCCATTGTCAACAGATATGAGTCTGTTCATATCAAGTTTGGCCGGGTGTGGTTGCCGGCCGGGCCGGCAGCCAGCGCGGTAGAGTTGGCTCAGCGATCGCTCCAGGAGGCCTTATGCCGCTCATCGTCCTGGCTCACGACGTCCTCGTTCGCGACGTCCTCGTCTTCGCTCGCGACGTCCTCGCTCGAGACGGCGCCCTTGCGCGAACCGACCCCGAATCCGACGCGCCCGCCGCTCGCTTCCGCGGCCGCGGGCGGCGCCTCGATACCGTCGCGGCCGAACGCTCGGCGTAGCGGCCGTGGACCCCGACCGCCCCGACATCGCCATCGTCGGCGGGGGCATCGTGGGCCTGGCCACGGCCCTCTCCCTGCAAGACCGCCATCCGCAGCTCCGCATCACCGTGCTGGAGAAAGAGCCGGACGTCGGCCGGCACCAGACCGGGCACAACTCCGGCGTCGTGCACTCCGGCATCTACTACCGGCCCGGCTCGCTTCGTGCCAGGCTGTGCGTTCAGGGCGTGGGGCTGTTGCGAGAGTTCTGCCACGAGCACGGCGTCGCCTACCGCGACGTGGGCAAGGTCATCGTGGCCACCCGCCCCGAGGAGCTGCCGCGCCTGCAGGACCTCTACGAGCGCGGCACCGAGAACGGCGTCCCCGGCTTGCGCCTGCTCGATGCCGACGAGCTGCGTGAGATCGAGCCTCACGCCGCCGGCCTGCGCGCCATCCACTCGCCACACACCGCCATCACCGACTACAAGGCGGTCGTCGCCAGCATGCGTGCCGAGGTCGAGCAGCGCGGCGGCGTGGTGGAGACCGGCAGCGCCGTCACCGGCATCCACACCGACGCCGACAGCGTGCGCCTCGCCACCACTGCAGGGAGCATCGAGGCCGCCCACCTGATCGGCTGTGCCGGCCTCCAGGCAGACCGCGTGGCGCGCTTGGCGGGGGTGCCGTTGGACGTGCGCATCATCCCCTTCCGCGGCGAGTACATGGTGCTCGCCCCCGAACGCGCAGGCCTCGTCAACGGCCTCATCTACCCGGTGCCCGACCCCGACCTGCCGTTCCTCGGCGTGCACCTCACCCGCACCGTCCACGGCGACGTGGAGGCCGGGCCCAACGCCGTGCTCGCGTTCGACCGCGAGGGCTACAGCATCCTCGACGTGAGCCTGCGCGACACCGTCGACAGCCTCAGCTACCCCGGCTTGTGGCGAATGGCCGGGCGCTTCCTCGGCGTGGGCGTCTACGAGTACTACCGCTCGTTCTCAAAGGTGGCGTTCGTCAACGCCATCCGGCGCCTCTTGCCCGAGCTGGGGGTGCACGACGTACGGCGCGGCGGCGCCGGTGTGCGCGCGCAGGCGCTCGGTCGGGACGGCAAGCTCCTCGACGACTTCGTCATCCGCGAGAGCGACCGGGCATTGCACGTGCTCAACGCGCCCTCGCCGGCGGCGACCGCCTCGTTGGCGATCGGCCGGCACCTGGCCGACCTGGCCAAGACGCGTTTCGGCCTGTGACGGCGTGGGAGGGCGCGCCCGAGACCCGGGCGGGGCCGTCCGGTGGCGCGGCGGGCTCGTGGGGAGAGGCGGCGGGCGCCTGGGAAGAGCCGCGGACGCGGCGGGCGGCACGTCGGGTCGCTGCCTGCACAGGCCAGCCGCGACCGAGGGGGGTCTCGCAAACCCTTGCAGCGATCCGAAGGGTATGAACCTGCGGCCTAGGCTTGTGAGTCGGGGATTATCGCGTCAGCGACGCAATGTGGTCGGCAACTCGGGTGGGCAGGGGCCGAGGCTGATTGTGTCCATGGAGCGCTGCCGCAGGTGCATCGGCAGCCTGCGCGCTGGCGCTGGGTACGGCTCGCTATGGCGCCCACAGTGCCGTGCAGCCGCCACGTCCACGGACAGCGGGCACGCCTCCGTCCAGCGGGCACGACTCCGGGTGGCGAGCACGCCCGCGCGGCCCAGGCGCTCACCGCAACCCTGCGCTCACCGCAACCCTGCGCTCACCGCGGCACGGCACCTTCACCGCGCCCTCCTGGCTTCCCGGAGTCCCTCGCTCACTCGCGCGGGTTTGCCGACGGCGCCACGTAGTAGAGCAGTCTGCGGCCGGCCGCGTCGCCCTTCCACGCCACGCTGCCGGCCTGGCGCCAGCCTCTGCGCTCGTACATGGCAATGGCTGCGAGGCTGTCGTCCATCACGTCGAGCACCGGGTGGCGCCCTTCGGCGCGCGCCCGCGCGCACGCCGCCTCGAGGAGCGAACCGCCCACGCCGGCGCCTCTGACGTCGGGCGCCGTGAACAAGCGGCTGACGCACGCCAGCCGCTCCTGGGGGAGCCCCGCCGCTCGCGACCAGATGGCTACACCGTGCCCGGGCAGGCTGACGCGCACGACCACGTGCCCGACGACCCGTCCACCGCGCTCTGCCACCCACGCCGCCAGCATGCCGGACGGCGTGAGCCACGACGCGGGATCCTCGGGCCAACCATCCGGGTAGCGGTCCGACACGTGCACGACGTGCAGGAGGTGAGTGCAGGCAGCCACATCGGTGTCGCGGCGGAGTCGGACGGGGGCGTCCATCGCCGAGGATCCTACCGCTGCGGCTGGCGCCGCCGGAGCACCACCGCGACCGCCAGGCTCGCGGCCGCCAGGCTCAGCGACACGGCGATGAAGGCGGGATGGATGTGGATCAGCGCGGCCTCGAAGCCGCGACCGCGCATGCCGGCGCCGGCCAGCACGCCCACCACGGTTCCGGGCAGGCCGCCCAGGGCGGTCGCCGCCAGGAACGGACCCAGGCGCAGCGCCAGCGCGCCGGCCGCACCGTTGACCAGGTCGCCCGGCAGGAAGCTGAGCCGGCTCACCAGCACCGCCTCGAAGGTGCCCCGGCGCAAGCGCTGCCACCAACGCGCCGGCATCGCCGGCGGCGTACCGCGCCACCAGCGCACCACCAGGTAGCCGACGGCCGCCGACGCCACGCCGGCCGCCTCCGCAACCGGCACGCCCACCACAGGACCGAAGAGATAGCCGCAGAAAGCGGTGAGGATCGTAACCGGCAGCAACAGCAGCGGCCGCACCAGGTAGAGGCCGGCGAGCAGCAGAGGCGCGTCGGGCGACCTGCGGATCGCACGCAGGCCGGTCTCCAGCACGCCGACGACGCCGCCGGGATGACGGCTCGCCGCCACCATGAAGGACACCAGGAGCATCAGCCACAGCAGCAGCGCGATGGCCCTGCGCACGGCCGGCGAGCGCGGCATGGCGCCAGTGTAGTCCGCCTCCCCGAGCGTGCCCGCCGCGTGCACGTGCCCGCCGCCTACAATCGACACAGGCATGACGCGCCCGCCGACCGACGCCACGCAGACGTCCGGCCCCCCCGTGCTCGAGGAGGTGACGGGCGCGGTGCTGTGCGGCGGCCGCTCGCAACGTTTCGGGAGCGACAAGGCCTTGCAGGTGGTGGGCGGCCGCACGCTGCTGGCACGGGCACTGGACAGCCTTGCCCCGGCCGGCGAGCGGCTCCTGGTGGGGCGCGCCTACGTCGGCGTGGACGCGCGCCACGTCCCCGACCTGCGCCCCGGGCTGGGACCGCTGGCCGGGCTGGAAGCCGCCCTGCACGCTGCCGGCGGCGCCTGGGTGGCCCTCGCAGCCTGCGACCTGCCCTGCCTCAGTACCGCCTACTGGCGGCTGCTGTGCGCCCAGGCAAGCGGCGAGCGGCCGGTGTGCGTCCGCCATCCGAACGGCGACTTCGAGCCGCTGGCAGCGCTGTACCCGCGCTCGGCGCTGCGTGCGGTGGCGGCACGCCTGGACGCCGGCGAGCTCGATCTTCAGGCGCTGCTGGCCGCGCTGGATGCGCGTTCGTTGAGCGCCGCGGAGGTGGAGAGCGTCTGCGGCCCGGCCGTGCTGCGAAACGTGAACCGTCCGCGGGACCTGCTGGCGGGCGACCCGTGCGGCGCGTGAGCTCGGGGCAGGCGGTGCTAGATTGGCCGCACCGACCCGACGGCGCCACCCCGCGAGTGGGGCTGCCGGCGGGCTCAGGAGGTCGAGGGTGACGGTGCTCGCAACGACCCGCCGGCAACTCGCTGGCCGGGACGGGTTCCACGGTCCGCGGCCGACGCCGGAGCCGCATTGAAGCCGGTCGCCATCGAGAACGGTGGCCGCTACCAGGACGCGGTATTCACGGACCTGCAGCAGAGCGGCACGGTCCAGGGAGCGACCTTCGTGGGCTGCACCTTCCAGGCTGCGCGCGTCCGCGAGGCGGCGGTCCACGGCTGCCGCTTCCTGGCGTGCTCGTTCACGGAGTGCGACCTCAGCCTCGCCGACGTGGAGGGAAGCGCCTTCCGCGACGTCACCTTCGACAGCTGCAACCTCACCGGCGTGAACTGGTCGCGCGCCGTACAGACCCTGCACGACCCGCTCGAGGTGGACTTCCGCGAGTGCGTGCTCGACTTCGGGGTGTTCTACCGCTGCACGCTCGCGGGCCGGCGGCTCGCTCACTGTGTCGCGCACGAGTGCGACTTCCGCAACGCCGTGCTGGTCGACGCCGTGTGCCGCGGCACCGACTTCGCCGGCAGCAGCTTCGACGGCGCCGACCTGCGCGGTGCCGACCTGCGGCGCGCCAAGAACTACGTCATCGACGTGCGCCACACCCTGGTGAAGGGCGCGCGCTTCACGCTGCCCGAGGCCACCGCGCTGCTGCTGGGCCTCGAGATCCAACTCGAGAGCGAGTGAGCTTCTCTCACGTCAGCTGCGGCGCGTCGAGCACCTCGACGGGCGCGCCGATGGCGGGCTGGTTGAACGCCGCCGCGGCGCTGCCGCCACGCAGGAACAGCTCGAGGAAGCGCACCTCGCCGCCCCCTCGCAGCGGCCAGCCGCTGCTCCCCGGGGCCAGCGCCAGCGTCCCCACCGGCACCGCGAAGCTGCCGCCCGTGGCCAGCGCCACCTGCGTCTTGCCGCCGACGCGCACCCTCACCCGCGTACCCGCGGCCGCGCCCGGCGCCAACAGGGTGGTCTTGAGGTTGCCGAAGCCGTCGACGTAGGCGACCCTGCCCTCGGGCACGTCGGGCACCTCCGACGGCGGCAGCGCCGCCCCAAACGCGTCGGGGTCGCCGCGGGCCACCGCCGCCACGGCCGCCGGGAACACGTCGCGGGATCTGAACTGCGAGCCGGCCGCGTCCGATCGCACGAACCGCAGGCCCACCCCCGCGTGCTTGAAGAACGAGAAGGCGTAGCCGGCGTGCACGCCCACTACGCTCACGCCGTCGTCGAGGCACACGCCTGCCAGGCGCTCGCCGGCATTGTCGACGCGCGGCCCTTCGTCGTCGCGGCGAGGCGCCACGTTGTGGAACACCAGCGTCCCCGGCGGCGGCCGGTTCAACGCCAGCTGGGCGCTCACGAAGCCGGCAGCCAGGGTGGCGAAGGGCGGCACCGCCGTCAACACCAGCTCGGCGTCCGGCAGGTGCCGCTTCAAGCGCTGCGCGACCTCCGCGAACGCCAGATCGCCGACGCCGAAATCTGCGATGACGTGGACGAGCATCTCGTCGGTTATGGCCCGCCGGACGCGACGGCGTCAAGTCCGGCGGCGCCGGGCGGCGGACCGCGCAGCACGCTGACGCCGCTTACGAGCACCTCCTCCACGCTCTCCTCACGGGCCAGCATCAGCACTGCGCCGAGCGCGGACTCGGCGTCGGCCGCAAGCGCCAGCAGCTCCGCCAGGGTGGAGCCCGGCGGCGGGCGCAGCACCACCAGGTCGGCCTGCTTGCCGGGCCGGAAGTCCCCCACGCGGTCGGCCATGCCCAAGGCGGCGGCGCCGGCCGCCGTCGCCAGGTACAGGGCGCGTGCCGGACCGAGCCGCTCGCCGTCCTCGCGCAGCATCTGCACCTGCTGGCCCGCCAGCGTCTCCCCGAGCAGGCCGAAACCCGTGCCCGCGCCTACGTCGGTGCCGAGCGCGAGGCGCACGCCCGCCGCCAGGTGGCGCCTCAACGGGAACAGCCCGCTGCCCAGCATCAGGTTGCTGCTCGGGCAGTGCACCACGGCCGCAGCGGCGTGGGCCAGGCGCGCGAGCTCGCGCTCGCCGACGTGCACGTCGTGCGCCAGCAGCGAGCGCATGCCGATCAGGCCGTGCCGGTCGTAGGCGTCCAGGTAGTCGAGCGCCTCGGGGAACAGCCGGCGCACCGCCGCCACCTCCTGTCGGCTCTCGTTGATGTGGGTGGTCAGGTAGGCTCCGGGCACGGCCCTCAACAGCTCGCCGCAAGCCTCCAGCAACGCGTCGCTGCAGGACACGGCGAAGCGCGGCGTCACCGCGTAGCGCAGGCGGTCGCGGCCGTGCCAGCGCCGGGCCAGCTCGAGCCCCTCGTCCAGGGCGCGCGCCGGGGTGGTATGCAACGCTTCCGTGAGGTTGCGGTCCGAGACGCACAGCCCCGCCGTGATGCGCAGCCCGGAGCGCTCGGCCGCCGCGAAGAAGGCATCCATGGCCGGTGCGAAGTGGGCGCCGAAGACCATGGCGGTGGTCGTGCCGTTTGCGGCCAGCAGCCGCAGGAAGGCATCGGCGCGGGTCGCAGCGTAGTCGCGCCGGGCGTAGCGCGCTTCCTCGGGCAGCGTGCGGCGCTCGAGCCATTCGAGCAGGCGCATGCCCACCGCCCCCATCACCGGCACCTGCGGGTAGTGCACGTGCGCGTCGACCAGGCCGGGCACGATCACGGCGCCGCGGCGGTCGTCCGTGACGGCATCGGGATGAGCCGCGGCCAGGGCCGGGTAGTCCCCGACATCGGCCACCACGCCGTCCTCGATCGCCAGGGCACCGTCCGAGAACGCCTCCAGCGCGCCGTCCTCGCGGAAGGGGTCGCGTGGAACGTGCATGATCGTGCCGCGGAGCAATCTCGCGGGCGCCATCGTCAGGCCTCGACGCCGAGCGGCACCAGGCCGCCGACGCGCACGTCGACCAGGCCCAGGTCGGTGAGGCGAAGCTCGGGGATCACCGGCAACCCCAGGAACGACAGCGCCATGAACGGCGCCGGCAGGGTGACTCCGAGCTGCGCGGCCGCCTCGTCCAGGGCGCGCATCCGCCCGCGGACGTCCTCGAGCGGGGCGTCGGTCACGAGTCCGGCGATCTCGAGCGGCAGCTCGGCGAGCACGCGCCCCCCCTCCACGGCCACGAGGCCGCCGCCGAGCTCGGCGAGGCGCGCGGCGGCCACCAGGATGTCGCCGTCGTCGGCGCCGACAGCCAGCAGGTTGTGGTGATCGTGACCCACGGTGCCGGCGAGCGCCCCGCGCTGCAGGCCGAAGCCCGTCACGAGCCCGCGCGCCACCGAACCGCGACGACCGTGCCGCTCTACGCACACCAGCTTCAGCAGGTCCCTGACGGGATCGGCAACGACCTGGCCGGCCAGCACCGTGGGGGTGAGCGCCAGCGACCGCGTCAGGATCTGGTTGGGCAGCGCCTCGATGACGCGGACCGGTCCGCCGGGGGCCTCGAGCCGCAGGTCGGCGGCCTTCAGCGCGGGCAGGTGGACGGAGTCCGTGACGCCGACGATGGCCGGCACGGCGTCCTGCGCGCCGGCGAGCGCCGCCGGCAGCAGGCGACCGTCCTCGGCGACCTTGCGGCCCTGCTTGTACACCGAGCGCACCGAGAAGCGCTCGACATCGTCGACGACCACCAGGTCGGCCAGGTAGCCGGGGGCCACCGCACCGCGCCGCCGGAGGCCGTAGTGACGGGCGACGTTGAAGCTCGCGCAGCGCACCGCGTACGCGGGGCTCACGCCGGCGGCGATGGCGCCCCGCACCAGGCAGTCGACGCCGCCCTCCTCGAGCAGGTCGTGCGGAAGGCGATCGTCGGTCACGAAACCGATGCGGTCGGCATGCTCGGGCCGCACCAGCGGCAGCAGCGCCGCCAGGTCGCGCGTCACCGAGCCCTCGCGCACCATCAGGAAGACGCCGGCCGCGAGCTTCTCGCGACCCTCGTCGAGGGTGGTGCTCTCGTGGTCCGAGTCGATGCCGCTCGCCAGGTAGGCCTGCAGCGCGCGGCCGCCGAGCGACGGCGCGTGGCCATCGGCGGTCTTGCCGGCTGCCTCGGCCAACGCCACCTTGTCGAGCTCGGCAGCGTCTCCCGCCACCACCGCCGGGAAGCTCATCATCTCGGCCACGCCCACCACCCGGGGATGTGCCAGCAGCCTCTCGATATCGGCCAGCCCCAGGTGCGCGCCCGCGGTCTCGAAGGCGGTGGACGGGACCGAGCTCGGCACCATCACCCACACGTCCAGAGGCAGCGCCTCGCAGCGCTCGAGGAGCCACTCCACGCCGGCCGCCCCGGCCACGTTGGCGATCTCGTGGGGGTCCCAGACGACCCCGGTCACGCCGCGCGGCACCACGCCCTGGGCGTAGGCGCGCGGGGTGACCAGCGACGACTCGATGTGCACGTGGCCGTCGATCAGCCCCGGGGCCAGCGCGGCGCCGCCAAGTTCGACGACGGTGTCGGCGTCTGGAACGTCGTCATCGCCGGACACGGCCGCGATGAGCCGGCCCGCAACGGCCACGGATGCGGGCGCCAGGCTGCCGTCGAAGACGTTCACCACGCGGCCATTTCGCAGCAGCAGACTGGCCGGCCGGCGGCCCGCCGCCACGTCGACCGCGCCCCTCACCTCATCGGGCGTCACCCCGTTCGGTGCGCCCAGCTTGAGATCCATGACCACCGTCCCGAGCGGCCGCCGGCGCTTGCGGGACCGCCACCGTGAGTATAACGCCCGGGCCAGCCGCCAGGAACTTCGCCTGGGACGCGCGTCACGGGCCCGTGTCAGAATCTTGTAAGAGTTACGAACCTATCCTCCGAGCATGGGCGATACCAGCCGGACTGTGCTGGTCGCGGACGACGACATCGGTCACCTCCGCATGCTCGAACTCGTCCTCGGCGCCCACAAGTTCGACGTCGTCAGCGTCGAGAACGGCCACGACGCCCTCACCTACCTGCAGTCGCACACGCCCGACATGATGATCCTGGACGTGAACATGCCGTTCATGACGGGGCTCGACGTGTGCGAGCGGGCGCGCCGCCTGGGTCGCTTGAAGGGCGTCCCCATCATCATCATGACGTCGCTCACCGACGACGACACGCGCCAGCGCGCGCAGTCCGCGGGCGCCAACCTGTTCCTCAGCAAACCGATCACAGGCACCGACCTGCGCGGCGCCATCGGCAGCCTGCTCGCCGCCGGCTGATCCGGGCCTTTGCTCAGGAGAGCGGGGACTCGACGTCGCCGTCGGTCGCCACGTAGTACGGATTCTCGCCGGCGGCGTGATCGGTGGCGTCGCGAACGGCGACGATCTCGGGAACGTGCTGCTTGAGGATGCGCTCGACGCCGCCCTTGAGCGTGACGTCCGCCGCGCCGCAGCCCTGGCAGCCGCCACCGAAGGCGATGACGGCCACGCCGTCCTCGACGCCCGTCAGCGTGACGTTGCCGCTGTGGGCGGCCACTCCCGGGTTGATGACGGTGTCGATGACGTCCTGCACCCGTTGGGCGAGCGGATCGTCCCAGCGTGGGCTGGGGAAGAACACCCGGAAGCCCGACTGCATCACGCCGTCGACGAAGTCCACGGTGGCGCCTTGCAGCTTGTCGGCCGAGAGCGGATCGAGGTAGACGTCGAAGTCGTCCACGCGAAACACGCTGTCGGTCGCCTCGCGGTCCTCCGGCTTGACGAGCCACAGCCGCTGCCGGCTGCGGTCTCCGGCAATGCGCAGCGCACTGACCTGCTGGTCCTTCTGCAGCTCGAGGAAGTGCGCCACGCGGCGCCTGGCGGTATCGGTGAAGGTCAACATGCCACCTGCGAGTATAGGCGCTGTCGCTCCCGCGCCCGGCGCCCGGGCCTACGCCGACGGCCGCCGCTTGACGTTGTGGGCCGCTAGGCGTGCGCCCCGGCCTGCTGGAGGTCGGGGCGCACGCTCACACGTCACGGGGCCGGCGCGGCGCGTCACAACACCTGCATCACGTAATGATCCGTGGCGCGCTCCAAGCCATCCAAGTCCGCCACGTACACCCCGCGCGTGCCCTCCAACGCGCCATCCTGCCGCAACTCACCCAGGATGCGCGTGATCGTCACGCGACTCGAGCCCGTCAAGTCCGCCAGATCCTCATGCGTCAACGCCAAAGGCAGCTTCACGCCCGCCCCCGCAGCCCCCGGCAACGCCGCATCGCTCGGCTGCCCGAACTGCCGCGCCAAACGCAAGAACGCTCGCGTCACCCGCGCCCCCACCGGCATCTCCGCCTCATCCAACATCTCCCGGCTACGCCGCAACTGCCGCGCCAAGCTCCTGAGCACGTAATCCCGCAACCCGCGATCGTTCATCGCCTGCCCCGGATCGATCGGCGTCAAGCACGCATCATGCACCGCGATCACCGTCTCCGCATGCCGACCGCCATCCAACGCGCTCAACCCCAACACATCCCCCGCACCGTACAAGTCCGCGATACGATCCCGCCCCAGACTCGTCGGCACCACCGCCTTCAACACCCCGAAATTCACCACGTACAAACTGCTCGCATCCCGATCCGCCTCGAACAACACCTGCCCCGGCTCCAACGTACGCGTCGGCAACGCCAG
>Ga0307441_1000243_pt1 | contig 21276 bp, 16 predicted proteins | sample SalMarWE160420MG_FD_202149 | JGI IMG/M metagenome (GOLD analysis project Ga0307441, IMG submission 202149) | Salt marsh sediment microbial communities from the Plum Island Ecosystem LTER, Massachusetts, United States - WE1604-20 | ecosystem: Environmental > Aquatic > Marine > Intertidal zone >... | reverse complement strand
AAAGAGCGGCTCTGGAGGACACAAAGGCGTGGTTTCCATTATCCGGAATCTCGGGATAACGGGGTTTGCCCGCGTCAAGATCGGAATCGGGCGACCTCGGTACGAGGAACCGATGGAAGATTTTGTCCTGTCACCATTTTACAAGGACCAGAAAGAAATGCTCGACCAGGTGATTCAAGGGGCGGTTCAGGCAGGTGAATTGTTCGTATTGGAAGGGGTTGAATCGGCAATGAACGCGATTAATAGCCAAAATTTTGGAAACGAGGAGGGAAAAGTCTGATGCAGGGATTAACTATTTATGCTCCCTTTATAGGGATTTTGAGTCTCATTATCGCCTGGCTGATCTACGGTTATGTCAAGAAACAGCCAAACGGCAATCCACTGATGCAGGAACTGGAAGAGGCGATTCATTCCGGGGCCATGGCATTTTTGAAGAAGGAATATTCCGTGCTGCTTATTTTCATCGCAGTGGTGTTTGTCCTCCTGGGATGGGGGATCGCCTGGAAAACGGCCATTGCCTTCGTGACGGGCGCTTTCTGCTCCATGTTTGCAGGGTTTTCGGGTATGACGTCCGCAACCAGGGGGAATTCCCGTACAGCGGAAGCTGCTACCAAATCAGGACAGGCTGCGGCTCTTAACGTCTCATACTTTTCAGGCTCTGTCATGGGACTGGCAGTTGGAGGCCTTGGCGTTTTGGGACTGGGATTCTGGTTCTGGATTTATGGAGGCAGCCCGGATACAGCATTATATATCAACGGTTTTGCCATGGGTGCGAGTTCTATTGCCCTCTTTGCCCGTGTGGCGGGTGGCGTCTATACCAAGGCGGCGGACGTCGGTGCTGACCTGGTGGGAAAAGTCGAAGCAGGGATACCCGAGGATGATCCCCGAAATCCCGGTGTTATCGCGGATAACGTGGGTGACAACGTGGGCGATATCGCCGGCATGGGTGCCGACATCTTTGAGTCCTTTGTGGGGTCCGTTATTGCCACCATCGCTATCGGGGCAACCATGGCGGTCACCCCGGAATTATTCGCCAAGTTCCCGGTGCTGAATGGGCTTGCTCCCACGGCCATAAAGCTGAAATTCATGGCCATGCCCATTCTGGTGGTCATGGTCGGACTTCTCAGTTCCTTCGTGGGTGTTTTTTCCATCAAGTTGTTCCAGAAGGGAAATCCAGCGGGAGCCCTGAGGTATACCACCTTTGTGGCCGCCATTATCTTTGTTATTCTGACCATTATTGTGACCAAGTATCTCGGGATGCCCATGGGTGCCTTCTGGGCCATCTTTTCCGGCCTGCTGTGCGGCATCGCCATCGGGCTTTTGGCTGAATATTATACCTCCGGTCCTCCCATCAGGCGGATCGCGGAACAGTCGAAGACCGGTCCCGCAACGGTCATTATCGCGGGTCTGGCCGTGGGGATGCAGTCCACCTACCTGCCCGTCCTCGGTATCTGCGTGGCAACGTTTGTTGCATATCATGCGGCAGGAATTTACGGCATCGGTCTTTCCGCCGTGGGGATGCTGTCCACGGTGGGCGCCACCATGACCGTTGATGCGTACGGACCTATCGCTGATAACGCGGGGGGTATCTCCGAGATGGCCGGTCTGGGACCGGAGACCCGCAAAATCACAGACGGTCTTGATGCCCTTGGAAACACCACCGCGGCTATCGGCAAGGGCTTTGCCATCGGTTCCGCGGCCCTGACCGCCCTGGCCTTGTTTGTGGCGTTTTCACAATCAGCGGGTCTGAAGATCATCGATATCAGGAACCCGATGGTCGTCATCGGCGCCTTCATCGGCGGGATTGTTCCCATGATCTGCGCCGCACTGACCATGACCTCGGTGGGCAAGGCCGCATTCAAAATCGTGGAAGAGATCCGTCGGCAGTTCAGGGAGATCCCAGGGCTCCTGGAAGGGAAAGAGGGCGCCAAACCAGATTCAACGACCTGCGTCTCCATCGCCACTACGTCCGCCCTGAAAGAGATGGTTGCCCCCGGCTTGATCGCTGTGCTCACCCCGGTAGCCGTTGGTTTCCTCCTGGGCAAAGAGACCCTGGGAGGGATGCTGCTTGGTGCCACTCTCATGGGCGTCTTCCTGGCACTCTTCATGTCAAACGGAGGTGGCGCCTGGGACAATGCCAAGAAGTATATTGAAGAAGGTAATGTCGGCGGAAAAGGGTCCGACAACCACAAGGCCGCCGTGGTAGGCGATACCGTGGGTGATCCTTTCAAGGACACCTCAGGACCGGCCATGAACATCCTGATCAAGCTGATGTCCGTGGTTTCCTTGGTTATCGCACCATTGTTGCCCGCGATCGGGTATTTTTTGAGGTTCTAGCAGCAAAAAGAGATGGTGAGGAGAGAACGGAGGTTTTTTGTGCCTTTTAGTTCAATCCTCACCATACAGTCAGCGAAAAGACTGACGCGAAGTATACGAAAGTTGGTATCTTGTTTAAGAATGTGTTTATCCATAAATGAGACAGTTTGTTCGATAGCAAGTCGTAGATCCCGTGCTTTGTGCGGGAGCATGCGAAAATTTTGACCACAGGAATACATGAAGGTATTTCGAGGATTAATCCCGCCATGGCGGGATTGAGCATAACGCAGATATCGGGCAAAATAGCCAATTATGGATGGGCACTAGATTGGGGGCTTAGATGTTCAGCGTAGGTGACTTGGCCGTTTATCCGGCTCATGGTGTTGGAAAAATCGAAAAAATTGAGAGCCAGGAGATTTCGGGGTGCTGTCAGGATTTTTATGTCATGAGGATCCTTGACAATGATATGATAATCATGATTCCCACACACAACGTGGACAATGTGGGGTTGAGAGAGATCATCGGCCAAAAAGAAGTCCCAAAGGTTTTCTCAATCCTGATGAAAAGAGACTTACCCATTGACACCCAGACCTGGAATCGCCGCTATAGAGAATATATGGAGAAGATCAAGACCGGTTCGGCCTTTGAGGTGGCTGAAGTGTACCGGGACCTCTTGATGTTGAAATTAGATAAGGAACTCTCGTTTGGTGAGAGGAAGATGCTCGACACCGCCAGGAACTTGCTCGTGAAAGAGATCTCTCTGGCGAGAAAGGTGGGCGAAGACCAGGTAGAAGATGACCTGGATCGTATTTTTGCATAAATTTATCTTGATGAACTCGTGAAAGGCCCCTCACGCTCTCCAGGAAAGCCTTATTAGAAGAGCAGGCGAACGGGATGTTCCTGAAGCGGCGTCATTTTGGCCCTGGAATCCCGCCACAGGCGGGAAAAGGGCCGAAATCCGCAGCGACCGGAGTCATGGACGACGGAGGGAGCGTAGCTTCTGGAGTATGCCGTTTGACTGCCCAGGGGCTATGATTTCGTTGGAAGTCAGATGCAATGACAGCATGAGGGACCGTGACCCGTGAATCTGATACCTCGAGTAGATCAAGCACGTTTTTCTTCCATATCTCCCAAGAAGAAGAGGGCGTGCGATTGGATCACTTCCTGGTATCGAGGGACGTGTCCCTTTCCCGATCCAGGATACAGGAACTCATAAGGAAAGGTGCTGTCAGTGTCAACGGGATGGTCTCCAGGCCCAGTTATCGGGTTCGGACAGGAGATCATATCTCTCTTTCCATTCCACCGCCTTCTCCCACCGTGGTTCAACCGGAACCGGTAGACTTTTCCATCGTGTACGAGGACAGTTCCGTCGTGGTAGTGGACAAACCGGCCGGACTGGTGGTACATCCTGCTCCCGGGCACGCGAACGGGACCCTGGTCCATGGGTTGCTCTGGCGTTGCGGGGACCTTTCCGGAATCGGCGGAGTGACGAGACCCGGCATTGTCCACCGACTGGACAAGGATACGTCAGGACTCATGGTGGTGGCAAAGAATGACCGAGCGCACGCTGCCCTGGCACGCCAGTTCAAGTCAGGCACGATAAAGAAGGAATACCGAACCTTGGTACATGGATTGTTGCAGGGGAGGAAGGGCGTCATTGATGTCCCTATTGCGCGCCATTCCCGGAAACGCAAGGAAATGGCGGTTGTTCAGGGTAGAGGAAGAGAGGCGATAACAACCTGGTGGCTTCTGGAAAGCTTTCAGGCGGGGTTTTCGTTCCTCCGGGTTTCCATAAAGACCGGGAGAACGCATCAGATTCGGGTCCATTTTTCCCATCTTGGCCATCCGGTTGCCGGTGATCCGGTCTATGGATATGGAAAAAGATGGTGGAATGGACATGCATTGCAACGAAAAGGGATCATAACACCTCCCCGGCGACAGATGCTTCACGCAAAACGCTTGGGCTTTCAGCATCCCGAAAGCGGACGGTTCATAGAATTTGAGACGGACCTGCCGGATGACTTCCGGGAAATGCTTGCAAGCCTCAAAGAGGCGGGATCGCAGCCCATTGAGGAAAAAACGTAACTACTCAGGTCCAAAGTTCTATAGTTCAAGGTTAAACTGATGGAAACTAAACGGTTTGAAGATATTGAGGCGTGGCGCCTTATGCGCAAATAGCCTGCCTGCTGTTCGCAGATTCATCAACTACCTCAAGCAATATGAAAAATACGATCCCGCTGTAGGCAGAACAACCGTGAACCGAACAACCTGAGTAGTTACGAAAAATCTTGACAACGCCCATGGAGTATTCCTATAGTAACAGGAAATGATAACTACCCAAGTGGTTAGATTGAAGACGAGAGTATGTTCAATTCATTTTTTCCTTCAGGCTATCCACCTGAGTAGCTATTGAAAATGTTTCCTACCCTCTGGAGGATTCGGTAAAGACCGGATATCATAAAACTGCATAGCTCATCTGCTGAGTCACCTTCTCTCACTCACACATAATGGTTCCAAGGTCGGGCACCTTGCAACATACCATTGTTCCTGCCGGCTTTCTGGAAAACAGGTGTGCGGGAATGGGATTGAGAAGTGGCGTTCCCGACCGGAGGACCCTGAGGGCCCCGAAACACCACCTTGCGCAAAGACTCCGTTACCCCGGGAAATATGAAGGGAAGTGCAGACAAGCATCATCGCGAACCATGGATTTTGCCATCCGGACCGGGTTGCTTTGCGGGCTAGGCCTTCACCTGCGTGGTGGAGCAATTGTGTATAGTTGCAAGAAACAGGAGAGAGAGCATGAATCTTATTGAACTTAAGAAGATGAAAATCAGTGAATTGACGGAACTCGCAAAAGAGTTCCATATCCAGGGGGCATCGAGAATGCGCAAGCAGGAACTGGTATTCTCCCTTCTGCAGGCCCATTCCGAAAAAAACGGCCTCATCTATGGAGAGGGAGTCCTGGAGACCTTGCCCGATGGTTTTGGCTTCCTGCGGGCCCCCGATGCCAATTATCTCCCCGGCCCCGATGATATCTATATATCGCCTTCGCAAATCCGCCGTTTCAACCTGCGAACCGGGGATACGGTTTCCGGGCAGATAAGGCCGCCAAAGGATTCGGAGCGGTATTTCGCCCTGCTCAAGGTGGAAGGCGTGAATGGGGAAGACCCCGAGATTGCCCGCGAAAAGATCCTTTTTGATAATCTCACGCCCCTGTATCCAGAGGAGCGCATCAAGCTGGAGACGGCCTCCAATAACTATTCATCAAGGATCATGGACTTGATGACGCCCATTGGAAAGGGCCAGCGGGGGCTGATTGTGGCGCCTCCACGGACAGGGAAAACAATGCTTCTGCAGAATATTGCGAACAGCGTCACGAAAAATGACAGTTCCATCCACAAGATCGTCCTTCTCATCGATGAGCGTCCGGAGGAAGTGACTGATATGTCCCGATCTGTGGAGGCCGAAGTCATCAGCTCCACCTTTGATGAGCCTCCCCAGCGGCATGTCCAGGTGGCCGAGATGGTCATAGAAAAAGCAAAGAGACTCGTGGAGCACAAGCTGGATGTCTTGATACTGCTGGACAGTATCACCCGCCTCGCGCGTGCCTATAACGCCGTAGTTCCGCCCAGCGGAAAGATCCTTTCAGGGGGCCTCGATTCCAATGCCCTGCACAAGCCGAAACGGTTTTTCGGGGCTGCGCGCAATATCGAGGAAGGAGGAAGCCTCACCATCATAGCGACCGCGCTGATCGATACCGGGAGCAGGATGGACGAAGTCATTTTTGAGGAGTTCAAGGGGACCGGGAACATGGAAATTCACCTGGATCGGAAATTGACTGACAGGCGCGTATTTCCCTCCATTGATATCAATCGCTCCGGGACAAGGAAGGAAGAACTCTTGCTGGAGGAGGTGGATCTCAATCGCATATGGATCCTCCGGAAACTGCTGTCTCCCCTGACGCAGGTGGACAGCATGGAATTTTTGCTTGAAAAAATTAGGGGAACGGCAGATAATAAAGAATTTTTGGCTTCCATGAGTGAATAGAGCTCTTCACCGCTGTCAGGAATAACCGTTTCTGAAAGAGCGTATCGTCTAATTTCCTGAAACACCGTTTGTGAAGGGCTAAAGGCATAAGGCGAAAGGCCAAAGGAAAAGAGAAGGAGAGATTATGAAACCAGGAATTCATCCGGAATATCATCAGGCGAAGGTACGCTGTGCCTGCGGGAATGAATTTGAGGCGGGTTCCACCTTGAAGGAAATCAAGGTGGAAATCTGTTCAAAATGCCACCCTTTTTTCACCGGCAAGCAGAAACTGGTGGATTCGGCAGGGCGCGTGGAACGTTTTAAGAGAAAGTACGCAAAGTTCGAGCAAGAGAGGGTTGAAAAGACTGCCGCCAAGAAGTCCGAGTCCTGAGGATTCCATTTCGGATTCATGATGCTGCTATTGTCAGGTATCGATGCGGTCAGGTATTCCATACACGTTTTATTCACCACAGAGTTTACTGCTTTTATCCGATCGCGAGAACCCGATCGGATAAAAAGTGACTCTTTCTTGAAGCCTGATATGAACCCATTTCCCAGTTTGAGTCTGGCTGATTCGATTTTATGGAACTCCGAGTCAAAAACTGCTGTTTCCTTGTTTGTTCAGAATGATTTCTGAACAAACAAGGAAGGTTGTTCTCTGTGACCTCTGTGGCTCTGTGGGAAGTAATTGTTTTCGAGGATCAATCGTGAACTGCAGTGGCTCCAAGGATTTTTATGTTTGGCAAGATAAAGGAAATTGAAAATAGGTACCTGGACCTGGAGAAAAACCTTGGGAATCCTGAAGTCCTCAAAGACCAGAAGGCCTACCAGAAGTACGCAAAGGAGCACAGCCAGCTGAGCCCGATCATTTCCCTTTTCCGGAAGTACAGGGCCGCGCAGGATGAAATCGAGGAGAATAAGTCACTTCTTGACGATGCAGACCCGGAGATGAGGAATCTGGCGAAAGAAGAAATCGAGGCCCTCCGTTCCTCAATGGGGAAGCTGGAAGACGAACTCAAGATTCTCCTGCTCCCCAAGGATCTCAATGATGAAAAAAATACCCTGCTCGAGATCCGGGCCGGGACCGGCGGAGACGAGGCTGCCCTGTTTGCCGCGGATCTTTTCAGGATGTACTGTCATTACGCGGAACTGAAATCCTGGAAGACGGAGATCCTGAGCCAGAACATTACCGGCATCGGAGGATTCAAGGAGGTCATCATCCTGGTCTCGGGAGACCGGGTGTACAGCAGGCTGAAATATGAGTGCGGGGTGCACCGGGTGCAGCGGGTCCCGGAGACCGAGACCCAGGGCCGGATTCATACCTCCGCGGTCACGGTTGCGGTACTTCCGGAGGCGGAAGAGATTGACGTGGAAGTAAACCCCGACGATCTTCGGATCGACGTCTATCGATCCTCAGGGCATGGAGGCCAGCACGTCAACACCACCGATTCCGCGGTACGTATTACCCATCTTCCCAGCGGCCTGGTGGTCACCTGCCAGGATGAAAAATCACAGCACAAGAATAAGGCAAAAGCCATGAAGGTCCTGCTCTCCCGTCTCCTGGATCTGGAGCAGTCCCAGCAGCATTCAAAGATTTCCGAGGAACGACGGAATATGGTTGGCTCGGGAGACCGTAGCGAACGCATCAGGACGTACAACTACCCTCAGGGAAGAGTGACGGACCATCGCATCGGACTCACCCTCTACAAGCTGGAAGATGTCCTCCACGGGCAGCTCGACCTGGTCGTTGATCCTCTCATCACGCACTTCCAGACAGAGGCCCTCAAGAAAAGCGGGGATAATTGAAAGTTTTTCATAGACAGGATGACAGGATTGACGTGATTTATAAGAAATTTGATTTAAATCTGGTTTATCCTGTTATCCTGTCTTAGAATATGGCCCGCTTGGGGTAAGAATAATACATGCGGATTCGCGTTTTCCCTGATAGAAGATGACACAGGCTTCCTGGCATATTGGTGACCTTTTGAAGGTTACCACTGCGTACCTGAAAAAAAAGAGTATAGAAAGTCCCCGCCTGACCGCCGAGGTGTTGCTGGCCCATCTCCTCGGGATAGATCGTGTCACCCTCTACCTGCAATTTGAAAAGCCCCTCACCGAAAGCGAACTTTCGGGGTACCGCAGCTTTGTGAGTCGCCGGGTTCGGAGGGAACCCCTGCAGTATATCACCGGGATACAGGAATTCTGGTCCATGGAATTTCAGGTGGATCCCCGGGTGCTCATCCCTCGGCCGGAAACCGAACTGCTCGTGGAACAGGCCCTGGCGAGGGTCGGGCAAAAGGAGCCGGAAAAGGATTCCCCGCGCCGGCTTCTGGATCTGGGTACGGGATCGGGCATCCTGGCCGTATCTATGGCAAAGGAGCTTCCCACGTGGGAGGTGTGGGCCACGGATAACTCACCTGGGGCCCTTGAGGTAGCGCGCATGAACGCGGAAAAGCATCGGCTTGGTGACCAGATCAGATTCCGGCAGGGCGATCTTTTCCAACCATTAAAGAGCGAAGGAATCCTCTTTCACCTGATCCTTTCGAATCCCCCCTATGTGGGAGAGGGGGAGTACGGCTCCCTTGCCCCGGAGGTACGGGAGTACGAACCCCGGATCGCGCTCGCGGCAGGAAAGGAGGGTATGGCATTCATACCCCGGATCCTTCACGATGGGTCTGATTTCCTGTCCCCCGGTGGCTGGCTGCTGGTGGAGATGGCGCCGGGACAGACGGAGCGGGCCATGAAAATCGCTGAAACGGCCGGGTCTTACGCTGAAATCCACCGCGTGCGGGACTACAGCGGGCGCTATCGGGCCCTCTGTGCTAGGAGATCGTGAACCGCGACCCCACGCTGTTGAGAATGAAGGCCTCGGGAAATTCTTCCGAAAACCGGTGGATGGCTTTCCATCCGGTGCAATGCATGGGCACAAGAACCTTTGGACCAAGTTTTTTCAAATCCTTTATGGTATCTTCGATTATGGGTTCAAAAAAGGCCCCCGAGAGGTGGAATCCCCCCAGGACCGCCTGGATGGAGGGAACCGCCGTGAGTTTCATGGCGTACAGAATCGTGTTCATGATTCCCGCGTGGGCGCAGCCCGAAATAATAACAAGTCCCTTCCCCTTCAGGTTGACTGCGATGGCCTGATCATCCAGGATAGGGTCTTTTTCTATGGCGCCGTTTCGTTCGAGAAGCGCGTTCGGGAGCCCTTTTTCATACGTCGTAGTCCGTTCCACTTCACCCGTGACCAGGGCCGTATCCCCGGCAATGAGGGTTGGACCCCTGCTTTCTAGGACCTGGACGTTCCGTTTTTCCATCTCTGATTTTTTCAATGTTTCGGGAAACAGGAGTTTTCGCCCGTCATCCAGCGCGAAATAGCGGGGTGAAAGGAACGCGTCAGGATGGACCACGAGGGGTACAGGCCCTGAGATCTGGTCCAGGAGGAGGTACAGGGTTCCGGTATGATCCATGTGACCGTGGCTTATGACCAGGGCTTCTATCTGAGCCGGATCTATGTCAAGCATGGCCATATTGTGGAGCACCCCAATGCTGCTGTAGCCGGTGTCGAAAAGAATGGTGTGGGTTTCATCATCCCGATAAAGGGTGATCAACAAAGAAAGTCCGTGTTCCGCCACCAGGGCATCAGTAGGTATCCCACCGTCCTTTGCCAAGGGGGGCCGGTAGACGACCTCCGTATTGGTAAGCAGGACATCCACATAGTTGTCCATCAGGGTGAGCACCTCAACGCGATCAACTTCCTGCAGTGAAACCGGGGTGTTTTCCATTTTATCTTCTCCTTTCTCAGTAGGTTATAAGAAAATTTGCGTTCAAATCGAGCATAAGATTCTTGTTGTGATCGAACGGAATGTTAAATTCCAAAATCAAAATGTCAAAACAATGTCAAATATCAAATGACCAAATAAACGAGAAATTCTGACTGATTTGGGCTTTTCTGTTGCCTGTTGCTGCAGCAGGTAAGTGACAGGCATAAGTTTTGTCACTGAGGCATTTGGATTGCACCTGACATTTGAGCTTTGACATTTGTCATTTCCGGTTTATCCGGGTTAGGGTCTGCCACAAATCCATTACCTGTTTTCGTGTTTCCTTTAATCCCTTTCCATTGTAGATCACAAAATCCGCCTGCTTCCGCTTGTCTTCAATGGGCATTTGAGCCTTCAGAATTTTTTCGGCCTGTTCCCTGGAGATATGATCCCGTTTCGTGAGCCGCTCCACCTGCATTTCCCGCGGGACGGAGACTACAAGGATCTTGTGCACGAGTTTCTGGAGGCCGGCCTCAAAGAGGAGCGGGATTACTGCTTGGAGGATTGCTGTGGAGTCGTCTTTTGCGTGCTCATTTACCCGTTTGAGAAAGAGATCAACGATCCGCGGGTGCGTAATGGATTCCAGTTTCTTCCTTTTCTCCGGGTTGGCGAAAACTTTCTCTGAGAGTTTTTTCCGGTCAAGAGAACCGTTTCTCTTGAGGATCACAGTGCCGAAATAATCGGCGATTTCTTTCCACGCAGGGCTTCCGGGCACCACCACTTCCCTCGCGATGAGGTCAAAATCAATGATTGGTGCACCCAGCTCCTGGAGCATGTCGGCCACGGTGCTTTTCCCGCTGGCAATCCCGCCCGTGACTCCCAGAATCAGGGTTTCGGCCTGATTGGGAAGAGAGCTCATCTCCTCTCTCCCGGATCCCAGTTCCCCGGGTTCATGATGCCTGCCGGGTCAAGGAGTCCCTTGACCCTGGTGATGAGCTGAAGGGTATTGGGATCCATCCTGTCCATTGTCATCCTCTGGGCCTCGAGTTCCCCTTTCCACACCATTCCTCCCAATTCATAGGTCAGCCTGTTTGATTCTTCCAGGGCCTTTCTGGTGTTTTCCCTATCTTTTGGGTCGGCCCTGTTAAAGGAATAATTGAATCCGAACATGATCCCCGGACCCGGGAGGACCTGGTGAACATAGGAGCAGAGCATATTGTACCGGTGCGAGATCTCGATCCCCTTTCTCCATGCCTCGGGGATCTTATCGATGGGAAGGATGGCCCCGGTGTATTCGAATCCCCCGCCCTTCCGGAAATCAGCGGCCAGGGCGGCCAGGGGAGGCACATCGAGGAATCGCTTTCTCAAGGCCGGATGGAGGTCCTCGACAAAGTCGACCTTGCCCCCGCCAGCAAAATCGTGGAAGAAGTTTTTGTAGAGATCCCTTTTCAAGGTGAGTTCTTCTTCACCATGGGCGGACAGGATGATGACAAAAAAACAATGGTTCATCCAGTCCGGTTTTTCCTGGGTTATGAGAAAGAAGTCCTCGAGCAGGTCGAGCCTTGTCACGCCGGATATGGCCTCCGGGATCAGGTCGATTTCGTCCGTGGAAAAAACAAAGACATCCCTGAATTTGGGTTTGGGGTAGAGGCGCATGGCCAGTTTCGTTACGATCCCGGTGGTGCCGTACCAGCCAACGAAGAGCCCGGCAAGATCAGGGAGCGGACCCCTCGTGAACCAGGAAGGTCCCACGGAGCGAGAGCCGATTGTGCACACCTCGCCGGTGGGAAGCACGACTTCCAGGCCGTTTATCATGTCGGAATTCACTCCGTACCTGGGGGAGATGTGGCCATGCCCTTGGATCAGGGCGTTGGCCACGACAGTGACCGCGGGAGGTGCTTCCGGCGTTGAATGCTGGAGATCGGGATGATTCCTCCTCAGGTAGGACTGCAAGGCGCCCTGGGTGACCCCCGCTTCAATGACCGCGTACCGGCTCATCTCGTTGACCTCCAGGATCCTGTCCATCCCCTTCATGTCCAGGACAATGCCACCCCTGTTGGGTACGGCCAGGGCGGAGAGGGTGAATCCTCCTCCCATGGGAGTAATGGGAACCTTTTTGCGGTTTGCCAGCCGAACGATTTTCTGCACCTCTTCGGTGGTCTTGGGCAAGACCACATAGTCTGCTTTTCGGGACGGTTGAGCCCCTGAATCCCGGGAATAGAAATAGCGTTCCTCCTGGCCGTTTGAAACCCGGTCATTGCCCACAATCTCCATCAATGATTCATATATTCCCACGGAATTCCCCTCAATTCACCGCAAAGGCGCAAAGCACGCAAAGAAAGACTATCAGTCCGTTATTCAGTGGAAGTGCACTGTTGAGGCATTCCCCTGTTCTTTTTTATTCCATTGCCCCGGTGATGTCAAACCGGAAACTTGTTCATCCTTGACAGGCAAGAATGAGTTCAGATAGATTTGGCGCATAGAGTCCAATTCCTGAAAGTACATCGGCTTTGCGCACGAAGGGGGATGCCATGCCCGCACTCCAATTTGACGAAAAGATTTGTGAAACGTGTCCCACAGGAGCCTGTCTGGTCAAGTGCCGGTATATGGGCGTCGACAAGGACCAGGCAAAGGAGGAGATGATAAAAATCAGCCGCGGTGAAGACTCGTTTGTCTTTGATGCCTGTGTAACCTGTTACGCGTGCGAGGAATATTGCAGGAGGGGAAATCATCCCTTCTACTTGATCACGGAGAAAAGAGAAGAAAAGGGGCTCCTGACCACCCCCAGGGCCATTACCAGCCAGTGGATCAACATCGGTGAACCCCAGGGACGGTACAAGCTGGGCAAGATCGGGAAAAAGATACTCTCTTTCGGGTTCATGCCCGAGTTTCTCAAGATGGCCAGGGGAAAGCTTTTTGAAGACATCATGCCGTCCTTTGTCTTTGGGCAGGAGTTTTTCTGCAATGTAGTCTACATCCACTTTGCCAATACGTCTATCATCAAGAAAAGGCTTCCTGAGGTCATGGAAAACTTCAAGAAGCTGGGTGTCGAGGAAGTAGTCTGCCTCCATGACGAATGCTACGGCTCGTTTGCCCACCTGGCCCCGGCCTATGGCATAGATGTCCCTTTCACGCCTATTCATTATTACGACTACCTGTATGACCGTTTGCAGCTGTTAAGGGACCAGGTCACGCCGCTGCATATCAAGGCGACCTACCAGCGGCCGTGTTCCTCCCGCCTTTGCTCCGGCAAGCACGACCGGGTGCGGGATATCATGGAATTGATCGGGGTGGAACTGGTGGAGCGGGAGTACCAGGATGAAAACGCCCTCTGCTGCGGGGGGATATACGCCATGCTGTACGGGTATGATTTTGCCAATGACGTGCAGCAAAAGAATATTGCCGACATGGTGAAACACGGAGCCCGGTATTGCGTCTTTAACTGCCCGGCCTGCCAGAATACCCTGGGAGAGAAGGTGGCCAAGGAGGGCATGAAGCCGGTGCATATGATTGATCTTTGCCGGATGGCCATTGGGGAAAAACCCCTGTAGAAGAGCTCAGACATAAAAAAAAACCAAAGACAATATCTCACACAGAGACACTGAGACCACAGAGGTTTAAAAACAAAAAACCAAGTTGTTTTTCTCTGATTTCTTTGCGTCTTTAGTGAACGGAGTGAACCCCGATAACGGGATCTTCGCTTCGCTGCGACGGGCGTGAGATATGGTTTCGGCCGTAGCCCCGTGCTTATTGAGCTGTTACTTGAGAAGCACAGACCGTAAAGGGGGACGAGGAGGCCCGTGGCGGGGGAAATGGTCTCCAACCCTTGCTATTGAGTTAGCATACTATGTGAGAGGGACGAAAAATGAAGGATATAGCCCAGTTACTTGCCGAGATTGTGGGACAGGAATATGTCTCTACGGCGCCCGAAGAACGCTATTTCTATGGCCGTGACCCAGGGTTGATGGAGCCCCATGCTCCTGATTACGTGGTGATCCCGAAGTCAACTGATGAGGTGCAGAAAATCTTCAGGTTGGCCAACCGTGAGAAGATACCGGTCGTCCCCATGGGTGCGGGTCTCTCCTTGACGGGCCTGGCGATCCCCTTGAAGGGCGGGATCGTCGTGGATATGAAACGGATGAGCAGGATCCTTGAGGTCAATGAGATGGGACGTTACGCGCTGGTGGAAGGGGGTACCTCCCAGGGGGCGCTGAAGGCCTACCTGGAAAAACATCACCCCAGGCTGCGCCATAGCATCCCGGACGCCCCGCCGACGGCCACCATTGCCGCCAATGTTACTATCCACGGCCAGGGAAGGTTGACCCAGCAGTACGGGTTCAATTCGGACCTGGTGAGCGGCATGGAAGTGGTCACGGGCGCCGGCGAAATATGCAGAATCGGCTCGTGCGCCCTTTCCCCCGACTGGTTTTCAAAGGGGGCGCCGTTCCCGGACCTGTCGGGCCTGTTCCTGGGATGGTTCGGGGCGACCGGGATTATTACAAAACTCGGCGTGAAGCTCTATCCGAGAAAAAAGTTGCGGGACGTGGAGATTTTCGTGACGGACCGTGGAGACCTGGTCCCGGAGATGGTCTACGAGATTACCCATACCGAGATGGCGGAAGACATCCTGGCCTTCACCCAGCCAAAGCCCATGATGTTCAAGGACAATCACCATGTCAGCTTTTATATCACGGGCGATACAGACGAGGAGCTTGAATTCAAGCGGAAGATGATCTGGCACGCCCTTGATCCCTACATAAAGAGCAAGGACGGCGGATTCATGGGTATCCCGCCCATGATGAAACCGGTCCTGCTGGAATCCCCCCAAAGGAGCGCCAGCAAGCTGGCGGATGTCAAGAGGGGCGGCGGGTTCGAGTATTCCGGGCCCATCGTCATGCTCGAAAAGTATCCGGAATGCACCCAAAAGCTGGAAGAGCTCGCCACCAGGTATGACCTCGCGTATTCGGGAATGGTCAGGGTCATCGACGGAGGGCATTCCGTGATGTTCGCCTTTGCCTTCGCCTTCAATCGAGCTGACGACGACATGATGGACAGGACCAGGAAGGCACTTGAGGAGGTCAGTGCTTTTGTCTTGGAAATCGGCGGCCTCTATTGGAAACCAACGGTGGAAGAGCAGAGACTGGCCATTCAGCACATGGACCCGAATACCTGGAAACTCATGGAAATGATCAAGGCGAATCTGGACCCGAACAGGATTATGAATCCGGGAAACTGGGAGGTTTATTAGATGCAATACGAGGAGATTATTCATCGCTGTTTCAGGTGCGGATACTGCAAGTTCACCAGTGATTATACCGACTTCAACTGCCCAACCTACCGGAAATTCAGGTTCGAGACGTATTCCCCCGGCGGCAGGATGTGGTTGATCAGGGCGTGGCTCAACAACGAAATCGAGAACAGTGAACGCTTTCAGGAAATCATTTTCTCGTGCGCCACCTGCGCGAACTGCGTGGAACACTGCGTATTTACCTTCGGTGAAGACTTGGTAAACATCTTCATGGCGGCCAGGGAGGATCTGGTGAACAAAGGGATTATTCCTCCTCCTGTACGGGATTACCTGAAGAACATCAATATCAGCGGGAACCCTTACAAGGAGCCTGCCGGAGAGCGGGGTAAATGGGCTGACGGAACCGCGGTCAATCCCTATGAAGGCCAGGAATACCTGTTCTATGTGGGAGATGTGGGTTCCTATGACGAACGGGGAAAGAGGATTGCAAGAGCAGTGTCAAATCTTCTCACGAAGGCGCAGGTCTCCTTCGGCATCCTCGGAGAGAAGGAAATCTGTGACGGAAATGAGGTCAAAACGCTGGGCGAGGCCGGCTTATTTCAGTTCCTGGCGGAGGAGAATATCTCGCTTTTCAAAGAACTGGGCGTCAAGAAGATAATTACCTTGGACCCCCATGCCCTGAATGCTTTTCGGAAGTTCTATCCACCATTGGGAGGAACTTATGAGGTGTTTCATTATTCCCAAGTGCTCCTCCCCCTCATCCAGTCTCACGCATTGCCCCTGCGTGAATACCGGGCAAGGGTGACCTATCATGATCCCTGTTACCTGGGAAGGCACAACGGGGAATACGAGGCCCCCCGGAAAATCCTTCATGCCGTCCCCGGTCTGGAGTTCGTGGAAATGGATCAGCACGGCGAAAACGCCTTCTGCTGCGGGGGAGGCGGAGGCAATTTCTTTACGGATATCCTCGGGGGAGGCGACGATGCCCCCAACAGGATCAGGATAAGACAGGCCCACGAGACCGGTGCAAGCGTTGTCGCCGTTGCCTGCCCCCAGTGCGCCAAGATGCTGGAGGACGGATTGAAGGCCGAAGAGCTGGAACAAAGCCTGGAGGTCCTGGACCTGGCGGAGATTATCACGAAGGCTTCAGCATAGCGCGGATTTCTCCGCCAATCCTCTGATGAACACCAGTGATGAAATGCGAAGCGAGGTGAAAAGATGAATAATGCAGCAGAATCTCATCAGGGGAGCGGTCATCCAGTGCTCTCTTCACTTCCTCTGAAGCGGGCCACAAAGGGGAAGATCGTTTCAGCGAAAGAGGCAGTCCGGGTGATCCGGGATGGCGATACAGTGGCTACAGGTGGGTTCGTGGGCATTGGATTTGCAGAAGAAATCGCTGTCAAACTGGAAGAATATTTTCTGGAAACAGGCAGGCCCAGGGGCCTTACTCTCATTTACGCAGCCGGGCAGGGGGACGGCCAGGAAAAAGGGTTGAACCACTTTGGTCATGAGGGTCTCGTCAAGAGGGTCATCGGCGGGCACTGGGGGCTTGTGCCGAAGCTCCAGAAACTTGCGGTTGAAAACAAAATCATCGCATACAATCTCCCGCAGGGCGTGATCTCGCATCTCTACCGGGACATCGCAGCCCACAAGCCGAGGACCATTACTACGGTTGGGATAGGGACCTTTGTTGATCCCAGAAATGGGGGTGGAAAAATAAATGATTCAACCACTGAAGATATTGTGGAACTTATTGAATTTGATAAGCAGGAGTATCTTGCTTACAAAACCCTTCCGATTAACGTTGCTATCATAAGGGGAACAACGGCTGATCTTGACGGAAATATCACCATGGAAAAGGAGGCCTTGACCCTGGAATCCCTCTCCATTGCAACGGCGGCGAAGAATTCAGGTGGATTTGTGATAATCCAGGTGGAGAGAATCGCCGATCGGCATACCTTGAATGCCCGACAGGTAAAAATACCGGGAATTATGGTGGATTGTGTGGTCGTTGCAAGGCCCGAGCATCACTGGCAGACCTTCGTGGACGTGTATAATCCGGCGTTCAGCAGTGAGATAAAGGTTCCCATGCAATCCATCGAGCCGATGGACATGGGTCCGAGGAAGATTATCGCCCGGAGGGCCGCTTTTGCATTGAAGGCCAATAGCGTCGTGAATCTGGGAATTGGGATGCCGGAAGGAGTGGCCAGCGTGGCCAATGAAGAAAAAATCCTGAATTTTATTACCTTGACGGCGGAACCGGGAGTCATTGGCGGTTTGCCCGCTGGAGGTCTCAATTTTGGGGCGGCCACCAACACTGAGGCTCTCATCGATCAACCGTACCAGTTTGACTTCTATGATGGCGGCGGTTTGGACATGGCGTTCCTCGGATTGGCCCAGGCTGATAAGAAGGGGAACCTGAATGTGAGCAAATTTGGTCCCAAGCTTGCCGGCGCCGGTGGATTCATCAACATCAGCCAGAATGCCAAGAGGGTTATTTTTGTGGGGACCTTTACCGCGTCCGGGCTGAAGGTTGCGGTTGAACATGGACAATTGAGAATTGTGCAGGAGGGAAAAGTCAAGAAATTTGTGGACCGGGTGGAACACATTACCTTCAGTGGGAAGTATGCCACCATGAAAAAACAACCCATTCTGTACGTAACCGAGCGCTGCGTTTTTCAGCTCACCAGAGAAGGCATGGAGCTGGTTGAAATTGCTCCAGGGATTGACCTGGAGCTAGATATCCTTTCACAGATGGCATTCAGGCCCAACATAAAAGATCCTCCCCGATTGATGGATGCAAGGATATTCGAACCCGGTCCAATGGGATTGAAAGATGACCTTCTCAGTCTTTCCATCGAGGAGCGTCTGATTTACCACCCGGAGGAGAACCTCTTCTTTGTCAATTTTGAGGGGTTTTCGGTCAAAACACATCAGGACGTACAGGATATCAAAGAAGCCGTTGAAAGGATTCTTGTTCCCCTCAGGAAGAAAACCTACACTATCGTTAACTATGACCACTTCACCATATTTCCGGATATCTTGGATGAATATACCGATATGGTAAAATACCTGGTGGAGCGGTTCTATACTGGTGTCACCCGGTATACTACCAGCACTTTCCTGCGGATGAAACTGGGGGACGCCCTGGAAAAGAGAGATGTCGCTCCCCACATTTTTGAGAGCAGTAAAGAAGCAAGACGGGCCCTGAAAGGCAAATAGGGGAGGGTTCGTATCAATTTTGCTACAGTGGGGGGTCGAGAGGCAGGCCATATCTTTTTATTTTTTTGTAAAGGAGTGTTCGGTGGATGCCCAGCATTCTGGCGGCCTTTGCCTTGTTGTTCTGGCTCGCCCGCAGGGCCTGGCTGATGGCCTCTTTTTCCGCATCCGACTGAACTGCTCTCAAGTTGGAGGGACCTGAGCCTCCAGGGCCCTTGGCAGGCCCTTGGAGATAGAAGGGGAGATCCCTGAGTCGAATGGTGTCGCCTTCCAGGGAAGATAAAATCCGTTCAAGCACATTGGACAGTTCGCGCACATTCCCCGGCCAGTGATAAGCCAGAAGGCCCTTTTCAGCCTCTTCTTCCATATGAATGGGGGAAATGGTCGCTTCTTTGGTCATCTCATCGAGGAGGTGACGGCAAAGGGGGATGATATCCTCTTTCCTCTCCCGCAAGGGAGGGATATGGAGGGGGATTACGTTCAGCCGGTAGAAGAGATCCTTCCGGAAATGCCCATCTGCCAGGAGTTTCTCAAGGCTTTGATTGGTTGCCGATATGAGCCGGAAATCGGATCGGATAATAGAGGTGCCGCCCACCCGTTCAAACTCCTTTTCCTCCAGGACCCGCAGGAGTTTTGGCTGCATCTGAAGAGGGAGATCCCCGATCTCGTCGAGAAAAATGGTCCCCCGGTGTGCGAGTTCGAATTTCCCGGGCTTGCCGGCCGCCCTTGCACCGGTAAAGGCCCCCTTGTCATAGCCAAAGAGCTCGGATTCCAGCAGATCTTTCGGGATGGCTGAGCAGTTGATACGGACGAAGGGATAGACTTTTCGCGGGCTGGCATGGTGGATGGCCTGGGCGAAGAGTTCTTTCCCTGTGCCGCTCTCCCCGGAAATAAGGACCGGGTACTGGGTGGCTGCAGCCTTGAGCGCCTCATTCTTCAAAGCAATCATCACGGTACTACGGGCTATAATGCTCTCGAGTGTATACCGCGTGGAGCGCAGGGAAAGGATCTCCTTTTCATAGAGCTCCACCTTTGATTCCAGAAGAGAGAATTCCTCGGCAAGTTTCCTGACATCCCTGACATCCTTAAACATAACCTGCCCGAATACGGCTACTACCTTGCCGTTTTTCTTGATAGGGATGCGTTGTACTACCATATCCTGGCCTTTGATCCGGTGGGACTGATTAATCTCGGCCTTGCCGGTCTTTGCCACGATATGCATCCTGGAATTTTCCACCACTTCTGTGGTGAGTTTCCCGATCTGTTTTTCCGGGTCAAGGCCCAGAAACCGTCCGTAGGGCTTGTTAAAATGGGTGATGTAGCCATCGGCATCGGTGACCATGGACCCATTGTATATACTGTCAAAGATCAACTGAAACATCTCCAGTTGCTCCTCAATCTCCGTGTGATTTCGCTCATGCTCCCCGGTGTCTCCCGGAGTGTTTCTTTTTTCAGGGGCAATCCTGTGCTTTTCTCTGTCCATCTTAATAATTCCCCGTAGCCAGTCTTCTACATGTAGATTTATTGATACATAATCAATACGCTTTCTTGTTGGGTATTGCAATGAAAATGGTTGGAGGACTTGTCTCAATGCATCAGGAAGGCCTGCCTTTCCATGGAGTGAAGGGTATTTGAAAGACCAGCGCTCCACACAGCGGATATCTGGCCCCAAATTTGCTTTAACTGTGATCGAATGCGTATTGTGTTTCAATCAGGGAATTTTTGAAGGGTTAAAGCAGGCAGTCTATCCCTACACGGGAATGAGGATGAAAAAACCCGGTGAATTCTGTCTGAAATTCAAGAAGATTGAACAATGGAGGAGAAGATGGATATAAATGAGCCTGAAATCAAGAAAAATGAAATCTTGTTTTTAGAGGACGATCATTTCAGCCCGAAAAACGTCTGTATCGTGACGGGAGCGTCCGGCGGGATCGGCAGGGCAACGGCCGTGGCTGCCGCGGCGAACGGTCTCATGACCGTAGGCCTGGATGTGGATGAAGAGGGGGGGAAGGCGACCCAGCAGATGGCCCGGGATATGGGCGGCCAGATGATTTTCCTCAAGACCGATCTGTGCGTTGACAATGAGGTGGAACAAGCGGTGGAGGAGGCGGCTAAGCTGGGGAGTATCAAGTATGTGGCAAATATTGCGGGCATCCAGCACATTGACTCCGTTGAAAATTTTCCCATGGAGAAGTATGATTACATGCTGCGGCTCATGCTTCGAGCCCCGTTTTTTCTCTCCAAATTGGCGATCCCCCACATGAAGAAAAGCGCGGATGGGACCGGCGCCGTGGGAAACATGGCCTCCGTGCACGCCCACATGTGCACCATCAACAAGCCGGTATACAATATCACCAAATTCGGTCTGCGCGCCCTGACCCAGTCCATTGCCGCCGAAGGGGATGGAAAAATCCGTTCCTTTTCCGTGAGTACCGGTTTTGTCAAGACGGCCCTGGCGTTGAAACAGGTTCCGGCCCAGGCAGAACAGCGGGGCATCACGCCGGAAGAAGTGGTAACGGACGTGATGATGGGCCATAGCCGGATCAAGGAGATGATGACGCCCATAGAAGTGGGCAACCTGTTTGTCTTGGGATTTTCGCGATTCGCCAGGTATCTCATCGGCGGGGACTTGCTTTTTGACGGCGGGATGGTGCTCACGTACGCGGAAAAGAAAAACTAATTAACCCAGGGTAAACCCCCGGCTATGCC